>Ga0315283_10000978_pt1 | contig 22145 bp, 20 predicted proteins | sample YL17G09_0_MG_FD_204541 | JGI IMG/M metagenome (GOLD analysis project Ga0315283, IMG submission 204541) | Sediment microbial communities from Yellowstone Lake, YNP, Wyoming, USA - YL17G09_0 | ecosystem: Environmental > Aquatic > Freshwater > Lake > Sediment | place: USA: Wyoming | collected...
TTTTCCCCTGTTAAAAAACAAGATAAAAACGTAAACTCATTCGTATCAGAGGGGGTAATTAATTGCTGCTTTAAGTATCTTAAAGTTCTCTTTAGAATAATACTGCCTTTCTCCGGCTTCCAGAAGCGAGCCCAACTTCACAGTATAATCTTTTTTATTAAGCCTGCCTATCCCCGAGATAAGCTTCTTTAAGTTTTCAGGGGAGGCATTAATGCTAACCCCTTTTTTGCACAAAAATTCTAAATCAAATATATCCCTGATTTCTTTTCTCTCCAGGAATGCTTCAATTTTAGCGGACATCATATCCTCTAAATCCGCGGCCCTGATAAGCACCTGAATATTGGAGTATTTGCTATACGCGATAGTTTGAGCTGTTTTTACCGCCTTCTTTTCTTTTCGTATCTCTAGCTTCAACCTTCTGGGGTAATCTTTGGATTTCAATTCAAAAAGCAGCGTGCTGTATTTATTCATAGAATCAGTGATGGTATAAAACCGGCTCAGGTAAGTTTTAAGGCCGGAAAATAATTCCTTTTCATTAATCCTTTCCGCAACCCAGAAATCCAAATCAACGGAGAACCTGTTTAAACCGTAGCACAACCTGAGCATTGTGCCTCCGCAAAAAATCAGGCTTTTAAGGAATTTTCCGCTGTTAAGCCGGTCAAGGGCCTCCAGCTCAAATTGTTCCTGCTTAATCAAATCCCGCATATTTTAGCCGCCGCCTCTTTAGTCCTGGATGGAAACACCTTTATAATCTGCTTAACTTTATCCTTGTCAATCTTGCGCAAGTCTAAAGAAGAAGCATCAACGCTGTATTTGCCGAACGAATCAAGATAAATAGAATCAACCAGCGCCTTTTCAGGGGTAGCGATAAATAAATCATTTTTCTTAATGAAGCCGAAATAATATTTTTTCTTAAGTTTATAGAAATTAAAATCCACTCCCCTCGCGCTGAATTTAGCCGACCTTTTTAAAGACGCGCTCTCAAAAAAATCCCTCTGGACCTGAGTGGAGATTTCATAATAAGAAAGCGCGGTCATAAAGGAAATATAAGAAGGAACCTGCAGGTAGTTAGAAATCTTAAAAAAATCCCCGGCCAAAAGGCGCTCCCAGCTCTCCTCCAAAACATAGAAGTTATTCTTGATGCGCACGAATAAGCCGTCCTTGACATAGCGCGCGCATAAAACATGGGCTGACTCAGGCCTCACCCCAAAGAGATTGACAAGGTCTTCTATCCTAAAAAAAATTAGTTTTCTTAAACTGCGCAGTTTTTGGTATTCCATAATCTAAATATAGATAATTAACATCTATGTTAAGTATATATCCTTAGTATTATTTTGTCAAGGTTAAATTTTTGTGTTCGGGGCGCAGGGCCGGTAAAATAAAAAGGGGCGAAGGATTTATTTCCTTCGCCCCCTAAAGACAGACCCTACTGGCAACGCTAGTTTAATACATCCCGCCGCCGCCCATTCCGCCCATTCCGCCTCCCGGAGGCATAGGCATAGAAGCTTCTTTTTCCGGTTTATCCGTAATGATTGCTTCGGTCATCAGTAATAATGCGGCAATACTGGAAGCGTTTTGTAAGGCTGAGCGCGCGACTTTAGTGGGGTCAATTACGCCGGCATCAATCATATCCACATAAGCATCCTGGTTGACATCATAACCCACATTGGTCTTTTCCTTTTTTACCTGTTGCACCACTACCGAGCCTTCAAGCCCGGCGTTCTCAGCTAATTGCCTGATAGGCTCTTCAAGTGCGCGCTTGACAATGTCCACGCCTATCTTTTCATCGCCTTCGAGCTTTAATTTTTCCAGCGCCGGAATCGCGCGGATTAACCCCACGCCGCCGCCGGGTATAATGCCTTCCTCGACTGCCGCCCGGGTAGCATGAAGCGCATCTTCTACGCGCGCCTTTTTCTCTTTCATTTCAGTTTCGGTAGCAGCGCCGATATTGATTACTGCCACGCCGCCGGCCAGTTTTGCTAAGCGCTCTTGTAACTTTTCTTTGTCATAGTCTGAATCTGTATCTTCAATCTGTTTCTTAAGCTGGGCAATCCTTCCGTTAATGGTGGAAGTTTTTCCTGCGCCTTCGACAATAGTTGTGTTCTCTTTGTCAATTTTAACTCTTTTTGCCTTGCCTAAATCCTCAATATCCACATTTTCTAATTTTATCCCTAAATCTTCGGTTAAGGCCTTGCCATTAGTAAGCACGGCAATGTCATCAAGCATAGCCTTACGCCTATCGCCGTAACCCGGAGCCTTCACCGCGCAAGCGGCTAAGGTGCCGCGGATTTTATTCACTACTAATGTCGCTAAGGCCTCGCCTTCTACTTCTTCAGCAAGAATCAGAAGAGGCTTACCGGTGCGGGCAATCTTCTCTAATAAAGGCAAGAGGTCCTTCAGGGAAGAAATCTTTTTCTCGTGAATCAGTATATAGGGCTCTTCCAAGATGCACTCCATTCTTTCGGCATCGGTGACAAAATAAGGCGAAAGATAGCCCTGGTCAAACTGCATACCTTCCACTACTTCTAAGGTAGTTGCGGTGGACTTGGCTTCTTCAACCGTGATTACGCCGTCTTTGCCTACTTTATCCATAGCTTCAGCAATCAAATCGCCGATAGCTGTGTCGCAGTTTGCGGCAATGGAGGCAACCTGGGCGACTTCTTTTTTGTCTTTAATCGGAGTGGAAAGTTTCTTTAACTCTTCAACCACCTTTTCCACTGCCTTTTCAATCCCGCGTTTTAAAGCCATGGGATTTGCTCCGGCAGTAACATTCTTTAAACCTTCGCGGTAAATCGCTTCGGCTAAAATCGTAGCTGTAGTTGTGCCGTCGCCGGCTGTATCCGAAGTCTTTTCCGCTACCTCTTTAATCATCTGCGCTCCCGTATTTTCAAACGGGTCTTCCAGGTCAATTTCTTTAGCCACAGTAACCCCGTCTTTGGTAATCGTGGGCGAGCCGAATTTTTTATCTATGACCACATTGCGGCCTTTGGGCCCTAAGGTTACTTTTACCGCTGCGGAAAGCTGCTCTGCGCCGCTTAAAATTTTCCGGCGCGCTTCATCTTGAAATAACAGTTGCTTTGCCATGACTTTCTCCTTTCAAATTTTAATCCCTCGCAAATCGAACCGATAGATAGCTGCTCGGGATAAATTCGGACAGATAACTTACGTCGCTTAAGCTCCGTAAGTTATGTCCTCATTTAATAATCGCCAAGATATCCTCTTCGCGCATAATCAATAATTCTTCGCCTTCTTTAGTGGTAATTTCATTTCCCGAATATTTTCCGTATAATACCTTATCTCCGACTTTTACTTCGGGCGGCTGAACTGTCCCGCTATCTAAAACCTTGCCTTTGCCTACGGCCACGACTTTACCCTCTTGGGGTTTTTCTTTAGCCGTATCTGGAATGACAATCCCGCCTTTGGTCTTATTTTCTGCCTCTAAAGGCTTAATCACGACGCGGTCTCCCAATGGTTTAATTTCCATATTCCTACACCTCCCTCTATTTGGTATTGGTGGTTTAGATTTACTGCGAAATCTAATTTTGGGCTGGTAAATTATTGAGCTCTAGATTAGCAGTCTAATCTCCAGAGTGCTAATTATAAAAGAAAAATAAAATTTGTCAAGAGATTTTTTTCTACTTTTTTGCCCCCTTTTCAAAATACTCAACAAAGGCCTCGACAACCCGGCTGTCAAATTGGGTGTTTTTGTTTCTCTTGAGAATTGCTATCGCTTCATCGATGCTGAAAGCCTTGCGATAGGGGCGGTCTGAGGTCATAGCATCAAAGGCATCGGCCACGGCTACAATCAAGGCCATCCGTGATATCTCGTCCTTCTTTAATTTATTGGGGTAGCCTTTGCCGTCGGGACGCTCATGATGGTCGCGCACAATGGTTAAACCGGGTTTTAAAAAGTCAATGTCTTCCAAAATCTTTTCTCCGATCAAGGGGTGCATTTTGACCTGTTCCCACTCTTCCTTGGAAAGAGGGCCGGGCTTAGATAGTATGTTTTCCGGGATGCCGATTTTACCGATATCGTGCAAAACGCAGATATCATCCATCAGCCTTACCTCTTCATCGCTAAGCCTTAATATGCGCGCCAGGTCCACAGAATAATTCTTCACCCGCTCAGAATGGCCGTGGGTATAAGGGTCTTTAACCTCCAGGGCCAGGACTAAAGATTTAATCGTATTCAGATAATTTCGGTGCAGCTTCAGCTGGGATTCCTTTAGCCCTTCGGTCATCAGATTAAAGGCCACAGCTAATTCCTGGATTTCATCTTTAGAGCTTATCTTGACTTTTTTCTCAAAGTTGCCTTTCTCTACTTCCCTGGCGCCAAGGATCAACTTATGCAGGGGGGAAGTTATGCTTCTGGCTAAGAGCCAGCTCATTATCCAGGAGAAAATGATTCCCAGGATTAAAACACCGAGGAATCTTTTAGCTAAAAGCAATCGCATCTTTTGTATAGAGGCAAAAGAAACATCCACCCCGACAATTGCCGTTGCCTCACCCTGTTGATTTAAGAGCGGGGCGTAACCTGAAAGCCAGGCCCCCCACTTATCGGCCGTTGGTTCCTTATCCACGCTGGGTTGATTAAAGGCTGATCTCATTTCGGGGATACTGGAGACATCATAAGGCTCTCCGCAATAAGCCGCTATTCCTCTTCTGTCGCCCGAATCCACCGTAAACATCCAGATGTTTTCTTTCTCGGTCTTCTCCATTGTATAAACGCTGTCAATAAGCGGGTCAGTATCCCTAATTTTGCCTAAAACTGTTTTTATTTCCCTGTAGGCAGGCGTATTTTGACTGGCTGGTTCAGGTTTGATTTGGCTATGCTTGTTTATATCTATAAACATGCTGGCCAGTTTTGCAATCCCCAATATCTTATTGCGCAAATCCTCTTTTTGTTGCGTAATCGTCCTCTGATAAATAAAATAGGTATTAAACACCAGGAGAGTTATAAGCAGGATAATAAAGACTATGGTTAATTTGAATTGAAAACCAAATGGCTTCATCTAAGTCCTACTTTTTAGTATTATAAATCAGATTTAATCCTTTGAGCGTCAAGTCCGCATCAATTTTATCGATTTGCTTGCAGTATTTGCCGATTAAACTGATATTGCCTCCCGTAGCAACTACCTTAGCCTCTTTTACTATACTCTTTTTTATTTTCCTGGTCAAGCCATCAGCAAGCGCGGTGAAACCATAAATCAATCCGCTTAAAATGCTATTTTTCGTATCGCGGCCAATGAATTCCTCAGGTTTTCTTAGCTTTACTTTGGGCAACAAGGCAGTGCGCTGACGAAGAGCGTCTAAGGATATCCCTAAGCCAGGCAGAATCATGCCGCCAAGGTACTCCTTATTTTTCGAGACTACATCTATGGTAATTGCGGTGCCAAAGTCAATGGCGATTAAGGGGCAACCATAAAACTTAATCCCGGCATAGGCATTGACTAAGCGGTCCTGGCCCACCTGCCTGGGATTTCGGTAAAGATTCTTTATAGGCACTTTTATGTCCTTACCTATAATATAAGGCCGCCTGCCCAATAGCTTTTGCAAGTCTTTCTTTACGATCTTAGCGGCATCGGGCACAACGCTGCAGATAATAGCGTCGTCCGCGTTTATTTTACCTAAATTTCTCCTTAGTTTTCGCAAATTATAATCTTTAGTGGGGATATCAAATCGTTTTATGATTTTATTCCCCTTTTCGCCATAATTATTGGCGAATCCGCCACGTTTTGTGGCGGAAAATATTCCAAAACTAATATTGGTATTACCTATGTCGATGGCTAATAGCATATTTCCATACCGAACGGTCTCCATGTCACAAAGCCACAAGGTCACACGTAAAAGCTTTTACTGGTGTCTTGGTGACTCTGTATTTTTTTTAACTCGTTAATCTTATCACGAATAACCGCTGCCTTCTCAAATTGCAGGTTCCTTGCCGCAAGCTCCATCTCGTATTCTAATTCAGAAATATATTTATTCAACTCATATTCGTCCCTCTCAAGGCCGGTCAGGTTCTCTACAAACACCTCTGCCTCCTGCAAATCTTCGATGCCCTGCCTTATTGCCTTTACAATGGAGCGGGGAGCAATCTTATTCTTCTGATTAAATTCCAATTGGATTTCTCTCCTGCGGCTGCTTTCGGCAATTGCCTTTTTCATTGAGCCGGTAAGGGTATCGGCATACATGATTACTGTTCCGTTAATATTGCGCGCTGCCCGGCCGGCAACCTGAATTAAAGAAGTGGCGGAGCGCAAAAAACCTTCTTTATCCGCATCTAAAATCGCAACCAGCGATACTTCCGGTAAATCCAGGCCTTCGCGCAAAAGATTAATCCCTACCAGGCAGTCGAATTCTTTTTGCCTTAATTCTCTTAAGATCTTCGAGCGCTCTATAGTCTGAATCTCGGAATGTAAATATTTTACTCTTAAACCCTTCTCTTGTAAATAACTGGTTAATGCCTCGGCCATTCTCTTAGTTAAAGTGGTGACTAAGACCCGCTCATTTCTTTTTGCCCGGGTTTTTACCTCTTGGATTAAATCATCTAACTGCCCTTCGGTAGGCCTTAGGATAATTTCCGGGTCAACCAGGCCTGTGGGCCGGATTATCTGCTCAATGACCTTGTCTTTACTCTTCTTGATTTCATATTCATTGGGAGTAGCGGAAACGCAAATCAATCTTTTTACTAAAGCCTCAAATTCCTCAAACTTTAAAGGCCGGTTATCTAAGCAGGAAGGCAGCCGAAAGCCGTATTCCACTAAAACCTTTTTGCGGGCCCGGTCTCCTTCATACATCCCTCTTACCTGAGGGATTGTTACGTGCGATTCGTCAATGATGGTCAAAAAATCTTCCGGAAAGTAATCGATTAAGCAATGCGGCCGGCAGCCCGGCTCTCGGCCGGAAATAATCCGGGAATAGTTCTCTATGCCGTGGCAGTAGCCGATTTCTTTGAGCATTTCCATATCGTAACGGGTGCGGCTTTGAAGCCTCTGGGCTTCCAATAATTTATTCTTGCCTTTTAAAAAATTAAGCTGGCCTTCTAATTCCCAGGCTATAGCTTTAAGCGCCGCGTCAATCTTATCCTGGGAAACTATAAAGTGTTTAGCCGGGTATATGGCTATCTTTTCTAAAACATTTAAAACCTCGGCGGTCAAGGGATCAATTTCCGAGATTTTTTCTATTTTGTCCCCGAAGAATTCAATGCGCAGGGCCTTTTCTTCGTAAGCGGGAAATATTTCCACCACATCCCCCCTCACCCTGATCCTGCCGCGGATGAATTCATAATCATTTCTTTCGTATTGTATCTGAATAAAACGGCTAATCAGGTTATCGCGGGATATCACCTGCCCCTTTTCAATAAAAACCAATAATTCCCGGTAGTCTTCGGGGCTCCCTAGATTGTAAATACATGACACCGAAGCCACAATTAAAACATCATTACGCGACATCAGCCCCGAGGTTGCCGAAAGCCTCAGGCGGTCTAACCTATCGTTAATGGAAGCGTCTTTCTCGATATAAGTATCGGTTGAGGGTATATAAGCCTCGGGTTGATAATAATCATAGTAGCTGACAAAATATTCCACGGCATTATGGGGAAAAAATTCCCTGAACTCCGAATATAACTGTGCGGCCAAGGTTTTATTATGCGAAATAACCAGGGTGGGCAAATTCAGGTTGGCAATAATATTGGCTAAGGTAAAGGTTTTCCCCGAGCCCGTAACTCCGAGTAAGGTCTGGAAGCGGCTTCCTGAACTTAAGGATGCGGTTAAATCTTTAATTGCCTGGGGCTGGTCGCCGCAGGGCTTGTAATCAGAAACCAAGTTAAAACTCGACATAATTATTTTAAAAATATTTTAACGCAGATTATCGCATATCAAACGCAGATTTACGCAGATACATCTGCGACTATCTGCGTGCAATCTGCGAGCATCTGCGTTAAGAAAAAGCATTTTCATAATAATCAGAGGATCTCAAGGCTTATATCAACCGAATCTACGGAATGCGTCAGGTCTCCGATAGAAATCATATCTACGCCCGTGGAGGCAACTTGTTTTACGTTTCTTAAAGTAATTCCTCCTGAGGCCTCTAATTTGGGTATGGGATGGGGCAGGCTGTTTTTAATCCGAACCGCTTGTTTTATATCTTTTAAACTCATATTATCGAGCATAATTATATCCGGCTTTAATTTCAAAGCCCTTTGGAATTCCTTTAAGGTTTTTACCTCTAATTCCACCCGGCAACCTCGGCTGAACCTGAATAATCCCTGGTAGCCTTTGATAATTTTAAGGTGATTGTCTTTAACCAGGATCATCTCATCAAGGCTTAACCGATGATTAAAACCCCCTCCAATCCTGACCGCATATTTTTCTAAAAGCCGAAGGCCAGGTATGGTTTTACGGGTATCCATAATCTTTACCTTATAGGGCTTTACCTCCTCAACAAATCTCCTGGTCTTGGTAGCAATCCCGGAAAGAAAACTCAGGAAATTTAAAGCCACCCTTTCGGCAGTGAGTATACTTTTAGCCCTGCCCTGAATTCGGGCAATCGCCTTGCCTTTTTTTACTAATTTTCCTTCAGAAATGAGCGGTTTAAATTTAATATTCTTATCCTGCAGTTTAAATACTAAAGAAGCTAAGCTTAAGCCGCAAACCAGGCAATCTTCTTTAGCGATTAGAATGGCTTTTACGAATTTATTCCTGGGGATAAGCATCTCGGTGGTGATGTCTTTTGCGCCGATATCTTCTTTTAAGGCGAAAGCAACAATCCCTCTTATATCTAAGTCCTTAACATAAGTCACGGTATATCTTCTCCAGCCTTTTTAATTCGTCATTAAGCTTAGTCCTGCCTTCTTTTTCCTTATCTACTACTTCCTGCGGCGCTTTCTTAATAAAATCAGGATTTTTCAGCCTTTCATTTTTGGCCTGGATAATTTTACTCAGATTTTCCATCTTTTCTTTGATTTTTTGCTGTTCTTTAGCGATATCCAGTAGTCCTGTAAAATGCAGGTAAATGTCTACATCCTCAATTACTGCGCTGACAGTAGCCTTGGGCCTGAGGTTTTGTTTCAATAAATCCAGGGTTTCTAAATTGGCCAGATTCATAATTAACCCGGAGTGGCCCTGGATTAGCTTCTCCTTGTTTTTAAGATGGGGATAGATAGAGGCTCTTATTTTTTGCTCCGGGCTAAGCTCAAGCTGGCTGCGCAAGTTTCTTATTTGGGTGGTAATATTAAAAATGGACCGGGCTTGTTTTTCTGTAGTTTTATCAATAATATTTTCCTCTACATGCGGCCAGGATTGAATCATTATACTTTGACACTCTGACACATTGACCCCGCTTCTGCGCGCAGGGGCGGGGTTGACCCTCTGACACTGAAGTTTCTGCCAGATTTCTTCAGTAATAAAAGGCATAAAAGGATGCATGAGCCTTAAGGATTTCTCTAAGACCTTATACATGACTACTTGGTTGCGCTGATTTTTTATATCCGGTTTAATTATCTCTAAATACCAGTCGCAGAACTCATGCCAAAAGAAGCTATACAAAATATTGGCGCATTCATTCAGCCTGTAGGCGTCAAGCAATTTGTCCGCTTCTTTTAAAGTGGAATAAAACCTGCTTAATATCCAGCGGTTAATAATATCTAAGTCCTCATTTTTTCCGCCAAGATTCTTGGCGGATCCGCCAATTCTTGTGGCGGAAAAAAATTCGCAGAGGTCAGCCTTCCCTTGAGAATGGTCTAAGTTCATCAGGATAAACCGGGAGGCATTCCAGATTTTATTCGCGAAGTTCCTGCCTTGTTCAAATCTTTCTTTGGATAAAAATACATCCTGGCCTTGGGCAGTGATGGATATCAGGCTAAAGCGCAGGGCATCTGTGCCGTATTCATTGATAATCTCTAAAGGGTCAATTATGTTGCCTAAGGATTTAGACATCTTTTTGCCTTCAATATCGCGGACAGTGCCGTGTATATAAACATCCTTAAAAGGAATAGCTTTCATAAATTCAAGGCCGGCCATAATCATCCGCGCCACCCAGAAGAAGATTATTTCCGGAGCAGTTACCAAAACCGAGGTAGGATAAAAATATTTTAATTCTTCCTTTTGAACGCAGATATTCGTAGATGTAACGCAGATGGTCGCAGATTTATCTGCGTTTATCTGCGTTTGATTTGCGTTAATCTGCGTTTGAAATGGCCAGTAAAACGTGGCAAATGGCCACAGCCAGGAAGAAAACCAGGTATCCAGGACATCTTCATCCTGGCGGATTTCGCTTGAGCCGCATTTAGGGCATTTTTCCGGCCTTACCTTCGAGACAATAACGCGGTCCTCGCAATTTTTACAGTAATAAACGGGAATTCTGTGCCCCCACCAAATCTGCCGGGAGATACACCAGTCCTGAATATTCTCCATCCAGTTAAGATAGACCTTCATCCAGCGGCTGGGATAAAATTTAATTTTACCTTTTTTGACTGCTTCGATTGCAGGTTTAGCCAAGGGTTTCATTTTCACAAACCACTGCTTGGATAAATAAGGCTCAATAATAGTATGGCAGCGATAGCAATGTCCGGCAGATAACTGGTGCGGTTCGACTTTTTCTAACAAGCCCTTATCCTTTAAATCTTCTAAAATTACCTCCCGGGCCTTGAATCTATCCATATCCTTATAATCGCCGGCGTTTTCGTTCATGCGTCCGTCGCAACGCATGACATTCACAAACTCTAATTTGTGTTTTTTGCCTAACGTATAATCATTGGGGTCATGCGCAGGAGTTACCTTGACGGCGCCGGTGCCAAATTCCATATCTACCATAGTGTCGGAAATTATTTTTATCTCTCGATTAATTAAAGGTAAAATTAAGGTCTTGCCAATTAGTTTTTTATATCTTTTGTCTTTAGGATTTACTGCCACTGCAGTATCGCCTAACATTGTTTCCGGCCGGGTAGTAGCCACTACGACAAAATTATCCGGATTATCCTTGAAAGGATATTTTAAATAATAGAGATTGCCCTGTAATTCACGATGCGGCGCTTCTTCATCAGAAAGAGCAGTCTGGCAGCGCGGGCACCAATTAATAATGTAACTTCCCTGATAAATCAGGCCCTTTTCATATAGCTTGACAAATACTTCAACTACTGCTTTAGAATATTCTTCGTCCATCGTAAAACGTGTCCTTGACCAATCGCAGGAAGCTCCCAGCTTTTTCAATTGATGAATAATTGTTGAGCCGTATTGCTCTTTCCAAAGCCAGACCCGCTCAATAAATTTATCCCGGCCTAAATCCTGGCGCTTTAGCCCTTCCTTGGCTATAGCCTTTTCTACAACGTTTTGCGTGGCAATGCCGGCGTGGTCGGTTCCAGGCATCCATAAAGACTCTTCGCCTTTCATGCGATGGTAACGGATAAGGATATCCTGGATAGTATTATTCAGGGCATGGCCCATATGCAAGATGCCGGTAACATTAGGCGGAGGGATAACTATACAGAAAGGCTTTTTACCTGTCTGGCCTGCAGGCAGGGAGGGATTCGGTTTAGCGGCGAATAAATTATTCTCTTCCCAAAATTTATACCATTTATCTTCAGTTTCCTTGGGGTTATAACGGATAGGGATTTCATTCATATGTTAAATTTTTCCTTCGCGAAATTTATCCTGAAGCTCAATAATTCTTTTGGGGTGGGTAGGATTTTCTTAAAATGCGCCAGAAACTCCAGGCTTGTCCAAGCCATTTCCATCTCTGGCAAGGAGTTGTGTTCTTTATCAAAAATTCAAGATGCTCATAAGGAGCAACGTCTTTGACTTTAAAATCTGCTTTTTTAATTTTCTTCATTTTTTAATCTTTTAATTTCCTCTAAATTCCTCACATCTATGATGTCCTGAGGTCTAGAAGCAAGAAGTTTTAATTTTTTTAGGTGCTCAATACAAACTGTGGGAACAACCAAATCATTTATTTTTATTTTTTCCATTTTTTTCTCGATTTCCGAAAATTTTATAGGTTCCCGCACAAATACATCGATTAACTTTAAATGGTCATTAAGGTGAAAAAATGAAAACACGACCATTCCTTTATTTTCTATCCATTCCTGTCTTTTTTCCTTACTTATAAATTCTTCTTTCTTAACTGGAACTTTTGGACGATAATTTAAACTATAGAGTACATCAAAAAATTTATCTAAATTTGTTTTATTTAATTTTACAATCAAGTCTATATCCGCGGTAAATCTATTAAAGCCATGTAATACTACTGCTACTCCTCCGGCCACTGCATACTTTACCTTATTTTTATTTAGTGCTAAAATTACCTCATCATAATACATTTATTGTATTTTATCCTTTAGCAATTTATACTCAATACTATCTACCAGTGCCTGCCAGCTGGCCTCAATAATATTTTCCGATACACCGATGGTATTAAAGGTTTCGTTTTCATCCTGGGATTGAATCAGCACGCGCACCTTGGCCGCAGTGCCTGCCTTTTCGTCTAATACGCGCACCTTAAAGTCAGAAAGATGCATCTTGGATAGCGTGGGGTAAAAATCCTTAAGGGCTTTACGTAAGGCATTATCCAGGGCATTTACCGGGCCGTCTCCCTCAGCGGCAGTATGTTCCTTAATTCCCTTCACCTTTAATTTAATAATTGCCTCGGAGGTAATTTTTTTATCGGAACGCTTTTCAATCACTACGCGAAATCCCTCTAATTCAAAAAATTTATTATATTTCTTAAGCGCTTTTTTCATCAATAGTTCGAAAGAAGCCTCAGCTGCTTCAAAGTGATAACCCTGGTGTTCTAAGGACTGCACAAGCTTTAAAATCTTTTTGGTCTTGGGATCCTCTTTATTTAAATCCAATTCCAAATCCTTAGCCCGGATTAATATACCTGTTTTCCCGCCTAATTCCGAGACCAAAATCCTTCTCTTATTTCCTACCAGGTTCGGCTCAACATGCTCGTAGGTCTTAGGGTTCTTCATCACCGCGTTAATATGCACCCCGCCTTTATGCGCAAAGGCAGAATCGCCCACATAGGGCTGGTCGCTCCTCTGTCTCATATTGCTTATTTCACTTACAAAATGGGATACTTTAGTCAGTTCTTTTAAGTTTACGTCGCTGATACAATCAATGCCTAATTTTAATTTAAGATTCGCGATAATGGGAATTAAATCCGCATTGCCGCAGCGTTCGCCGTAACCATTGATTGTCCCTTGCACCATATCCGCTCCGCCTTGAACCGCAGCAATGGAATTAGCTACTGCCAGGCCGGCATCATTATGGCAATGAATGCCTAACCAGGCATTAATTTTTGGCTGGATATCGTAGATAACGCGGGAAATTTCTGAGGTAAGCGTTCCTCCGTTGGTATCGCACAAAACAATAGCTTTAGCGCCTGACTCCTGGGCAGTAAAAAGACATTTTAGGCTATATTCTTGATTATCCCGATAAGCATCAAAAAAATGCTCGGCATCATAGAATACAGTTAAGCCCTTCGAGGCTAGGAAGCCCACCGTATCTTTAATCATATTTAAATTCTCATCAAGGGTTGTTTTTAAGACATCCTTAATATGTAAATCCCAGGTTTTTCCAAAGATAGTAACAACTTTAGCCTGGGATTTTAAAAGGCCTTTTAAATTACTGTCTTCACTCGCTCGAGAATGCGGCCTGCGGGTTGAACCAAAGGCAACCAGTTGGCTATTCTTAAGCGGTTTTTTGGCCATCTTTAGATAGAACTCCATATCTTTTGGGTTTGAGCCCGGCCAGCCGCCCTCGATGTAGTGGATACCTAAGATATCCAGTTCACGGGCAATGCCGACCTTATCCATTACTGAATAAGAGATACCTTCTCCTTGCGCTCCGTCGCGCAAAGTAGTGTCGTATAATTTTACTTTAGGCATTTTTCAATATCACCCTTTCGCTAATCCGAATTTGGCATGCAAAGTCCTTACTGCTAACTCGCCAAACCGCTTTTTTATAATACAGGATATACTGATATCTGAAGTAGAAATCATTTCAATATTAATCTTATTTTGGGCTAAGGCTGCAAACATTGTGGCAGCAACGCCGGGGTGGGATTTCATCCCTACTCCCACAATAGAGATCCTGGCAATATCTTCATCCTGCAATACTTCTCCTACCCCGATATCATTGGCTGCGCTTTTGATTAACCTCATTGTTTTGGCCAGAGCTGTTTTATTGATGGTAAAAGATATATCGGTCTTACGGGTATGGCTGACGTTTTGCACAATCATATCTACATTTATGCCGCCGCCGGATAATTCCTTAAATATTTTTGCAGCGATTCCGGGGCGGTCAGGGACATCGCAAATAGTAATCTTAGCTTCATTTTTATTCAGAGTTACTCCGTTTACCATAACGTCTTCCATTCTTTTAACCTCCCTGATAATCATTGTGCCCGTATTTTTAGAAAATGAAGAGCGCACATGTATGGGCACATCGAATTTTTTGGCTACTTCAATGGAACGCGCCTGTATTACCTGAGCGCCCAAGGAAGCCATTTCTAACATTTCGTCATAAGTGATAGATTTTATCTTTTTTGCCTTAGGTTCAATACGGGGGTCGGTACTAAAAATACCTTCCACGTCCGTGTATATCTCGCATTCACGGGCTTTGAGTTCTTTAGCCAAGGCGACAGCGGTTAAATCTGAACCGCCCCTGCCTAAAGTAGTAATATCCTGGTTCAGGGTTACGCCCTGGAATCCTGCGACAATAACAATCTTGCCTTTGCGTAACTCTTCTCTTATCTTGTCGGCATTTATCTTTATAATGCGTGCGCGGGTATGGCTTGTGTCGGTAATAATGCCTACTTGCGCACCGGTGAACGATATTGCCTCATAACCTAATTTATGTATAGCCATAGCCAGTAATGCTACCGAGATTTGCTCGCCGGTGGATAAGAGCATGTCCATCTCGCGCTCCGACGGCTCAGTATTTATTTTATGGGCTAATTCAATAAGCTCATCAGTAGTGTCGCCTAAGGCGGAAACCACTACCACTAAGTCGTTTCCCCTTTTGCGGTAACTGGCTATTCTTTGAGCTACATTTTGAATACGCTTTACATTAGCCACTGAAGAACCGCCGTATTTTTGCACGATCAGTTTTTTCATGATTTGACTCCCGAAAATTTAATCAGATAATTCATCAGCTCGTAACCATTTTCAAAATAAATTTCGGATTTTGCTGCCTCCTTTTCGCTGTAACCTGAAAATCCCCTGCCGATAACGTCTTTGCCGAAGATACCAAAAAGCACGGTGTCAGAGGTATGGGTTTTTAGCGAAATGGGCGTGGCATGGTCAGGCAAAACCAAAATGCGAAAATTCTTTTTACGTTTAAAGGCATTTAATATTGTGCCTACTACCAACTGGTCAAATCTTTCAATGGCGGATATTTTTTCCCTTAAATCTCCGTTGTGGCCTGCCTCGTCAGGCGCTTCAACATGCAGGAAAACAAAATCCTTTTCCTCCAAAGACCTTAAGGCTGCTTTTGCCTTGCCTTCGTAATCAGTATCATAATACCCGGTTGCACCCGGCACATTTATTACTTCCAGGCCCAGCAGTTTTCCTAAGCCCTTGATTAAATCTACGGCAGAGATAACGCTGCCTGAAAGCCCGTATTTGTCCATAAAACTTGGCATTGTGGGTTTTTTACCCTGGCCCCAGAGCCAGATCATATTTGCCGGATTTTCCTTTAAATCAATCCTTACCAGGTTTATCTCGTGGTTCTCTAAAATCTTACGCGAATCCTGCATCAGTTTAAGAATGATCTCGGCTTTATCTCCTTTGGGAAGATTTCTCGAGATACTGCCTCCGGTAATGTCATGGGGCGGCCTGCATTCTAAATCCTCGAGGTGCTGTTCTGTCCCTCTTTTTATCAATAGAAGATGCCTATAGCTTACTCCCGGATAAAACCGCATCCGGTTGGTTCCTAAACTCTGGTCTATAAATTTCATCAAAATCTCGGATTCTTTAGAGCTGATGTGCCCGGCGCTATAATCTATCAGGGTATCAGCTGAAGCAGTAATAAGATTACAGCGGAAGACAACATCGTCGTCTTCTAACTCTATGCCCAGATTCGCCGCCTCTAAAGGCCCTCTTCCGGTATAGAACTTTTGCGGGTCATAGCCTAAGATAGAAATATTCGCCACATCGGAAGCAGGCGCCATTTCTTTGGGTATGGTCTTGACGCGGCCGAGTAAACCGTATTTAGCAATAAAATCCAGATTAGGAGTACGGGCTGCCTCCAAGGGCGTACGATTATCCAGTTCTTTTAAGGGATAATCCGCCATACCGTCGCCGACTAGTACAATATATTTCATAGCTTTGTGGTCACCACGTCACAAGGTCACAATGTCACAAATAAAACTGGTGACGGGTGACATGGTGTCCTGGTGACATAATCTAATTTTAGAATTTCACTTCCGGAGCTGCCTTTGCCTTTTCTTCTGCCTTAAAATATTGAGTTTCCGGCTTGTATCCAAACATACCGGCAATAAGATTAGCCGGAAAAGTTCTCACCGTAATATTATATTCTTTTACCGCTTCATTATAACGCATCCTCTCCACGGCAATGCGGTTTTCTGTCCCGGATAATTCATCCATAAGCTTTAAAAAGGCCTGGTCAGCTTTTAAATTCGGATAGTTTTCTACTACTAAAAGCAATCTTGAGATAGCTGCGTCCGTAGCCGAAGCAGCTTTTACCTTTTCGCCTAACGTACTTGCCTTCCCCCATTGCGAACGCGCATTAGTCACTTCTTCGAAAACCGTCTTTTCATGGGCGGCATAACCTTTTACAGTGTTGACTAAATTGGGAATCAGGTCATTTCTCCTTTGCAATTGATTCTCAACCTGGGCCCATTTAGCCGTTATGGTTTCATGTTTCGCCACGATTCCGTTATAAATTCCTGCAAAGCCGCCGATAATTACTAAAGCAATCAGTATTACAATTCCTAAACCGATTAAAATATTCTTCATTTTTAGAACCCTCCTCCTGCACCGCCTCCGCCTCCGCCTCCACCGCCAAAACCTCCACCGCCAAAACCGCCTCCCCAGCTGCCTCCAGAACTTCCGCCGGAAAATGTTCCGCCGTAGGCTTGGGGTCCAAAAAAACCCTTTCGTTCATCAGGGGGGAGCCTGCTCCAATGATTATAGCGTACGAGCATCGAAGCTATGTAACCCGCTATGACTAAAACTCCCAAAATCGGAGAAGTTGCAAAAAAAGCTAAGGCAAATAATAAAGTAAATGGAAGCCCGATAAAAATCGGCCAGGGCAAATTCCAAACAAAGAAAAATAAAGGAGCAAAAAAATAAAGAAAAAACGGAGCTTCGCTACCACGTTTCTTAAGTTTAACGCCCTCTAAATTATTTATGGCCGCTTTAGCATTCAGGCTGATTACCCTGGCAATTGCCGCTACGCCGTAATAGAGGCCTTGGCCGTATTTGCCTTCCTTAAAATATGGCACCATGTAATTACGTCCGATCTCCCCGCAAAGCCCGTCAGGCAAAATCCCTTCTACGCCGTAACCGGTTTCAATGCGCCAGCGCCTTTCCTTAACGGCTAAAAGCACTAATACGCCGTTATCCTTGCCAATTTTGCCGGGTTTCCAGTTATCAAAGAGCAATCGCGCGTATTCTTTCTCGTCGTAAGGCGCGATCGAATCAATAGCAGCTACCGCAATCTCCGCGGAAGTTTTTTCTTCCAACTCTTGAATAAGGGCATTTAATTTAGTTTTATATTCCGCAGAAATTACATTCGCAAAATCATTCACCCAGCCGGCCGGCCGGGGGACATTATCAGCGCATAACGCTTTAGCTAAAACGCATAACAGCAATAAGGATACGGTTAAACATTTCCTTAGCATTAATAAAGCTATAATCTGTCGACGATATTAATGATTTTCTCTAATTCAGCCGCAAAAGCAAACAGCAAACCTTCGCTCTCTTGATAAGATAATCTCCGGTTCAATTTCTTGGCTTCTAAAATTCTGCTAAAGGCAGCTGTATTTATGGCAAATTCCCGGGAAATATCCTCTAAAATCCCTTCTTTTAAATAAGCCGGCGCCTTGCCTTTTAATCTCACTAAGTTTCTTAAGATATGCAGGGCCGAATTAGCAGACTTAAATAATAAAACCCTTAAGGCAATTTTACTCTGGCTTCTTAAATAAAGCTTTTTTATATTGATAAGTTTCGACTTTAATTCCTGCTCGCATTGAAATCTTAAATTTTTTATGTCAACCTGTAAGCCTTTTAAAATATCCTCTCCAAATAAAAGAACGTAATTTTCCTTCATATCCAGAAACTCAATCGGAAAAATATCGGTTGAATTTTGAATATATTCCCGGGTAAGAAATAAGGTATTTAAGAGATTAAACTTCCCTTTCTTTAGCGCGCTGGCTATCTTTTTCAAATTAGCCAGGCCCGCATCTTTTAGGACAATGAGCAGGTTAATATTAGAATGCTTATCCTTAAATTCTCCGCTGGCTGCGCTTCCGTAAAGAATAACCGAGACTAAGCCGTCGGCATAAGTATTTTTTAGCACTTCTATAAAATCCCGGATACTGTTTTGATATTTACTGGCTAATTTAAGCTGCTGCATACATCCTCTCCTATAATTTTGGTTAGTTTGCCGGCTAAACCTTGCCTGCTTAATATTGGGCCGTAGCGCCTGTCCGGGCTAAGAATATATGCCCGGTAATTATTCTTCTTATCGATTGTATTGGCAACCACTAAATTTGCATTTACGCGCAGCAATAAATTTCTTGCCTGGGCGAGAAGAAAAGAATCTTTTGCCTGCGGTTCAAATTTAAACCCCACCAGATATAACGATGCATCGGAATCCCTGATTAAGTCTATAATCTTTATTGTGGGGACTAAATTTACCTTCCATTGTTTAAGCCCCGAGCCCACCTTGAGATTATATTTTCTTGCAGGCCGATAATCCGAGACCGCAGCTGAATGAATCAAGATGTTATATCTTTTGCTTTTTAGTTCGGTACCGATTATCTTTCTTAAATCTTCAAAGAACTTAAAACGAATCAGCCGTATCTCTTTATTTAAGCAACAGGATTCTACCGGGCCTAAGGCCAGGGTTACCTTGGCGCCTAAATCCTGTAATTTTTCTGCTAATAAAATTCCGGTCTTTCCTGTAGCAGTATTAGAAATAACCCTTACTTTGTCTATCGTAACCCATGTTGGCCCGGCAGTTATTAGAACCCTCTTATTTTTTAAGTTCATTATTTACAACCCAATTTCTTTTAGTACGGCTTTCAAGTCTGCTGGGACTACCTTTGGTTCTTGGATACTTTTTATTGCCCTGTCCGGGTCTTTTAATCCATGGCCGGTCAAAATGCAGACTATTTTTGCTGGGCGTTTAAAATACCTGTTTTTCTTCAGTTTTAATAATCCGGCAACCGATGCCGCCGAAGCAGGCTCGACAAAAACCCCTTCTCGGGCAGCTAATAACTTGTAAGCCTGAATAATCTCTTGATCCGATACCATATTAATGAGGCCGCCGGATTCATCGCGCGCATTTTCTGCCTGTTTCCAGCTCGCAGGATTTCCTATTCTGATAGCCGTGGCAATGGTTTTAGGATTCTTTATAGGATGGCCTTTGACAATCGGCGCTGCTCCTTGAGCCTGAAATCCCAACATTTTCGGCAATTTATTTATTTTACCGAAAGCTTTATATTCCCGGTAACCTTTCCAATAAGCGGTGATGTTGCCCGCATTTCCTACGGGCATAACCTGAAAATCCGGGGCAAGGCCTAAGCAATCGCAGATTTCAAAACTTGCGGTTTTCTGGCCTTCTATACGATAAGGGTTCAAAGAATTTACCAGGGTTATAGAAAATTTAGCCGTGATATCCCTGACTAATTTTAGGGCCTGGTCGAAATTACCGTCTACAGCTAACACCTTTGCGCCATGGATAAGCGCCTGGCTTAATTTTCCCAAGGCAATTGCGCCGGCAGGAATAAGCACTATGCACTTAAGCCCTGCCTTTGCGGCATAGGCAGCTGCGGAAGCAGAGGTATTTCCTGTAGACGCGCACATGACTGCTTTTGAACCTTCCTCGCAAGCCTTAGAAATAGCCACAGTCATTCCCCGGTCTTTAAATGAGCCGGTGGGATTCAAGCCTTCGTATTTAAGATAAACTGCAAAGTTTTTCCCCATTAATTTACTAAGATATTCAGCGCGGATTAATGGAGTATTGCCTTCATTTAAAGTAATAACCGGAGTTTTAGGTGTAATTGGCAGGTATTTCTTGTATCTTTCAATCACCCCATTATAATTTGGGATTTGGGATTTGGGATTCGGGATTTTCATTATACATCCTCAATTCTTATCGCTACCGATTTTTGTTTTATCACCCCTAAATGGTCTATAGCGCTTAAGGCCTGCCTTAAATTTTTCTCTTTAGCCTCGTGGATAATCATGACAATAGGCACAATTGAGGCCCTGTGTCTTTCTTTTTGGGTAACTGAAGCAATGCTAATCCCGGATTTAGCTAATATCCCTGAGATTTTAGCTAATACGCCGGGCTTGTCTACGGCCATAAAACGGATGTAGTATCGGCTGGCAAATTCATCAATCTTGCGGATTTTCTTTATTGATTTATCTAGAATTGTTTTCAAATTCGGCCTAAAAAGCCCGGCCTTAATATCCTGGGTCAAGTCTACTAAGTCTGCGACTACTGCTGAAGCAGCTGACATCTGGCCTGCGCCCGGGCCGTAAAACAATAAATCGCCGGCTAAATCACTGGATACATAAATGGCATTGAATATGCCTTGCACCGAAGATAATAAGTGCGCTTTTGGTATCAGGGTGGGATGAACCCTTACTTCCAATTCATTCCCCTCCTTCTTGGCAATGGCCAATAACTTAATTTCGAACCCCAGTTCTTTAGCGTAATTGACATCGGCTAAGGATATACTCGATATGCCTTCAATGACAATATCGCCTAGGTTTATCCATTTTCCAAAACAAAGATAGGTCAGCAGGATCAGCTTATGCGCCGAATCAATTCCGTCAATATCTAAACTCGGGTCTTTTTCGGCAAAGCCCTTAATCTTAGCTTGATTCAAAGCCTCATTGAAGGTGCAATTATTATGCGACATCTGGGATAATATAAAATTGGTGGTTCCATTGACAATACCGAATATGCTGGAAAACTTATTTGCCACCAGGCCTTCGCGCAGAGATTTTATAATCGGGATGCCTGCGCCAACCGAGGCTTCGAAGTAAATATTTTTATTGCGGTCTGAAGAATAAGCAAACAATTCCCTGCCTTCCTGGGCTAAAAGCGCTTTATTGGCGCTAACTATATGTTTTCCGTTTTTTAAGGCCTCCAATATATATTCCCGGGCAGGATGAATACCGCCCATCAGTTCAATTACAATTTCTATATGCGGGTCATTGATAATTTCTTTGACATCTTTGGTCAAAAGGCTTTTGTCGGGGCTAACAATCCTTTTAGAGGAGATATCCTTATCGCAAATTTTTTTAATGTTTATTTCTAAGCCTATCCTTTCGCTCAAAAAAGTCTTTTTATCGCGCAAAATCTTAAACAGGCCCGAGCCAACCGTCCCAAAGCCAATTAAACCTATATTTACTTTCCTCATCATTTATCCTTTCTTCAAATAGTGCTCTACAGTCTTAGCGATTACCTTACGGTGATTTTCATCCACCGCTAAAAATTCCAGCCTTGTATCATAGAGGAAGTCCTTAATGATTTGACGCGATCCCTGTACCTTAGCAACCAGAGTAATCGGATGCGGGTCAAAAGGCAGCCTAATTTTAAGGGCAAGATTTGTGCCAATCGGGAATTCTTGGTTTGTAGTTAAGAGCATCCCGCCTAAACATAAATTTTTCGTTTGAGATATGTCTACATTATCAATATCTTCCAAGATACGATAAGATACCACAAAATGGGCATTATTTATGCGGGGGTGTTTTCGTCTTTCCGGTCCAGTGTACGCCATAAGTCCTCCTTCTGTTTTATTAAAATTTACAAATCGCACTTATTAAACGCTGCGCGAACTTATTTTGAGAAATTGACTACTGAAATCTAATCTATGTTACCGCCCCGCAGGAGCGGGGCTGCCGTATCTCCCTTTTCCCCGCTCGGCTTCTGTTGGCAGAAGCCTCT
>Ga0315283_10000979_pt1 | contig 22144 bp, 20 predicted proteins | sample YL17G09_0_MG_FD_204541 | JGI IMG/M metagenome (GOLD analysis project Ga0315283, IMG submission 204541) | Sediment microbial communities from Yellowstone Lake, YNP, Wyoming, USA - YL17G09_0 | ecosystem: Environmental > Aquatic > Freshwater > Lake > Sediment | place: USA: Wyoming | collected...
TCGCGCCCTCAGGGTTGGCGCAGCCCATCAGCACGTCCTCGACGGCGCCGGGGTCGATGCCGGCGCGCTCGACCGCAGCCTTGACGACATGGCCACCTAGCGTGGCGCCATGGGTCATGTTGAAGGCTCCCTTCCAGCTCTTGGCCAGGGGCGTGCGGGCGGTGGAAACGATGACGGCTTGGCTCATGGCTTGCTTCCTCGTGTTCAGGTGAACGACTTGCCTTCGGCGGCCAGCTTGGCCAGCAAAGGCGCCGGCTGCCAGAACGCCTCATCGTCGAGCGGATTGGCGGCGAACTTCTTCATCACCAGCACCACGTTGTACAGGCCCTGCTGGTCGGCGTAGCACATCGGGCCGCCGCGGTGCAGCGGAAAGCCGTAGCCGGTGAGGTAGACCATGTCGATGTCGCTGGCCTTGCTGGCGATGCCTTCCTCGAGGATCTTCGCGCCTTCGTTGACCAGGGCGTAGACCAGGCGATGGACGATCTCGTCGTCGCCGATCTTGCGTGGCGCGATGCCGAGCTCGGCACGGTGCTTGGCGATCATGTCCTCGACCAGCTTGGACGGGATCGGCTCGCGCTTGCCGGGGGCGTAGTCGTACCAGCCGGCACCCGTCTTCTGGCCGTAGCGGCCCAGCTCGCACAACAGGTCGGCGGTCTTGCTGTAGCGCAGGTGCGGCTTCTCGATATAGCGGCGCTTCCTGATCGCCCAGCCGATGTCGTTGCCGGCCAGGTCGCCCATGCGAAACGGCCCCATCGCGAAGCCGAACTTCTCGATGGCGCGATCCACCTGCTGCGGCGTGCAGCCCTCCTCGATCAGGAAACCGGCCTGGCGCGAGTACTGCTCGATCATGCGGTTGCCGATGAAACCATCGCACACGCCCGACACCACCGCTGTCTTCTTGATCTTCTTGGCCACGGCCATCACGGTGGCCATGACGTCCTTGCCGGTCTTCGCGCCGCGCACCACTTCGAGCAGCTTCATCACATTGGCCGGGCTGAAGAAGTGCATCCCGACGACGTCTTGCGGCCGCTGGGTGAAGGCGGCGATCCGGTCGACGTTGAGCGTCGAGGTGTTCGACGCCAGGATCGCGCCGGGCTTCATCACCTCGTCGAGCGTCTTGAACACGCTTTCCTTGACGCCCATGTCCTCGAACACGGCTTCGATCACCAGGTCGGCGTCCTTGATGTCGTCGTAGGCCAGCGTGGTGGTCAGCAGCGCCATGCGGCCGTCGTATTTGTCCTGCTTCAACTTGCCCTTCTTGACCTGCGACTCGTAGTTCTTGCGGATGGTGGCGACGCCGCGCTCCAGGGCATCGGGCTTCATCTCCAGCATCGTCACCGGGATGCCAGCGTTGAGGAAGTTCATGGCGATGCCGCCGCCCATCGTGCCGGCGCCGATCACCGCCACCTTCTTGATGACGCGCTGCGGCGTGTCCTCCGGCACGTCGGGAATCTTGCTCGCCGCGCGTTCGCCGAAAAAGGCTTGGCGCAGCGCCTTGCATTCGGGCGTCATCATCAGCGCGACGAAGGCCTTGCGTTCGTAGGCCAGGCCTTGCTCGAAGGTCACCGCCTTCACCGACTGCTCGACGCAATCGACGCAGCGCGCCGGTGCCGGGAAGTTCTTCGCCATCGCCTTGACGGTATTGCGCGCGAACTGGAAGTACGCGTCGGCGTTCGGGTGCGTGGCCTTGAGGTCGCGTACCAGCGGCCGCGGGACGCCTTTGGCACCGTCGTCGGCCTTCTCCAACGCAAAGGCCAACGCACCGTCGAGCAGGTCGCCCTCGATGATCCGGTCGAACAGCTTCTGCCCCGGCAGGCCGGCCAGGACCTCGCTCTTCACCGGCTCGCCCGTGACGATCATGTTCAACGCCGTCTCGACGCCGATCACGCGCGGCAGCCGCTGCGTGCCGCCGGCCCCCGGCAACAGGCCCAGCTTGACCTCGGGTAGCGCGACGTTGGCGCCCGGCGAGGCCACGCGGTAGTGGCAGGCGAGCGAGAGCTCCAGCCCCCCGCCCATGCACACGCTGTGGATCGCCGCCACCACCGGCTTGCTGCAGCCTTCGACGAGACGGATCAAGGTGTGCAGGTTCGGCTCGGCCAGCGCCTTGGGCGAGTTGAATTCGCGAATGTCGGCGCCGCCGGAGAAGGCCTTGCCGGCGCCGGTGATGACCACCGCTGCCACATCAGCGTCGGCCTGCGCGCGCTCGAGACCCTCGGCCACAGCCTGGCGGGTGGCGAAGCCCAAGCCGTTGACCGGCGGGTTGTCGAGCGTGATGACGGCAACGTGGTCGCGCACCTGGTAACTGGCGCTCATGGCTTGGATCCTCCGGTCAGGGAAACGAACGGTCGTTCAATTCTAGGCGGCGTATCGCGATTGCTATCATCTTCGGCGCGAAGGCAACGTCGCGATAGTCGGTGCCGGACATCACTGGCAGGAAGGGCTCGGGGCATGGACAAGTCGATGGTGAAGGGGGTCGTGATCGGCGGGATCGCGATGGTGGTCGTGGCCGCGGGCGGCGTCACCGGCTACAAGGTCATGACCAAGCCGAAGTTTGCGGAGGTCGTGGCGGTCAAGGAAGCCAAGCAGACGATCACGACGCCGCGGCAGGAATGTGAGCAGGTGCAGGTGCAGAAGCAGGCGCCGGTGAAGGACGAGCACCGGGCCACCGGCACCATCGTCGGCGGTGTGGCCGGCGGGCTGCTGGGCAGCACGATCGGCGGCGGCACGGGCAAGACGGTGGCCACCGTGGCCGGCGCAGCGGCGGGCGCCTATGCCGGCAACCAGGTGCAGAAGAACATGCAGCAAAAGGACGTCGTCACCTCGACCGAGACCCGCTGCAAGACGGTCAACGACACCTCCGAGAAGCTCCTCGGCTACGACGTCACCTACCGACTCGAAGGCAAGGAGGCCAAGGTGCGCATGTCGTTCAACCCCGGCAAGCAGATTCCGGTGCGGGACGGACAACTGGTCCTCAGCCCGCCCGAACCCGGCAAGTAGCGCTCCACGGCGCACCACCGGCCGATTTCACGGCCCTACACGGTGGGGCCGAAGGCGCGACCTCACACCTCCAGCCACTCCTTGCGCACCGCGGTGTTGGCCCGCAGCTGTGCCGGCGTGCCCTCGAAGACGATGCGGCCGTGGCCCATCACCAGGCAACGGTCGGCAACTTCCAGCGCGATGGTCAGTTTCTGCTCGACCAGCAACACCGAGACGCCGCGGCGCTTCAATTCGCGCAGGTACTCGGCCACCAGTTCCACGATCTTGGGCGCCAGGCCCTCGGTCGGCTCGTCGATCATGATCAGCTCCGGGTCGCCCATCAGCGTGCGGGCCAGCGCCAGCATCTGCTGCTCGCCACCCGACAGCACGCCCGCCTCGATGGCCCGGCGCTCCGCGAGGCGCGGGAACAGCGTGTACATGTCGTCGAACGACCACCGCCCCGCCGGCTCTGCGCCCTTGCAGCCCAGCAACAGGTTCTGCTGCACGGTGAGATTCGCAAAGATGTCGCGGTTCTCGGGCACGTAGCCGATCCCGGCGTGGGCGATCTCGAAGGCCTTGCGGCCGAGGATGGCCTGGTCGCGCCAGGTGATCGACCCCGCGCCGTCGGCCAGGCCCATGATGGTCTTGACCGTCGTCGAGCGGCCCGAGCCGTTGCGTCCCAGCAGCGCCACGATCTCACCGGTGCGCACCTCGAAATGCACGCCGTGCAGCACGTGGCTCTTGCCGTAGAAGGCGTGGACGTTGTCGAGCTTGAGCATGCTGGTGTGGCGTCAATGGCCGGCGGCCGCGACCTGGGCGTCGGCCAGCACCGAGCCCAGGTAGGCCTCCTGCACGCGCGGGTTGGCGCGCACCGCATCGGGCGTGTCGAAGGCGATCACCTGGCCGTAGACCAGCACCGCGATCCTGTCGGCCAGGCCGAACACCACGCCCATGTCGTGCTCGACCGTGAGCAGGGTCTTGCCAGCGGTGACATCGCGGATCAGGCCGACGAAGCGCCGCGTCTCGCTCTGGCTCATGCCGGCGGTCGGCTCGTCGAGCAGGATCACCGCCGAACCGCCGGCAATGGTGATGCCGATCTCGAGCGCACGCTGCTCGGCGTAGGTCAGGTTCATCGCCAGCACATCGCGGCGGCGGTCGAGCTTGATCATTTCCAGCACCTCGTCGGTGCGGTCGTTGGCGTCGCGCAGGTCGGCCAGGAAGCGCCAGAACGCGTAGCGGTACCCAAGCGACCAGAGCACCGCACAGCGGATGTTCTCGAACGCCGACAGCCGCGTGAACAGGTTGCTGACCTGGAAGCTGCGCGCCAGGCCGAGGCGGTTGACCTCGTAGGGCTCGAGGCCGTCGATCTTGCGCCCGTTGAGCAGGATGTCGCCGGACGTCGAGCGGAAGCGGCCGCTGATCAGGTTGAACAAGGTGCTCTTGCCGGCGCCGTTGGGTCCGATGATCGCCACCCGCTCGCCGGGCTGCACCGCGAGCGACGCGCCGCGGATGATCTCCGTCTTGCCAAAGCTCTTGCGCACGTCGCGCAGTTCGAGGGCGGGAGTGGTCACAAAGCCTCCCTGCGCTTGATTTCCTTCTCGATCTCTTCCTGGATCGTGCCCCATTCGCGCATGAACTCACGCCGCGTGACCTCGAACAGAGCGATGCCAGTGGCCAGCACGAAGGCAGCCCCGAACCAGCTGTCGAAACCCTGGGTGTTGAGGGTGGCGCCCATGAATTTCATTTCGGGACCGAGCGCGGCGTTGAGCTGCAGGTGGTACGTCATTTCGAGCATCGCACCGGCCCCGGCCAGGATCGTGCACGCCGTTGCGGCCAGCGCCAGGTAGCTGGTCCACAAGCCGCGCAGCTTGCCGAAGGCCGCCAGCCGCAGGTTCATCATGATCAGGCTGGCGATGCCGCCCGGCGCGTACATCACCATGAACAGGAACACCAGGCCGAGGTAGAGCAGCCAGGCCTGGGTCAGCTCCGACAGCAGCACCAGCGCGATCACCATCAGCACAGCGCCGATGATCGGCCCGATGAAGAACGTCGCGCCGCCGAGGAAGACGAACAACAGGTAGGCGCCCGAGCGGGCCGCGCCGACGACCTCGCCGGTGACGATCTCGAAATTCAGCGCTGCCAGGCCGCCGCCGATGCCGGCGAAGAAGCCCGAAACCATGAACGCCAGGTAGCGTACCTGCTGCGTGCTGTAGCCGATGAACTCGACACGCTCCGGGTTGTCGCGCACGGCGTTGAGCATGCGGCCGAGCGGCGTTCGCGTCAGCGCGAACAGCGCAGCCGTCGAGACGAAACAATAGGCCGCGATCAGGTAGTAGACCTGCACCTGCGGGCCGAACGTGATGCCCAGGAACGGCGTGCCGGCGACGCGGTTGCCGGTGATGCCGCCTTCGCCACCGAAGAACTCGGGCAGCATCAACGACATCGACCAGACCAGCTCGCCGATGCCCAGCGTGATCATCGCGAACGTCGTGCCGGCCTTCTTGGTGCTGACATAACCGAGCAGCGCAGCGAAGGTCAGGCCGGCCAGCCCGCCGGCCAGCGGCACCAGGCTGACCGGCAGCGCCAGCTTGCCGGCGCTGACCGCGTTGAGCGCATGGATCGCCAGGAACGAGCCCAACCCGCTGTAGACCGCATGGCCGAAGCTGAGCATGCCGCCCTGGCCGAGCAGCACGTTGTAGGACAGGCAGACGATGATCGCGATGCCCATCTGCGACAGCATCGTGTGCGAGAAGCTCGAGGTCCACAGCCGAGGGGCCAGCAGCAGCACCAGCGCAAACAGGCCCCACAGGATCCAGCGGCCGACGTTGTAGGGCCGGAAGTGGTAATGAGGCCGGCTCTCGAGGATGCGCGACATCAGTCTTCCCGGGTGCCGAGCAGGCCCTTGGGCCGCAGGATCAGGATCAACACCAACAGCAGGTAGGGCAGGATCGGCGCCGCCTGTGCCAGCGTGATCTTGGCCAGCGGGTAGGCGATGTCGCCCGGCGCGATGCGCCAGCCGAGCGCGGCCGCGGCATGCACCAGCGACTTGTCCACCGTCAGCGGCAGTGTCTGCAGCAGGCCGATGAGCAAGGAGCCGACGAACGCGCCGGCCAGCGAGCCCATGCCGCCGACGACGACGACGACGAAGATGATCGAGCCGACGATCGCCGCCATCGACGGCTCGGTGACGAAGGTCATGCCGCCGACCACGCCGGCCAGCGCCGCCAGCGCACAGCCGCTGCCGAACACGAGCATGAACACGCGCGGCACGTTGTGGCCGAGGGCCTCGACCATTTCCGGACGCGTCAATGCAGCCCGGATCACCAGGCCGATGCGCGTGTGCGTGAGCAGCAGCCACAGCGCCACCAGCATCACCAGGGCCACTGCCATCATGAACATGCGCGTGGCCGGAAAGGTCGAGCAATGCACGATCGCCTCGCCCGAGCCTGCGCAGCGCGCGGCTGGCACGGCACCCCAGGCCAAGCTGAGGCCGCTCCCCTCGCCCTGCACCGACTGGATGATCGTGAAGGCGGCACCCTGCAACTGAACCGGTGGCGCCACCGGCAGCGACGACAGGCCCCAGATCAGCTTGACCAGCTCGAGGATCACGTACGACACCCCGAAGGTCACCAGCAACTCTGGCACGTGGCCGAACTTGTGCACACGGCGCAGCGCGGTGCGCTCGAACAAGGCGCCGAGCGCGCCGACAGCCAGCGGCGCCAACACCAGCGCCCCCCAGAAGCCAACCAGCGAGGTCAGCGCATAGCCGAAATAAGCGCCGAGCATGTAGACGCTGGCATGCGCGAAGTTCAGCACACCCATCATGCTGAAGATCAGCGTCAGGCCCGAGCTGAGCATGAACAGCAGCAGCCCGGCGCTGACGCCGTTCAGGACGTTGATGAGGAGCTGATCCACGACGGGCCGCGGTGCAAGCGAAGTGAGAACCCCAGCGGGCGCCGCGGATCCGGCTCCGCCGGTCCGCCAGCGCCGCCCCCTCGAGGGGGAGCGCCGCAGGCGCTACGGGGGTGGTTCCACTAGGGCCGCTTCATCTCGCACGAGGTCGGCGTGCTCGAGACATAGGGCTCGAAGGTCTTGATCGGCGCAAAGGTGTAGCCGGTGTTCTCGACGCTGTAGTCGAGCGGCGCCTTGCCCGACTTCTGCCAGGCCTGGATGTAGAGCGTCTGCTGCAGCTGGTGGTCGGCCTTGCGCATCTGGATGTCGCCGTTCAGGCCCTTCACTTGCAGGCCTTCGAGCGCGGCGGCCACCTTGATCGGCTGCGTGCTCTTGGCCTTGGCCATCGCGTTGCCGAGCAGCAGGTAGGCGTGGTAGATCTGCGCGGTGTAGAAATCGTCGTTGTACTTGGCCTTGTACTCGTCCATCAGCTTGCGCCCGTCGCCCCCCAGGCCCGTGGGCATCACCGATACCTGATAGACGCGGCCGGCGGCGTTGGCGCCCAACGCCGTCGGCGTGCCGGTGACGCCGGCGTAGTAGGTGAAGAACTTGGCCGTCAGGCCGCCGTCGTTGGCGGCCTTGACCAGCAGCGTCAGGTCCGAAGACCAGTTGCCGGTGACCACCGTGTCGGCGCCCGAGGCCTTGATCTTGGCGATGTAGGGCGCGAAGTCGCGCGTCTGTGCCAGCGGCGTCAGGTCGTCGCCGACGATCTGGATGTCGGGCCGCTTGCGCGCCAGGTTCTCACGCGCGAACTTCACCACCTGCTGCCCGTGCGAGTAGTTCTGGTTGATCAGGTAGACCTTCTTGATGTCGGGCTGCTCCTTCATGAAGGTCGACAGCGCCTCCATCTTCATCGACGTGTCCGCATCGAGCCGGAAATGCCAGTAGCTGCACTTCTCGTTGGTCAGTGACGGGTCGACCGCGGCGTAGTTCAGGAACAGCACCTCCTTGCCGGGGTTGCGCTCGTTGTACTTGTTCAGGAAGTCGATGATTGCCGCCGCCGGGCCCGAACCCGTGCCTTGCGCGACATAGCGGATACCCTGGTCGATGGCCGCCTGGAGCGCGTTGACGGTCTCCTGCGGGCTGAGCTTGTTGTCGAACGAAACGATTTCGAACTTGACACCGGCCGGATTGCTCTTGCTGAAGCGCTCGGCCAGGAACTGGAAGCCCTTCAACTGATTCTGACCCGTGGCGGCGGTCAGCCCGGTCAGCGCGTCGATCCAGGCGATCTTGACGGTTTCGCCCTGCTGGGCCATGGCGGCGCCCGTCAGCGCGAAGGCAGCCGCGCTGGCACACAAGGTGGGAATCAGCTTCATGGGGGTCTCCTGACGATTCGGTGGTGGCACCGCCGGTGGCGGCTGGCCACAGTATCGCAAGCTGCCGGTGATTTCAGTCAGGGAATACGACGAATGGCAGCCCCCCGCGGGTGTCGTGCGGGCGCCGCCTCAGGCGTCGGGTAAACGGTGGCCCTTGAACTGCTCGCGCAGCTTGTTCTTCTGCATCTTGCCGGTGGCGCCGAGCGGGATCGCCTCGACGAACACCACGTCGTCGGGCACCTGCCACTTGGCCACGCGGCCCCCGTAGAACTGCAGCAACTCGTCGCGAGTGACCTCGGCGCCGGGCTTCTTGACCACCACCAACAGCGGCCGCTCGTCCCACTTCGGGTGCGGCAGCGCGATGCAGGCGGCCATCGCCACCGCCGGGTGAGCGACGGCCACGTTCTCGATGTCGATCGAGCTGATCCATTCGCCGCCGGACTTGATCACGTCCTTGCTGCGGTCGGTGATCTGCAGGAAGCCGTCAGGGTCGATCGAAGCCACGTCGCCGGTCGGGAACCATCCGTCGATCAGGGGGTCGCCGCCCTCGCCCTTGAAGTAGCTCGAGATGATCCACGGCCCCTTCACGTGCAGGTCACCGCTGGCCTGGCCGTCCCACGGCAGCTCCTTGCCGTCGGGGCCGACGATGCGCATCTCGACGCCGTACACCGCCCGGCCCTGCTTGGCCATGATGGCGAGCTGGGCTTCGGGGCCGAGCGCGCGCTGCGCCAGCTTGAGGTTGCAGACCGTGCCGACCGGCGACATCTCGGTCATGCCCCAGGCGTGCAGCACAGTCACGCCGTAGTCGTCGCGGAAGGTCTTGATCATCGCTGGCGGGCAGGCCGAGCCGCCAATCACCGTGCGCCGCATGTGCGTGAACTTCAGGCCATGCTGCTTGACATGGTTGAGCAGCATCAGCCAGACCGTCGGCACGCCGGCGGCCATCGTCACCTGCTCGGACTCGAGCAGGTCGTAGACCGACTTGCCGTCCAGCGCCGGGCCGGGAAAGACCAGCTTGGCCCCGGTCATCGCCGCGGCGTACGGAATGCCCCAGGCGTTGACGTGGAACATCGGCACCACCGGAAGGATGCAGTCTCGCGCCGACAGACTCACCGCATCGGGCAGTGCCACCGCATAGGCGTGCAGCAGGGTCGAGCGGTGGCTGTACAGGGCGCCCTTCGGATTGCCGGTGGTGCCGCTCGTGTAGCACAACGTGGCGGCGCTGTTCTCGTCGAAGACCGGCCAGGCGTAACTCTCGCTCTCGCGGCCGATCCAGGCTTCGTAGCTCAGCAGGCCGTCGATGCCGCTGTCGGCGGGCAGCTTGTCGGCGTCGCACAGGGCGATCCAATGCTTGACCGTGGTGCACTGGCGCCAGACCGCCTTGACGATCGGCAGGAACGTGAGGTCGAACGCGATGACGCGGTCTTCGGCATGGTTGGCAATCCAGGCCACCTGGTCAGGCGCGAGGCGCGGATTGAGGGTGTGCACGACACGGCCACTGCCCGAGACCCCGAAATACAGTTCGAGGTGGCGATACCCGTTCCAGGCCAGCGTGGCCACGCGGTCGCTGAAGGCCAGGCCGAGGCGGTCCAGCGCGTTGGCCACCCGGCGAGCGCGCACCGCCGCCTCGCGATAGGTGTAGCGGTGCGTGTCGCCTTCGACGCGGCGCGAGACGATCTGCGCGTCATGGTGGTGGCGCGCCGCGAATTCGATCAGGCTCGAAATCGCCAGCGGCTGGTCTTGCATCAGGCCAAGCATCGTGTTCCCCGTGTTTCCATGGCGGTCAGTATTGGCGGGCGGGCCGGCGGCTGTCAAAGCGTGATTCCCCCACCCGAGCGGGCGCATTCCTGCTGCACCGACAATATGGCCCCGTGAACGCCCCCGAGTTGATCGTCTCTGCCGCCACGCCGGCCTGGCGCGGCGCCACATTTCTGCAGGGCCTCGGCGACGCCTTCGGCACCGACCTGCCGCCGCAGCCCGTCGCAGCGCCGCACTGGGTGGCGCGCAGCGAGGCGCTGGGCCGCATGCTCGGGCTCGGCGACTGGCTGGCCAGCGACAACGCGCTGGCCGTGCTGTCGGGCGCAACGGGGGCCGCCACCGCGCCGCCACATGCGTCGGTCTACTCGGGCCACCAGTTCGGCGTCTGGGCCGGCCAGCTCGGCGATGGCCGTGCGCTGATGCTCGGCGAGATCGACACGCCCGCCGGGCCGATGGAGGTGCAGTTGAAAGGCAGCGGCCTGACGCCCTACTCGCGCATGGGTGACGGCCGCGCCGTGCTGCGCTCGTCGATCCGCGAGTTCCTCGGCTCCGAAGCGATGGCCGCCCTCGGCATCCCGACCACGCGGGCGCTGGCCGTCGTCGGCTCGCCGTTGCCGGTGCGCCGCGAGACCATCGAGACCGCGGCTGTCGTCACGCGAGTGGCACCCAGCTTCCTGCGCTTCGGCCACTTCGAGCATTTCGCCCACACCGCCAGCGACACCGACGCCTTGCGCCGCCTGCTCGACGCGGCGATCGGCCGTTACTTCCCCGCGCTTCAGGGCCAGGCCCAACCGGCCGCCGCGTTGCTCGAAGAGGTGGCGTTGCGCACCGCGCGGCTGATGGCGCAATGGCAGGCCGTCGGTTTTTGTCATGGCGTGATGAACACCGACAACATGTCGCTGCTGGGTCTGACGATCGACTATGGCCCGTTCGGGTTTCTGGACGCCTTCGACCCCGGCCACGTCTGCAACCACAGCGACCACCAGGGCCGCTACGCCTATGCACGCCAGCCCGGGGTGGCGTTCTGGAACCTGCATGCGCTGGCGCAGGCACTGCTGCCTGCGGTCGAGGGCCCGGCCGAAGCGGCGAGCGAGCTGCTGCTGGCCGCGCTCGAGCCGTACAAGGCCGTGTACGCAAGGGCCATGCTCGCCGCGCTGCGCGCCAAGCTCGGCCTGGCCAGCGAGCACAACGACGATCAAGTCCTGATCGACGACCTGCTGCGCCTGATGGCCGCCGACCACGCCGACTTCACGATCACCTTCCGCCGCCTGGCTGGCCCCGACAGCACGACACGCGACGTCTTCGTCGACCGCGAGGCCTTCGATGCCTGGGCCCGGCGCTACCGCGCCCGGCTGGCCCTCGAGAGCAGCGACGATGTGAATGACCAAACGGCGCGCGCCGTCCGCATGAACCGCGTCAACCCGAAGTTCGTGCTGCGCAACCACCTGGCGCAGGCGGCGATCGAACAGGCCCAGCAAGCCGACTTCGGCGAAGTCCAGCGCCTGCTGCGAGTTCTCGAGCGTCCGTTCGACGAACAACCCGAACACTCGGCCTATGCCGACTTCCCGCCCGCATGGGCACAGCAGATCGAAGTCTCCTGCTCATCGTGAACCACCCCCGTTGCGCCTTCGGCGCTCCCCCTCGAGGGGGCACCGCCAGCGGACCGGCAGAGCCGGATCCGCGGCGGTCGCTTGGTTTACCCGGGCTTTTTCAATGAGTCACTGACATGCCCCACGACCATGACGACCCGCGCTACCCGGTGAAGAAGACCGACGAACAATGGCGCACCGAACTCGACCCGATGCAGTACCAGGTGGCGCGCCATGCGGCCACCGAGCGCGCCTTCAGCGGCAAGTACTGGGACCATACCGACGCCGGCAAGTACCTGTGCGTCGGCTGCGGCACGCCGCTGTTCGATTCGGGCACCAAGTTCGACGCCGGCTGCGGCTGGCCGAGCTACTTCGAGCCGATCAACAGCCAAGTCGTCGAGCGGGTGGTCGACAAGACGCACGGCATGGTCCGCGTCGAGGTGCGCTGCAACCGCTGCGGCTCGCACCTGGGCCATGTGTTCGAGGACGGACCCGAGCCGACCGGCGAGCGCTTTTGCATCAACTCCGCGGCCATTGATTTCAAGCCCCGATGAAGTTGCTCTTCGACTTCCTGCCGATCATCCTGTTCTTCGCCGCGTTCAAGTTCGCCGGCAGCGACAAGGACGCCGCAGCGGCGTTCGCCTCGGAGCATTTCGGCTTCCTGGTCTCGGGTGGCAGCGTCGGTTCCGGCGAAGCACCGGTGCTGCTGGCCACCGTGGTGGTCATCGTGGCCACACTGGCCCAGGTGCTGGTGCTGAAGCTGCGCGGCCGAAAGGTCGACACGATGCTCTGGGTCAGCCTGGTGCTGGTGGTCGTGCTGGGCGGCCTGACGATCTGGTTTCACAGCGAGACCTTCATCAAGTGGAAGCCCACGCTGCTGTACTGGGTGATGGGCGGCGCGTTCCTGCTCGGGCCGCTGCTGTTCGGCAAGAACCTGCTGCGCCTCTTGCTCGGCGAGCAGCTGCAATTGCCCGACCCGGTGTGGCGGCGCCTGAACTGGGCCTGGGTCACATTCTTCAGTGTGATGGGTGTATTGAACCTGTGGGTGGCGTACACCTTTTCCACCGACACCTGGGTCAACTTCAAGCTCTTCGGCAGCATCGGACTGATGCTGGTGTTCACCGTGGCCCAGGGCCTGTATCTCAGCCGTTACCTGCCGGACGAAACGGCACCCAAGGAGCCGCAATGACTGCGGTCACGGCCGCGCGCGTCGAGGCCGCGCTGCGCAGCGCGCTGCAGCCTGACGCGCTCGAAGTCGTCGACGACAGCCACTTGCATGCCGGCCATGCCGGTGCCAAGGAAGGCCGGCACTTCACGGTACGTGTCACCAGCGTGGCCTTTGCGGGCTTGACGCGGGTGGCGCGGCACCGCCTTGTGTATGATGCCCTGCGCTCGCTCGTCGCCGAGGGCATCCATGCGCTGGCCATCGAGGCCCGCACGCCCGCCGAGCCACCACGCTGAGCGCGACGTCCCCGCCGAACTATTTCTCCCTCCGGCCACCGCGCGTGCGCCTCCCGCTCTCGAAAGGCACCTCCCCATGTCCCAGAAATCCCTCGCCGTGCTGGCCCTTGCGCTGGCCGTTGCCGGCAGCGCGGCCGCCCAGAACGTGGCCGTCGTCAACGGCAAGGCCGTGCCCAAGTCGCGCGTAGACACGCTGATGGTCCAGGCCACCCGCGGTGGCCAGCAGCCGGTGACACCCGAACTCGAACAGCGCGTGCGCGAAGAAGTCGTGCTGCGCGAGATCTTCGCCCAGGAAGCCGAGAAGCGCGGCATCGGTGCCGGCGCGGAGTACCGCAACCAGATGGAGCTGGCGCGCCAGACGATCCTGATCCGCGAGCTGTTTGCCGACTACCAGAAGAAGAACCCGATCAGCGACGCCGAGGCGAAGGCCGAGTACGAGAAATTCAAGGCCCAGGGCACCGGCACCGAGTACCGCGCACGCCACATCCTGGTCGAGAAGGAAGATGAGGCCAAGGCACTGATGGTGCAGCTCAAGGCCGGCGCCAAGTTCGACGAACTGGCCAAGAAGCACAGCACCGACAAGGGCTCCGGCGCCAACGGTGGCGACCTCGACTTCGCCAAGCCCGAGAGCTATGTGCCCGAGTTCGGCCAGGCCATGGTGGCGCTGAAGAAGGGCGAGACCACCGCCGCGCCGGTGAAGAGCCAGTTCGGCTGGCACATCATCCGCCTCGAAGACACGCGCGAAGCCCAGTTCCCGGCCTTCGAAGAAGTGAAGCCGCAGATCCAGCAGCGCCTGTCGCAGCAGAAGCTGCAGCAGTACCAGGAAGGCCTGCGCACCAAGGCCAAGACGGACTACAAGTTCGCCGGGCAGTAGTAGCGCCCACAGCGGTTCGGTACGCCCCAGGCGCGCTGAACCGCCGCCTCGCAGGGGAGACCCCCTGGTCGAAGCCAACGCCCGGCGGGGCCTGCCATCACGATGACGCACGGGCCGATTACAGTCTGCGGCTGGCAGCCCGCAACATGAGTGACGTCCGAGCCCTCCTCCTGACCGACGTGGTCGACAGCACCAAGCTGTCGGAGCAGATCGGCGATGCCGCGATGGCATTCAGCTCGAACGGCGCGCGCACGTTCTCGGGTTCGACATCGTCGAGCGCGTCGAGCTCCGGCGAGCGCCGGCGACACACGGCCACCACGCCCGCTCCGCGCGCCTCGAGCTGCCGCGCAAATTCCACACCGATGCCACGATGGGCACCGGTGACGACCGAAGCGCGCGTCGCGTGACCCCGGTCTTCCGGCCGCACCCACGCTTGTTTGCGGCGAGAACGAACGGGCCGTTCATTGGCCTGGCCCGCAGCCTGCCGGAGCCCGGCACAGCCCAGGTTGTGCAGTGCGCCCGCCATTACGGGTTTACCCCGGTACAATCGCCCCGTCGCGAGGCACTGCCATCAGCGGCAGCCCCGTGCCTTTCGGCCGGCGCTGCTTGACCGGTCCGGCCTCCAGATATCCCCTCGATCGTTTCCAACCCTGAAAGTCTCCAAGATGAACAAGTCCACTGTTTTCATGATCACGACCCTGTTCGCGGCCCTGACCGCCACTGCGCAAACGCAGGCGCCTGCTGCTGCGCCCGCCGCTGCAACGCCCGCTGCGCCGGCCAAGGCCGCCGCCCCAGCCGCTGCGCCGGCAGCCGATCCGGTCGTGCAGATGCGCGCTGAGGAAGCCGCCGCGCGCAAGGTTTACAAGGACAAAGTTGCGGCCGCCAAGAAGGACCGCGATGCCGAGATGAAGCCCGCGGTCGACGCCGCCGTCAAGGACGCCACCGCGAAGGGCACGGACCCGCTGGTCGCCCGCCGCGAAGCCGAGAAGAAGGCCAGTGACGCCACCCGCAAGTCGTACGACGCCAAGGTGAAGGCTGCAAAGCAGGAACGTGACGCCGCCGTGGCCGCCGCCCGTAAGAAGGGCGCTGCCAAGGGCTGATCGATCACGCCGAGGCGTTGACCCTTTACGGCGTCAACGCTTCGGCGAGCACTCGTTCGCTGCGCCGCTGAGTGTCCGCGCCTCGGCGCGCAGTCCACCGAGGTCGCCTTCGTATCGCCGATCGCCCGCAGGCGCTCAGAAGTAGCGGCGCCAGTCGAAGATCATCCGCACCCCGATCGAATAGATCGTTTCCAGCTTCACCCCGGGCGCCCCCGGCGGCCAGGTCACCGTCGTGCTCTTCGGAACGTCGGCACCGGCAAAGAGCTGGATCAGCACGGCCGAGCTCTGCTTGGTATCGAACGCGCGGTAGGGCCGGTATTCCACGATCGGCAGGTCGAAATGAATCGACTTGAAATCGACGACCCGCGGGTCGGCGCCCGGTGTCGCGCCCGGCACGACCATCGTGTTCTCGAAGCCGTAGCCGTAGAAGGTGGCACCGAGTTCGCGCCCGAGCACGAACTGGAAGCGCCCGATGCGGGTCGCCCAGCCTGACTGCCAGGGAATCAGGCCGCCGTTGCTCGAGGTGACCGCCATGTTCGTGTAGGTCTCGGGCGAGAAGAGATACATGGGTGACAGCAGCAGCAGGTCACCCGGAATCAGGTAGAACGGCATCCGCAGCCGGCTGGAGATGCCGAAGCGCGAACGGACAGCGGCCACGCCGCCAGCCGCCGCCAGCACGGGGGACGACGTCGGTTGCTCGTTGGACGAGCGGGTATCGCCGCGAACGCCGATCGAGCCGAACACCAGCCCGTCGCCCGATTCCCCGATCACGCCGTCCAGGCCCAGGCCCGCGCGCAGCGACAGATCGGCGCCGCCGATCCAGCCGCTGGAAGTGACCGAAGGGAGGTAGCCGCCACCGACCATGCGGAGATCCCCGGAGCCGACAAAACCGATGAACGGCCCGACCTCGGCGCGAAAGCGCGGCATCGATCCCAGCCCCGGGCCGAGGCCCGGCACGGGTGTCGGGCCGAGCACCTCGGTGAGCTGCGCCCACGCCTCCGGCGTCGCGCGCAATCCTTCGTCGCGCCGCGCGAACACGTTGGTCTTGCACACGTCGAGCGCGTCGGGCTCGCCTGGCGCTGTGGGAGTGTGGGGTATCCGGACCGCGCGTTCGCGGCCGGTCGTGTGGTCGATCAACTGTTGCAGGCTGGCACGCACCGCGGTGGCCGCGCGCTCCGCGTCCTGGGGCCGCATGTGCGCATCGCCCATCAGCACCATCGAATCGCTGCTGCCCTTCCAGGTGAAGACTTCCAGCCCGGCCTCGTTGTAGTAGTCGTGGGTGCCCTTGCGCTGCGACACGTCACCCCAGGCACCGGCGACATGGCCGGCCGCGTAGGTGTCCTGCAGGAAGTGCAGTGCGAAGCCTTCGTCGGCCAGCATCGCGCGCGCGAGCGCCTGCCGCTGGGCTGGCGCGAGCTGCTCGGTGGCCAGCCGCGTGGCCTTCTGCAGGGCGCTCAAGTGAAACCAGGCATAGACGCCGACCGCGCTGACCTCGGAGCCGGGCGAGAGCGCCAACTCGGCGTACTCCCTCGGTGTGGTCTCCGTGCGTGGCCGCGGAATCAGGAAGTGCGCATTGTTCGACCCGGCGCGGGTGGCGTATTCGACGTCGGCCCGCTGCAAGCGGGTGTCCGACGTGCGCAGCGCGTTCAGGCGGTCGGCGCGCAGGGCTTCGTCTTCCACCAGGCGCTGGACGTCGGCGATCAGGTTCTTGTCGCGGATATTCACCTCCGGCCGGGCCGTGACGGCGATCCGCCCGAGGTCCACCTTCAACTGCGCCGCCACGTCCGCGACCTGCAGAATCCAATCGGTCTTGAGGGCGTTGTCGAGCATGTTCCTGCTCGAGCACGAGTGGTCTCCGGCGATCGCAGCGAACGCCGCCCAGTCGATGCAGGCGGGCGCGACGCCCTGCTTGCTGTCCACAGCCTGCTCGCACAGTCGCTGTTCGTGTCCCGCGCGGGCTTCTCCCCAGAGGCGGTCGAACAGAGCCTTGCGCTCGGGGTCGAGCTTCTCGACGGCCAGCACCGCGATGTCGCGGTGTTCGGGATAGACCCACGCGTACGCCGGGCCCGCCGCGCCGATGAAGCTCAGGACGGCCAGCGCGGCCACAGGGAATGCGAACAGTGACGGCTTCATGGTGGGCTACTTTCCGCGCGCGGCAAGGTCTTCTTCGACGAAGCGCAGCACCGCTTCCAGCAACGCCTCGCGCGGATAGGCATTCTGGGTGACGAACATCGACCCGATTGTTTCGTGCGCGCGCGCGATCGGCACGACGACCGCCCAGTGGTCTGCGTTGAGGTAGCCGACCAGGCTCGATCCCGGGATGACCTGGTCGTAGAAGATCACCTGGCTGTCGTTGCGCCCGTCGATCATCGCGAGCTTGCTGGCGCTGCCGCGCAGGATCGACGAGATGCGCTCGGGCTGCGGCAAGGTCACGACCGAGTACGTCGGCACGCTGCTGGGCAAGGGATTGCCCGCCAGCCACGCCCTGCGCACCCCGGGGCGCAGGCTGGCCACCGCACCGCCGTCACCGCCATCGCAGGCCGCACCCGGAAAGTGCTGCAGCAGGTCGGCCTGGTACTGCTCGGCGCTGTTGGCCAGCGCCGAGCCGCCCACCGCGCCGGCGATGCTCACCACCGCGGCAACGCGTGGGCGGATCTCCGGATGGTTGACGATCGCTTCGAGGACGTCGGGCGTGCCCTTCGAATAGCCGACCAGCACCAGGCGCGGCGTTCCCGGCCCCAGGTCCATCGCCATCACCGCGTCGCGGATCTGGCGCGCATTGTTCGTTGTGCCCGACAGCGCATCGACCTTGATCGACTGCAGTTCGTAGCCGTACTTGCGCACATGCTGCGCCACCGTCCCAGGGGGCTGCAGCCATTTCGCGAAGCAGTCGTAGCCGATGCCCGGCACCACCGCCGCGACCAGGCGGCGGCTCGACACGCCAAGAGCCACCGGCTGCCCGGTGCCCGCCGGCTCGCCGCCGAGTCGCGTCAACGCATCGTCGCAGGGGCGATGGTCCGGGACCTCGCCGGTGCGCGCCTGCAGCACCGCGCAGTAGACCTCGCGGAAGCGCGCGCGCTTGTCCAGCACACCGGCCTGCGCGGCCGGCACCAGCACGAGCGGCGGCGTGTCGGTCGAGAACGGCACCAGCGGTGACCCCGCGCAACCGGCCAGTGCCACGCTCATCGCCGCGGCGAGGGTCAAGGTTGCGGGGCGTGTCCAGCCAGTACCGGGGGTGCGCTTCATGACCTTGTGTGGGGAGTCGTTGTCCACTTCATTCTGCACTCATCCGCCGGTGCTCTAGATGTGGTCACCCCGTGTGATGACGGTCGACCGAGGGTGATCGAGCCATCGCGGCATGGCGCAGGTTCGTGTGGCCGGCTGCGGCCGTCCGGATCCGGCCGTTGAAGTGCGCTGGTGCCGGCCAAGCCGGCGGCGCAGGTGGGTCAGTGTCGCGTTGCGCTGCGCGCGGGCGCCACTGGGCGCCAGAGACCCAGTGCGTCATGTGCCGACGGGGGCGCCTGATCGGCGGCCCCCGCTGTCAGACCGCGCTGGCTGAGGAGGATTCGCTCCAGCTCCTCGATCAGGCGGTCCATGCGCGCCAGGAAGCTGGCCCGGTCCGGATAGGGGCGTTCCTTGACCAGCGCCGACGACTGCTCGGCCAACGGCCGCGCACCGGCTTGCAGGGCCCAGCGTCGAACTTCGTAGTACGAGACCAGCGCGAGCCGTCCCAAATCACCGCGCCGGCGTGCGTGCCAGAGGTCTCCCAGCAGATCCTCGAGCCCGAGCACCAGATTCTGAGTCAGGTCCTTCATGATGCGGCGCAGCATCCCACGCCTGCCTGATCGTTTCCTTACAGCAGGCGCAGCAGCCCACTTGCCAATCACGGCATGCCTATGCCGCCATCGGCACCAGGAAATCGCGGCTGATGCCAACGCCGAGGTCACCGACGCGGTCGAGGAACTGCGTCAGATAGGCGTGCAGGCCGGTGGCCAGGATTTCGTCGATGCGCCCGTATTGCAGGTCGCTGCGCAGACGCCCGGCGCGGCGCATCGTCTCGGCGCTCTGCGCGTTGGCCACCTGGTCCAGATTGACGACCACGCCGTTCATGCAGGCGGCCAGCGAGCGCGGCATGTCGGGCCGCAGGATCAGCAACTCGGCCACCTTGTCGGGACGGATCACGTTGCGGTAGACCTTGCGGTAGACCTCGAAGCCCGACACCGAGCGCAGCACCGCGCTCCAGTGGTAGAAGTCGACCTCCTGGGCTTCGCCGCCCTGGCTCTGGCTGCCGCCGGCGGCGCCGAAGTAGTCGCCGATCAGGCTCTGGAACTTCACGTCCAGCAGGCGCGCGGTGTTGTCGGCACGCTCGAGGAAGGTGCCGATGCGCAGGAAGTGCAGCGCCTCATCCTGCAACATCGTGCCCAAGGTCACGCCGCGCGACAGGTGCGAGCGGAACTTGACCCACTCGAACAGCGCGCTCGGGTCGCGGTGGAAGTTGCTGCCGGCAAGCAGCCGGCTGAACTCGAGCCAGGTCTGGTTCTGTGTTTCCCAGACCTCGGTGGTCAGCGCGCCGCGCACCGCGCGCGCGTTCTCGCGAGCCGCGGTCACGCACGAAACGATGCTCGACGGGTTGGTGGCGTCACGGACCATGAACTCCATGACGTTGCGTGCGTCGACCTTCGGATAGTGCTCGTTGAAGCTGCCCGTCAACTCGGAGATGCCGAGCAGCGCGCGCCAGCCCTGCTCGGCTTCCTGCGCCGACTGCGGCAGCATCGACATCTGGTAGTTGACGTCGAGCATGCGGGCGGTGTTCTCGGCGCGCTCCATGTAGCGCGCCATCCAGAACAGGTGATCGGCAGTGCGTGACAGCATCGTCAGTTCCCCCTAATCCTCGAGTACCCAGGTGTCCTTGGTGCCCCCGCCCTGCGACGAGTTGACCACCAGCGAGCCTTCCTTCAGGGCCACGCGGGTCAGCCCGCCCGGCACCATCTGCACGCTCTTGCCAGAAAGCACGAACGGCCGCAGGTCGATGTGCCGCGGCGCGATGCCGCTGTCGACAAAGGTCGGGCAGGTCGACAGCGCCAGCGTCGGCTGCGCGACGTAGTTGCTCGGGTTGGCCAGCAGCGCGGCACGGAAGTCTTCGATGGCCTGCTTCGTCGCCGCCGGCCCAACCAGCATGCCGTAGCCGCCGGCACCGTGCACTTCCTTGACCACCAGTTCGGCCAGGTGGGCCAGCACGTACTGCAGGTCGGCCTTGTCGCGGCACAGGTAGGTCGGCACGTTCTGCAGGATCGGTTTCTCGCCGAGGTAGAACTCGATCATCTTCGGCACGTACGGATAGATGCTCTTGTCGTCGGCCACACCGGTGCCGATGGCATTGGACAGCGTCACGTTGCCGGCGCGGTAGACGTCGAGCAGGCCGGCGCAACCCAGCGTGCTGTCGGGGCGGAAAGCCTTCGGGTCGAGGAAGTCATCGTCGACGCGGCGGTAGATCACGTCGACGCGGCGCGGGCCCTGCGTGGTGCGCATGAAGACGAAGCCGTCGCGCACGAACAGGTCCTGCCCCTCGAGCAACTCGACGCCCATCTGCTGGGCCAGGAAGGCGTGCTCGAAGTAGGCGCTGTTGTGCATGCCCGGCGTCAGCACGACGACCGTCGGCTCGTTGGCGCTGGCCGGGGCCAGCGAGCGCAGCGTGTCGAGCAACAAGTCGGGGTAATGCGCCACCGGCTCGATGCGGTGCTGGCTGAACAGCTCGGGAAACAGGCGCATCGACATCTTGCGGTTCTCGAGCATGTAGCTCACGCCGCTGGGCACCCGGAGGTTGTCTTCGAGCACGTAGTAGGTGCCGCTGCCGTCGGCATCTGCCGCGCGCACGATGTCGATGCCGGCGATGTGCGAATAGACGTTGCCCGGCACGTCGACGCCGACCATCTCGGGGCGGAACTGCGTGTTGCGACGCACCTGCTCGGCAGGCACGATGCCGGCCTTCAGGATCTCCTGGTCGTGGTAGACGTCGTGGATGAAACGGTTCAGCGCGGTCACGCGCTGCGCCAGGCCGCGCTGCATGTCGCGCCATTCGGCCGCCGGGATGATGCGCGGGATCAGGTCGAAGGGGATCAGGCGCTCGGTGCCCGCGCCGTCCTCGTCCTTGGCGCCGTAGACGGCAAAGGTGATGCCAACGCGGCGGAAGATCACCTCCGCCTCCTCGCGCCGCGAGCGCATCACGTCGCCCGGCTGCTCGGCCAGCCAGCGCGCATAGGTGCGGTAGTGCTCGCGCGGCGAACCGGCCGCGCTGTTCATCTCGTCGAATTGCCTGGCCATCGGTACTGCTCCTCGCAAATTGCTTGCCATCGGGCCTCAGTTCACTTGCCGTGTCTGAACCTGCACTTCGAGCCGGTGCTCGCCGCCGCCACGGATCACACCGCGCAGTGGCGTCACGTCGCCATAGTCCCGGCCCACGGCCAACCGCACATGGCCTGTGCCCGGCAGCAGGTTGTTGGTCGGGTCGAGCTTGAGCCAACGTGCGGCGCTGCCGTCGGCCATCGGGCACCAGACACCGACCCACGCGTGCGATGCATCGGCGCCCAGCATCGGTGCGGCGGACGCACCAGGATCGGGCGCCGCGGTCAGCAGATAACCACTGACATAGCGCGCTGCCAGTCCCATCGACCGCAGCGCGCCGATCATCAGGTGGGCGAAGTCCTGGCACACGCCTTCTCGCGTTCGCAGCACCTCGGCCAGCGGCGTGTCGATCGCCGTGCTGGCGCTGCGGTAGGCAAACTCGGCGTGGATGCGCGCCATCAAGTCGATCGCCGCAGCCGCCACCGGTGTGCCCGGTGCGAACGACGGCCACGCCAGGTCGCGCAGCGCGGGCAGCAGCGGCACGAACGGCGATGCGAAAACGAATTCGGCCGCCGGCTCGTAGGGCGCGCCCGCCACATAGGCCAGGCGCTCGCGCACACGCTCCCACGGCAGCGACGCCGTGACGTCTGGTGCCGGCGCAGCCTGCACCTGCACGCGGCTGAACGAGCGCACGCGCAATTCACGGTGCGGCTGCGTCAGCGTGAAGCAGGTGCGATGGTTGCGCAGTCGGTCGCGCTCGGTGCGCTGCTGCTGCGG
>Ga0315283_10000980_pt1 | contig 22138 bp, 15 predicted proteins | sample YL17G09_0_MG_FD_204541 | JGI IMG/M metagenome (GOLD analysis project Ga0315283, IMG submission 204541) | Sediment microbial communities from Yellowstone Lake, YNP, Wyoming, USA - YL17G09_0 | ecosystem: Environmental > Aquatic > Freshwater > Lake > Sediment | place: USA: Wyoming | collected...
AACAGGATCAATTTGTCCTCTTTTGAGATTTCTTATCTCGTAGAGTCGAGTCTCCGACCTGATCTTCATCCGGTGACCCATTTTATGGAGTGTTCAACAACAAAAGATGGGACAGGAAACTGTCTGGCAGATATTTCAACGATCATGGATGCCAAAGAATTCGCACTACTACTTTTTTTCATGCTTCACCGAGAATTGCTGCCAATTCTGAGGCCATACCAGAACCAACCCTACCGGCAAAGACCAGCGCAGTCACTACAGGTCCTAATTCCCTGACAATAGAGACTCCAACAATACTTCCGATATACATATTAAGACCAAGCCTTGAAAGTTCAGCAGAGAGTTGTAGCGAAAGTGCCATTCCTAAAAAAAGGGAGACGAGAAGAATAATGAAAAAGGAACCTGCACCAGCATAATCCATCTGCTCGATGGTATCCTTAAAATAAAATGGTTTCCTCACCAAACCCAGAAGTCCACGAATGGAAAGGACATAGAAATCCTGCAGCTCGCTAACCCACTCTTTTAGTCCCAGACTTACCTTTGCCATCTTTTCAATCATTCAAGCCCTCCCCAAATCCTGTCGGGGGCTTATGCCATGACTCCTGAACAAACTCGCAAAAGAAAGTACTCCCGGTCTTTGTCATCCCGAAAAATATTCGCTCCCTCGATGCCTCGAATCATCACATGATGAAGCTCTCCGGGTGCATCCAATCTCGCCTGTCGTGGCATCATAACATATTATCACGATCCAAACCTGGTGTAAAAATTTCTTTGAATAGTGTCAACAACGTTGCTTTCCACAGGGAGAACTTCTTCGACAAAAGATCTTTCACCCACCTTATGAGTTCGGTGAGCTATTCCCAGGGTATATCGTCCCTCTGAGTTGACCTGCGCGATCCATCCGGCATACCGGTCACTCGCCATCCCAATCAGGATCTGGGAATGGAGGCCACGGAACTTAAATTTCCCCGGATCAAGTCTTTCCGAATTGTCCATTTCTGTCTTCAAAATATCATGGGGGAATCGAATGTTTCAAGGATTGTTAATGGAATGATTCAGAGGAGGGATTTACGCTCTGCACTACGCGTGCATTACCAAATGGCCAACTTTTTTATGGATGACACCTCAATTTCAATCAATATAGTCTTAAAAAGTTGACTGAAAAATTCAGTCAAGTTCTACAGTCTTTCTATAAGCCTTTAGCTTCCGCCTTTCACATCTGTGACTTAATTACTAAATACCTCATTGACCCATTAACTCGCCTGCGATTAGGCACCGCCAACTTTTTTATGAATGACACCAAATTCCTTAACGGATTTTTATAATTTTATTGACGTCCCTCTGAGTCATCATTTGCCTTATATGTGGCCACCAGCGCCCATGATTTGAAGAAGTTGCAGATGCAATCAATGACTCAAGATCGAAGAAAGCCGCCCGCTTCAATCCGCGATAGCGTTCCGGATGGCAGGTCAGTATCAGAATTTGCAGGCGCTGTGCAGCCTCCTCTAGGACATTCATTATCCTGGCCAAACGGCCTGTGTCTGTGGCCGTCAATACATCATCCAGCACCACAAGCTGGCGCTCTTCCTTTCCTAAGACTTCAGCTAAGGCAAGCCGTGTCGCCAGGTATAGCTGCTCCTGCTCACCCCCGGAGAGGTTGTCTAATGTCACAGCTTCTTCGATAGACTCTGGCACCACCGTTGAGGGTTCAAAGGTCTCACTAACTTGGATTCGCCCCAACCGACGGCCGGCTATACGTTGCAATGTTTTCGTTGCCATGGCCTCAACAGGCATTGAAACCGCAGCAATTGCCTCACTGCGGGATGCGGCCACAGTGTCATGCAACAGACGTATCGCTTCGACGCGCAGTTCCTCACGTCTTACTTCCTGCTGAAGTTGTGAAACTTTCTCTTCCATCGTAGCGAGTGCGGAATAAGGCCCTTGGGCAGAAAGGCCCTCCAACCTCGCCTCTTCCCTGACTTCCTGTTCCCGTGCTTGGTTAGATTCTTGGTTGGCTGCCTCAAATTGAGCTTCGAGCCGCTCTACAACAGCCACGGGGTCATCTCCGCATTGGCTCAGCTGGTCCTGGATCTCAGCGAGACGTGCCTTTGCTGCTTCCCATGCCATTGTGTTTCGCAGAAGCTCTGATTCACGCTCTTTTAAAGATTTACCGTCACTGGTCAGTTCGGCCAGTTTCTCCCTCAGAGTCGTCACCTGGCGTTTAGCATCCTCGAGTCGTTGGGATAATGTCTCCTTCTGTCCGGAAACGGCTGTCAGCGCACTTCGGGCCTTATCCCAAGCACCCTCCGCATTCTCAACGCGCGTGATGAAGGCCCGTTTCGCATCTTCTGCCTCCGCATCGAGTGTATCCGTATCAGGGGCTGTTTTCCCCCAATCCGGATAAGTGCCAAGGAAACTTTTGTGCGTTGTTTCGAGGGCATTCCGTTCTTGTGCAAACTCGTCCAACTTGTGTCCAGCCAATAGCGTTTGGAGCTTGGTGTCTGCCTCTGCTACGCTTGCATCAAGTTCCTTCCCCTTCTCCGCCAGCGACTCCAAAGTATCCAGATCGGATGTGCCGAACGGGTCAGTCAGTTCCCTTAACTTCTTATCGGCTTTCGCACGCGCTTCCCTATGTTCCTCGACAGAACCCACAGGTCCCCAAGTACGTAACCTGGCAACACGAGGGATTTCGGCCACCACTTCCGGAGAGCCGTGTACTTGAGTCGGGACACCTGCCTTTAACGGCGTGGGACCCGTCGTCTCGCCAGAAACAACCTCGACTATACCATCCTTGTAAGGCACGATTTCCAATGTGATGAGAGACGCTTCGATGCGAAGTTGAGCGTCATCACGATCTTTGATGGCCTTCCGAATCGCCTTGAGGACCCGTGCATCGGGTGCCACATGGGCATTCCTTTTCTTTCGCCATTCAGTCAGGGCTTTCTCAGCCTTCTCGATTTTTGAGATAAGTTCATCAACACGCCGTAGCTCCCGGCTGCATTCATTGAACCGCCGGGCCGCATCTGCCATTTGGACCGCTGTATCGACGGCTTCCCGGCCTTTCCGGGCATCCTCCAACTCAGCTTTCCGCCTTGCGGCCTCCTTTTCCCGGTCCTGAACTTCTCTATCTTTCAATGGGACTTCGATTTCAAGGGCAGTCAGCATTTTTCCGGCTTCGCCCAGATCCCTCTCGGTTGACTTGATAAGGTCAATTCGTTGTTTCAATTCCTTGTACTGTGCTTCGGCCGCATTGACTCGTTCAGACCGCTGATTTCTCTCTGCCACCAGCCTACGGTATACTTCTGCAACGGCGCGCGCGTTACGAAGGGCTTTCATCATTTCGTCCGCATTGTAGCGCACCTGCGTACGTCGTGCGCGAAGCTCCTCAACTCGCCGTGAGGCTTCCTCGAAAGCAATGTAGAGGTCATACGCCTTTTGTCGGGCTGCAATTGTTTCCCCGATTTGTTCTCGCAGTCGGGTAAATGGTGGCGCCTCTTTACCAGTCTTCAATTTGCCCTTGACACTGAAGAATTGGAGGTATCGCTCTTCGATGCGCTTCTCTACAGGGCCTGTGCCTCCGTTTGAAGCCTGCACACTTAACATACTCCGGATATCGGAAACCACATCGCCCGTGAGTGGACCAATAGCCAGGCCCCCTTGTGGCACCCAAAGCACTTGTGCAATACCCCAGTTTGGTGTCTTAGCCAAACCTTTTCCCGGCGGATTTTTGGTGAGGATTTCCCGAGTCTGTTCGTCCGCAGAGGCTCCTTCCGCCATTCGGCGATACCGGCCGTTCTCCTTCCGCTCAAGAAGAGCACCTGGACTATCAAGGAACTGCTTCGTTACCCGATATTCTTGGCCGACATGGGTGAACTCGACCGTCACCTTGGGAGCCAAATTTCTACCCCAAGGACGGATCGCTTCCACATCCTTCCCTGTTACTTTGTGTCCATCGAGCAGAGCACGCTTTAATGCTTCGAAAAGTGTTGATTTCCCCGTGCCGTTGGGGGCGTAGATAATGTTCAAACCCTCTTCGAAAGGACCGACCTCGATGTCGTCCAGGAAACACCGCCAATCAGCGACTCTTATCGATCGGATGTTCACTTCGAGACCTCCCCAACAATCGCATATAGTTCCATAAGCGCACGGGCCGCGATTTCCGGCGAGGCACCGGGAGTGGTGCGCAGGCGCATGGCTGCGCCTCGGATGATTCCAGGCGGAAGATTGGTAATCCAATTCTCATCTTCCGGTGAGGGTCGTAAGCCGGAAATTTCGAGCTTTCCCCAGAGGAACCGTGAACCCAGAATCTGGTCAATGTGGTCAAGCTCAGCACGCTCATTAGCCATTAGAAGACCCGAAAGTGATACCTCAACCAGCGTGTTACCGGGGTTTTCCAGAGACTCAAGATGTTCACGGGCCCGCGCAAGGTCTCCAAGTTCTCGGAGATTCTCTTCGACCGTAACCCAATCGAGGAGGCCTGTTCGGACAGGAGCGATTGTGGGTGGTGCTCCGGGACTCAAAATCTCGACGATGAGCACATTTCCGCTGTCGCGTTCTCCAAACTTGGCAGTCTCGTGCGTGCCCGAGTATGCCATATAGGTTGCCCCATCAGAACCTGGGTAGGCACCATAGGAGTGCCAGTGCCCCAGCGCCAGAAAGTCCAAACCCGCTCGCTGCGAAGCATCTCGTGGAATTGGATAGTCCGGCTCGTCTTGTCGAACACCCTCCACGGTCCCGTGGGCCATCCCGATTCGTATTCGTCTGTTTCGTTCCAGTGGTATCCAGGAAATAGGATTGCGCCCTGAGTGCTTCTCCCGTACCGGGCATGGGTAGAGAACGCCATCAGCAACCTCAACAGGGGCTTCTTCGAACAGGACATGCACATTTGACGCAGACTTCCAGGCCGGATGCTCCCAAACAGAACCTGGCACAAGTGGATCATGGTTGCCAGGTATGACGAATACCGGCCCGCCAAACGAGCTTAGGATATCCGCCACCTTTTGAACAAGTACCCGGTCCACGGCGTTGTCCTCAAACAGGTCTCCTGCGACTAGGACAAAATCCACATTGTGACTCTTTGCAACCCCCACAACACGCCTGCCTGCCGCCAAACGCTCCTCACGAACACGCGCGCCAGCATCACCCAGCACAGTCGCTTTCATGCCAATCTGCCAGTCCGCCGTGTGAAGAAATCTCATCTCAGACCCCCAAAAGAAACAAGGAATAAGATGTCACCCATTAAGTATAAACAAATTTTATTTTCTCCTGCTATTGTTACCCAATAACTCATTCACCCATTTACTCAACAACTCAATGACCTAATGATTGGGCCAACTTTTTTATGGATGACACCTGTGAATAGTGTAGACCTGATACCCAAGTCTGCGGCGATTTAGATTTCCTCAAACTTACTATCGTGGTACATAATGCTCCAAATTGGCATTCCGCCATTAACGAAGGTGACCCGAAACCGTTCAGGGCAATCCACCTTTCTGTCTGGGACGGGTACTTCTGTTATCGAAATACCTGATGGCATCTGAGCCTGTAAACCATACGTAGAAACTTCCTCAACGAAACAACAGACGCGGTCCAACATGTACTTCACAAACTCAGAAACTGGTTGACCTGAGATTAAGGGCTCCACGGTCTGAATGCTACCGGAAATCTCGTTGTATCCCATTTTGGGTAGTATCCAACCTTCATGCAGTTCATTCCTGATTGAAATCAACCGCTCAGACCATTTCCGAGTCTCCTGAAGATAAGCGGCTAACTCAGGGCGTGTTTTTGAAAGTGTTGCAATTTCATTCTCGAAGGTTCCTTGCTTCCTGTACAGAAAACCAATATTCAACTGCAAAACCGCCAACAGGTTTTGCATTCCATCTTTGAATACCCGTACTGTGCTATTAAGGAAATCTGCAACTTGTCTCCGCAACTTAATATCAATGTTCTCATCAATGTGAATTACGTGCCCTTTTAAGCGGGCAATCTTACCTGATGATACCGTGTGGCTATGTTCAGTCAACGTCTGAATAATCTCACCTGAGGTTGTCCGGGCATTCATGAGCGTTTCTACAACGAATTGATACACCTTATCAAACTCATCACGCTTTTTCTTATCGCCGAAAACAACATCACGGAGATTCAGAACCCCGAAGAATAACCGCACCATAAATGGTGAGGATGTTCCTTCATCGGCAAATTTTGAGACAGTCCATTTTGGCTCTTCTGCTCTTACCTTCATGTTGGATTGCCGTTGAAACCGCACCAACATTTCTCTGAATTCTGCTTCTCGTATGGGAAGAACAGTGGAAATTGCTCCATCCGATTGTCTGATTATCTTTGCATTTGTTGCCACACTTCCAAGAAAAACGAGAATTGCCTCCAACGGCATGTTTCCGATTAATTGTACTACTCCGCCATCCTGCCACGGGATAAATTGCAGATGGGACAGAAGCTTTCCTTTGCTATCTTCAATACGGAACGGGAGCGGCCAAATTATACCCTGTTCCCACAGTAGATTGCGCGCAGGGACCAATTGGTGCTTCAGGTTGAACTGGTAAGCGCCAAGAGTGATTTCAAAAGGTGAAACATTTTCTAAAACCTCATTCATATTTGGCAACTTTGTCCCGGGAGAAAAGGTCTGTAAATGCATGAACATAAGACCAAACATCCTGTTCATCGACAACAATCCAAGGCCCCCCGCAATTATGTGAACGTACATAGGCCCGATGGGGAAATCCGTGATATTGGGGAGCAAGAAATCACCTTTTATAGGTTCACCAGGAAACGCCACGGCGTAATTGACTGTGCCCCGGGTAAGAACCACAACGATATCAGGCCACTCTGAGGAAGGATGGCTCTTGTTCAACAGAATCATAAGTTCCGCAATCTTTTCGATTGGAATATCCGAGTCAACCGCAAAGATAATGCCCAACGGCATATTGTTCACCGGATATTCTATCCCTGCTATTGGAGTCCTTTTTAGACGCTTAATAACAGCAATATGCTCATACCCTCCACGGAGTTCTTCCGGGCCAAGGCTTCCTACTATATGCACAACGCAAGCAACCGCATCCGCTTCGACCTCAGGCGGCTGTTTCTCCGATTGTTTTGCCGAGCTTGTATAGATGACCGTGTCAAATGTTATGGATTCCCCTTCAGAATCGATTATGCGCACAGACCCCGCTCTGAAGGGCCAAGTCAGGAATTGATTTAGAGTTGAATTGAGGCACACCGCAATGTTTGCACCAGGAATATACACCGCTTTAAGCAATGCCTGCGCCGCTTTATGAATTTCCTGGGAAACAGAATCCTGCATAAACTTACGTCTTCTTTGAGTAGACTGGCTTGTCTTATTACGATTGAAACCTACATCTTTGGAGAAAATCTGTCAATCTCTGATTCCAGGAAGAAGTCACCACACTACCCGGTAGTGTCTGTAAGGTCAAATCCCTGGCTTTAATAATTTTATTTTATTTCCTGGTTTGCCACTTTCACCATCTCCAAAAACTCCTCTTCAGTAAATATCCCTTTCTCCACAAGCAATCTGGTGAGGGTTTCCTGCTGGACTGCCTGGGACATGAGCAGGTCTTGGCTAATTACACATATATTATTTCAACACAGCCGACAACATCAAAACTGTAATCAACTTTTTCATCTCATTTTGCCTGCTCTACCTCTCTACTATTTGTTGTACGTCTTCCGGAGGAGTGTTTCAAGGTCTACTAAATCCTTTGAGGAATCCCCTTTTAGCTTCTTGATAGTGTATACATACGCTTCAATAACAGGTATACGAAGGTTCACTGAATCAGAATAAAATTTATCAATTTGTTGAACCAAATCAGACATTCTGACTGAAGCCTGATGGTGTTTTAAGCCGTTCCCAGTCCAGTCCTTCTCGCCGGGCCAAAACCAGTCCCTCGTAAATACCAGTAATATAGGTGATGCGACTTTGCGAATCCAATGTTTGCCAAGCCCTACCATTACCAACTCCTGAATGAAATACTGCGTAGCCTTTGGTTGTAATGCCAATTTTAAATTCACTTTCCATTTCATTTGTCTGGGCCATTAGCCCAGTAATCATACCAAGAGTAATAATAACTACAAAAAGTATTTGTTTCATTGTCTTCATCTCTATTCCTCTCCTTTCCCAATAGTCAGAAGACGTGGGGTCAGGCATAAATAATTAAATATTGAATGAGCGATTTTGCTGAATCGGAAGGGAGTGAGAAATAAGAAAGTAGTCATGCCCGACACCAAGTACCTATCTGACACAAAGTTCCTATGCTTTTGAGGGTTAATTTTCTACTCTTCCCTCAATTGCAATATAGCAAGCCTGACCCCAGAGCCTCTTTTAGAGACCTGCCCCTGAATTCTCGCCAAATTCCGCTGCCCGGGTAGCCATATTTTAGCTTACACAGATTACCCCATGGGAGCACCTAATGGTTCTAAGGATTTTTCTCTTTCCACTCTCAATACGTTATGTCTTTTGTTGATCTCGTTGACGAACTGGTTGAGTTTCTCAACGTCCTTCATTATTTCGTCTGGTGAAGGTCTATTTTCTGATAACGCCTTGGATCTATCATGACCTCGCATCCATTCAGAGCATTTTCCCATTCCTAAGTGGATATTTATGTAGTCCGAGGTTTCGACCCTTACGCATTTCAAGCGCTGCGTCTGGATTTCCTTTCCGTGACGCTTTATGGTTTCATACAGAAGTATTTCTTCTACTGCGGCTTCCCACGTCTCTCTGAGCAATGCGTAAAGCTCCGCAGCCTCGTTGTTGTATTTAGGCTGGTCAGTACCGTAAAGGCCTTTCAAAGCGTTCAACTTTTCCCTTAGGTATGTTAATCTGTCTTTAACTTTCATGGTATGCCATGGAAGACCATTGAGGCACCTTCCTACTGTATCCAACAGTCTGCATACTGTCTGTGGCGTGAAGCAAACTGCTCCTTCGGTTTCTGCTGCTTTTGATTGAAGCTCCATGAGGAATGCGATGTCATGGGTGAAGACTATTACCTGCCTTGTTCTTGCCTCTTCAACAAGCCGCTTGGCAATCCTGTCACGGTAGTTGTGGTCTAGGGAGCATACAGGGTCATCGAATACGATAGGGCACTCATGGTTTGCTACCCTTAATTCAGCAAGAAAGCCTGCTACTGCAACGACGCAATGCTCACCTTCGCTTAGTATGTCTGATAGGTTCGACTTTGCCGGCGTTTGTATCCCTTTCAGTTCGAGCTTATGCTTTGTTTCCCCTTCTGTGCCTGATGCCTTAAGGTTCAGTTCTAGGTGTGTCGCACCTAATTTTTTCAATTCCTCTTCTAGCCCTTCCCTCAATTGGGGGGTAAGTGCTTCGGTGATTATTTTCTTACCTTTCAATGTTACCCCAATAAAATCGGTTTCAGCAATGCACGGCTCATACTTTTTTGCAAGCTTGAGCTGTTCAACGTAGTTTAGAATTTCATTTTTTCGTTCATGAAAGAGCTTTTGGGCTTCCAACTCTGCTTTTTCAGCTTTCTTTTGCTCATATTCGTCAGGAGCTTTATCCATCTCTTTTGCCTCTTCCTCCAATTGTGAAGCTATGTCTCTAAGACCCTGTTCAGGGCTTTCCTTTACTGGCGAAAATTCTGTAGCGGGTGCTTTATCTCTTATTGCCTGAATAATTTCCTTTTGCCGAACCTCCATGGCAGGGAAGTATCCTTCAGTCTGCTTGACAAGTTCTTGGTGCTTTTCGCGGAACTCATCAATAATGTCTTTGTAAGTTTCGGAAAGGGGGAAATTGAGCTTTACCACCTCTGCCAGGCCGCCCTGTAGTACCAACAAGGCCTCATCCACATCCTTCTTAGTAGCCCTTTCCATGAATTCTTTAAATCTTAACATCCTTGCTCTGGCATCCAGTTCCAGTGGCTGCATACAAAGAACGCAAAGACTTCCTTCTTCTGTCACGGGGAATTCTTTCCCGGGATATGCTAGTTGCGTAGAATAGTCTTTAGCGGCATTGTAGAGAAGCTGCCAAACCTTTTCCCCAACACCAGGCAGGGGTTCAGATGACAATGATTTTTGCGACGCGATTGTAAGGGCTTTCTCGGCAGCGACCAAGTTTGTTATTTTCTGTCTCACGTCTTCGGCTTCTTCTTCTGAAACCGCAGTATGAATCTTCTGTATATTGTCTGATAGTGTGATTACGCGGTCTTTAAGATTACGGAGCCTTTGGGCTTGTTTTTGTGGCGTGTCGATTCCTATTTTTGCAATCTGCTCTGCGAGCTTTGCCAACCTTTGTTCGTCCTCTTCTGTCCATTGGGAAAGCACTTCTATAAGATCTTTTTGGGTTTCGTGGTTCAATTCTGATATGAATTTTCCTGCTTTCGTGGAGGCAGGAATGTCGGCGTATACAAGCTTTTCAGGTTTCGGCTTTTCGCCTTCAAGTCTTTTGCGCAATTCCTTGTACAGAGATACCATTTCTTCGAAAACGGTTGTACCATATGGAAGGTAAGTTGTTTCGTTGTTCTCGTCCACTATTATGCGGGCACATTTTGAGTCGAATACACAAATGTTCGATAGTGTGTTTGGCTCTGCCTTTTGGCCGTCTTTCCATATTACCTCATCATCTGGGCCATCTTTTATGGAAAACTTAATACAGGCTTGCGCAGGCCCTGCTGATTTCTTCCCATAAACATTTGGCAAAAGCTTTTCTTTCGTATCTCTTGCATTACAGGCTTTTTTTAAAACCCTTGCATAGCCGGACTTTCCAGACGCGTTTTCTCCGTAAATGACTGTTAATCCTTTATGGGCAAATAGTAGGCTTGAACCTTCTGGTATGGCATTCACGTTTTGCAAATCTTTTAAGGCTTTTAAGGTTATCTTAGTGGTTATCTGCGGAGCTCCAGACACATCCCCTTTCTTCAAAGGTTGCGGCTTTGGCGCAGCATGGTCAGGGTCTTTAATGTCATGGCTTTCTTTTATCATGCTCAGGATCTCTTCCTTATCCTCAGATGTTAATTCTTCCTGGGTGAGCAGCCTATGCACCGCATCTCTCTGCCAATCGAGAAGGTTTTCTTCAGCCCATTTTATTATTGAGTCAAGTGCTGACATAATTTCCTATTTTGCCTCATAATGTGAGTAAAGTCTTTTTTCTTAGCATTCACCTTTTCCACCAAATTCTGCGGAGAGAACCAAGTGCGTTCTTGAAGGACGAACACAAAAATGGTGTGTGTCCCCATTTACAGTTGCACTGCCTTGTCAGCCACTCCAAGGCCAAGCTTATTCAGAACCAGGATATGGCACCCAACCGAGCTTTATCCGTATGTTCTTACTTTTATAAATGGTGATATATCCCTTACGTGCCATTACTGCGAGGTAATCATCGACTTTTTTTGCAAACTGTTTACGTGGAAACCCTCTCGTTTTGACGTTCCATCTTTTCAGAATATAGGTGGGTATACTTTTCCGCATACACGAATTATTTGGCCGTTCGCGTAATATCTCTATGACAATTCGACCAAAAACATGCGACTTTACACGTAACGCTTCGTAAATACTTTTGGGAAGGGTTTCTTGTCCAGAATGGGTTTCTTGATATTCTCCCACCCTTTCTACTTCCTCCTCGGGTACATCATCGGGTTCAAGGTCCTCCTCTTCTAAAAACTCTTCCGAAATGGTTTGTTCTTCTCCGTTATCATTATCTTCCTGATCCACTCCCTGTTCATGCTCAGAGACTCCTATGGTCGATTCCTCCGCTACCGATCGGATACCCATCCTCTCAAGTTGCACCCATAAAGGCTCCAGTGCCTTTTCTGGTGTAGCATAATAACAGCTTCCACGAATACGGAAGAATTGCCATCCGCATCTCTCAAGCTTCCTTTGTCGTTCCATATCCGCCACAAATTCATCTTTGCCGTGCCAAAAATCACCGTCACATTCCAAAGCAAGTTGGGCCTTCTGCCCTTGCACAACCAAATCAATCCGTTTGTCTGCAAATTTGAACTGTGGCACAACCCGGTAGCCGCGTCCGGCAATATCCAGGGCTACATCTACCTCAAACCAGCTCTCGAAAGGTTGAGGAGGTTTCTCGATCATCCTGTTTGCACGATGCGCTTTTTCCCGTAAATCCTCCGCATTCTCACCGAGGGCCTGGGAAATTTGACTCTTAGGATTATAGAAATACTCTAAAAGCCGCCGCCGGTAGCATTGCCCACTCAGATGGTTGCTGGTTACGGAATGGAATAGCCACATCTGATCTCGGGCCCGGCTCGCAGCAACGTTAAACCGGCGCTGATCAGCGCTCTGAGTGAATGCCCCTATCCTCTCATTTGGGGCAGCTACCAAGCTGAGAAAGATCACATCTCGCTCGTCGCCTTGGAAGCTATAAGGATTCCCACAGATCAATCGGCGTTCTTCCATTTCCTCCGCTCCCAAACGCTTGAGCAGCATATCTTGGATAACATAGGCTTGAGCGTCTCCCTGGAGGACAATAACCCCCATAGTCATACCCTGATACCGCTCATCATCGCAGCAACTTACAAGTGCTTCAACCAAGGCCCCAGCCTCAGGACGATTGATGACCTTCTGCCCAGAGCCCTCGCGGTACCCAGAGGGTACAGGCACAGCCTTTAGCGGCTCAAGTCTGTCTCTTGGATACTGGCGAAGTGGGATAAGTGGATCTGTGCCGTAACAGAGGTCATTACTAAAGTGGATGATTTCTGGCATGCAGCGGAAATGTTCCCGGAGAGGTATCCTATTTCCGAAACGGATTCGTCCATGGTCAAACAGGCTGTTTTCAACGTCAAAAGAATCAGCATGCTCGAAATCGTATAAATAATCCTGCATCAATCGGTGAATTTGACTTCTGTCAACTCCCACTGCCTCTGGGCTGATCTGTTTGTCATCGCCGACGACGAGAACACGTTTTCCGAGATATAGCAGAGGTAATGCCTCTGGACCGCACTGGGAGGCCTCATCAACGATAATAACGTCAAAGATGCCTGCGCCAGCCTCAACAGTTTCATACACCCGATGCAGCGGCATGATCCAAGCCGGAACAGCTGTGCGACATTTATTGAGATGTCTCTGAGCATTCCGTCTGTGGATTGGGGCATGTTTTCCCGTACCCTTTCCATATTTTCTCATTTCGAGTTGCCAGCCCATAAGATGACGGCGGTGGTCCTGGTCCTCCCCCATCCTCCTGAAACAAAAATTCCAAGCCTTCAGAGCCGCCAATTCAGCTATGTTCTGTCGGATGTCTTCATCAAGTCTCTGTGAATGTCGCTCAAGACTCTCCTGATCAGTCCTAAAAAAGTCGCCAAGCCAAGTAATGCCTCTTGCCCAAGACCATGCCTTTTCAAGATCTTTTATCCGTTGGACCCACAGAATTGAGTCACTACAGCAAGTCAATTCCCTGGCCAACTCTGGCGCGTATTTGGCAAGTCTACCGATCATTTCATGTTTTTTTCTGACAGCAGCAGTCTGTTTATGTAAAATCATAACTTCTTGAGCAAGCCGGCAAAATTCTTCAATGTCTCTTTCCATAAAAGACTTAACAATTTTAGCAACGATGGGGTGGGCGTCCTGTCGTACCGCCAATGCTAATAATTGATCCTGGATTTTTTCAAGCTTCTGACTGACTTCTTGAAGCGTGAGCTGGGCCTGAACAGCGCAGCAAATCTCGATCAATTCATGCAATGAGGTACTATCCTCCCAGTGGGGGGTGCTAAGGCCAGTGATATTTTCAACACAATTTTTGCCTTTCTCCCTGAGATCGCCCAACTGTATGACCGTCCCCAAAGCTTCGTGTAGTTCCTCAATTTCTGCTACCTGTATAGGGAAAGGGCCGGTACGTCTTTTTGCTTTACCGGACCAGAGTTCCCAGACCCTTTCGAGGGTCTGAGATATATGAAGATAATCGATCAGTCTTCTAAGGATTTCGGGCTTGCTGCAATCAAGGCCATCAACCTTAACTCGGCCAAGCAACTCACCATGCTCCTTCACTGCTTTCGGCCTAAAAATCCAATAGCCCATGCCGCCACCTGCATCCAAGTGGCTTTTCAAGGCCATTGCGTCATGCAGCAGCCTTTTCCGATCTACACCAGCAGGAATGTGAACCTGATAGTCATCAATCATTGTGACAAGATTACGAAGTCCTTTCATCCGGTTTATCGACAATTTCAAAAGTTCTTTCCATGGTGTATCCTTACCGGTTAATACGTCATAAACCGCCTCTGGAATCCAGGCCATGGGCCTATTCCGGACGCTTCCAGCAGCAACCACAAGATCGCTGAGGCAGCTACACAGCACCTCGACCTTCTCCCGGTCGCATTGGAGAAGCTTTCGGCCATCTGGGCTCTGATATAGCTCTGCGTTTTTTTTCACGTTCTCTTTTGCCGCTTTTTCCTCCTTTAAGAGCTCACGCAATGCATTACTTTCCGGCAAGTCACAATGAGGGTCCGGGATGAAACGACTCAACTGCTTTTCAGTTGCCTGATCAAGTTCCACGAGGTCACGACACATGCATTCGATATCTCCAGCCGTAAGGGGCAACTGGGCATCCGAGGGTAATTTATCCCGAAACCAGCTATAGGCAGCCTCATCTTCTCTCAGCTTTCTTGCAATTTGGGTAGCTGTTCCAGAATATGCTCCGTCTGCAACGGTGTGCCTATATGTTTCCGCCTCCCTGAGCGCCAGAAGGTTATTGTCAACCATAGCCTTTTCTTCCCGCCCTAACTGGATCTGTCCTTCAAGCTGTCGAATGCGTTGCTCGGCGTCTAGCTCATCTCTCCTGTCTAACCTTGTTATAATGCCAGCAACACTTTTCTCTAGACTTGCCCTCTCTTCGGTAGCACTACCAAGGAGACTGATACAGAGAGGTTTTATCTCGGCGGGAAGCTTATCATGAAGCACCTGCAGTGCTCGGGGTGTTTTGGCGGACACCAGCACCCGTTTACCGGTTGCCAGGAGATGACAGATAAGGTTAGCAATCGTGTGAGATTTACCGGTCCCAGGAGGACCCTGGACGAGAACCCCTTTTTGAGATTCGAGAGTACGAACAATCCGGCGTTGTTCCTCATTCGCCGGCAACGGAAAGTATACTTCTGTATTTCCCGTCGCGTTAGTGCTCTCTACCCTACCAGCATCTCCTCGACCTGCTTCACCAAGGTTTTCATACAGATCAATGAATGTATCGGGGATATTCCCGCCATCTTCGATCTGCTTTTTTATTTGGCCCAGCAAATCCTCCAGATTTCTCATTGATCTGGAGCGAAGGACAAGGGCAGGCGCATATTCGATAATAGGTTTGTCTGGAGTTGAACCATCTTGTGGCTCAAGATGGTCGGCCTCGTATTCCCCCTGGCCACTATCCGAAAGTGAATTGGCGATTGAGGATAATAGTGCATCCACAGCAGCTTTGTCCCAAATAGACCCAATGCTCCTGTGACCATCTTCAACAAGTTGTCGCGCATTTTGAGGATGTTCTTCCAGGTCGAGCATGTCAAATTCAATATTTACCTGACCGTCGTCAGACGGGGGTTTTACTGTGAATTTTCCGAAATGCGGTTCAAATTCAAGAGATGCTCTAGCTGTTATAAGATGGCGCTTCACGTTATGGCCCGATCGAGACCGCCACGAGATGAACCCCAAACAGAGGACTAGCTCATACTGCTCGCCAAGTTTCTGCTGTTCCTGGTAAATATGAAAAAGATCAGCATAAACTTTCTGAACTTTCTCATAGCGGTTATAAATTTCGGTCCATGGTAACCACCGATTTTCAAGGTACTCTTCCCACGTCTTCTTCACCTCGGGGAAACTAGATAGGGAAACTGTTTCGCTGATACTGATTTTCTCTCCGGTATCTGTATCCAGTTTTTCATTTTCAACCTGAATAGTCTGGCGAAGCTCCGGAATCTCATTAGTGTTCCGTAAAGTCTGGAAGTCAACCCAATCTCGGCAGACCTCTGGGACAGACGGGATTTTTGGTTCCTTCATCTTTTTAATCTCGATCCAAACGTCCTCCCCATACTCGTCCTCTTCCCCCCATGCTCGGCAGAAGCAGTGCTTCGGCTCATGAGGGATTTGGTGCACCCATAGAACACTCTTATATTCTTCAATGCTGCGGATAATTTTAGAGTTTATCCTAGCCAGGGCAGCAAGGTAATCGATTAGTCGGATAGCTCGGTCCCTAGATTTATCTGTCATTCGGGTCCTATAATAAATAGCTAACGGCAAAGTTCAACCGCCTGAGTAAAAGGTCTCAGGCCTTGAAATGTGAATTAGTATTCTAATCGCCCTCACCTTTCAATTGTTCTGGGGTTCTTTCCTCCAGCCACAATTTACAGACATTCTTCCAACCTATCCTGCGCCATTTCTTAAATACCGCCTTCAACTCGTTCAAGTCCTTCGCTTCCAGAAGATCTTTCTGGGCAGCTTTCAAATCTTCAAGAGATGCAATCGCTGGCATGGTTGCCTCCAAATATCGCAGAGCGCATAGTGCATAGCCCATGGCGTAAAGATTATTTTGAGGACCGCTGCGCTTAAGGTAAAACCATAAAAAACATAAGCCCATTCCCTTTCGTAGAATAGGCTCTGATTTAACCAAACATTCTATTCCCCTATCGCCTTTGGCAGGTTTGAGGACCGGCCTTCGGGCCTTGAGGTTGGAGGACCGCTTCGCTCCAGGTAAAACTCCTAAGCACCGCTCTATTTTGAAGAGCTTATCCGGAATTTAGATCATTTTTTAGAGAGGATGACTTACCTTATCAAAAATCCAACAAAAGATCAAATTATTTTCTTACCCTGTGGCCTTTGTAAGAGTTTACTAAAGGGAGGGCAGATATCTTTCTTTCGAGGAATTACAATCTGTGTTTATAGACTATCTTGATCCCTGTTCTATAAGCATCCGGGGAGTCAATATTTTTAGATGAAAAGGTGGGGTCTTCATATCAAGAAGATCTTTATCTCCAGTAATCAGAAAGTTTGCCTTTGCCTCCAAACAACATTCAAGCAACATATTGTCTGATGGATCTCTACAGATGAATATCTTCTTCCGTGGATAAACAACGTTTGTTCTAATCACAAAAGCAGCTAAACCCGAAATCAACGCTTTTAACTGAAGGGGAGTAAGCTTCCCTTCGGCTTCAAGGGCTAAAGGGACATCACGATATTCTTTCAGAAGGGCTGGCGATACATATAGATCGGTCTCTGCAAAAGCCTTCTTCACAGCCTTCTCTGGGATTCCACCGAAAACAAATGCAGATACCAACACTCCCGTATCAATGACTACTCTATCTCTTCTTTCCGTAAGCCTTTCTCCTTACTGATATAACGGCATTATCAATATCTCTCACAGTGAGTTTTGTTCCCTTAAATGCCTCCCGAGCAATTTTAAAGGCTGCATCGAGTCGATCCTCAGGAGAAAGTACAGATAGAATATAATCCTCAGGGTTTATAATTCTTGTAGCGGGTTTCATCTCTTTCACCTCACCTCAAATTTTTTAATTATCATACATCAAGAGATCCATTTTTTCTACAATTGTTTATGCAAGACCGTTTTAAAATCTCAAAGCCCATCCCGTTTAAGAATAGGGGACCAGGACCAGGGGACATAGTTGAATTCTCTCACTTAATTTTTTCTCTCAGAAATCTCATTCACCCTCATCTTTCAATTGTTCTGAAGCATGCCTATAACCGTGAATCATAAGTCGTAAGGCGTTAGGCGTAAGGCGATTAGCTGACTTTTTTAAGGACTCGAAGCTCCTTTCGCACCTCCTCTTTAACAATATCTTGGATTGGACGCCTATCCTGCTTGATGTAGTTCCGTAAAGCCTGGTTGATCGCGGTCTGGTATCCCCGGCCTTCACGCTCAGCCTCATCCCTGAACCACTCCAATATATCCGTATCGATGAAGATCGTGATCCTGGTTTTGCCTTTTTGGGGGATAACCGGTCCTCGCTTGCCTTTGCTGAAGTCATATTCCTCCAGCATTTCATTCTTTTTGCTCATAAATCCTCCGCTCTTTTGGAGTGGCCTTCCGGGCCGAAATTAATCTGATTTCCTCCTCCCCTGAATAGGCGTAAACAACTACCAGTACCCTTCCTAAAATATCTGACCCGACGGTTACAAACCGTTGTTCACCGCGCCGGGTATCTTCAATCGTTACCGCCATCGGATCATCAAGCACTGTGGCACCATGGGAGAACTCGATGCCGTGATTTCGTATGTTTGCTCCGGCCTTCTTAACATCCCAAACAATATTCATATTATATGTATGTTATATGTATTTGTCAATAAAAATCTTCTATTAGAGTCGGGAATGGGTGTCGAGTCTACACTATTTACTGACCACCCTCACCTTTCAATTTCTCTGGAGTCCGATCCCACTAAAACCGTGTCCGTGACCGTGTCCCGTGTCCGCAAAAAAAGCATGGCGCATCCTCCTACGTCCCGCCTTGCGGGACTACGGAGGACAGGTAGCGCCCGCCTACGGGATAACTTAACCTTCGGCAGGTACATAAAGCTTGGAGTAAACCCCGTTAGAAAGCTGAGGCTTTGACCCCGCCTTTACAAGGAACTGATGCTTTCTATTTATAACATCCCCGGCATAAATGCCGGGGCTTTCTAACGGGGTAAAAGACTAAGGCTCCTTCCTTTCAATATCTTCAATCGTCTCAAAATCTTCATCGTACGAATAGATTTCGCGGAGACCATGATATTTCATAAAGACAGCATTGTAGGCGTCAATGAAATCAATATTCTTCCTCGCATAAAGGACAAGGGCGTCTGCGAGGGCATCTTTATCAGGAATGAATAGATTTTCAGTACCCAGAATCACAGAAACCTTCTCAATGACTTCGGCTTTCGGAACTTTGTAGTATGACAAAAGTGTCCATATCAACTCAGCAATCACCATCCCCGATGTTGAAATGACTATCTCCCCTTCCAGCGCCTTCTTAAACATCTCTCTGCATCTCTCATATTTCGAAAGATGATCTTTGGTGAGATATCTCAGAAATACATTTGTGTCGACGAATTTATTCTCCATTGATTCAAGCCCTCGTGGCAACTTTCTTGGCAACTCGTTTTTTGACCTCTTCTCTGACTTTCTTGAAATCAATAGGCTTTTCTCTGTCCGTAATCTTCACAGAGCCACCGATATCAAGGAGATTTCCCTTTAACGGTTGAATGATTGCCTGGTTGCCCTCGACCACGATGATCACCTTCTCGGAAGGTTGCAGGTTTAAGGCCTTCCTGATCTCTTTGGGAATGGTCATTTGACCTTTGGAGCTAAGTACGGAAATAGGCATTTTGTCCTCCTTTTTTATTATTTTGTAGTATTATACACTAATTCCTACTTTTTAGCAATAATCCTATTTTTCTATATTTTTCCGACCTACGCTATTAAGTGAGGAAAACTGTTGGGTTTTATTTTCTGCAGGCTTTTCTGTAATTGCATCTAAAGATGATGTGTTCATCTTCTATCTTACTGAAGCGATCTTCTTCCAGAGGGATGTTATTCGAGACATCGGTGAGGAGGGACTGCATATCTTTGATGCTTCCCCTGATGTATCCTTTGATCTCTTCAACCTCCCTTTGGCTGATCGAAAACCAGGAGGGTTTGTTAAAGAGAAGGTTGTATCCAATAATGCTCAGTTGTTCAGGCCGGACATGCCATTTCCCCATAGCATAGAGGGCATAACAGCTAAGCCGAAGGGGCAGGTCTTCAGGGATGCTTTTTCCAGTTTTCCAATCATAGATCGTTACTTCCTCACCCTGCCGGATGGCACAATCGATAGCCAGGGTAATCTTCACATCATCCATATAGAAGGATGAAAACTCCTCGACTTCAAGCCAACCTTCTTTTTGATGGGACCTTAACCCATCATAAATATCCGAGGCATAAAAGTTCCTGAGGCAGGTCTCCACATCCTGGGCTAATTCCTTCCACTGTTCGTCTAATACCTCTAATTCATACTCATGCTCAAAGAGGGCACAGGTCTTTGGATTCTTCCAATAATTCTTTGATCTTGAAGACCGAAATTCGGCCCTCATTTGATCAAGGGTGATCGAGACAATTTCATCGGTGGGAAGGACTTTGATCCCTCTTCGAATGTTATTGAGGGATCTTTGAATGCACTCATGGATTTTTTCTCCGGCCCACATATGCCTGTTCTTGAGGTTCTTAAGAACATAGATCTTCCGGGTTCTCTCCGGGACGTTCTCAAGCCATCCGTTCCAGTAGCCGTAGTAGGCAAACCAGTATTGCCTGGGGCAGGTCTTAAAGACCTCATCCCTCGTTTTCGACCAGGAGAATTCGTTCTTCAGTTCACTCATAACGCTCCCAGCCTCTCCGAGAGAAAGGTGTACCTTCGTTGGGGTTTGTTGTTCCTTAGGGCAATGGCCAGGGCCTTTTTCGTCCCGATCAGGATGACCAGTTTCTTGGCTCTGGTGATCCCTGTATAGATCAGGTTTCTCTGTAGAAGGAGGTAGTGTTGGGTGACAACCGGAAGAATCACGACCGGGTACTCGCTCCCCTGGGACTTGTGGACGGATATGGCATAGGCCAGGACAATTTCATCGAGATCCGAATAGTCGTAGGGAACCAATCTCCCATCGAAATCGATTGTCACCTCTCTTTCCTCCGGGTCGATCTTTGAGATCCACCCGATATCCCCGTTAAAGACATCTTTATCATAATTGTTAACGATCTGCATCACCTTGTCCCCTAATCTGAAGTTCCGGGCTCCATGGATGATGCCCGACTGACCGGGGTTCAGTCTCTTCTGTAACTCGATGTTGAGATTGGCCACACCAATGATTCCCTTGTGCATGGGTGCCAGGACCTGGATCTCTCTGAGCGGATGAAACCTGAAATGCCTGGGTATCCTCTCACTACAGAGGTCCAGGATATTTTGAAGGATCTTCTCCGGATCTTCTTCCTGGATGAATTGAAAGTCGGTTTTTCCAGGCTTCTCAATTTCCTTTAGGACTGGGAACTGACCTTGATTGACTTTGTGTGCGTTGACCACAATCATGCTCTCCTGGGCCTGGCGAAAGATCTCGGTGAGCCTCACCACTGTAAACCTTCCTGATCTGATGATATCCTTCAGGACATTTCCAGGACCCACTGAAGGGAGCTGATCGACGTCTCCCACCAAGATCAGGTGGGCGTGGGATGGAATGGCTTTCAGGAGATGGTACATCAAAAGGGTGTCGACCATGGAGGTCTCATCGATGATGACCACGTCCGCCTCAAGAGGATTGTCCTGGTCTTTCTTAAAACCACCCTTATAGGGAGAGTATTCAAGGAGACGATGAATGGTCTTTGCCTCCCAGCCCGTTGCCTCATTCATTCTCTTGGCTGCCCTTCCCGTGGGAGCTGCAAGAAGGATCCTAAGCTTTAATTGCTGAAAGATTCTTAGTATGGCTGTGATGAGGGTCGTCTTCCCGGTCCCAGGGCCACCGGTGATAATCAACACCTTTGAAGTGGCTGCCAAAAGAACCGCCTCCTCCTGTCTTTGAGCAAGTTCTATGTTCAATTTCTGTTGTACCCATTCGATCGCCTTTTCCGGATGGATGGGCCGGATGTTTGAAGGAGATTCCTTCAGATTCATTAACCTCTGAGCAATTCCCGTTTCTGCCACATAGAAGGGGGCAAGAAAGGCAGCCCTAAGATTACCATCAGGATCAAGGTCTTGTAGAAATAGCTCCTTTTCTTTGGCTAACTCCTTTACGGCCAGGATAACGATTTCCTCATCAACATTGAGTATTTCCTTTGTCTTGTGAATCAATTGAATTTCAGGGTAGTAGACATGGCCTTCTTCCGTCAACTGATTCAGGACATAGATGAGACCTGCCTTGGCCCGGATCAGGGAATTGCGATCGATACCGAGATTTTGGGCGATCTTATCCGCAGTAATGAAGCCAATCCCGTGTATGTCATGGGCTAAACGATAAGGATTTTCTCTGACCATTTCAATCGACTGATTTGCGTACTGTTTATAGATCTTGGCAGAATAGGCAGCACTTACTCCATGCCCCTGCAGGAAGATCATGATCTCTTTGATCTCTTTCTGCTCCTCCCAGGCTTTTCTGATCATGGAGATCCGTTTTGGACCAATGCCTTCTACCTCAGATAGCTTTTCAGATGTCTTTT
>Ga0315283_10000981_pt1 | contig 22136 bp, 19 predicted proteins | sample YL17G09_0_MG_FD_204541 | JGI IMG/M metagenome (GOLD analysis project Ga0315283, IMG submission 204541) | Sediment microbial communities from Yellowstone Lake, YNP, Wyoming, USA - YL17G09_0 | ecosystem: Environmental > Aquatic > Freshwater > Lake > Sediment | place: USA: Wyoming | collected...
CGCTCTGGGGCCTGCTCATCCCGATCCGCCGGGGCTTCCAGCAGTACGTCAACCTGCGGCCCGTGCGGCTGATGCCGGGCGTGCCCTGCCCGCTCGCCAACAAGAAGCCCGGCGACATCGACTTCTGGGTGGTGCGCGAAAACAGCGAGGGCGAGTATTCGTCGGTTGGCGGGCGCAGCCACGAGGGCACCGACCAGGAGATGGCGGTGCAGCAGAGCATCTTCACGCGCCGCGGCGTCGATCGGATCCTGCGCTACGCCTTCGAGCTGGCCATGACGCGCCCGAAGAAGCACGTGACCTCGGCGACGAAGTCGAACGGCATCTCCATCACCATGCCGTACTGGGACGAGCGCTTCCGGGCCATGAGCGCGCAGTACCCCGAGGTCCGGGTGGACCAGTTCCACGTCGACATCCTCACGGCGCAGTTCGTCCTGCACCCCGAGTGGTTCGACGTCGTGGTGGGTTCGAACCTCTTCGGGGACATCCTCTCCGACCTGGGCCCTGGCGTAGCCGGGACCATCGGCATCGCACCGTCGGCCAACCTCAACCCCGAGCGGGAGTACCCGTCGTGCTTCGAGCCGGTGCACGGCTCGGCGCCGGACATCTACGGCCGGAAGATCGCCAACCCCATCGGGCAGATCTGGTCGGGCGCGATGATGCTGGAGCACCTCGGCCACGCCGACGCGGCGGGGGCCATCGTCAGCGCCATCGAAACCGTGCTGAAGGTAGGCCCTCGCACCCGCGACATGGGCGGCACGGCGTCCACCGAGGAACTGGGCGGGGCCGTCGCTGAGGCGCTCTAAGCCGGCGAGCTACCGCCCGGCCGCCCTGTCGCGGATCACGCGCATCCCCTGGCCGCCGCCACGACGGACCCGGCGGGCCTTGCTGACAAGTGCGCGGCGTCCCTATAATGTGTTGCTCGAACCCGACTGTGCACAATACGAGCCCATCGTCCGGCCGTCTTCGAGAGGTGCGAATATGAACTGGACTGCGATTCTGTTTTTCGTGGCGGCCGCGCTCGCCGTCGCGGCGTTCCTGATCGACTTTTCCAACAATCGTCTCAATTGGACGGTGGCGGCAGGGGCCCTCTTCCTCGCGGGGCTCGGCGTCGCGCGGTGGCGCAAGCCGGGTCCCCGGCAACCCGGCGCTGGCCGGTAGCCTTCGTTCGGTGCTGATCCCGGGGCTCACGTGTGGTGAGTGTGTTCGCCCCGGGCACGCGGGCTGAAGCCCACGTGTTCCATTCCCGGCGGATGCTCAACACACGTGAGGGCCGGAGAGCGCCCGGCGTGGATCCGCCACGCGGAACGGCCACGCGAGGGTGCGCTCTATCGAATAGACATACGCTGCCGGGCGCGCGGGCACCGACGCCCCGGCGGCGGCGGACTCCCCGCAAATTCCCGCTTCAATCGCCGCGCGCCTGGCGGCACGCACCTTGCCATTCCTCTGGCGTAACGATGGACGGCCGCTGCGATCGTGCCGTCTGCCAAACCACGCCTACCAGAGGAGGAGCACATGGACGTCCAGCAGGCCCTGCAGACCGTGTCCAACAACCCCGAGGTTGCCCGCAAGGCAACCGAGAAGATGGAAGCGCTGCTCGCGCGCTCCACCACCGATCACGCCTTCCGCCAGAAGCTGATCACGGACCCGCGCGCGGCGATGACCGAGTTCACCGGCCGTGCCGTCCCCGGCAGCGTGAACATCGTCTTCGTGGAAAACACCGCGGACGCGACGATCGTCCTGCCGGACCCGATCGACCCTGAGGCCGAGCTGTCGGATCGCGAGCTGCAGGCCGTCGCGGGCGGTCTCACGCCGGCGTTCGCCGCGAGCAGCGGCCTTTGCGTCGCCTCCGCGCTCTGGGTCGTGTCAGAGATCATCGAAATCGTCACGGACTAGTTTCTTCGTGGCATGGAAATGTCCGCGGACCGCAGGCTGCGGCTCGCGCGACGCACGCTCACCCATCGAGATCGAGAAGGAGACGTCATGAGCACAGAGGCCCGTCAGTATCAACCCGAGTACTTCCAGCAGGCGCAGCAGCAGATGGACGATCTGCTGGCGCGCTCCGCGACCGATCGCGCCTTCCGCGCGCAGCTGCTCGCGGACCCGAAGACGACCGTGTCGGAGTTCCTTGGCATGCCGGTTCGCGGGTCGTTCAACGTGAAGTTCATCGAGAACAAGGCGGACGCGACGATCGTGCTGCCGGATGCGATCGATCCGGCGAAGGAACTGTCGAGTCAGGAGCTCGAAGCCGTCGCCGGCGGCGCCACGCCAGTGATCCTGTCGATCGTCGCCAGCGTGCTTGCGGTGTACGACGCGATCGAGGACAAGTACTGCGGCGGATCGTGCTTCTGAGGACGCTGGCCGGTCGGCGGGGGCGTCCGCGGGTTGCGCGAACGCGCGCGGCGTCCCCCGCTTGCCGACCCACCGGCCCGCCTGCGCCCCCGAGGGAGGACCCATGAACTGGACTGTCGCCGGATGGTTCGTGGCCAGCGCGCTCGCGCTGCTGGCTCTGGTGATCGAGTTAATGCCGCCGGAGGGGCGCCTCAACATGCCCGTCGCCGCCGGTTGTCTCTTTCTCGCCGCAATCGGAGTGCGCGCGCATCGGCTCTCGCGCGGTCGCCGGTAGGCGCCATGGCGACCGTCACGTCTGACGCCGACCCCGGGATTGCCGCCGCCGCAGCCGACGCGCGCCTCGCCGCGTGGTGTCAGGTCGCGGCGCGCGGCGACGAGGCCGCCTTCGCGCGTCGCCTCGCCTGGGACCGGCTCGATCGCGCCACGGCGATCGCGACCCTCGCGCCGTCGACCACGGCGACCAGCAGCGCCGGCGCGGCGTCGGCCTGGAGCGACATGTGTCGCGACGCGTACGCGTCAACGGGTCCCGTAGACCCGTGGGCGGATCTCGCGGGCGATCGGGCGGTCGATGCGCGTCAGGCACTGCCCTTCGAGGAACTGCTGTTGCCGCTGGTCCGGTGCGCGCGGCGGCAGGTCTTCGCGGCGGCATCCCCCGGCGACCGACCCGGCGACGACGAGATCGCGAACGGGGCGCAGGCGACGTTCGAGCGCGCGCTGCTGCGGCAGCTCTGTCACCTGTGCGCCCGTGCCCTGTACGCCGCATTCACCGTATTCCGCTCGCAGCGCCAGAACGCGCTCCTGATGGGGCTCGCAGGCTGGTCGGGCGCCGGCGACGGTGGGGGACGCCGCGCGCTCTACGACCAGTTCGTGCGCGACATGCGCGAGCGCCGGCTGCCTGGCTTCTTTCGCGAATACGCGGTGCTCGCGCGGCTCTGCGCGACCGCCGTCGAGCAGTGGCGCGAGACCGTGATCGAGTTCCTCGCACGGCTCCGCGCGGATCGGCCCGCGCTCGAGGAACGGTTTGGACAGGGCGGCCGGCTCGGCGCTGTCACCGCCGTCGAGACCGGGCTCGGCGACGCGCATCAGGGCGGACGCGCGGTCATCATCGTGACCTTCGCATCCGGCGTGAAGCTGGTGTACAAGCCTCGGCCGATCGCGCTCGAAGCCTGCTTCACCGAGCTGGCGCAATGGGTGAACGCGTCGGGCGGCTGGCTGCCGCTCGGTCGCCTGGCCGTGCTCTCGCGGCCCACCCACGGCTGGGTAGAGTTCGTCCCGCACCAGCCGTGCCGCGACGCGGGCGAGGTGGCGCGCTTCTACCAGCGCTGCGGCATGCTGCTCGCGCTTGTCTACGCCATCAACGGGTCGGACTTCCACGTCGAGAACCTGATCGCGAGTGGCGAGCATCCCGTCCTCATCGACATGGAAGCGCTGCTGGGCCATCGGTTCGAGCTGATGGCGCACGGCGGGGAGCCGGCGTCGGTGGTCGAGGAAACCGTGCTGCGGGTCCACCTGCTGCCATTCTTCAAGATCGCCGCCGACGGACAGGCGGCCGACGCGGGCGGCCTCGCGGCGCAGGCCGCGAGCGAGGACCGGGTGCGCGTGCCGGTCTGGACGCGCGTCAACACCGATCTGATGCGCATCGCGAACGGCGAAGTCACCGCCCCGTTTCAGGGCAAGAACCTGCCGGTCCTCGATGGCGCGTCCGTGCCCGCGCTCGGCCATCTGGACGACGTGCTGGCCGGGTTTCGGCATACCTACGCGCTGCTGGCCGAACGGCGCGACGACCTGCTCGCGGCGGGCGGGTGGCTCGATCGGCTCGGTGGGCAGCCCGTGCGGTTCATCTTCCGCCACACGAGTCTCTACGGCGCGCTACTCGAGCGGGCGCTGCATCCGCGCTTCCTGCGCGACGCGGCTGATCGCAGCGTGGAGCTCGACGTGCTTGCGCAGCCGCTCCTGGATCTCGAGGCACGTCCCGTGGTCTGGCCGATCCTGCGCGCGGAGCGCGCCGCGCTCGAGCAACTCGACGTCCCCTTCTTCGCCACGCGCGCCGACAGCCGACGGCTCGAGCTGTCGACGGGCGAGGTCATCGAGGACTGCTTCCGCGCGTCGGCGGTGGACGAGGTGCGCCGCAGACTCGAGTCGCTGAATGATGGCGACCGCACGCACCAGGAGGACGTGATTCGCGCCGCGTTCGCGGCAAACGCCGCGCGCGACCTGCACGCGATGGGGACGACGGGAGAGGCAGGAGTCGAGGCGGACGGCCTGGCGCGCGACGAGCGCATCGCCCCCATCGCGAGCGACGCGGACGTGCGTGCGCGCGCGCGGTCGGAAGCCAGCCGTCTCGCCGACGTGCTGATCGCGCGGGCGCGTGCGATCGACCAGATGCCAGCGTGGATAGGGCCGGCCTATCTGCCGTCGGTTCGTCGCTACACGACCGGCCCGCTGAAGCCGAGCCTGTTCGATGGCAGCGCAGGGATCGCGGCGGCGCTGGCCGCGGTGTCGGTCGTGACGGGTCGCGACGATTGCGCGGGCATCGCACGAGCGACACTTCTGCCGCTCGGACACTCGCTGCGTGACACGGAACGATCGCTCGTGCGCGGCGCGATCGATCCGGGCATCGGCACGGGCCTCGCGTCCAGCATCTATGCCTTGACGCTCGCGGCGGATCTCCTCGGTGCCGACGGGCCCGGCGCGGACCTGCTCGAAGCCGCCACCGATCTCGCGGGCCTGCTGCGGCCGGACGTCGTACCGGTCGCGGCGCCGGATCTGCTCGCCGGCGATGCCGGCGCGGTGCTCGGCCTCGTGGCGCTCTTCGAAGCGACCGGCGATCGCGCGCTGCTCACCCGCGCCGGCGGCTGGGTCGAGCGCCTGCTGGAGCGGCGCGTGGAGCAGCCGGTCACGGGTCGGCGTCTCTGGCCCTCTGCCCGTGGCGTCGTCGAGACCGGCCTCGCGCATGGCCAGTCCGGCATCGCATATGCGCTCCTGAGACACTGCGCGCACGTCGACGACGCCGCGTGTCGCGGGGCGGCCAACGAGGCCTTCGGTCACGAGCGAGACCTGCTCGCGACGCGCAAGGACGCCGCGTCTGGTGACGAGCAGGGCGCCGCGTGGAGCTACGGGGCTGCGGGCAGCGGGCTCGCCTGTGCCCGGATCCTGATGTCGAGCCCGCACGGTCACCCCAACCTGCGAGGCGACCTCGAGGCCGCCGTTGCGCGGACGCGCGTGCACCTGTTCGATGGGCCGGACGACATCTGCGGCGGCACGCTGGGTCGCGTCGAGCTGCTGATCGCGGCGGCGCAGGTGCTCGATCGTCCGGCGCTCTTCACCGAGGCGCTCGCCGCCATGGACGCGATGCTGACCCGCGCGGCGCGGCGCGACGGACGCTATCGGTCCGGCTGGACGGGTGGTTACGACCACCTCGGCTTGTTCCAGGGACTCGCCGGTGTGGCCTCCACATGCGCGCGGATCGCCGATCCGGCGCGTGTGCGCAGCGTCGCCTGCTGGGCGTGAGCGGGATCGACCGAGACCGGGTCGTCGGCACGGGCGCGGTCGACCGGTGTGTCGACGCGAGGTGATCGCGTCATCGAGGCTGGAGCCATGAGTGCGTCCCCCCATCTGTGTCCGTCCACGGCCCAGCCGATGCGGAGTCTCGTCGTCTTCGGGGGCGGGCACGCCGGTGTCCTCGTCGCCGGCGCGCAGTCCATCACCGTCGATGCGACGACCGTGCGGTGCGCGATCGCGCGGACACCCGCGCCGCCGTTCGATGGTGGCGCGTCCGAGCACGCCACCGACGTGCAGGTACGCATCCGTGGCTTCTCCTGCAACTATCGCGATCGCGCGTTCATCTACGCGATGCGCGGCGTGGGCGCGGACCGGTTCATGGCGCTGGGCTCCGAGTTCGTCGGCGAGGTGACGGCAAGCGGGCCGCTGGTCGAGGGGCTGCGTCCCGGCGACCGCGTCATTCCGGACCACCATTACACCGGCGGCGGCACCGACGCGCGCGGCGCCCGCGAAGGCGTCATCACCAACCACGGGTCCAGGGAGTGTCAGGTCTTCCCGGCCACGAAGCTGATGAAGATCCCCGACGCCATGCCGCTTGACGCCGCGGCGTCGTTCAGCCTCTCGGCCCAGACCGCGTGCAGCATTGTCCGCCGTCTCGCGCTCGATCGCGGCGCGCGCGTGCTGGTCCCGTCCGCCACGTCGAACACGTCGTTGTTCCTCGCCCGCGTCCTGCGACGCGCGGGCGCGACGGTCTACGGCACCACGCGTGATCCCGACGCGGCCGAGCGCCTCCGCGCGCACGGGATCGAGGACGCGTTCGTGCTCGAGCCCGACGAGCGTTTCAGCGAGAGCGCGCGCCTCGCGCGCTGGGCCGACGACATCGGCGGCTTCGACGCGGTGGCGGACCCGTTCTTCGATCTGCACCTCGTGAAGGCGATGGCGCTGCTTCGCCCTGGCGGTCGGTACATCACCTGCGGCTTCGCCGGCCAGAACCCTGAAGCGCGCCGCGCGTCCGGCGTCGACGCGATCGATGCGATCGCGGTGCTCCGCGAGGCCATCACGAAGAACCTCACGCTCATCGGCAACTGCCTCGGCCAGCGCGCGGATCTCGAGCAGGCCCTGACCGACTACGCCTCCGGCGCGCTCGACGTTGTCGTCGACTCCGTCTTCCACGGCGAGCAGGCCGCGCCGTTCCTGCGGCGCACGTTTGCCGATCGGCAGCGGTTCGGGAAGGTGGTGTTCTGCTATGACGACTGATTCCGCACGTCCCTCGCCGCCGGAGATCGACGGCGTGTGTCATCTCTGTCAGACCGCGCAACGGGTGCGGCACTGCGTGAAGTGCGACCACTGGTTCTGCGAGGCGTGCCGACGCCGCTGGGCGTCACGAGGGCTCGCCGCGGTGAAGCAGATGATCGGCGGACGCGTGCCGGGATGCTGCGGGCCGGCGCTCGCCTCTATCCGGTAGAGCGCAGCCTCCGGCACGGCGCCAGTGGATCGCAGGAAGTGGCCGACTTCCCCGCCACCGCCGCCGGCACGGCGCTTGCGACACGGAAGCACCAGGAGGTGTGAGAGATGGCTGACGACCCCAGACCCGAGACTGCCGAACCGGAGCTCAAGGACGACGAGCTCGACCCGGTTGCCGGCGGCGTCATCGACGGTGGATGCATCCCGGATTGGCCGTGGAAGCCGACGCCGACGTTTCCGCCCGAGCCGGACTTGCTCTGATCGCCCAACCGGCGCGTTCAGCACTGTCTACACAGGAGGAGACCATGTCAGAACAGGACAAGACGAAGGCCCCGGATGCCGGGGAACTGCAGAACGATCAGCTCGAATCCGTGGCCGGTGGCGTCGCGGAGGGCGGCTGCATCAAGCCGCCCTTCCCGTTCGATCCGCCGATCGAGATTGATCCGATCTTCCCGCCGTTCCAGACGGAGTAGACGGACTGCGGATGTTCTGGTCGCTCGACGGCCTGCTCTGTCACGCGGCCGGGCACCTGCGGCCGGCGCTCGCCGATCGGGCCGCCCTGGCGCGAGCCAGGGCGCTGCTCGGTCGGCTGCCGGCAGCGCTCTCCGACTGGGTCCACCTGGAAGCGCGGCTGCGCGGCCCTGCGTCGCGGCTCGACGTGATCGTCCGCGTGGACGCGCGCGGGCGCTCCGTGCTCACCGAGGCGTGCGCCACTGCGCATCCCGCGCGTCACCTCGCACCGGCGCTCCGCGCGCTGCCCGCCTGGTCGCGCGCCGAGCGCTTCTGCCATGCGTGGAGCGACCCCGCGAGCACGTTGCATCGCAGCATCGAGTCGCTCTGGCTGGAGTTCGATCTCGACGATCGCGATCGGGACTCCCACCCGCGGTTCTTCGCCGATCTCGGCGCATCGGCGAGGCGTCAGCTGGCGGGCGACGATCTGGTGCGGCTCGTCTGCGACGTACAGGCGTCGTTGGCCGAGCGGCCACTCGCGCCTCGTACTCTGCGATTGCTGCGGCACTGCCTCGCGTCGGCGCCCCCCCGCGCGTCCGTCCTGTCGGTGGGACTGCCCCACGACGATCGCGGCGAGCGCCTCCGGCTCTGCTTCGTCGGCCTCGCTGATTCGCAGATCGACGGGTATCTCCGCGCGATCGGCTGGTGCCCTGGGCGCCGCGAGGCGGACGCCACCCGTGCGCGCCTCGCATCGCTCGCGGGGGCCTTCCGTCGTCCCGATGCCGCCATCAGCATGATCCACGTCGATCTCGACGGCGGCGCGATCGGGCCGCGCGTCGGCCTGGAACTCGCCTTCGCGCGGCGCCCGCAGTTCTCCGCCGCGGTGGCCGAGCGCGGCGCGCTCGAGTGGCTCACGACCGGCCTCGCGTGCGACCGGTCGCGGTGCGACGCCCTGCTCGCATGGCCCGGCTGCTCGCGCGTCACGCTTCCTCACGAGCTCTGGCCCAGCGTCATGGTCCGCCGCCTGAACCACGTCAAAGTTGTCGTCGATCCCGTCGCCCAGGACATCGACGTCAAAGCCTACCTGTGCGCCTACCGCCCCGGCGGCCGGATCGCGCGCGAGGCCTCCGCGCCTCGGTCGGCAATGCCGTGGTCGCAGAGTCCGGCCTCTATTCAGTAGACGCGCAGTTCCGGCGCCGTCGGCCGCCGTGGCGCGGGCGCGCAAACCGTGGCAAACCGGGGGCCGCTCGCGGTGGCAATGCAATTGCTGGAGGGCCTGACAGCCGGCCGGTGGCGCACCCGCCCCGGCCAGGCAAGGAGAACGCTTCGTGGCCAACGTCCATACCTCGGAAGCGATGCGCGCGGTGTTGAAGCGGGCATCGGTCGATCGCACGTTCCGCGCGCAACTCCTCACCAACCCGCGCGAAGCGCTCGCGCGACAGTTCGGGATCGTCGTGCCGGAACAGTACCGCATCCGTTTCATCGAGCGCCACCCCGACGTCGACGCGTTGGTCGTGCTGCCTGATTGCGACGCGGGTGAAGGCCCGGGCGACGAATTGTCCGACGCCGCGCTTGAGGGCGTGTCCGGTGGCGGCGGTGGCGACGACGAGGGACGCGAGTACACCTGGTCCGACGAGCCCCCTGAGGGAGATATGTAAGACGGGAGATCACCGTGAAGAGCCCCCCACTTCCGTTCGTCGCCGCGATGGATCTGGAGATCGAGCTCCCCCGGACAGGGCCGACGGATATCGAGCTGGCCGACGAGGACCTCGAACACGTCGTCGGCGGCCTCCAGCGCACCTGGCTGCCAACGGCGGCCGAGCCCCGCCTGCCGGGACGGCCGGAGCTGTGACGCCTCAAGGAGCCCGCATGCGCACGCATCACCTGCGGCTGCCGCGTCGTGCGGCGCTCGTGACCGCGCTCGGCGCCTGCCTGTGGGGAGGCATCGTCGTCAGCGCGGTGCCGTGCGTCGCGCAAGACGCGCCGGTCGTGACGCTGGAGGACGTGCTGCGCATGGCGCTCGAGCGCAGCGCGCGCGTGCAGATCGCGCGGCGCGACGTCGACGCGCGCGACGGTCAGCGGATCGAGGCTGCGGAGCCCTTCGACACGCTGGTGGCCGGATCGCTCGCCGGCACGCGGCAGAACAGTTTCGTCGCCGGTACCACGCTGCCGTCGACGCGCACCGAGTCGATGGTCTATGGCGGCGCCGCCCAGAAGCGCCTGCGCTCCGGGATCATCGTCGCGCCGCAGTTCCAGGTGACGGGCGCGAGCGCGTTCCAGCATGGCTCCGTCGACTTCGGACAGGCGCAGGTGCGGGTGGATGTCGTGGTGCCACTGATGAAGGATCGCGGTGGCGCGATCAGCGCCGCGCCCGCGCGATCGGCGGGGTACGAGCGAGAGGCGAGTGCGCTCCGCCTGCGCCATGCGCAGGCGGAGACGGTGCTCGCGGCGGCGGCGGCCTACTGGGAGTACCTGGCCGCGCGGGGCCGGCTCGACGTGTTCCGATCCGCCGAGGCGCGCGCACAGCGCATGGTGGAGGAGACCCGCGAGCTGGTCGCTGCCGAGGAACGGACCACCGCCGACCTCACGCAGGTTCTCGGCAATCTCGCGGCGAAGCGGGCCTCGCGCATCAGTGCCGAGCAGGGCGTCATCGACGCCTGGCATCAGCTGGCGCAGACGGCGAGCCTCACGATCGCCGAGGCGCTGACGCCGCGTGCGCCCGCCACGCCGTTTCCCGAGACGTCCGCGGCCGCTCCGGGCAGGACCCTCGACCAGCTCGTGAGCCAGGCCCTGATGCTGCGGCAGGATCTCGCGGCCGCCGAGCGTGAGGTGCAGGCTGCGCGCGCCCTGGTCGAGGGCGCGCGCAGCGATCTCGACGATCGCCTGGACCTGACGCTGAGCGGCGGCTATCAGGGCCGCATGATCGGCCGGGGCCTCGATCGCCTGCTGTCGCCGTTCTATCGCGACGTGCCGGGCCTCGACGCGTCGGCGCAGGTCCGCTACGAGGTGGCGCCGCAACGATCCGGCGCGCGCGGGCGGTTCCTGCAGCAGGAGGCCGTGGCCGAGTCCCGGCGCATCGCGCAGGCGGACCTCTCGCGGCAGATCGCGATCCAGGTGCCGGTCGCGGTTGCCGCCTGCGAGCACGGCCAGGCATCGCTCGAAGCCGCGCGCGACGCCGTCGAGAAGCTCGAGACGACCGTGCAGAACGAGATTCGGAAGTTCCGGCTCGGCATGTCGACGCTCTTCGACGTGCTGCTGTCCGAGGACAGCCTGACGAGCGCGAGGCTGACCGAAATCCAGGGCCAGCAGAGCCACGCCGTCGCGATCGCGTCGCTGCGTTTCCAGACCGGCGCGCTGGTGCAGTTCCAAGGGAAGGATCCCCTCGTCCGCGTCGCGGCGCTGCTCACGCCTCAATGAGGGTCCGGGTGAGTCAACCATGGCCAATAACTCCCTGTTCCGCAAGGTGGCACTCGATCGGCTCGCGTCGCCCGAACAGCTCGATGTGTTGCTGAAGGTGACCGATTCGCGCGGGTGGCTCGCGCTCGCCGGGCTCGGCACCATCCTCACCACCGCGATCATGTGGGGCGTGCTCGGCCGCGTGCCGCAGAACGTGACCGGCACGGGCATCCTCATACGCAGCGGCGGCGTGTTCGAGGTCGTGTCGCTCGCGGGCGGCCGGGTCATCGACGTCGCGGTGGCGGCTGGCCACGTCGTGCGCGAGGGCCAGGTGGTCGCCCGCCTCGATCAGCCCAATCTCGCCGATCGCCTGGAGCAGGCGAAGGCCACGCTGGTGCACCTGCGCCAGCAGCACGCGCGCCTCATCGCCTACGGCGAGCAGGACGTCGCGCTGCAGACCGCGTACCTGGGACGGCAGCGCCACACGCTCGAGCAGTCGATCGCCAGCGCCGAGAAGAGCATGGCCTGGTACGCCGAGCGCATCACGATTCAGGAGCGGCTGGTGACGGACGGCCTGCTGCTGAAACAGTCCCTGCTCAATACGCAGCAGCAGCACGATGCGGCGGGTGAACGCATCACCGAAGCGCGCGGCAAGCTGGCGCAGCTCGCCGTGCAGGAGCTGGAACTGCACAACCGCACGCGCGAGCAGGTGCACGCGAGCGAGCTGAAGATCGAGGAGCAGCTCCAGGCCGTCGACGAAACCGAGCGCGCGCTGAAGGCGCAGGGCGAGATTCGTGCGCCGCACACCGGCCGGATCCTCGAGGTGATGACCGAGCCGGGCGCGGTGGTCGGCGTCGGTCAGCCGATCCTCACGCTCGATCTGGCGGGGCGCATGGTGACTGGCCTCGAAGCGATCATCTACGTGCCGTCGGTGCACGGGAAACAGATCCGCGTCGGCATGCCGGTGTTGATCGCGCCGACGACGGTGAAGCGGGAGGAATACGGCATGATGCTGGCGACGGTCACGTACGTGTCGGACTTCCCGGCGACGGCGCGCGGGATGCAGCGCATGCTGAAGAACGAGAAGCTCGTCTCCGGCCTCTCCGGATCGGATGCCCCGTACGAGATCCACGCCGACCTCCTCGTGAGCCCCGAGACGATGAGTCAGTACGTGTGGTCGTCGTCGCAGGGACCGTCGCTGAAGATCCAGAGCGGCACGCTGGCGACGGCCGACATCACCGTCGCGGCGAAGCGGCCGATCGAGCTCGTCATTCCGCTGATTCGCCAGTACACGGGTCTGTGAGCGCTGCCCCGTGAGGTGACCGCGAGCCATGGCCCTGACGATGATGATGGAACTCGCCACGAATGCCGGAACACGCCTGAGCGCGTGGATCCCTGCCCCCGGCCGCCTCGCCGGCTGGTTCCGCGCCGGCGCGCGGCGTCCGCGCGCGGTGCGGACGCCGACGATCCTGCAGATGGAGGCCGTCGAGTGCGGGGCCGCCGCCCTGGCGATGGTGCTGGCGCACCACGGCCGGTGGGTGCCGCTGGAGGAGTTGCGCGTCGCATGCGGCATCTCGCGCGATGGAAGCAAGGCGAACAACCTGCTCAAGGCCGCGCGCACGTACGGCCTGGTGGCGAAGGGCTTCAGGAAGGAGCCGGCGCAGTTGCGGGAGCTCCAGGGTCCGATGATCCTGCACTGGAACTTCAATCACTTCGTCGTGCTCGACGGGTTCCGGGGGGATCGCTTGTGGATCAACGATCCCGCGACAGGTCCCGCGGAGGTCACGCAGGCGGAGCTCGACCAGGCCTTCACGGGCGTCGTGCTCACGTTCGCGCGCGGGGACGCGTTCGCGCGCGGGGGCGAGAAGCCCAGCCTCCTCACACCGCTCCGTCGTCGTCTCAGCGGCACGGGCACGGCGCTCGCGTTCGTCGTGCTCGCGGGACTCGCGTTGCTCGTGCCGGGCCTCGTGACGCCCGTGTACAGCAAGGTGTTCGTCGACGAGGTCCTGATCAAGGGCTTGAGCAGCTGGACGCATCCGCTGCTCCTCCTCATGGGCCTGACGGCGATCCTCACGTGGGTGCTCACGTTGCTGCAGCAGCGCTACCTGCTGCGGCTGGAGACGCGGCTGGCGCTGGCAAGCTCGAGCCGGTTCTTCTGGCACGTGCTGCGGCTGCCGGTCGAGTTCTTCACGCAGCGGTACGCGGGCGAGATCGCGAACCGCGTCAGCATCAACGACAAGGTCGCGCGGTTGCTGTCGGGCGATCTCGCCACGACCGTGCTCAACCTGCTCGTCATCGCGCTGTATGCCGTCCTGCTCTACCGCTACGACCGGGTCCTGGCAGGCGTCGGCACGGCCATCGCGCTGCTGAATCTCGCCGCGCTGAAGTACGTGTCGCGCGCGCGGGTCACCCTGAACGAGCGGCTGCAGCAGGATCGCGGCAAGCTGATGGGCACGGCCATGAACGGGCTGCAGACGATCGAGACGCTGAAGGCCAGCGGCGCCGAGTCCGACTTCTTCGCGCGCTGGGCCGGCTATCAGGCGAAGGTGGTGAACGCGCAGCAGCGGCTGCAGTTCATCACGCTGCTGCTGTCGTCGGTGCCGCCGTTCCTGATGTCGCTCAACACCGCGCTCATGCTGACGCTCGGCGGGCTGCGCGTGATGGACGGCTATCTCACGATGGGCATGCTCGTCGCGTTCCAGGCACTGATGCAGGCGTTCCTGTCGCCCGTGAACCGCCTCGTCGATCTCGGCAGCACGGTGCAGGAGGTTAAGGGGGACATGAACCGGCTCGACGACGTGCTGCGCGCGCCGATCGAGGCGGCGGCCCCGGTGGCGGCGGCGCCCGCCGTACGCCTCTCGGGCCGCCTCGAGTTGCGGGACGTGACGTTCGGGTACAGCCGCCTGGAGCCGCCGCTCATCGAGGGCTTCAGCCTCACGTTGCAGCCCGGTCAGCGCGTCGCGCTGGTCGGCGGATCCGGCTCTGGAAAGTCGACGGTGGGGAAGCTGGTGGCGGGGTTGTACCAGCCGTGGAGCGGCGAGATCCTCTTCGACGGCGAGGCGCGCGCGCACATTGCCGCCGATGTGATGACCGCCTCGGTCGGAGTCGTCGATCAGGACATCTGCCTGTTCGACGAGACCGTCGCGAACAACCTGTCGCTGTGGGACGCCACCATCTCGGAGGGCGATCTCGTGGAGGCCGCGCAGGACGCGTGCATCCACGACGACATCACGCTGCGCCCCGGCGGCTACGCGTCGCGGCTCGAGGAGGGCGGCCGCAACCTGAGCGGCGGCCAGCGCCAGCGGCTCGAGATTGCGCGCGCGCTCGCGGGACGTCCGCGGCTCCTGGTGCTGGACGAGGCGACGAGCGCGCTCGATCCGGTGACCGAGCAGCAGATCGACGACCACCTGCGCCGCCGCGGCTGCACGTGCCTCATCATCGCGCACCGGCTGAGCACAATCCGTGACTGCGACGAGATCGTCGTGTTGAACAACGGCCGGGTGGTCCAGCGCGGGACCCACGACGAGCTCAGTGCCGCGCGCGGGTCGTATCAGAGTCTGATCGCGCTGGAGTAGGTCGCGCGTGTGGCGCGTCGGAAGCGACGCGCGGTGGGGTGCCGGTATCGCGCTGTTGTCGAAGGTGAGCGTCATGGTGGAGCCTGTTCCCGTTCCCGCCGCCGCCGGCGACGCGTCGCTCGTCGCTGCCGCTGCCGCTCGCATGGCCCGGGTCACGGCCGTCCCCGCGGCCGGGGCGGATGACACGAACGCCGTGCCGGCCGCGGGGCTCCCGGGTCGCTGCGGCGCGCCCCGGGTGCTCGACGGCAATCGCCCGTGGCTGTTGCGCGATGACGACGTGTCGCTCGTGCGTCGCGGCCATGTCGATCTCTTCTCCGTCGCGCTGCGGGCGGGCGCGCCGAGCGGCCATCGCGTCCACCTCGTCCGCGTAGAGGCCGGGGACGCCTTCATCGGCGCCGGGTGCGCCGAGGCCGCCGATCGCCACGATCACGCGATCATGGCCGTCGCTGGCCTCAACACGGCCGTGGGCACGCTCACGTCCGACCAGTGGCACGAGGCGGTGCGCGACCCCGCGCACGCCACGGAAGCGGCCGCCCTCGTCGATCGATGGGTGACCGCGCTCTGCGTCTCGCTCAGTCCGGAAGGCGTACAGCCGCGCGGCAGCGAGATCGGCGTGAGCGGGACAGTCCCGCTGCCGGCCGGCGCGGCGGCGCGTCCCGGCGCGGATGTGTGCTGGATCGTTCCGCTCGACGGACGGCCGTGCCTGCTTGGTCGCGAGCACCTGCCGCTCGACGCCTCGGGCGTGACGCCACTCGCGCGCGGCGCGTGGATCGGCGCGACCGCGGCGGCGCGGCTGCAGGTGCGGTCGACCGCCGCGGTGCTCGCGTCCGGCGACGCGGCGTGGGCCGGCCTCGCGCGGCTGCACGACCTCGTGGTGCGATGGCACGCCGATCGACGGGTGCAGGAGGTGGTCGCGGACCGGCAGCGGATTGCGCGACGCGTGACGGCGAGGGAGACGACGTTCGGGGAGGCCCTGTCCACGCTGGCGTCGGCGACGCAAGTGCGTGCGAGCGGGCTGCGGGGGCGCATCGCGCCCGCGCCCGTCAACTCGGACGCCCACGAGGCGCTGCTGCGCGCCGCGCAGACGGTCGGCAGCGCGCTGAGCCTCGCGGTGAAGCCGCATCCGCAGCGCGCCGGCATGCCCGCGCCGCGCGACCCGCTCGGCGCGATGCTCGCCGCGTCGCGCCTGCGCGCGCGCACGGTCGCGCTCCGCGGCGACTGGTGGACGCACGATCACGCCCCGCTGCTCGCGCGCCTGGCCGAGGACGCGCGGCCCGTCGCGCTGCTGCCCGAGCGGCACCGCGCCGGGGGCAGTCACTACGTCCTGCACGATCCCCTCGACGGGTCCGCGCGCGTCGTCTCACCGGAGATCGCGGCCACGCTCGCGCCGTTCGCGCACACCTTCTATCGCCCGTTCCCCGACGCGACGCTCGACGCGCGACAGCTGATCGCGTTTGGCGCGTTCGGCTGCAAGCGCGATGTCGTGATGGCGATCGGCATGGGGCTGGTCGCCGCCGTGATCGGCATGGCGCCGTCCATCGTCACCGCCTCGCTCTTCAACGACGTGATCCCGGGTGCGCGCCGGTCCCAGTTGCTGCAGATCGGAGCCGTGCTCGTGGCCTGCGCGACGAGCACGGCGCTGTTCAACATCGCGCGCGCGATCGCGCTGCTGCGTGTCGAGGGCCGCATGGGCAGCGCCATCCAGGCCGCCGTCTGGGATCGCGTGCTGGCGCTCCCGGTCGCCTTCTTCCGCCCGTACGCAGCCGGCGATCTCGCGGTGCGCGCGATGTCGATCGACTCGATGCGCCAGGTGCTCTCGAGCTCCACCATCGCCAGCGTGCTCGGCGGGATCTTCTCGCTCGGCAACCTGGGGCTGATGTTCTACTACAGTCCGCCGATGGCGTGGCGCGCGCTGGTGTTGCTGGCGCTGGCCGTCGCCGTGACCAGCGTCGGCACCGCGCTGCAGCTCACCCCGCAGCGCGTGATGACGCGCCTGCATGCGAAGACGTCCGGCTTCGTCCTGCAGGTGCTCGCGAGCATCGCCAAGCTGCGCGTGGCCGGCGCGGAGGCGCAGGCGTTCGCGCGCTGGGCGCAGCGCTTCGGCGAGCAGCGGCGCCTGCAGTTCCGCGCCCGCACGATCGCCAACCGCGTCGCGGCGTTCAACGCGGCGTTCCCGGCGGCCGCGTACCTCATCCTCTTCTGGACGCTGTTGTCGTGGTCCGACCCCGCGGAGCCCGTGCGCACCGGCGACTTCCTCGCGTTCCTGTCGGCGTTCTCCGCGTGCCAGACCGCGCTGCTCAGCACCTGCACCGGCATCCTCGCCGCGTTCAACGCCATCCCGCTCTACGAGCAGGCGAAACCGATTCTCGAGGCCCGCCCGGAGGTGGACGTCGCGAAGGCCGATCCCGGCCTCCTGGTCGGCGAGATCGAGGTGCAGCACGCCGTGTTCCGCTACCAGGAAGACGGGCCGGTCATCCTGCGCGACGTCTCCGTGCACATGCGGCCGGGCGAGTTCGTCGCGTTCGCCGGTGCCTCGGGCTCGGGCAAGTCGACACTGCTGCGCGTGCTGCTCGGCTTCGAGCGCCTGGAGTCCGGGTCGATCTACTTCGACGGACAGGAGATCGGCGGGCTCGACGTGCAGGCGCTGCGGCGGCAGATCGGCGTCGTCCTGCAGAACGGCCGGCTGATGGCGGGCGATCTCTTCACGAACATCATCGGCGCCAACGTGGCGACGCTCGACGAAGCGTGGGAGGCCGCGCTGATGGCCGGCCTCGCGGACGACATCAAGCGCATGCCGATGGGCATGCACACGGTGATCAGCGAAGGCGGCGGCACGCTCTCGGGCGGCCAGCGCCAGCGGCTGCTGATCGCACGCGCCATCGTCAGCCGGCCGCGCATCCTGTTGTTCGACGAAGCGACCAGCGCCCTCGACAACCGCACGCAGGCCATTGTCAGCGAGAGCCTCGAGAAGCTCCACGCCACGCGCATTGTCGTCGCGCATCGGCTGAGCACGATCGTCCACGCCGATCGCATCTACCTGCTCGACCGCGGCCGGATCGCGGAGTGCGGATCGTACGCGACGCTGATGGCGCAGAACGGGCTGTTCGCCGAGCTGGCGCGGCGGCAGATTCACTGATCGCGGCCCGACCGGAGAGCCGCATGACCGCAGGAGTGTGCCGATGACGCGCCGACTGTTCGTCCGACGCTTCCACGCCGTTGTCGTCGCGAGCCTCGTGCTCGCGGCCGTCGCCTGCGGCGGCGCCCGCCCGGCCGCCGAGGAGCGCGTCATCCGCGCCGAGCGCGGCCAGGGCGACGTGGTCGTCGCCGTCGCCTGGCCGTTCGAGCGTCGAAAGCAGATCGCGTTCGGCGAGGGGCTCGACCTCGCCGTGGAGGAGATCAACGCGGCCGGCGGGATCGGGGGACGCCGCCTGCGGCTCGTCCGCTTCGACGACAAGGAGTCGGTGGACGAAGGCCGGCTCGTCGCGGAGCGCATCAGCGCCGATCCGGACATCGTGGCGGTCATCGGTCACCTCCAGTCGTACGTCACGCTGCCGGCCGCGGCCATCTACGATCGCGCAGGACTCGTGATGCTCTCGCCGGCGTCCACGGAGCCGGCGCTCACGTCGAGCGGGTACACGCGCGTGTTTCGCGTGACGCTGTCGGAGGAGACCATCGGCAACCAGCTCGCGGACGCCGCGAGGCACCGCGGGTTCCGCCGCATGGCCATCCATTACATCCGCAACGAGTACGGGCGCGGGCTCGCGAACGCGTTCGAGCAGCGGGCGACGGAGTCCGGCATCACGATCGCCGTGCGCACGTCGTACGACGCGGAGGATCCTACCGCCGAGGACGCGTTCGCACCCACGCTGCGCCAGTGGAGCAGCAGCGGGCTCGATGCCGTGTTTCTCGCGGGCGAGCCGCCATCGGCCGTGCGGCTGCTCGTGGCGGCGCGGCACGCGGGACTGACACTCCCAATCCTCGGCGGCGATGCGATGGGATCGCCGGAGCTGCTGTCGCTGGCCGGCCCGGCAGCCGAGGGCACCGTGGTCGCCTCGTTCTTCCATCCCGACGAGCCGCGCAACGAGGTGAAGGCCTTCAGGGACGCGTTCCGGCGCCGTTACCGGACGACGCCGGACGCGGGATCCGCGCTCGGCTATGACGCGGTGCGTCTGCTGGCGCACGCGGTCGCCCAGGCGGGATCGTCGGTGCCCGATCGCGTTGCGGTGGCGCTGCACGCGACGCGGGGCTGGGCCGGCGTCACCGGCACGTTCACCTTCGATCACACCGGTGAGACGATCGGCAAGCGCGTGGTGCCGCTCGTCGTGAGACACGGCGCGTTCACGTACGCACCGGAGCGGCCGTCTTCCGCCATCACCGCGCGCCGCTGAGGGGAATCCGACGATGGTCGCAGACCGGGATGAGGGCGAACGCCGCGAGATCTGGCGCCGCCACGGCGCGCGCGGATCCGAGATCGACGAGCTGATCGCATACGGGCGCAACGACTTCGATCTGTCGGCGCCCGCGCTCGGCGGACCGTTTCCGCTCGCCGACGAGCCGTGTGTCGCGACGTGGGAGGCGTACGCCCGCGAGGCGGCGGTCGATGGGGTGGCCGCCTGCCTGCGCCGACACTTGCCGCAATGCCGGTTCGCCATCGCGCCGGGCATGAGCGAGGACCCGCGCTATCGCGCGGCGACGCGCCGCGGCATGTGGCTCGATGCGGCGTGCGGACCAGAGACTTGCGAGGGCGTGACGTTCCACGATCCCGACGGGCTCCGCCTGTTCGTGCATCCCACCGCGGCTGGGCGGATCCCGGTCTTCGTCGCGCGGGCCCGCGAAGACTTCGTCACGCTGATCAGAACTCTGACGGCGCGTAACGAGCCCGTGGCCGTGCCGGCGTCGATGGGCGCGATGATGGTGGCGGGCTACAACAACTGGGAGCGCATCGAGGCGTTGCGCGCGCGCCACGGCGTGGCCTCGCTGTCGCCCGATCTGCTCGCGCAGAAGTCGCTCTACCAGGATCGGTTCATCCTGTTGAGCAGCGGGCCGTACAGCGCGGTGACCGCGGCGTCCCTCGGGCTCGACGGGGACGACTGGCTCGCGCGGTCCGCGCGCATCCGGCTGGAGCACGAGTGCGCGCACTACTTCACACGGCGCGTGCTCGGCTCGATGCGCAATCGCCTCTACGACGAGATCCTGGCCGACTACGCCGGCCTCGTCGCCGGCCCGGGTGGATGGCGGGCGGACTGGTTCCTCCGCTTCATGGGGCTGGAGGCGTTTCCCGCGTATCGCGAAGGCGGACGCCTGCAGAACTACCGCGGCGATCCACCGCTCTCGCCTCGCGCGTTCGTCGTGCTGCAGCGCGCGGTGTACGCCGCAGCGCACCACTTGGAGCGCCTCGAAGGCGACGCACCGGCCGTCGGGGCTCCAGTGGGCGCCCCGACGGCTGGCGAGACGCTCGCGCGGACCGCGACGCGCGTCGCGATGGCCAGCCTCGGATTGGAGCGCCTCTCGGTCGCCGAGGCGCCGGCGCTCGTGGACGACGCGCGCCGACGCTGGCTGTGCGCGGCCGCCGCAGCACCGAGGGGTTATGCGAACGTCTACGCATGATTCGTACCAGACAATGGCAAGATCCGAATACGGCTGGATTAACTTAAATTGTCAGCGCGCTATCGTTATTATCATTGCGGTAGCCCTATCATCTCGTTTATATATTTAAAAGGCTACCAAACTACGGAAGGTGGAGTCACGCCGCTGCCGGCGGCGCCTACCTGACGACGTGACGTGACGCGACGGACATGGTGCATCCGTCGGCGTGGCGGAGCTGTACTCGTCGGCGCGATGGATGGCCTGGCTGGAGTGGAGGAGCATCATGATCGGAACCAGTTCGGGTGGGTGGGAGAGCGACCAGTTTCAGACCCCGCTCGGTCGCCAGGTCCACCAGCAGTCGCTCGAGCGCTGGGGCGAGAAGCACGCCGTCGTCGTCATCGGCACCCACCCGAGCCTGGGTGTCGCACTGGAGAAGCTGGGTCGGTTCGCGACGGCTGACGGGCCCGTGCTCATCACGGGCGAGACCGGCACGGGCAAGGAGTTGTTCGCGCGCGGGCTGTACCTGCTCTCGAAGCGGAGCGGCGCCCCGTATCTCAGCGTGAACTGCGCGCAGTATCAGGAGGGGCAGCTCGTCGCGAGCGAGCTGTTCGGCCACCGGCGGGGCAGCTTCACGGGCGCGTTCGCAGATCACCGCGGCGTGTTCGAGGCGGCGGATGGGGGCACGGTCTTCCTCGACGAGGTGGGGGAGCTCTCAGCCCAGGCGCAGGCCATGCTGCTGCGGATGCTCAGCGAAGGGGAGATCGTGCCCGTCGGCGAGACGCGGAGCCGCCACGTCGACGTGCGCGTGATTGCGGCGACCAACCGCGATCTGCCTGCGCTGGTCGCGAGCGGCCGGTTCCGCCTCGATCTCTACTACCGCCTCCGGTATCTGCAGCTCAGCGTGCCACCCGTGCGCAAGCGCGGCGGCGATTGGGAGCTGCTCCTCGACTACTACCTGTCCCGCCTGCGGGCGACCCATACCGTGCGCAAGCAGTTCTCACCCGAGGCGCGCACCCGCCTCGCGGCCTATGACTGGCCGGGAAACGTGCGTGAAGTGCGTGCGCTCGTGGACCTCGGGTTCCACTCCAGCGTGGGCGAGACGATCGAGACCGCCGACTTCATCGAAGCGCTCGAGGCGCTCTCGCGCGAGGAGCAGTTGGGCCGCGTGATCGAGTCGGTCGACGAGGTGGGCGCACTGTTCGACCGGCTCTCAAGCGGTCGCGCGCAGTTCTGGGACGTCGTGTACCGGCCCTACATGGAGCGGAACCTGTGCCGCAAGACCGTGCGTCAGCTCGTGGCGCGCGGGCTGACCGAGACGCGCGGCAGCTACCGCACGCTGCTGAGGGTCTTCGGCATCGCTGACGCGGACTACCTCAAGTTCATGGACTTCCTGCGCCATCAGCAGCTCAAGCCCGAACAGGTGCGGACCGATTCCCGTCGCGGCGAATGCGCGATGCCCCCCGGGGCCGTTCATGATCACAACGCCTGGGACGAGCACCCCGAGGCCGGCGCCAAGACGTAGACCAGGCGGTCCCCGCCCGGGTGCCGCAGCGGGTTGAGGATCACCGAGCTGATCCTGGCCCCGGCGCATCCGGCAACGGTCGGCCCTTCGGAAGGCGAGTCATCGATGGCGTTGTGCAGGTCAAGCTGCGCCGCGTCCGAACTCCACCTCGTCGGGCAACTCATTGCGATCCCGTGGGCCCTGGCTGGGGAAGTGCGCCGCCAGCTGGCGTCCGGCTTCGGTGATGCCGTGCACGAGGCCGTCGGTGAAGTCGCCGGCCTTGAACCTGGCGGACATCGCCGCGGCGACGGCGT
>Ga0315283_10000982_pt1 | contig 22126 bp, 22 predicted proteins | sample YL17G09_0_MG_FD_204541 | JGI IMG/M metagenome (GOLD analysis project Ga0315283, IMG submission 204541) | Sediment microbial communities from Yellowstone Lake, YNP, Wyoming, USA - YL17G09_0 | ecosystem: Environmental > Aquatic > Freshwater > Lake > Sediment | place: USA: Wyoming | collected...
AGCAGTTTCAGAACTTAAGGGAAAAGATAAGGATCTTAAAGCTATTCAAATTTATGCCAAAGTTACTCAAGAATTAAATAGGCATATAGAGGGTATGTCAGAATCTAAGAGTAATCTTATTACAATCTCTAGAGCAGGTATAAAACCCACTACAGAGATTGTAAGGCAAATAAAGATAGCACCAATGCTTATGATTAATGCTAAAGGTGAAACAATAGCTACTCCAGTTAGAAGATCCTTTTCTGAAGGTTTAGATTTTGCAGATTATTGGACATCCATGTCGGGGGCTAGAAAGGGGGTTATTCAAAAGGTACAGCAAGTTCGAGAACCTGGATATATGTCTAAAATGGTAATGAACTCTGTTATGAATAATCTGATTGTGGATAATGACTGTGGAACTGACCGAGGAATAACATTATCAATTGATGAAAAGGACATTTTAGATAGGTATTTAGCTGCCGATGTTAAAATAGGTAAAGATACAATTAAAGCAGGTACTTTAATTACATCAGAAGTTAAGAATACTTTACGAAATAATAAAGTTGGTAAGATTATGGTTCGTTCTCCATTACGTTGTAACCACGGTCCTGGTGTATGCCAAAAATGCCATGGATTAAGTGAGAATGGTGTATTACCTGATATTGGGACTAATGTAGGAGTACTAGCAGGGCAAGCTTTAGGAGAAAGGTCTACTCAATTAGCGATGCGTGGCTTCCATTCAGGGGGGTCTGCGTCTTCTAAAGAAGTATTAGCTGATGAATTTGATCGAGTTAAAGCCCTTTTAATGTTTCCTCAAATTCTTCCTGGTTCTGCTTCATTAAGTACAGTTTCTGGTAAGATAGAGAAAATGGATAAAGACCCTGCAGGTGGACATAACGTATTCATTGGAGGAAAGCGTCACTACGTTCCTAATAACTTAGGAATACCACAACAAAATGGGGTATCTTTAAAAATAGGTGATGAAATTAAAAAGGGGTCACCTATTTCTAATGGCCCTATTAATCCTCATGAAATGTTACCTCTTACAGGTATGGAACCAGTACAAGGGTATTTAGCTAATGCCTTACACGAACTGTATGGTCATACAGGTGTTCGTCGTAGGAATACTGAAATTGTTATAAAAGCTTTAACGAATCTTACAAAAATAGACGACCCTGGTGATCATAAAGGCTTTATTCGAGGTGATTTTGCACCGCTATCTCATGTTACCAGTTTTAATAAAAAACTTCCTAAAGATGGTAGGCCGATAGTACATCAACCTATTTTAAAGGGGGTTAATGTCCTACCTTTAGATATGCAAGAAGATTGGATGGCTAGATTAAATCACCAGAATCTTTCCAAAACTATTATAGAAGCTGCTCAACAAGGGTGGACTTCTAAACTACATGGCGCCCACCCAATTCCACCTGTAGTGTACGGAGCGGAAATGGGCAAAGGCAAACCTGGAGAATATTAAAAATGAATAATTTAAATATTGTTGAATCTGCTTTCTTTGATGAATTATCTCAAATAAATAAGGAAGCTTCAAAAGTAGGAATAGTGGCCAGGGGTCTAAAATATTTAGGGGGTGGTTTAAAAGGTTGGGGTAATGTTCTTCAAGGTAACACTAGACCTGGAAAATTTATAGATAACATAAAAGAGGTATACAATAGAGGTGCTACGAGAGCTATTAAAGGTGGAGCTGAAGGAGCACAACAGGGCGCATGGGGAGGAATTAAATCTGTAGCTAAATCTAGATATGGTCAAATGGCTGCGGTACCCGCTATAGGAGCGGCAGGATTATACGCAGGTAATAAGCTTTTAAATTCTACTAATCAATCACAAGGTTATTAAATGCCGTCGTCTTTTAGTAATTCTCCTACTAAAGTTGGAACTGTAGCAGCTAGAATAGAATCGGGAGTTATATCTGATGTAAATCCTCGTAATATGACAGTTAGCTGGGTTTCCCAATATACTGGAAGACAGATTACCGATATTCAAATAATGTCTCCCTATTTTCATTATAATAACGGGGAGGGCTTTACTTGTATTCCTGAGATTGGAGCAATCTGCGTTGTTTGTTTCCCCTCAGATGAAGACTCTCCATTTATTATGGGATTTTTGAGTGCTCCAGAAATGGAGGGTGCAGAAGTTAGTAAGTTTCTAGAAGATAAATTACAAGATTACGAGGTAGAGACAGAAGAAGATATTCCGGTTAGTAAAACTACTAACTCTGGAGGTTCTACAGTATCGGGTGATAATCCATCAGATGCTAGTTATCGTGGTGGTAGACCTATTCTTAATCCGGGTGATATGTATTGGCAGGGAAGAGACGAGAATTTCATTATTTTACGACGGGGTGGGATATTACAAATAGGCGCTACTAATATTTGTCAGCGGGTTTATATCCCCATAACTAATTTTATTCGTGATTTCTGTGAAAATTATGAACTTAATTCTGCTTCTGGTACTTTAAGTTGGAATGTACAAAGACAAGAAAATAACCCTTCTGGTAATGCAGCTACTGAATTTGTACTTATAGCAAGACAATTTGCTCAAGATAAAAAAGCTTCTATTAGACTTAGTATAGGGTCTTTAGATAACTCTGAGAAACCTCCTAACGGGGATAAAACATTTGTCGAAATAGTTATAGCTCCTCAAGCAATTAGTTCTGAAGATGGACAAGTATCTGGTAGCCCTAAATACGTATTACGTATAGATAAAGCTGGTAACAGTTATCAACTACAGGCGGGAACTTTGACTAATGAAGTAGAAGGAGACTATAAGTTATCTGTAACTGATAATAGGGATACTGCTATTGGCGGAGACGATACATTAACTATTTCAGGTAAATCAAATACTAAAATAACAGGAGATCATGTACTTCAAGGAGTATCTAGTAAAGAGATATGGGATGCTACGAAGGTAATTACTGCGGCAATATTGAGGCTCGGAAATGAGTCAGCTTCCGAGCCGGCTGTTCTCGGGGTAAAATTAATATCATGGTTAACTTCTCATACTCATCCAGTAGTTGGGGCTTTAGCTGGACCTCCAACTCAAGGTCCAGCAACTGTTAATTTAGTTAGTAAGACGGTATTTATTAATAAGTAAGGATGGTATAAAATGGATCTTTTTTTAGATAAGAAACTAGTCTTTGAAAAAATGGGCCAAGAGGCACTTATGTCAGAAGACGCTAATATTTGGCCTCAGCAGATATTAGAGCAACTTTATAAACAAGTTTCGTATACTAGTGATTACTCGCCTAAAATTGTACTGGACACTATAGATGTTGATCGAAGATATGCTTTAGGACGAATAGAACTTCATAATAAACTAGCTATAAATCCTAGAGATGATTCTACCCCCCCAGAACTTCTTGGACGAGATAAAGTAGTTATTCCTGTCATTATTAAAGAAGGAAAGCTCCTTCCATTAGATCTACTTCTTAGTAATGGAGAAGTAGAACCTTTGACTGAAGAACGTCTTAGAGTAGGGTTATTCAGTCCTACCATGTTTGATAGTATTAGAAAGCGTCCTGGAGACCTTTCTATGGTGGAACAACTTTACCCCCCTACTAGACAGTATGGTGGAGCTAGGGGACCGCTTATAAGTGATATTGGAGGCGGTGGGGTAGATAAGGTATCCAGTACTCAACCTGAATTTTTATTAGACGCTATCATTCCTACTATCAAAAAAGCACATTTAGAAGAAGTAGTGAATAGTCTTAATGAAGATATTAGTCTTAGAACCGCTTTATTGACAAATGATGCTGTAACCCCTTTTCTCTCTAAACTTGCAGAAATTGAAGATAAAAACCCCACTTCTTATCTTAAAAAAGTAGCTGAGTCTATAAAACCTACAGTAATTCAGGTAAGCAAGGTAGACAATGGGTTTTTGATAAAGACTGCTAATCCTAATGTATTAGCTCCTACTTCAGATGTTGTATCTAGGCCTGAAGCAGTAAACACTTTAGGAGGAGATCTAATTTCTAAAGTAGAAACTGGCGGTACTTCTACGATAACTACACAACCAGCTATTAAAGACACTTTAGTAGATTTAGAAATTAAAGTAATAGATTCTTTTGGTCTATATAAAGTTAAAACAATAGGGGATAACCGTGAACTTGTAGGATGGGTATTTCCTTCTGTAATAGCGTTTACTGGAGAAGTTTTACCCCTAGCAATTTTTAGTAACGGTAGTGAATCATCAATGCAGGAAGCTATTGCAGGAATACCGTTAGCTAAACAAACAGACATCATAGATGCTATTCCTGAAGGTATGGGTAGTTTTTATTACCCATCTAATAGTGGTGCTGTAGCTTTAATTCCTATAGAGATCAAGTCTGAGATGGAAACTCCAAATGGAATAGGATATATGTCAGACACAATTCTTGGGGAACATTGTGTCATAACTAAAGTACCTGGATTAAAAGAGGTATCTGTTATAGGAGAGAAGCATTACGGTATTCCAGAAGATTGCGGATTTCTATCATTTTCATTACAGAAGATAACTGAACTCGCTGCTAATCCAGAAGAGTTTTTAAAGACTGCAGAAGCTAAAGTACTTTCTACTGCAGTAAGAATTATTACTGACGGTACGTGTTATTCATTTTCAGGTGCAGAAATAGATAAGCTGGCTGGGATTATGGATACCCAGTTTCTTGATAAGGATAACACTATTTTTTTAGCTTCTATACTAGGTCAAGAGCCTTATAAAATTAAATTAGCTTTAGACAATCTACGAAAGCAGGGTCAATACGAACTTTGGTTTCAAGCTCAGCCAATTTGTACTTTAAGAAGTAAATATGCGGAAGCTAGAAATAGAGCTGAAGATTATATATCAAAGTTTCCAGATTTAAGAGTGGGCCTTCTTAAAGAAGCTGCTCCTATAGAAGATCCTAGTGCAGTAGACAAAATCCTGTCTTTGGGATTTATTAATCCTGAAAATATATCTATTTTTATTAGTTATATACCTGAGATCGAGAAATCAATATGCAAACTATCTGAGTTACTATTGGCTTCTAGATTGGGATTAAATTCTGTAGATCAAAATGCTATTCAAAAATCATTAGTACACTTGGATAAAGTAGTAACCGGATTGAAAACCATCGGGACTAAATCACGGGCATAAAATATGGCGATAATCCGCAGTCCTGCAGAGAATTTTATTAAGTTCTTACTATCCCAGCGTGAATATGATTCTGGGGTAATCTTACGAATGTTGAATGATTTTAGACTTGAAGGGATTAGTGAAGATTATATTAAGAAATTAAATAAAAAAATGCAGCCTTTTCCAGAACCCTGGGAACCTAATAAAAAAGATTGCGCTACTAGAGATTTTTTAAAATTCCATGAAATATATGATCTTTGGTTTCCTACTCCACATGTTAGAGAGTCTTATGAAATTTTAGCTGCTCCACAACTTAGAGAGCATGTAGAACAGCTTCTCCTATCTCCCATAAGAATTGAAGAGGTTGTTTCTAGATTAAATAAACATCATAGGATTTCTTTAACTATCGAAGGGGTGATTGCTTTTGGTCACTATTTCTGGAATAAAAAACTTCTTTCTATGCATGAATGGGTATCTGTTCTAGAAGGAAGACCTTCAGCTTCAAATAGTATGGCCATTCTTAGAGTAAGCCCGGATATGGCTCAAGCTCTAGTACCTTGGGTTTTAGGATTAAGCGGGCCCCCACAATCTCTTAATACTGGGACAGTTGCGCGTCGTATGCGAGATATCGCCTTCTTGAAAGTTTTAGAAGTTGAAAGACAACCAGCTACCTTAGCGCATTCAAAAATGATGAAGAATTACATGGATGTTATAGCAGATGCTGAGAATGAATTACGACAAAGTGATGTGGCTTTAAAAGATGTTCTCCAAGCATTTGAAAAATTTCGACTTAGAAAAGAAGATGTTACCATCCCCTCTATTGAAGAACTTGCAGGAACGAACTATAGTCAATCAGGTTCTGGAACAGGACAGGGAGAGGGTCTAAATAATATGGACTATGGTAACGAAGATAGTTAAGATAGTCAGTTTAAAAAATGGGCCAATTAAGAATGCAGCAGAAACAAAAACCTTTTTGGATGGACGAAAGTGAGTGGAAGACTAGGGGTCTTCCAAAGTTAATTAACTATAGAGGAATTGATAATATAGTTGAAAGTATTCCGGTACTTAATTGGATACAAAAAGGAAACATAATAGCTGCCTATGTTGAAAAAGATGGGCTTATAAATTACCATTTTTATAAAAAAGATCGTAAAGAGATATTTGATAAAGCCCATATTGATATGGATCAAATTAAAAAAGATACCCCTTACGATCTTCAAGAAGACGCGCAGAATAAAATTGCAAAGCAAGCCAATAAGAATTTAGAAGAACATCCATGGTGGCCAGGATTTTCTAGTTTTATTCACCACGTATTTAATGAGCACTTTAAGTACCAACCTTTTAAAGTAGATTATTATCCAGAAGTAGATAGCTGGTCAATAATAATGAATATTCCTAATACTCCTACAAAGTGGTCACCTCAGCATGAAGTTCTAGTAGACTCTATTTCTAAATTAACTGAGAATTAATATCACGCGTAATCAGATGTCTTTTAGTTTACTCTAAAATATTCTGGAGTAAACTTATATAGAATGCATTCGCTTATTACGTGCCCTTCCCCCCTAGTATATTTTGGAGATATATACATATTGGATACTCAGGCTATCAATATTAAAGAACTGTGTGCGCGAGTAGTAGGAATTACTTTAGATGGAGAAGAATTAATAACTAGAGGAAGTGTAGATTTTTGTATTGGTTTTGCTTCTGGAGTTTTATGTATTTGTAAAGGTACTAGAACGGGTCTTCAATTTAAGACTATTAAAGTTTTAGATCAAGGGAATAAAGTATACTTGCAATACACATTAGACTAGTTTGCTATCTTATTAAAGAGAAGTACTTAGTTGTTCATGGTGTGGAGGAACTCCACTATCTTGAGTAGGTCTAATAATATCGGGTCTAGGATGTTGAATCATAGAAGCTAAAAGAAGATAGACTAAAGAGTGAAAAGAATCGTCTGTTTTTCCTGGTGAATGTTTATATTCTTCCATACGCAGTCTATTATTATACTCTGTAAAAATATTTAAAATATCTTGACCATAAGGAGACTGGAACTCTTCCCAGTTAGGTAAATCTACTAACTTACGTTTTAAAGCTGTGAAGATATCATTCATAATTTCACTACGATGGCACATATATCTAAGAAGATTTGGTTCCCAGTATATCTTTTTTCTTTGTCTAGGATTATATTGATATTTAATTATTTTATGCGGACCAAAACGTTTTATTAATGTATTATTCTGATAAAATCCACCACCGTAGTCTACTCCAACTATTTGTACTTGTAATTGTGAAATCATTTGAGAAATTAAGTCAAGTTGCCTATCGGGTTCTAAATCTGGTCCAGTAAACCTATGAACCCAAAAAATCGTAAAGTTACCTGTACCTAAGTACCCCCCAAAACTTATTATAGTATATGTGTTTTCTCCGCTATTTCCTTGATAGGCTACTCGCCCATTTCTTTCTGTTACGATGTATCCTGAAGGCACAGTACAACAAAAAACAGGGCCATCATATGCTATATATTTCGCAGTTCTGTTTACGTGATTAGAAGACACTCTGTTCCAAGAGTTACTCCAATATTCTGGTTCTTGATTATTTGCAGGGTAATAAACACAACCTTCACATAATACCCCTACTTTAATGCATAATTCTATAAAATCGAGATTGAGTTTTTTTGTAGTAGATAAAAACTGCCCTTCTAAGTCATCTTCACGTAAAATAGTGATGGCATTAAATAATATAGTTAATAATCTACGGGAAAAATTTAAAAATTTACGTGGAATTTGCTTTGTTTTTTTAGTCCCTACAAAACGATATAGCCAATCCCATTCGTCATATTTTTTAGGCGTCGATTCTGTTATGAGTATTGTAAATCTAGGAATTTTGTTTATAAATTCGGAGTGATACGTATAAGAAAGTCCTAGTCTGGATAAGCAAGAATGAATATACGTTAATGACTGTTTTGGTATGTTTTTGGGTTCTAGAAGTATATACCGAATTTTAAAATCAGATGTGATATAAGGTCCAATATTAGGTAATAATAGACTTCCGAAAGATAAGAAGTACCCTAGAAATTCTAACCAATCTTCTATAAGAACAGCTTTATTTGGAGTAATATTAATAAACTTTTTATCTTCGCCTTCCCACTCTATAGCGTTATTAAAGTCAATATCATCAAGATGTAACATAGTTTGATACGCTAACTCAGTAACCCAAGAACCCGTCTTTTCTAGTACTCGCATTTTATGATCTGGAGTTACCATTAAATCATCTTGCTGACTCGTAAAATGTAATAAGTCTCCAGTATAGGATTTTATTGTTGTAGCTAACGGGGTAACAAAGGTCATTGAATGAGTATTAGGATCCCATTGAGCTACCTTATCAGATGAAATAAGGTCTTCAAAATAAACAAATCCTCTATCAGTTAGAATTCTAGTTTCTTTATCATGGCACCCCCAATCTAAACCGCAATATATTTGTCTACCTTGAGCAATTTGCTTGAAGTTCTCTATATCTCCCATTTGGATATGTGGTTTACAACATGCTTGTAATTGAGCTCTAGTAATAGGTCTTACCCCAGAATCATAAGACCTACCCAGTTTTTCGTTCATAAACTGAGCACGAGGATAATGTACTTGAGCTTCTAATATCTCATTCCAATCTACCCAAGAAACCATAAGTTGAGGAATATGATATCCTTCGAAAGTTACCTTATCTTTATTTTCTGCTGTACTGGGATTCATAGATGCCCATTGTGCCATTGGATGAGAAGCACTTATAGGTTCATGACATTTATCACAAACAGTTCCAACTTTTCCAATATTGTGTTCTCCAAGTATATTCCAGTGCCAACTAGATGAATCTTTAGGAGTGCCATGTCGTTCACATGGAATAACCCACTCATTTTGAGTAGAAAATTCTTGCCAATAATGTTCGATTGTATTGTCTTCTGATTTTGGAGTACCTGAATAGATGAATAATTTATGTATTGAGTGAAATGCAGATTGTTCAATAATGGGTATATTATCTATGAGAATATCTTGAAGTTCATCAATAGTAATACAGTCTGCGGGAAGACCACGGCATCTATCAGCATTTAAATAAGCGTATCTAAGTCGTATTTGAGAAAAGTTAATGAATTTTTTAAAGAAAACTGCCTGGTCAATTCTAGTAGTCATATATGCTTTTAATAAGGGAGAATTTTCAATTACGTCTTTTACACGATCAGTAGAAAAAGCTTTAGTTTGTTCTGCTGAGGGCGATACATAAAGAGATCTAAAGTTGTTAATCAAAGCAGAATAACATAACATTCTATTACCAATAGACGTCGAATTGTGGGAGATAAGCCCGTCCCCCACAAAATTCTCAGTACCTTCTACTGTAAAATCAACACATTCCTGTTCTCCCATAGACTCTATTTTTTTAACTCTATCCCAATATAAATCTGTATATAATTGCGCATTTATTTTTTTTAGAGGGGAGGTGGCATTTTCATATTTTTTTAGATCCTTTATTTCGTCTAGAAAAATACGAAGGCATTCTCCAGTTTTAATTCGTAGTACCCATAGGTCGTTTCTGTTTTTAATTTTTGAAGGTATTCCAAATTTCCAAAGAAGGGCTTGTATATCTTTTATTACAGATTTAGAAAAGAAACGGTATTCTGCTGAATATTGAGATTTGTTTACTTTTTTTATATGCCCATAAATATGCCATAAGTTATTTAAAAATAGGGCCGTATTTTCTTTAGAAAGTTGAAAGATATAGGGTGGAATAGGGTTAATATTAGATATACAATAAGTAGCTAAACGAATCTGTTCTTTACTTGGCGAGTATTCTTCGGAAAAAATTCCACAATGTCGTACCGCAGCTATTTTATCTCCGACTTTCAAATCTTTTGTTAATGTCCAAGAGTTCCAAGTACGAAGTGGATGAGTAAGAGCAAGAGTTGTTTCATGACCTTGACGAGTGGTTATCTTAACGCACTCTTTAAAATGTCTTTTGGAAACCCACGATACTGTTCCCACGGTCATAGTAATTCCATCTTTGGACATTGAAACTACTTGATCTCCAACAGTAATATCCCCAGCTAATTTAGGTGCTCCATTATAAAGTCTGCAAATACTAGAAATTTCAACGCACTTCTCAACTTGGCGTCCGGCTAATAGGAGTACTTTTTTAGATGGTGTATCGTATATTCTTCTTAAATATTCTCGACCTTTAAAACTAAAAGGCGCAACTATTCCTGCTGAGGGAATTTGAATAGCTGTTTCTGCGAATTGAGAAGGAGACACGTTATATAGGAGTCTAGACATATCCATTTTTAATATGTCATCTACATTAGGATCGGGAGGTTCATCGTCTATTCCGAAGTTTGTCGGATTTCCCTCCTCATCATAATCAAAGAAGGGCTCACATGCTCCTCGGTCTACTGTCCAAACGAGTGGAATAGTTTTAGAATTTTTTATTATAGACGTTGCAACTAGATTTATAACCGCCATTTAATCTCCAGTTAATTCTATAAAGTATACTTATTTATTTATTTTTATTACACTTAATTTTTTTATAAATAGGGTTCTAAATTATCCCCATTCAATATAGTTTGAGCAATTCTGGGAAGACTTTTAGGATAGTTCTTAATTGTAATTATTGCAGACTCTCTTAAATTTTTTTGCGCTTTATTTAATAATCCGTATAAGTTTTTAAGCGCAATACTCATAGAAAAGTCTTTTTGATGACGAATAAAGGTCATCATTTTAATACAAAGATTATAAAAGGGTTCCCAAGTATGTTCGTAGTCTAATATTTCTTGAATACGTATGAATTCATATTCTGAAAATTGACAAAATATTTCTGCCCAAACCCCGATCACTTCTAAAGAAAATTGATTTTCTTGTAGACCTAATAACTGGATAGCGTCCCTATAATATTTTAGTAATTCTTCATCTGAAGCGTCTCTAAGAGCAGAAATAGCTAAACCGTTTATTCTGAGTAAAAAATCTATTTGCTTCTCTAAGTTGTTTATACGAGCAGCAAGCTTTTGAATTTCTAGACTCCCAGTCATAATATACCCATATCCTTCCCATGATTACGGACTACGTGATAGCTATAGTATAGTGTGGTTAATGATATCAAGCTGTATACTTTTGTTGACAATAGATGTTTAAAAAACTTATCATAATTAAGAGGTGATGTAATATGAGTGATCCATTTAATTCGGTACCTTTAGGACTAGTTCAACAAAGAGCAGCACATAATATAGATCCTGAACAATTAGAATTCATGGGGAAAAAGGCTGCAGCATATTATGACCTTAATGGCGGAACCCTTAGTAATGCTGTAGTAGAAACAGTTAAACAAGCTTTACTATCTCCAGAGCAAGTAAAAAGGGTCTGTGAGTTTGCTAATACTAATGCCTTTCTTAGCGAATTTGAGAAGGGCGGTTCTATGAGAAATGTAACCTTTCCAGAAGGGCCTGCTAACCCCTCTACTGTTTTAAAAGACCTTAATGATGGATCTTCTCCAGCTGTACATCAAGTAAAAACTGCTGGATATGAACCTCCTAAAAGCCATTATAAATTTTCTTTAGCTTCTGATGATATTTTAATGAACGCTTTTGGTGCAGGAAGTATGGTAAAGGTATCTCAAGAACAGTCACTTCATGCAAATCCAATAGAAGATGTAGTGGATCTTAAAATTAGATTAGAAAGTATGAGAAATGATTTTATTAGTAAATACGCTTCTTCCAGTATACTACTCATGGATGTGAAAGACGCTCTATGTTCTGCTGTACGTCAAGAAATCATGGAAGGGTCTAATTTAGGAGACATTGTAACTGCTTGGTCTAGTTATTCTCCTGATGTGTCTATAGTAAAAGAAGCCACTCAGACTGTAGGTAGGTATCTAAATTCCACGGGTACTTTACTATATTCTCAACAAATGAGTTCTCTTACTAAAATGGCTAGTTCTGGTACTATTCCTAATCCTAATCATCCTGTAATGGATCGTTTTATAGCTTTTACTAAGATATCTCATGAACATAGAAAACTTCAAGAAGCATCAGAGATTGTAGAAGACGAATTAGCTAAAGTTAATTTAAAGTTTAAGGGGCTAGTATGAGAAAAACAGATTTAGCTCTAACTTTATTAAGAAGTTTGGAAAAATTAGGGGAGGGCGTTTCTGGTAATACAGTAGATATTCTTAAGACTATTATGGGTGGAGTTAAAAGTACTGGTGATAAATTATTAAAAGAGAAGCACGTAATAGCAGGTAACGCTGTAAAAGTAGCACCGTATGCAGGAGCTCTTTATGTAGCGAATAAAGCTTATGAATCTGATCCTGTACAAAATTTAGTAAATAAATACAGAGAATATAAATATAGAAAAGCTCAAGGATACTAAAATGAATCCAGTTGAAGATTTTTTGGGGATAAAAAAAGAGAGTAACTGGTTAGGTAATCTTTTAGAGGCTTTTAAAGGTGGATTTGCACAACAAGCGTTATTTCCTGGCCCCCCTCTTTCAATGTCTCATACTTTAGCTAGAGGTGCGGGAATGGTAGCACCTATGGCTATATTAGGTACGGGATTAGCTTTAGGTCGTGAAGGAATTGGCAAGGGAATCGGAGCTGTTCGTGAGCATTTTTCTAATGTAAAAAATTACAAAAAAATGCTAGATGCAAATCCGACTCTTCATAAAGAAGAGGCTGATAAAGTAAAACTCCTGTATAATTCTTTTCGTTCTTTAGCCCCATCGTTAGCCAAGGATCCCTTAGTAGTAGGATCTTTTATACGAGATCATATTAAACTAGCTCCTGATGAAGGAGTGTCTGTCGGAATAAATACCGCTAAATTACTGACTGAGGCAGAGCGGGCCATTTCTGGTAATAAACGAGATTCTTTTATGAATTCTGTAAGCTTATCTCCATTGTCAGGATTAGGTAGACCTTTAGAGGAAAAGATAGGCTTATTACAAAGAGAACTAGATCCTCATGAAGAAGCTATCTTAGGTTCATTACATAGGAATCAAGAACGGTAAGAGGCGGCATAATTAAAAGGCGTGTCTACCCCTGAAGATTTTAGGCGTATAGGAATTCTATAAAAACAGTATGATTACAAAAGTCTGCCAATTTCCAGCTCGTCATGATTTAGGAGAACAATTAGTAGAGGTCTTCCATCCTGGTAATTTAGAAAAGGCTGCAGTCTTTTTTGGTATGGGAAAAACTGCTGCTCCATTGTTACCTGAGATGCAGCAGTTATTGGAAACACTTCAGCCACATCCTAATAAAATATACATTTTAGTTAACGCTTTAGGTGCTGGCGAATACTGGTCATCAAATTCAAATGGTGATTACTTTCCAGAGGCGTCTTTAATACATAGAGGCCCTATATACGGTTACGAAACCTTTTATCAAGCTCATTTATTTAGACATCATCAAAACAAAGACGCATCCAGATCTTTAGGGGATATAGTTATTTCTTGTTGGCACGACCTTATGAAGCGAGTAGAGCTCGTTGTATGTGTATATAGGGATCGTGCTGAAAAATTTGGGGGTCAAGATTTTTGTGACAAGTTAGATCATGGTATATTTCCAGACGTATCAATGGGAACACGTGTTCCTTTTGATACTTGCTGCATATGTTTGGATTTGGAAAAGTATTATGATGCTCAAGCTACATTTAATCCGCATACTCATCAATCTGTAGGTAAAGCAGTTCTAGCATTTCATAAACATGATCCTATTAGAGGGCTTTCTGTTACGAAATCTGATTATTGCCTACATTTACGTACACAGCTTAATAAAATACTTACCGATGGTAGGAAAGTGTACGCAATTAATGACTACCCTAGATTTTTTGATATTTCCGGGGTATTTATTGGTGCGGAGAAAACAGCCAAAGTTATGGCTAAGTTAGCTTTTTATGATATAGGGTATACTGGAGATGTAGTTCCTTCATGGTATATTGCGGAATCTATGGGATATAATCAGGACTTTCTTGAAAAAACCGCATTAGAAATTCCAAATGTTAGTACATCAGTTCTTTCTTCTGTTGCTCCTTTTACTAAAGAAGTGGCCCAAGCAATTATCAGTAAATATCAGCCTGAAAGACTAACACTTAAAAAAGCAGTAAAAGTGTATAAACAATTATCTAATCTTGGTACTCCAGTTCCTCCAGTACCAGATTTGGAACCTGAAATAGAACCCTTCTTTAAAGAGGAAACTAAAACTGCTGGAATAAATAGTGTACGTGCGCAACTTAGAATTAAAAACGCCTCTCAAAAAAGAGCTGAAATAGATAAGAATGTGGTACCTAGTCAATTTAGTAGTAAAACTATTCCATTAAATTTTAATAAATCTCCAGATCTTCCTAACGAAGTATTGGATGCTCTAGGAAAAAGTTCCTTATCTGAGGGATTATCTACTCCTACGATAATGGGCATGCTTCTTAGACCTAGAGAATTTCAGCGAATTACCGTAGTCAATATGGGCAAGAAAGATTTGGCTGATCAACTAGATGATACTGGAACTATTTTTTCCCATACTCCAGTTAGAGATATGCAAACTCCAATAGGAGATGAGTATTTCAGTGAGATGCTAAAAAAGCTACTCCTTCCATTTATGGAAGATAGGGGTATGTTTGAACCTATTGCTAAACGGCGTATTATTAGAATTACAATTAATGGTGAAGAGGGCGGAAATCAATTTAAAGAAAAGAGAGCTTCTAATACCCTCTTTCTAAATGGTATCTCTGCCGCATATAATCATTACTTAGATAACGTATCTAATTGTCTTATGAAATCTGCTGAAATAATAATTAAGCATCCCGATCTTTGGGAACGAATTTATAAAGAAGGGCTGCTAGAAGGTTTAACAAAACAAGCTGCCGGAGAACATAAAGTTAATCCGGCAGTTTTGCTTGGTGCAGTAGGTGGGGCATACGCTCTCAGTGAATGGGCAAAAAGTCAGAGGGAGTCCGCACAAATGGGACGTAGAGAGCCAGTAGGGGTAGTCATGGATTTGCTAGCTAACAATCCAACACTAGCAATGTTCTTGGCGGGATTAGGTGCGCTACATCAGCAAGGGTCCACGATCCCCCGCAGGATCGTAGAAGGTATTTTAAGAGAGAGAAAATCCTCTTAATACCTAGCACATGTACTTCGGTGGGCGTTAGGGGTTACTAGACCTCGAAGAAGCGAATCACCGGGGAAATTATAAAAGTTGAAAACGCTAACCGAAGGAGTGATCCCTAATGGATTCAAAACTTGCTGCTATTTATGGAACTGGCAATTATGCCGAAGAAGAAACTGATCTCGAGAAACAAGCCGCAGCCGAATTGCTTATTAAATTGGCTGAAGAAGAGGGCGTAAATCTAGATCAATTTGATGATAGTGAAATTGCTGGAATGATTAACAGTATTTATAAGGGTGCAGAAGAAGAGCACGAAAAAAAGGAATCTAAAGAAGAGGAAGAAGCGGAAGAGAAAAAGAAAGAAGAAAAAGGCGAAGAGAAAGTAGCTGAAGCAGATTTTCTAGGCCGAGTAATGGCTCACGCTATGGTGAATGAGCTTAATTCGATTGAGAAAGAAGCTGGTGAGGGAGGAAGAGATCCACACCCTCTTCAATTAGCTGCCATGAGCAGGTCTATGTCCTCTGGGGGTTATAAGAATCAAATGGAGCCTAAAAGGTCTTTAGGACATAAAACGTCTCTTCTAGCAGATAAAGGTAAGAAACAAGTAGTATTGGCAGCACAAAAAGCTTTGACATACGCGAAAGGGCATAAAGGTCTAGTAGGTGGAGTCGCTGGTGGAGCTGCAGCTCTAGGCGCTGGGGGGCTACTTGCGCACCATCTTATGAAGAAAAAAGAAGGCTCCGCTATGGAAGTTATGGCTCAAGAAGTTGCTTATGATTTAGCAAAAGAAGCTGGATATATTGAAAAAGAAAAACAAGCTTCTGTACTTGATCAAGCTATTTATACTCGTGCTCTTCAAATTTGTGAAGAGGCGGGTTTACCGGTTGAATGGAATCAATAACGAGAGTGTAACCTCTTCTTACTTAGGAAATTAGTGATTACGATTAATGTTACAGCCTTTTGGGATGAACTGGAAAAGATAGCCGTACAATCACGTTCTCCTTTTAGTCCTTGGAAGTCTCAAACTGTTGGGGCACCAAGGACTAAACTTCCACCTATACAGATGGATAAAGCTCCAACTTTATCAGGTAATTTAAGTCCTAAGTTAGTAGGACCGGCTTCTCAGTACGGCAAGCGGCAAAATTATTCACAATCTAATACTGATGTTGCGCCCACTGTAAATCCTATGATGGGATCTTCGGAACGTTCTGTTCCTACTCCCAATGTAGTATTCGGGGCGCGTTAAGGAGGACCTAATGCGTTTTTCTCTACAGGATATGGTCCGAAACACGCTAGCCGAAGCTGAGGAGCGAGAAAAAATTGCTCAGCTTCAAGAAAGTGAATCGGAAAAATCCAAAAAGCAAGAGAAACAAGAATATTCTGATAAGGTTAGTACTACTAAAGAAACGGGAAATACTCCAGAAAGAAATTATGATAGTTGTGGAGAAAAGACTTCCTCTGTATATGTTGAAAAATTAGCTAGTGCTGTAGGTTACCTCAATTCCCATTTTTTAAAGACAGCCGTTGGAGAACCAGAACCTTCTCCTTCACATAAAAATCCTACTGCGGTTACTGGTGCTGGTATAGGTGCTACAGCACTAGAAACTAATATGAATAGTCCCACTACTGGAATGCAATCTGAAGAATTTGGCGAAGCAAAAACAGGAAAGCCCCCATTAACTCCTGGTCAAGACTCTAAGTCTCCAGGACAAACTAACCCTGCTACTGCACTTGAGACAAATTTGTCTAGTCCTCCTGGAGGTAATGAAGACTGGACTCATCAGGATAAATTAAAACAATCTTCCGTACAAAAGAAGTATGCTCAACTTCAACGAGTAATGGGTATTATGTCTAAAATGGCAGAAGGTGCTGAAGATCCTTCTGATTCAGAGCATGTTTCAGCAACTCGTAAAGATGTCCCCCCTTCAGCTACTAAGTCTGAAGAGGGTGTTCCACCGCTACCTGGAACAGCTAGTAAGCAATCTAAAATGGTAACTAATAGTAATGCAGCTATAAATTACACTAAGCAGGACGCGAAGGCCGTACCCAAGGCACAGATGGGTGAGGTTATAGATGAACCAGCCCAGAAGAAGTCCACGGACCCGGTTCTTCAACAAAACCTTGATGCAGCATCTAGCGCGGGAGTAAAAATATCTTCCCTCGAAAAGTCTGCTGCCGCAAGGGCATTTCTCCGAAAAATAGCGGAGGAAGGGGCGAAAGAGGATGCTTCGCCCGAAGAAAAGGAGAGGGCTGCTAAACTGCAAGAAGCCCTCAAAGTCAAACAGGAAGAGAAAAAAGAAGCTAATTTTGGTCGCACTATGCCCTTATCTGGTGGGTACTAGGAGATTATAATGAATCAAGAAAAGATCAGTGCTGCGCAGGCCGCTCAGGTCTATGCAGAAGTTCCTGCAGTTCTACGGAGCTTACTTGTAGAAAGAAACGACTTGCAAACAAAATTAGCCGCAGCTGAAATAAAATTAGCCGAGTATGTGAAATCTGACCAAATTGAAAAGATTGCTCGAAAAATGGATGAAAAGGGTGTAGACCCCAGTTCCTCTTTTGCTGAAAAAGTCGAGCGGATTAAAGAGGCAGAATCTCGTGGTCGTTCTCTCGATGTAATTGCGGAAGCTATTGAGATGACGGCTCCCAATGGGGATCTTGGCAAATTGGCAAGTGAAGCACCGGGAAATGGTGCAGATGTTCTAACATCATATCTACTGGGTGGCTTATCTGGTTAGCAGTATAACGAAGAACAAGGAGACTTAAAGATGGCCGTTAATTTTACGCTGGTAACCGACCTCCAGCATGTTATTAGAAGGGACTTTTATCTGGCTACACCTGCAATGGCTGATCCTACATATACAAATCCTCTAATGGATGGAGAGTTTGTAAATCTGGATACTGCATATAAATTAATTCGAGGAGTGAATGGTAGTATGGGGTGGGCGGTATTTAGTGATATTGGGGTATTCGATGCTCAAGCTATAAAGAAAAAGACTGTTCTCTTTGGGCAAACCTACGAAGCTGATACTCGCGTATTTACTTCTACGAGTCTAGCTTTAGGTGGGAAGTTAGAGATTGGCTCTAGTGTTACAGTGGACACTAAAACCAAATCAGGTTTAGTGGTTTGGGGTTCAGGCGTTGTAATTGGTTATGTAACTCGTATGCCAGCTAATAATGGTGGATTACTTCGATTTATCCAGACGTTGGTATAATCGAGAAACGCCTATAAGGAGAAAATAAATGAGCGTTCCCGCAAGAATACTTAATGATTTGTTTGCCAATAAAGTCGGTACGGCTGAAGGCAAGGAAAAAATAGCAGAACACGGTGGTACATATATTCGTGATAGACTTCGTGAAGTAGCATTTTCACGTAAGATTATTCCCCCTATTCCTGTTACTAGAGCGGATTGTCAGAGGTCTCCACATCATGATGGTTTAGTAAAGATTGTTGATGTAGAACCTAAATCTCGTGCTATGTCTTTGACTTTCCGAGGACAACCTAGTGCGCGTTTTATTCGTGCAAGTAAAGCAGAAGTAGCTTTTTGGACTATCTCTAGTGAAAAGTTTGAAAAGACTGAGCAAGAACTTCTAGCTTATGAAATGCCTATTACAAAAGTTATAGAAGATAACTCTGTAAAGGACATTCAAGAGATAGAAGACCGCGAATTTGTTATCCACATTGAAGCAGCAGTACAAGCTCTTCAATTTGAAGCTAATGGTAATGTCAGTATTACTAGTCTTACAGCTTCAGCAATTCAAGGTGCCACTCCTCCAGTAGAGTTCTCTGTACGTAAAGGAGAGTTAGCCAGAGCTGCCACAGAAGATAACGGAGTAGTGTGGCCAGTTCAAAGACCCGATTTTGCTAACCTCTTTAAACTGCTGGATGGTAATCGTCTTCGTATGGAGCAAGTTCTTATTTCGGAGCCGGATTGGGATGACCTACTTCAGTGGACTGTAGAAGATGTAGGTAGCAAAATTCAATCTGAAACTACCGTAGACGGGTATAAGTATAATCTGTTAATGGGTCGACAATATGTTAGGACTGTTAAAACTGACATTCTTCGTCCCGGAAATATTTATGGATTTACTTCACCGGATTTCTTGGGTAGATTTTATATCCTTAATAACACTAAGTTTTATATTGATAAGATTGCTAATTTGATTACGTGGCAGTCTTGGGAAGACATTGCTATCGCTATTATTAATATTGCATCAAGTCGTAAACTGGAACTTTATTCTGGTGACGCGACTGCAAATGATGGCAGCGGTATTCTTAGTAGCAAGAGTCCTATGGCTGAAGAAGATCTAGGTGCGGAAAATAATCGGGTAGAATCGGGATTGGTCTATCCAGGTATCGAGATTTATTAGCCTATTGACTAGTCTGTAATAGGTTTATTGGTTTAGGATAATCCCACAGCGCCAGCATCTGGTTAGAAGGGTGCTGGCGCTTTTTTTATTAGGAGCAAGTTGTGTTAGGTAATGTTTATGTAGTGAAAAATATAGTAGGAGACGCCCGTACTCGAACTCATCGAGCGCTATCTGCTACAACTCAGTTAAGAAAGCTATTTATAGCGGGTTTTAGATTAGTTCCCGGTAGCAAATTAACTCTTTCAGAAAGTATATTTCAAAAAGAGGCTAAAAAACTTAAGCAGTATCTTCTAGATGGGAAAATAACCCTCATTCTTCCTGATATGACAAAAATTACAACAGCCCATACTGGTGAGTTTATTCTTTCTCGTGTTGATGGCGCAATTAAGGTATTACCGAAAGGAGAACTCCCTAATTGTTTTCAGTCTATAAAAGATATTGAGACAGACGTACCTCCGGTTATTGATGTTCCTCTAGAAGAGGTTGTATTAGAATCAGAGATAGAACTTAATCAAGAAACTTTGAATTCTGGAACTTCAGAATTTGGAGTATCCGCAGATGGTCCTAGAAGAGGCAGAAGGAGAAAACAGTGGTAAACGTAGTTAATGTAACAGATCGAATTCAGGAGATTATGCACTGGAAGGTATTTCCTAATAGCAATAGATGTATAGACCCACTAGGGAATATTCGAACTTCTCTACCTGATGTTATTGCTTATAGTGACATAGCTAAATATTTAGCAAGAAATGGTATTCTAAAAATAGAGGGCTATACAGTAGACCCTTAATTGAGAACTACTCAATTAAAGGATAAATGATTAAATGGATTTAGGAGCAGTATCTTATTATTCCGATGAAATGAATGATGTACGAAAAAATGAGAATCCAGTAGAAAAGGATTCTGCTTTAGGACCTCCAGAAATAAAAAATAAAAGCAAGCAATCTTTATATGGTCGTCAAATTCTTAAAGGGCAAGAAGTAGAAAAAGAACATAAAGAAACTATTGATTGGATTAAACATCATCCCGAGACTCCATTGGAAAATGCTACTAGAAGTATCGCTTTCGATCATTTAAAAGAAGATCCAGAATACTATACCCATCTTAAAGACATGGAGGAAAAATATAAGAAGTCGTCTTTAATTGGATTCTACGATGAATTAGAAAAGATAGGTATTTCTAATGAATTTATAGAGCGAGGAATAAGGTCTGGCGAGCAGCGGCTTAAGAAGTTAGAAACTCCTTATACTCCACAGGAATGGAAAGAGATTGGTAATGATATCGATAGAAGATATCTTTCTAAGTGGATTGACATGGAGGCGATAAGAAAAAGGATACACGGAGATAATCCAATACCAATACAAGGTTCTGAGTGGTACAAACAGCATAATGATTTACTCCTAAATAATTCCAAATATCGTAATTTACTACAGCCTGTAAGAGAGGAAGAGAGGGATCCAGGTCTATATAGAGAATATGAAATAGACAAATTAAAGCCTAGAATTAATAAAGTAAAATCTAAATTAGAAGATAAGAAAGTATCTCAGGGTATTACTAAACTTAAAGAAGAGGCTAATAAAGCTAGTGAGTTACTGAAATTTAATTTTAAGCCTGGAGATGTTAAACCCAATCCTCTTTCGGGTTTAAATGAGTATATACCGAGCTCAAAATCGGTAATTAAAGAAGCCCCTAAAGGTCTATTAAGTAAAATTCTAAAACACCCTGCTACTAAAGTTGTTGGTGCCGGTACGGCATTAGTAGGTGCTGGTTTAGGAATTAGGCATTTATTAAGAAATAAGAAAAGGGGGTTAGAGAAACAATCTTACCAAGAAAGAGTACAGGGATTGGGATGACAGCGCAATTACAAGGATTATCTGGAATACCTGGGGTAAGCCCAAAATTTAATTCCTTTATACAAACTGTAAGATTGTTTATGAGAGACCACACTCAACTCAATAGGTTAATAAAAGGAGAAGAATCTTCAGATAGAATGATAGCTTGGGCTATTCTAGATTTTCTAAGTGATTTTGCTGGAACTCCACCACCATTGGGATATTACACGCTTGACCAGCTTCTGGAGATGTACTATCAATCCTTTGCTCTTCGTGGGACAGTAGTAGCCCTTCTCCAGTCCGTAGGATTACTCCAAACTCGAAATCATCTCCCATTTTCTGATGGTGGAATAAGTCTAGAGGTTTCTAATAAAGCCCCTATGTGGATGCAATGGATTAGAGATTTTCAAAATAAATATGAACAAGAAAAAGTAGCTCGTAAAATTAGTATGAATATTTCACAAATGTTTGGAAATCCATCTGGTATCTGCAGCGAATATTTTTATATAAATTTTGTATATGGTTTATATTAATGTCTTGTGCGGAACTAATTATTGGGATAATAATATTAATCATGGGAAGACCAAAATTACACAATTACGAAGCGATTATAGAGAGCTACAAACAAGGAAAAACTATAGTCGAAGTATTTAAAGAATCTGGTATTACAGAAAGAGTAATTAGATCGATTATTACAAAATGCGGTTATTCCATT
>Ga0315283_10000984_pt1 | contig 22106 bp, 18 predicted proteins | sample YL17G09_0_MG_FD_204541 | JGI IMG/M metagenome (GOLD analysis project Ga0315283, IMG submission 204541) | Sediment microbial communities from Yellowstone Lake, YNP, Wyoming, USA - YL17G09_0 | ecosystem: Environmental > Aquatic > Freshwater > Lake > Sediment | place: USA: Wyoming | collected...
CGACTTTTTTATAGGACTCCACGCTTTGGAGCAAGGACTCCTCGGTTTCTTTTGGACTGTTCAGCGAATAGTTGAGGATGACCTTCCCCTTGAATCCCGCTTCTGCCAGATAGCGACAGCCATCGTATAGCCGTTCAAGCTTGAATCCCATGTGGAGGTCGTTCAACACCATTTGGGAGCCCGACGTAATAGCGACTTCGAGATCACCAACGCCGGACCGGACCATGAGTTTGGCCAGCTCCGGAGTGATCAGCGATGTCCGAATATAGCCGGACCACTCGAGCTCCAACTTCTCGGCGAGAATCCGTTCAAGGATCTCGGTGCATTGGGGATAAGCTTCTTTCCCGGTGATGAATTGGGCATCCGTGAACCAGAAACGCCTGGCGCCCCATTGATGGTAGTGCTGAGAGATATCTTTGACGACCATGGAGGGTGGACGATAGCGGACCCGCTTCCCCTCAATGTACGGGTAGAGACAGAAGGCACAGTCGTAGGGGCAGCCCCGCTTCGACTGGACCCCGATGGATTCACCCAGATATTCCCGATATTGCGGAAAGATCGAGGTCAGGTAGGGCAAGTCGACGGTGAGGGCATCGAGGAGGGCCGGCGCGCCCTGCTGGCCCTTCCGAACGGTCTTTCCCTCCCGGAGGATGTAGCGCTCGTTCTCCAGCGACTGGCCTTCAATCACCTTGAGGATGGCGTCTTCACCTTCCCCAAGAATCCCGATGGTGCCTTCAGGGAGTTTCAGGATAAGCTGATCGGCAAAAGCGGTGAAGGCCCCGCCGCCGATCATGATCTGCGCCTTCGGGAACTCCTTCGCGATCAACCAGGGGTAGGAGAGTGCCGCCCGGATATGACTGTAGTAGCGGTAGAGCTGTTGCAGCCCCGCAAACGAGGCGACGACCCGCTTGAGTGGGTTGCTCGCAAAGTAGAAGTTAAACGCATGTTCCAGCGAGGAGTCTCCCTCATGCGGGGAAAAGATCTGAATGTCGCGCCAGGAGAAACAGACGAGGTCCGGCTTGAACTCGGTTGCGGCATCGCGGACCGCGCGGCTCCGTTGGGCATCGGGAAAGAGGGATAGATCGAGGATGCGCTGCCGTACGTCCGGCTTGCGCCGATGAATAAAATCAGCGAGATAGGTCACGCCAATGGGGTAGACCTTCTTGCAGGGCAGGAAAATATATAAAATAGAATTCATAAATTATCAATGTTCAATGGTGAATGTTCAATTGCCGGAGGTGTGAGTTTCGCAGTTTCAATTGATTGAACATTGAGCATTGAAAATTGCTACTTCGTAGCGATGTGTATCGCCACGATCCCGCCGGTCAGGTTGCGATACGTGACCTGACGAAAGCCTGCGTCGAGGAGCATCTGTTTCAATCGTTCCTGATCCGGGAAGTTCCGAATGGAGGCAGGAAGATATTCGTAGACGCCGGTCGTGTCATGCGCCACTTTCGTGCCAATCCAGGGAAGAAGCCGGAACGAGTACCAATCGTACAGTGCCCGCAGCCAACCAAAGACGGGTCGGGAAAACTCCAGGCACACAAACCGCCCACCTGGTTGCAAAATACGGTGAATTTCCGTGAGCGCTTGCCGAAGGTCGCCGACGTTCCTCATGCAAAACCCCGTGGTCACGGCATGGAAGGTCCCATTGGGAAATCCCAGATGCTCGGCATTGGCTTCGAGACAGGTGATCCGTTGTCCCAGGCCCCGCCCGGCGACTTTCTTCAGCCCCTCGACGAGCATGGCGTGGTTCAGGTCGGAGGCAATGACGCGGCCGTCAACCCCCATGCGAGGTTCGATCAAGAGCGCGAGATCGGCTGTGCCGGAGCCGACGTCGAGTGCCCGGCCTTCAGTGGTGACGGGCACATAGGAAGCAGTAATTTTCTTCCACCGGTGGTGCAGCCCAAAACTCAGGAGCGTGTTGTTCAGATCGTAGGCCCCTGCGATCGCGGTGAACATCCGTTGGACCGCCTGCTCGCGCGCCTGACCGGACCAGGTCGAAACGGCGCGCGGGGTCTCTGGGGAGTCAGTCCCCTTCTGAACGGGTGGTGTATCCACTTGCACCATGTAGAGCGTGGTAGCACCGGTCTTCCGGGTTTGTCAAGGCGACCAGGTCCGCATGCTATAATCCCGCCCTTGATGCATAACGCAATCATCATTAAAGGGGCGCGGGAGCACAATCTCAAGAATCTCGACGTGACGATCCCACGCGACCAGCTCGTCGTGATCACGGGGCTGAGCGGGTCGGGCAAGTCGTCGCTGGCCTTCGACACGATCTATGCCGAGGGGCAACGACGGTACGTCGAGTCGCTCTCGGCCTATGCCCGTCAGTTCCTCGAACAGATGGGCAAGCCCGACGTCGATTCGATCGAAGGGCTCTCGCCCGCCATATCCATCGAGCAAAAGAGCACCAGCCACAACCCCCGGTCCACGGTCGGAACCGTGACGGAAATTTACGACTATCTCCGTCTCCTCTTTGCCCGGGTCGGACGCCCCTCCTGCTTTCAGTGCGGCGAGGAAATCACGGCCCAGACGGTGCAACAGATGGTCGATGTTATTGGCCTGCTGCCGGAGGGGAGCAAGTTTCAGGTGCTGGCCCCGATCGTCCGCGGCAGGAAGGGAGAGTATCGAAAAGAACTGCTCGACATGCGCCGGGCCGGCTACGTCCGGGCCAGGGTCGATGGTCAGCTGGTTGAGTTGGGCGAGGATATCACGCTCGATAAACAGAAGAAACACACGATCGAAATCGTGGTCGATCGGCTGGTGATGAAGCAAGGCGAGGCGTTGACGCGACGGTTGGCCGATTCGGTGGAGACCTCGTTGAAACTCGCCGGTGGACTGGTCGCGGTGCTGACGGACAACGGGAAAGTGTCACTCTATAGCGAAAAGCTCGCCTGCATCCGCTGCGGCGTCAGTTATCCGGAAATTACGCCACGCGTGTTTTCGTTCAACAGCCCGCATGGAGCCTGTCCGGCCTGCGACGGTATTGGCTACGCCATGGCGCCTGGCTGTCCTGACGATGAAGATTTCACGTTGCTTGAGCGTTGCGAGGTCTGCAAGGGCGCGCGGCTGCGGCCTGAAAGCCTGTCCGTCAAGGTGGCCAAACAGTCGATTGCGGAGGTGACGCATCTCTCCGTGCGAGCGGCAGCCGACTTCTTCAGTTCGTTGAAATTCACGGAGCGCGAACTGGTGATTGCCCATCGTATTTTGAAAGAGATCCGCGAGCGACTGGGGTTTCTTATCAACGTCGGTCTGGACTATCTGACGTTGGATCGGGCGGCCGCCACGTTGTCCGGGGGAGAAGGCCAACGCATCAGGCTCGCCACACAAATCGGTTCCGGTCTCGTCGGCGTTCTCTACATCCTCGACGAGCCGTCGATCGGTCTCCATCAGCGGGATAATCGGCGCTTGCTCCAGACCCTGCTGCGCCTGCGCGACCTGGGCAACACGGTGGTGGTGGTGGAGCACGATGCAGAAACCATGATGGCGGCGGACCATCTGCTGGATATGGGTCCTGGTGCCGGAACGCAGGGGGGCCAGATCATTGCCCAAGGCACGCCGAATGACGTCATGGGGAATCCCGACTCGCTGACGGGCCAGTACCTCCGCGGCACGCAAATGGTCAGCCTTCCTCGCCGCCAGCGCAAGGCCAAGGGGCTGTTGTCCATCGTGGGGGCTACGAAACACAATCTCAAGGGGATGACCGCCAAGATTCCGCTCGGTCTGCTCACCTGTGTGACCGGCGTGTCAGGGTCCGGAAAAAGTACGCTGGTTCTTGAGGTGCTGTTCCACTCGCTCACTCAGTTGCTTGGAAAGCAGCCAACAGCGATCAGGGATCGGCCTCCTACCCATCACGCATCACGCATCACGCATCACGAGGAAGGGAGAAAGAGGGCGAGCCGGAGGATACCACTGCTGGATGGTTGTAAGGAGCTTCTCGGTGCCGACGCGCTGGATAAAGTGATCGACATCGACCAGTCGCCGATCGGCCGGACTCCGCGCTCGAATCCGGCGACCTATACCGGTCTGTTCGGTTTCATCCGGGATCTCTACTCCAATCTGCCCGAGTCCCGCGTGCGGGGTTACAAGCCCGGCCGCTATAGTTTCAATGTGAAGGGCGGTCGCTGTGAGGCCTGCCAGGGCGATGGGTTGATCAAGATCGAGATGCATTTCCTGCCGGATGTCTACGTGACCTGTGAGGTCTGCAAGGGCCAACGGTACAACCGCGAGACGATGGAGATTCACCATAAGGGGAAGAGCATCGCCGACGTGTTGAATATGACGGTGGACGATGCCGTGCAGTTCTTCGAACATATCCCTTTCATCAAGCGGAAGCTCGACACGTTGCATGATGTCGGGTTGCATTATGTGAAACTTGGCCAGTCTGCCACGACGCTGTCCGGGGGCGAGGCGCAACGAGTCAAACTCTCGCGCGAGCTGTCGAAACGTCCGACCGGACGCACGATGTACATTTTGGATGAACCGACGACCGGGCTTCACTTTGCCGATGTACAACGGTTGCTCGACGTGCTCGATCGGCTTGTCGAAGCCGGCAACACCGTGGTCGTGATCGAACACAATCTCGATGTGATCAAGAATGCGGATTGGGTCATTGACCTCGGCCCGGAGGGTGGCGATCGAGGTGGTGAAATCGTGGCCGAAGGACCGCCGAAAGAGATTGCAAAGTCGAAGCGGTCGTATACGGGGCAGGTGCTCAGGGAAGCAGGAATCGCGTAAGAGCCTATCGCGTATGGCTTATAGCACGTGATTCGGATAAGGATCGGACGGGTGCTTGTGCCATACGCCACAAGCTATTAGCTATATGCTCTTGAAGGAAAGGAGCCCATGCACACAATCGCCCTGCTGACCGTGTCGAACATCTTCATGACCTTCGCCTGGTACGGCCATCTTAAATATAAGGATTCACCCTTGTGGATTGTGATTCTGGTGAGCTGGGGAATCGCATTCTTCGAATATTGCTTCCAGGTGCCGGCCAATCGGATTGGGCACTATGAGTTTTCTGCGGCACAGCTGAAGACGATACAAGAAGTGATCACACTGGTTGTGTTCTGCGTCTTCTCGGTTGTCTACTTGAAGGAAGAACTGAAATGGAATTACCTGGCCGGCTTTGCCCTGATGGCCGGCGGCGTGTTTGTGATCTTTAAGGAATGGTAGCCATGGCCACGAAGAAAAAAGAGTTGGGAACGATTGCAGTATCACCATTGAAAGGCGGCTCAGCCGAAGATTTCGAAAAACTCGGGGTGTTCTACCTGGGGCGACCCTACGACATGGCGACGAAACAGCCGAAGCCGGGCTGGCTGCTGTATGACTCGAAAGATCTGGTCACCCATGCCGTCTGCGTCGGAATGACGGGGAGCGGGAAGACCGGCCTCTGTCTCGGGCTGCTCGAAGAAGCGGCGATCGACGGCATCCCCGCCATCGTGATTGATCCCAAAGGGGATCTGGCGAATTTGATGCTGACGTTTCCGCAGCTCCGCGGGGAAGATTTTGCGCCCTGGATCAATGAAGACGACGCGCGCAAGAAAGGTCTCTCCCCAGGCGACTTTGCGAACCAACAGGCGGAGCTGTGGGAAAAAGGCTTGAGCGAGTGGGGCCAAAGCGGTGAGCGAATTCAGAAACTCAAAGATGCGGCCGAGTTCGTCATCTACACGCCGGGCAGCAATGCGGGGGTGCCCGTTTCCATCATGAAGTCGTTTGCCGCGCCATCTCAGGAAATCCTGGACGATGTAGAACAGATGCGCGATCGGGTGAGCACCACGACGACCAGCTTGCTCGGTTTGATCGGAGTGGAGGCTGATCCGATCAAGAGTCGCGAGCACATCCTGCTCTCGACGATCCTGGACCAGGCCTGGCGGAAGGGGCAGGACCTTGATCTGGCCTCGCTCATCCAGCAGATCCAAACGCCACCTCTGTCGAAAGTCGGGGTGCTCGACCTCGACTTGTTCTATCCCTCGAAAGATCGGTTCGCACTGGCGATGCAACTCAATAATCTCCTTGCCGCGCCGGGGTTCACCGCCTGGCTTGAAGGGGAAGCGCTGGATGTCGGGCAGATGTTGCATAGCCCGGCAGGCAAACCGCGGATCGCCATCTTCTCGATCGCACACTTGAGCGATGCGGAACGGATGTTCTTCGTGACCTTACTCTTGAGCCAGACCCTTGGCTGGATACGGGGGCAATCGGGGACGACCAGCCTGCGCGCCATCCTCTATATGGATGAGATCTTCGGCTACTTCCCCCCGGTGGCGAATCCCCCGTCGAAAGCGCCGTTGTTGACCCTCCTCAAGCAGGCGCGGGCCTATGGCCTCGGAGTCGTCCTGGCCACGCAGAACCCAGTCGATTTGGATTATAAGGGGCTGGCCAACACCGGCACCTGGTTTATCGGACGACTCCAAACGGAGCGTGACAAGGCGCGGGTTCTCGAAGGGCTCGAAGGCGCTGCCGCCAGCTCAGGCACGAAATTCGACAAACAACAGATGGAACAGCTTCTCGCAGGACTTGGGAGCCGAGTCTTTCTCTTGAACAATGTCCACGAAGATGCGCCGGAGGTTTTTCAAACAAGATGGACTCTGTCCTACCTGCGAGGGCCACTGACGAGGACGCAGATTAAGACGCTGATGGATCCCGTGAAACGTGAAACGTTAAACGTAAAAGGTAAGAGTGGGAGCGCGCCGCCAGAATCTTTGGAAACCATGGCCCACGTTTCACCTTTCACGTCTCACGCCTCACGCCCTCTGCTTCCCCCCGATGTGCCGCAACAGTTCCTCCCCGTTCGTGGCAACCAGCCGAGCGGGAGCACCTTGATCTACCAGCCGATGTTACTTGGCGTGTCGCAAGTGCGTGTGTCGGACAGCAAAGCCGGCGCCGATGTGACGCAGGATGTGACCGTGCTTGTGCCGATCTCGGACGGTGCGGTGGCGGTGGACTGGGATCATGCCGTGGAAGCGGGCTTGGCCGTGGCTGATCTGGAGTCATCGCCATTAGACGGTGCGCAGTTCGGGTCTGTTCCCGGTGCGGCGAGCAAAGCCAGGAATTATGGAGCCTGGAATAAGGACTTCGCCGGGTGGCTGTTCCGCACCCAGAAAGTCGATCTGTTCAAGAGTTCCAGCACGAAAGAAGTCTCCAAGCCAGGCGAATCCGAGCGGGATTTCCGCGTCCGGCTTCAACAATCCGGACGTGAAGCACGGGACAAACAATCGGACAGTCTCCGTCAAAAGTACGCACCGAAGATTGCCGCCTTGCAAGATCGGATCAGGCGTGCAGGACAAATGGTCGAACGCCAGCAAGCGGAGTCTCGCTCAAGTCAAATGCAGGCGGCGATTTCGGTCGGCGCTTCGATTTTGGGCGCATTCCTTGGGCGGAAGACGATCAGCGCGACAAACATCGGCCGGGCGACAACGGCGATTCGCGGAGCAGGCCGTGCGATCAAGGAATCGCAGGACGTGGGGCAGGCCGAAGACAACGTGGTGGCGTTGCAACAGCAGTTGGCTGATCTCGAAACGCAGTTCAAAACGGAGACCAATGCGCTTGCCGCCGCGACCGATCCCCTCAGCGAGAAACTTGTAACCGTTTCTCTCAAACCCACCAAGGCGAACATCGCCGTGAAGTTGGTGACGCTCGCCTGGACGCCGCACTGGCAGGATGGGAAAGGAGGATTGACTCCGGCGTGGCAATAGAGCCGGCTCGTTCGACCTGATCCGCAGAAGTGTCCGGTCGTGTGCGCTCAGATTAGCCCAACAACGTTGACATCGCGACGCGGCCAGCCTCGATCGAGGCAGTCATCTGCTGTTCGCTCATGCCGAATTCCGTCATCCCGTAGCCACCCGCAGGCAGCCGACATATCTCACGGCCATGCGCGTCGACAATCGTATGTCCGTCGAGCGTTTTTTCCTCCTTGCCAATAGAGTTGTCTTATGGAGTCGTGATGGATCCGGTCGCGACCGGTGCATGTCCCAGCTCAATCTGGTCACGCGAGGCAATAGTCGGCCTACCCTCACTTACCTGATAATAACAGAACCCTTCGTGCTCGACGAGTTTCTTTGCCATCACCCCTGCGGCTGTTTCAAGCGTGGCGGCAAGCGTCTCGTTCTGGGTACTGAAGACACTTCCACCGCGAACCGCTTTCCCCACGAGCGATGTCACGGCGGCTTCGGCGCGCAGGGCGTCACGGGTCACTCGGGCCAAGGCCTCCAGGGAGATAGAGGGATGATTGGCATCGAATTCTGGATAGAGCGACTCCTGGGAGTTCGGTCCCACTCGCAATGCGGTCGCGCCATGTACGGCCGGTACTCGAAAGGCCGCGTCGAAGAAGGCTTCCAGGAAAATACGCGTCAGATCGGCGCTGACACGTTGAGAGTCGACCGTGGTGGCCGAGATGCGAACTGAATTGGCAAGGCTTACCTCAATCTCCGCCGAGATTCCCGGAAACAGCATGGCGTTGCCGCTTCGATCGACGAACCCTTTCGAGGTCACTTTCACGACCCCGCGGAGGCCGACTCCCTCTGAGTCCGGTCTTGCAGTGAAACTGAGATCGCCAAAATAGGCTTTGTTGTACGTCAGCAACATTCGAGCGAAGCGAGAGGAATCCTGCTCGAGTTGATCCTCATCCAGACCGAGATGCCCATGCCATCGTCCGGCCACTTCGATGACCTGTGTGAGTTTGTCCAGATCGATGCGCGCGGTCGCGTCATTGGCCACGTCATCGAGGACGTCGGCGAGGATGGAGAGGGAGGCTCCCTTGTCGGGATGCTGCCGGCGAATTGTATCGATGACGGCTGCGAGGGGACGGACGCTCGTTGCTTGTCCCTCCGGGGTTTGCAGGGACAGAGGCTCGGGCGAGGTGCCGGCAGCACGTTGCCCGTTCAGTGGTTCGTCGTGGGCCTTCCTGGTACAGGCCAGGAACTTCGTCGCGAGCTCTTTGTTGTCGGCCAACTTCTGGCGGAACTCTCCGCGATGGAGATCCGGTTGGTCGCGTAGTTGCAGGACTGAAGAACTGCAGCCTGCTTGCACGAGCAGGCTGACCAACAGGGCAAATAGGGAATATGGTAATCGCTTCATCGCTACCTCTTGGTGGTCGTTGTTGGTAAGTTGCGGATTATTCAACCTTCGCTGCTGACTCCGGGGAGTACGCAACAGCCATGCCGGTAGAAGGTTGCTACGGTGGAGAACGAATCTTGGAATTGGCTGTGTTTTCGAACGACCCAGTGAATGGCATAAGCATGTTGGAGATCGCAACAGATACTTCCGTATCTGATGCAATACCGTCACCCTCGTATCAGTGCTTGCGTTCTTTCCGCATGATTTTATCGGTCCACGCGAGGAGGATAGCGAAGCCGTGAAAGGTCATGTGGATAAAGGTCTTCCATTTAATGTGTTCGGGGTTTTCATTGGCGATGTCACGAACGATTTTAGAAGATGAATGCTGGAGATGCCGATCAGTGAGGCTGCGAATTTAATCTTGATGGTGCCGGGTTCGATGCGTGTCAGCCATTCGGGTGGATCGGAATGACCCTCTTAACCCGCATAATTCACGAAGGCCTCTTCTGCAACCGTCGATACGAAAATCAGAACTCATTGCGGTATTCTTTCTTCGCGCCAGGAATCATACAACGGGCGCTCGACCTCGCAAGCGCGGTGGCGACGCACCTGACGGCGGGCGGGCTCGCCGCTCGGTCAACATACTATTTCAAGTATGCTTCCATCCCTCACGGCTCCGCGCGCCTGTCTCGCTTGCCGTCTCGGCGGTTTCGTCACGAACCCCCGTGAACAATGCGGGTAATCAAATTTGCTCACGAAGGTGGCGTAGCCGCCGATGATCACCATCGTGACGTCGATCATCCCCGGGACGCCTAGCATGAAGTTGGTTTCTTATTGCTGATTGATGTGCCGGATCATCTTTCACAGTTCGACGAGAAATTTGTACGCGTATAGCAGCTCGGCCATGATCAAGCTGCCGTAGAGTGGGGCTTTGGATCCACCGACTGGCGAATACGAGGGTTTCAAACCCGTGCTCAATGCAGCTGATGGGATAGTGGACTTGCTTCACTGCGGTGGGTTCTAAACGATCGGAATGACTCACGGCGCGCTATCCTAGTCGGCGAGGGGACGACCTGTCAATTCGATTGACACTACAGAGACAACCGGTGGAGAAATGACGATCGCAGTGGAACGTTGATCAATCATTGAGCGTGGCAATAGGGGGGGCCGATGCTTCGATCTGGCTGTGCGGTACACAAAGAAGGCGAATGGTGTTGATCATCTCGTGATCCTCCGTAGCCTTGTCAAAAAAGTAATCGGCACCGGCGAGAGAGCAGGCAATCTTATTGTCTCGCGAAGGGTCGTCCGTGACGACGATGATGGTTGGCAGGACCATCAATCGCTTGATGTGTCGGAGGACGTCGATGGCGAGGCCATCTCGGAGCGAGGAATTCAGGATCGCGATATCCGGTTTGCGATTCAGAATCATCGCGGTGGCTTCTTCCGAGTCCGACGATTGTCCCACCACGTTCACGCCGGTGATTTTCTCAAGGCGCGTCTTGAGTCTGTCGCGAAAGTGGGCATCTGCGTCGGCTAGGACGATGGTCATTCGATGGCTCCAAGCAGGGGAGAAAGTGATTCGAAGCGTTCCAAATATGTAGCGTGGATGGAAGAAGGAGGCAATCGGATGAACGCGTGTAGCCATGTAGGAAGATGCTTACAACGCATGGGCAATCAACTCACGTTAGTCGGCGTAGATACTCGAACAATCCACAGACGATTCGTGAGCGGGTACCGGTGCTATTCAACTAAATGATGGTCGAGGGCGTAGCGGATCAGTTCGGCGGTGGTCGACAGCTGGAGCTTGTCCAGGAGACGGGCTCGATAGGTGCTGACGGTCTTGATGCTGAGAGTAAGGGACTGTGCAATGTGCTTGACGGACTGGCCCTGGGCTAGCAATACAAGGACTTCGAATTCTCGCCCAGACAATGTGTGATGGTCGGGACCGGTGGGATTCTTGCTCAGGCTGCCGGCCATGCGCTCGGCAAGGGAGGCGGTGACATACATGCGGCCAGTCAGGACTTGCTTGACCGCCCTGGCCAGCTCTTCTGGTGCGGTTTGCTTGGTGAGATAGGCCATAGCCCCGGCACGAAAGGCACGAACGGCATATTGCTCCTCGGGGTGCAGGCTCAAGACCATCAGAGGGAGTTGGGGCGCTGTGCCGTGTAACTCGCACAGCAGTTCCAACCCGCTCTGATCGGGAAGACTGATATCCACGATTGCCAGATCCCAAGGCTCCTGCCGCACCGCAGCAATCCCCTTCTGACCGGTATCGGCTTCACCGACCTCGACGTGGGGGAAGGTCTCTTCAAGGATCTGTTTCACACCCCGGCGCACGACCTCGTGATCGTCGATGACGAGAATTTTGACCAGCTGTGTCCCAATCATGGGGTGAAGCACTCCGCAACCGGCACGGAGGCGCAGGCCGTAGTTCCGACCCCGGGCGTTCCTACGATATGAAAGTGGCCGCCCAGGAGGGAGGTTCGTTCCTGTATTCCACGGAGCCCAAAGGAATGAGGCGTCGTCATCCTCTCGCGAGTGATGCCCTTCCCGTTGTCAGTCACTTCTAGCGTCACCCTGCCGTCGCCCTGGTATAGCCGCATGCGTACGTGCGAGGCGGCAGCGTGACGCATTACATTCGTCAGCAATTCCTGCACGATTCGAAACAACGCGGCAGACACTTCGGAAGGCAGCTCTATGGATGACAACTCCGGGGCCACATTTATCGCACACCGCGCGCCCGTGCGAAGCTGGAACGTCGTTGCGAGACATTCCAACGCCGGGATCAGTCCGAGATCGTCCAGCATGGCGGGGCGCAGGGATGCCGCTGTCGTGCGGACGGACTCCAAGAGTGCGTCGACCGATCCTGACATGGCCTGGACTTTGTTCAGCAGATCCGTGCCGCTGGTTGGAGCAGGCGATTGCGTCAGCTTCATGCCGAACCATGCCAGATCGAATTTCAAGCCGGTCAAGGCCTGCCCGAACTCGTCGTGCAACTCCCGTGCAATTCTGCGCCGTTCCTCTTCTGCGGAACACTGCGCCCGGCGAGCCTCGCTGCGTACTCGGGCATGGGCCAACCGGAGCTCCTCTTCCATCTGGGTATGCGGGGCGACAGCAGTACCGATGGCCATGAGGCCGATCAGGTTCCCGCGAGTCCCCAGCACCCGCGAGATATTCCAGGAGAGCATCGTCTGTGACCCCGTGCGTGCCCGGAGAGGTATCTCACGCCCCTTCAATTCGCTCCCCGTGGTGATAAGCGCGAGCTCGGTCAGGAACGGCTCACGCGCCTCCATCGGGAGGCACAGTTCCACATAGCTGCGACCCAGCGCTTCGTCGGCTATCCACCCGGAGACTGTTTCGGCCGCGGGGTTCCACCCCAGAATGATGGATTCAGGCGAAAGAAGCAGGATCGCACTGCTGGAGGTCTCCAGGAGCGCGCGATAGCAATGATCAATCGGCTCCCCTGCGTGGGGGATCGGCTTCGGAGGACATAGTGTCTTGGTCCTGTTGTTCTTGCTCACGCCTCGATTGGGAGCGTGAGACGTTGAGGCCGTGACAAGATGGGTGCGTGGGTGTTTCATATTGTCGTGAGTATCGGTTCAAGGTAGACGTCAGCGGTGATGCATGTGCCTCGACCCACCGTGGATTGAATGTTCAGGCGACCACCGATCTTCCGAACCCGCTCTTCCATATGCGCGAACCCAATGCACTTCGCGTGTCCGTGCTCGACTTCGAAGCCTGATCCATTGTCGCGAATGCTCAGTCGTACTCGTGAGCCGATTTGCCGTAGGGCGATCACGATGCGCGTGGCGCGGGCGTGACGGACGCAATTGCTCAAGGCCTCCCTGGTGATCGTGACGAGTTCCCGTGCTTCTTCGCCGGTCAGAATTTCCTCTGCCGCCGGGTCGATCTCCAGACGAATCCGTAACTCACTCACCCGCTCAAAGGTCTGGGAGAGGGACTGTAACTCGGAGACCAGCCTAAACGGATCCACGCTGTCGGATTCCACACTCAGAATCATCTGTCGGATTTCCTGGATGAGCTTGTTGAGCTGGTCGGCAGCCTGATCGCGGCAGAGCGGCACAGCTTGTGGCGCCCCCCTATGCAATTCAGGGGATTGCGCAAGGCTCAACCCGATCGCATAGAGCGCTTGCAGCACAGAATCGTGTAATTCCCGTCCGATGCGGCTGCGATCGTGAAGCAGGGCGCTCAATCGTTGCTCGGATGCCTTGAGGGCAGAGGCGAGGCTGCGTCCGACCTGCTCACTCAGCGGGCAAGGGAAAGACTCAATTGTGTCGTGGGGAATCCCTTGCGCGAGAGACGCGCGCTGTTGCGCCGTCCTGCCAGGGGATTGCCGAAACCCGTCGATAATCTGGAACCCTCGCCGATCTTTCATCAATTGGAACCCCCTTTCTAATCATGTGACGTGGAGCGTCAAAGGAGTCTTTCCTGGCAAGGACTCCTCAGTTCGAGGGAGGATTACTAGTACGCGACTGCCGCTCATCCCGTCACCTGGCGGATCCGCCAGGTGACGAATGGGTCACGAATTTGGAACCATTCGGGCCCAGTCACGCAGTGCCGTTGTAGTTCAACCTTTTGGAGGTGCCCATGAGTGACGGAGTCATTCAGGAAGCGAGACAGATTGCCTTCTGCGAGGGAGAGTTTCTGGTCAAGGAGCTCGAAAGCGAGGAGGAATTGCTGCAGGCCTATCATCTTCGGCATAGGGTCTTTGCCGAGAAGCTAAAGTGGGTGCCGGAGAGGAAGGACCAACTCGAGTCTGATGTCTATGATGCATGGAGTACTTCCATCGGTCTTTTCTCTAGCCAGCAACAATTGTTGGGAATGGTGCGGATGACGCCCGCCCCGTTCCCATTTATGCTGGAAAGCGAGTTCAGCGGATGCCTGGTCGGGTCACATCACGTTCGCAAGGAGCTCGATACTGCGGAAATTACCCGGTTGGCCGTGGACCCTACAATTACCGATCGGGGTCTCTCTGCAAAGCTGATGCGGACTATTTTCAAGGGCATGTATCACTGGACTCTCGCGAACAATATTCGATACACCTACCTGGTCGTTGAAAGTAGACTTCTGCGTGTAGTGCAGCGGATAGGGTGGCCCTGTCATGCGATCGGTGCTCCCGTAGCACTTCCTCCAGCGGATGTGCTCTCGGTTGGAGCGTTGCTCGATCTCGACGAGTTTCGCTCAGCTGCAGCGTCTACGCGGCCCGAGATGCTGGAGTGGCTGCATACGACGGAGCCAGCCACGACGGAGATTCTGGCAAGAGCGTGAGGCGCGGGTTCGTTTTGGAATTGGTGGAACTGTTCCCCTTCCCCGGCATCAGTGAAGGGAACCGTTAGAGGGGGTAGTTTAGATCGCGCTGGGAAGACCGTGGAGGACGGGAAGTCCGTGTTCCATGGCTGTGGCGACTGCCTGTGAGCGGGAGGTCACATCGAGTTTGGAAAAGATGCTCGCTAGATGGAATCGCACCGTCCGTTCCGTCACCCCAAGAATCTGGCCGACTTCCCAGTTCGTCTTGCCGTTCTTTATCCAATTCAGGATGGTCACTTCGCGTGGGGACAGTTCTTTCACGCACTTTTCGGTCGAGGGAGCATTCTTCCGCGCTGTTCTCATGAGGGCGAGATGGAGATGGTGTCCGAGGTATTCCACGAGTTGAGCATACCGCTCAGCGTCGATATCCTCCCCTCCTGCAAAGGAATAAAACGTGGCGAGGCCGCAAGCCGGGTCGACTGAACTGGTGGTGATTCCATCAGCCAGACCAAATCCTCTGGCGGTTTCGATAAAGTCTAGCTCCTCTTTGGAAGTCGCTTGTTGGTAGGTCTGTTTCCAAATCTGGGTGCTGGGAGATCGGGAGGCCGCTTGGAACACTGGGTCAACGTTGGCGTACCCGTTCTTCCAGTAAAGGTAGAGCCATTCGTCCGGATAGCTTACATTGATAACGTTCGTGAAGCCCTCAAATGTTCCGCCGGGACCGAGGCGTGCCAACCCACCGAGTAAACGATCGAACGGGAAAAGCCCCTGAAAGCGAATTAGTACGTCTCTAACGTCCTCAGACGTTTCTGCTTGAGCTGCGTAATGGAAGACTTCCAGCGCGTGCTGACACTCTTGCTTTGAAAGCTTCTCGAACAACTGACTTGGGAAGGGGTTCTTTAAGCTTCGTGCCATAGCAAATCCAAACTGAACGGGAAGCCGAAACGTGGGGGATTATACGCCGATATTTCGAAAGAGGGAATAGCTTAATTTTTCTGTCCGGGTGATGCCAGATGGCCCTATCAAGGCTTTTCATTTGCCATTCAATCTTGGACAAGGGGGAAGGCCGTTCGGTACCAGCACCTCTCTTTCTGCACTTCAAAATTAGACAACTATGGGCTGGATGCAGTAGTGTCCGGTTGAGACAGAAATGGGTGTTTATTAGTCACAACCCATTGATTCGTAAGGAGGTCGTTTTTTGTCTCGCGTTGGAATCGTAACCGCCATTACAACCTCGAAAAGGCGCGCTGCCAATGGCGCTCAGCGAAGTACACCCGTTTTCAACCGTACACTACTGGGCTGGATGTTGTGTTCAGTGGTTATGATGGTGGTTTTCTTGCTCCCCTCAAATACTTCTGCTCAGGCTATCCGATTTCAGCCGCAAGGAGCTGCCGCAGCCGGTCAGGGGAATGCGTTTGCCGCTCAGGCAGACGATGCCTCGGCCATCCACTTTAATCCGGCAGGATTGACTCAAGTCGATGGCGTCCAGAGTATTGTTGGGACGAATCTCATGGGAGGGTCGATCAAATACAAGAGCCCAGCGGGTCTTGATACAAGAGGTGATTTCGGCGGCAGTATCGCCTCTCCACCTCCAAGCCATTTCTATCTGAGTGCCAATCTTGGAGCCCTTGGTGCAGCAACCCTCTCGCCCGTCACACTAGGAATCGGTCTTACTTCGCCATTCGGTTCGAACACGCGCTATCCGACGGATGGCCCCTTCAATACCGCCGTCACCTCGGCGACGCTTCCGCTCATCGATATCAAGCCGACTATCGCCTACAAAGTACACGACGATCTGTCATTGGGTGTAAGCGCCGACATCTACACCTTTGCGAGTTTTCTTGGAGAGGGGCAGGCGGAACAGAAGCGAGTGGGCCCTGGTGGGTCTTCCGTCGAACTCAACGGCACAGGAACCGGGGCTGGCGCAACCGTCAGCCTGCTCTATACTCCCTTGAGGAACAACGATGGCAAACCGCTCGCCTCCATCGGGCTGGTCTATCATACCCAGGCTGTAGTGCCGTTGAGTGGATCGTTGCTGGTCAATGGGGCAAAGGTGGCCGATGCGTCCACCAACCTCGTGCTTCCGCAGATCTATACCGGAGCCATTGCGGTCTGGCCGGTTCGTACGAATGAGCGGGAATGGAAGCTGGAACTCGACATGGAATATGTCGGGTGGAAATCGAATCGTGACCTCGACATCCAGCTCTCCTCAGGCGGGGTCAGCCCGCAACCACAACAATGGAAGTCGGTGTGGGTCGTGGCGATCGGCACCGAATACAAATGGCTCAATCCCGCGTGGTTGCCTCATTGGGATGTGGCGTTGCGATCGGGGTATACGCGGACCGAGGATCCCGTTCCTGATACCACGTTCAACCCGGGAACGATTTCTTTACCCTCCAACACGCTGTCCATTGGAGCCGGATTCTTGTGCAAGGGCCAGGGCCGGTTTCTGGGGCTGGTGCCTTGCGGAGGATCCTCCGTGCTATGGCCGAAGGCGATTGGACTCGATGTGGCGTTTCAGGAATGGTTTTATGAACCGCGGACGGTTTCCGGGAATCTTAACTCGACCGTCGATGGGACATATCATGCCTATGTTCATTTGGGGACTGTCAGCGTCAAATTCATGTATTAGCTGCAGGATGCCGAAAAAGTCCGCCAGCCCGTCTTGTTCATTTCGTTTGTTTGGTTTGTCTTGTTTATTTGGTTGAACCAGACCAACGAAATAAACGAAACAAACCAGATGAACCAGACAGACCTCGCAGATGAACGCGTTCAACTCTGCGACGGAGTAGTTCTTGCGAGGGCTCTCCGCATCTCCACGACGGTCTTGGCATCGAGGCCGGCTGCCGTCAATTCGTCGTCCGAGGCGGCAGCGATGTTTGCCAGGCTGCCATATTGTTTGAGCAGGCGGGCCCGTTTGATCTCGCCGATGCCGCTTACTTGATCCAGTTGCGAGGCCATAAGGGCTTTGCCGCGCAGCTTGCGATGGAATGTGATCGCAAATCGATGGGCCTCGTCACGAATGCGTTGCACGAGATGGGTGGCCGGGGAGTTCGCGCGAAGCACAATGGGGTTTTTTCGACCTGGCAGGTAAATCCGCTCGTCCTTCTCACCGCGTGCCTTGGCCAAACCGATAATTGCCAGGTCCTGATGGCCGACCTGTTTCAGCCCTTCCATCGCTGCGGCGAGCTGGCCTAATCCTCCGTCGATGAGGATGAGATCCGGACGCGCGAGATTCTCGCTGTCTCCATAGCGCCGCATGACGACTTCCTGCATGCTGGCGAAATCGTTGGCACCAGTGACGGTTTGAATCTTGAAGCGGCGGTAGTCGGCTTTCTTCATCTGGCCGTCTTCCCATACGACCATGGATGCGACGGACTGGTTGCCCATGGTGTTCGAAATGTCGAATCCTTCGATGCGCCGAGGCACGATGTCCAGTCGGACAAGCCGCTTCAGCTCTTCAACCGCTTGCCGCCCGACTTCTTCATCTCGCAGGTGATTGGCGGCGGCGGCGGCGGCGTTTTCTTCCGCCAGGAGGAGCAATTGGTGTTTCACTCCCCGCTCGGGCGCCACGACGCGGACGGTGTTCCCGCGCTTGCCTGAGAGCCACTCTTCGATCACTCTGGCATCATCGAGGTCGGTGGGGATGAGCAGCTCTTTGGGCGGTTGACCGTCTTTGTTGTAGAACTGTTCAATGGCGGATCGAACGAGTTCCTCATCGCTGGCGTCGGCTGAATGGGGCCAAAAGAAGTCTTTACGTCCGATCAAGAGGCCGCCGCGCACGAAGAGAATCTGGAGATCGACGGCCGAGCCTTGCCGCGTCAGGCCGATCACGTCTTGGTCGGTCGTCGTCGTTTGAGTGATGCGTTGTTTCTCAAGTGTGCGTTCGATGCTGAAGAGCCGATCGCGCAAGCGCGCCGCCTCCTCGAATTTTTCATGTTCCGCCGCCTCTTCCATTTGGCTGCGCAAGTCGTCCAGCAATTCATGGTCTCGCCCTTCGAGAAACTGGCGGACCTGCGCGACGATGTGGCGGTAGTCCTCTTTCGATTGGTTGCCGGTGCAGGGAGCCATGCAGCGTTTGATTTCGAATTCGATGCAGGCCCGCTCCGCCTTGCCGTTGATCTCGATCGTGCAGGTGGCTAAGGGGAAGGCTTTCTTGATGACTTTCAATGTCTCCCGCAGGGCGCCTGCCGGCGTGTAGGGGCCATAGTAGAGTGCGCCGTCTTGTTGCACGCGGCGGACGATGGAGAGGCGGGGGAAGTCCTCTTTGATCGGTAGTCGAAGGTAGGGGTATTGTTTGTCGTCTCGTAAGACCACGTTGAAACGTGGCCGATGCTGCTTGATCAGATTGCTTTCAAGGATCAGTGCTTCGAGCTCTGAGCGGGTGACGATCGTTTCGAGGTCTGCGATGTGGCTGACCAGGACGGTATTTTTCGGGGAGTGGTCTGCCCCCTTTTGAAAGTAGGACCGCACGCGGTTGGACAGGACTGCGGCCTTCCCGATGTAGAGCAATTCGCCCTGCTCGTCCCTGAATAGATAGATCCCCGGCTGGTCTGGTAGGTGGTCGAGTTTAGATTGGAATTCGGCAGAAGTAGCCATCAGCTGTCAGCCTTCAGCGGTCAGCATGGGAAGAGTGCCTTTATGGCACCATTCTAAGGCCCGAGACACCCTGGGGCAACTCTGTCAGAGGATTGAGGCTGAAAGCGGACTGCTTGTCGCTGATGGCTCGTTCAGCGCAGCGAACGGACAAACGAAGGACTCAGTCTCCCACGCGCAACTTCCGAGACCGGACCCTTCATGGTGAGACTGAAGTCCGCGGCAACCACGATGTTGAGCTGGCCTCCCGGCATTTTCACTGTGACGGGGCTCTTCGCTAACCCGAGCCGGACGGCCGCACTCGCAGCGGCGCAGGAGGAGGACCCGGAGGCCTGGGTTTCACCGGCCCCGCGCTCCCAGATCAGGATAAAGAGTTCTTTTGGGCCGGTCGGCACGGCAAGTTGAACGTTCGTTCGCTTCGGGAAGAGGGAATGGTTCTCTAATGCCGGTCCCAATTTCAGGAGATCCTCTCGCGACCAGGACTGCCCGGCTGGTTTGAAGACGACACAGTGGGGATTGCCGACGCTTACCCCGGTGAAGGTGAGAGATTGGCCTGCGGCGTCGATGGGCTGTTCGATTAGTTCGCTGGTCGTGAGGGTACAGGGGAGTGCGGCTGGTTGGAACGTGGCCCGGCCCATTTCGACGGTGACGGTGCTCGCATCCCCATGCCGGTCCACATGCAGCGCAATCGTTACCAGCCCGCCTTTGGTCTCGACGGTGAAGTGCTTCTTCTTTGTTTTGCCGGTCGCGTGGAGATAGCGGGCAAAGATGCGCAGGCCGTTGCCGGATTTTTCCGCCTCGCTGCCGTCAGGGTTGAAGATGCGCAGGCCGAAGTCCGCTTTCCTTGACGGGACCAGAGCAAGGATCCCATCGCTGCCGAGGCCCCAGTTGCGATCACAGATGGATTTGATTCTTGACGGGGTGAGCGAGAACGACAGTTCTTTCGGATCCATCACCACATAGTCATTGCCCAGCCCATGCCCGCGGAAGAATCCGTTCTTCATTCTTGAAGCCTCCGGCTTCGTCAATTGTCATTGGTCAATGGTCAAACAGGGCAGAGGGTACTTGGTCAGTGGTCATTGGTCAACGGTCATTGGCAAGAGACTCGACCCCCTCTTCTACCATTGACTAGTGACCTTTGACCCGCCCTAAACGATCTTCACGCCAGGCGGGCGCTCGATGAGTTCGACTTCGTACCCGTCCGGGGCATCGATGAAAATGAAGCGGCTGCCGGAAGATGTTGTGGTCGGCCCGTCCGTAATTCGAATCTGCTTGGCGCCGAGTTGTTCAATGGTGTCATCAAGGTTCTCGACTTGGAAGGCCAGGTGGACGAGGTCTTCCTGCACTGTTACCAGGCCACTTGGCGGGAAGCTGCAGAGCTCGATCAGTTCCTCGCTGTTGGGCACCTTGAGAAAAGCCAGATGAGAGCCGCGCGGCGAGACCTTCCGCTCCAGGACCTCCAGCCCGAGAACGTTGGTGTAGAAGTTGATCGTCTGGTCCATGTCACTGACTCGCATGCGGGTGTGGAGGAGTTTTTTGACTCGCATGGTTTGTTTCCGGATAAGAGCGAATAGCAAATGGCCTATGGCTAATGGCCGGAATGGTATCTCTCTGATTGAACTTTCCTCATACCATACGCCATTAGCTATAAGTTATCAGCTCTTCTGGCTGGGCCGCTGGTCTTGCGTAGCAAAATTTCGGCACTGCCTGGGATTATAAAATTAGGCATGTGGCCGATCTCCTGGTAGCCCTGCTTCTTGTAAAAGTGCCTGCCTTGGTCGTTGAAATCCGATACGCAGGCGAACAGGTTCTTCGCTCTCGCGAAGACCGCTGCTTCGACGTGGGCGAGCAACTGTCCCCCTAGCCCCTTGCCTCTGGCCCAGTCCGCCACTCCAAGCAGTTCTAAATAGTCGCCGAGCAGGAACTTCTGACGAACGACCGCTATGCCGGCCGCTTTGCCGTTCTGGTCCACGACGTAGCTGTCACGGCCCTGTGGGAGCGGTGTGAAATAGCTGTCCCAGTCACTGGCTTGGTAGCCCAGCCGTTTCCAGGGGTCGGAGTCGGCGAGTAATTCCATGACGGCTGACCGATCCTCCGCTGTCATGGGCCGAACGATCGGGTCGGTCATGGGGCTGCCTGTTCACAAGTTAGGAGATCGCTCATGGTCATCGGGGTGAGATTCCGCTGAGGCAAGAGCTGCTGATGCAGGTCTTGCACGACCTCGTGCGTATGTCTGCCCTTCCCGTTGGCGTGCATCACGATGACACTGCCCTTCCGAACCAACCGCTTCAGTTGGTTTTCGATCTGGATCGTCGTGAGCGTCGGATCGGGATCGCCGGACACGACATTCCAGAGAATGAACTGGAGGCCGAGGGCGCGGGCCACGTTGACGGTGTCGTCATTGAACTCCCCATAGGGAGGGCGAAACAACGTTGCGTCATGACCGTACTTGGTTTTGAGCAGACGAACTGGCCCGAGAATTTCTTGTTTCTGCTCGTCCGCTGAATGGAGCGGCAGATGGGCGTGGACCTCCCCATGGGTACCGACTTCAAAGAACGGGATCTGGAGGAGGGTCTTTACTTGCTGATCGTGTTTCGTCATCCATTTTCCGGACATGAAGAAGGTGGCGGGGATCTTCTGCTCAATCAAATAGTCGATCAGTGCCTGATCGTAACCCGTCCCGTTCCGCACTGGGCAAAGATCAAACGTCAACGCGACTCCGGGACAAGAGGGCGGGCCTGACTTGATCACTTGGGCCTGCGTGAAGGGAGGCATCGCTGGGACAAACAGCATCGTGAGGACGAGGCCCAGCATCCGTGGCGAGTAGTGTGGTCGCATGGTGACTAGTATACCGGAAGAGATATCGACCAGGCTGCGGAAAAAACTATTCTGTGCACACGGGAATTTCGGGCGAGACGCGCGAGACAGGCGTGATCTGAATTCAAAGTTCCGACAACCTCGAACTTCGGAACTCGAACTCTCGCTTGTCGCGCTTTTCCGCGAGTCTTGCCCCACCCGTCAAGTTGACGCTCCAATTCCCGCACTGTTACGGTGATCACATGTCTTTGCCCAATTGGAGAATCGGCCGTGCGCTTGGCATCCCGATTCATGTGCATGCCTCCTGGTTTGTGGTGTTTTTCTTTGTCACCTGGTCATTGGCGACGGGCTTTTTGCCGGAGACGTTG
>Ga0315283_10000985_pt1 | contig 22089 bp, 20 predicted proteins | sample YL17G09_0_MG_FD_204541 | JGI IMG/M metagenome (GOLD analysis project Ga0315283, IMG submission 204541) | Sediment microbial communities from Yellowstone Lake, YNP, Wyoming, USA - YL17G09_0 | ecosystem: Environmental > Aquatic > Freshwater > Lake > Sediment | place: USA: Wyoming | collected...
CCAGAAACTTATAATCGCGATCGACGGACAATATGACACCCTTGCAGCCGATGCCAAATTGTTCCTTCTCTTTCTGCCAGATGGGGAATATCATGAGATTGGTCTGCTTTATTCCCATTATCTTATTAAGAAATCAGGTTTCAGAGTAGTGTATCTCAGCCAGAATGTCCCATTTGATGACCTTATAGAGATAGCGCAAATGAAACCACCTGAATTCCTGTTTACTTCATTTACATCCTTTATCACAGAAGAGGATCTTAGATCGTATCTTGATAAATTATCTGCTGCATTCCCAGACAAAATCATATTTGTAAGTGGTTTCCAGGTACGTCAATATGCTATCACGCTGCCGGTAAATGTCAATCAGATTTCTTCTTCCGATGAACTTTTGGCCACTCTTCAGGCACTTTGAAATCCAGGATCGCTTTATTGTCATTTTATCTTCTGCAGAAATAATGCAGGCTAGACCTGTTTTATCATCGAAAAGTTTCTCTTCTGACAATTTTAACAATTTTTAAGATTCTAAATTACATCATAACATATTGATTATATGACATGATTATTTATAAAGACATCATGTTGTAAGATTATTGGTTGATTGTTATTTATAATGATACTAAATTGTTTATCTTAGCACCGTTATTATTAAACATAGATTACTAACAAAACCAAATATTATGACTCAGATAGAATTCAGCAGTCAACTTATCAGCCTGCATGATAACCTCTCATATTTCGCCAACACCCTAACCAACAGCCGCGAAGAAGCTAAAGACCTTATTCAGGACACTTATCTAAAAGCACTGGTAAACAGGGATAAATTTAACGACGAGACCAACATGAAGGCATGGACATATACCATTATGAAAAATACATTCATCAATAACTACCGTCGTTCTGTGAAAGCAAACACTATTGTGGACAATTCGGAAGATTTGTTTTTGCTTAACATACCGCGCAAATCGGAATTTGCTTCGCCGGAATCACAAATGTCGTTACAGGATATTCATAAAAGAATCTCGAAATTGCAGCCCGATCAACGCTTGCCCTTTGAAATGCATACCGAAGGATACAAGTATAAAGAAATCGCAACCCAACTGAATTTGTCCGTAGGCACAGTAAAAAGCCGGATATTTTTTACCCGTAAAAAAATGATTGAAACACTCAAAGACTTCCAGAGCTAAAATGAAATAGCCATGAAAAATCAGTCTGATTCAGTATTGGCACCATATTATTCCTGTTTTGACATCAATTAATGTCGATCCTGCTAATGTTAACAATTATTAAGATTCTAAATTGCATCATAACATATTGATAATACGACATATTTATTTATATAGCTATTTTGTTACAGATTATTGGTTGATTTTTATTTATAATGATAATAAATTGTTTATATTTGCATAATAATTGTTAAACATAGCTGAAACAATAAAATCAAATATTATGACACAGATAGAATTCAGCAGTAAACTCATCAGCCTGCATGATAACCTCTCATATTTCGCCAACACACTTACCAATAATCGCGAAGCAGCAAAAGATCTTATTCAGGATACTTATCTTAAAGCGCTTGCTAACAGGGATAAGTTTGCTGACGATACCAACCTGAAGGCATGGACATATACCATTATGAAAAATACCTTCATCAATAACTATCGTCGTTCAGTAAAGTCAAACACTATTGTGGACAACACACAGGATTTGTTTTTACTTAACATACCCCGTAAATCGGAATTTGCTTCGCCGGAATCACAAATGTCTTTACAGGAGATTTATAAGGGAATTTCAAAATTGCAGCCTGATCAGCGTATGCCTTTTGAAATGCATACCAGAGGATACAAGTATAAAGAAATCGCTTCCCAACTGAATTTGTCCATCGGCACTGTAAAAAGCCGGATATTTTTTACGCGTAAAAAATTGATGGAAACGCTCAAAGACTTCCAGAGCTAAAAAATAAATAATAAAGATGAAACTTTATTTAATAGCTTTTACTGCTATTGCTGTTTCAGTATCGGTTTAAATAAAGTTTTTTACTTTTTCGGTTGCATAACAACAGGGCGAGGCTCATTATTAGAGATGCTCAGTTTTACGATAGCAAACAACATTAAACCTGCACTACACCACTGGACAGGGCTCAGCACTTTGTGATTGATCAGATAATCGAACAGTATAGCCGAAATGGGGAAGAATAATTCACAGATCGTTGCTACTATTGCCCTGACCTTCCGCAAGCCATAGTAATACAGGAAAATGGCGCCGGAACCTGTTGTTAGCCCGATGAGAACGAAAATGAACCATTCTGTTGTCTTCACACCGGGTACATCACCAATTCTTCCGGAAAATAATACAAAAACCAACATTAAGAAGGCTGTAATTCCATAACGATAGAAAGTGGCCGCATAAAAACTGAACTTCTGAAGAATTTTCTTACTAAAAACTGTTGAACTCCCAAAAGAAAATGCCGCCAGAAGAGAATAAGCTGCAGCATAAGTTGCATTTGTGCCTGAATGAAAATCGGGCAAAGCCCAGCCAAATGTTAAAAAATAGCCTGCTCCCACAGCCAGTGACGACCAGAGGATAAAGTTGCGTTTCAACCGTTCCTTAAGCAAAAGTGTTGCCAGCGTAATGGCAAACACAGGTTGTAGCTTTTGCAGCAGTACAACCAATGTGAGATGTTGGAAATTAACCAGGAACAATGCCTTAACAATGGCCATAGTTCCTACTGCTCCCCCAAACAGCGATAACAGGAAAAACATAAATACATCATTTCGGGTGAAAGAACGCAGGTGCCGGTATTCGCGATAGAAAAACAATTGCATCAGCAGGAATGGCAACGCGTGAAGGATAAAAACCACTAACCCGATGTCGAGCCGGCTTAGCCTTGGCGTAAGAACGATACCATCAAAACCCCACAGCGTGGCAGAAAAACAGACGGCCAGCGCCCCGGTAATGATTGCACGTTGTTGCATTGCTTAGAGAGAGATTGATTTTAGAGAAAGAAGGTGTAAAATTAATAATTAACAACTATATCCCCGAAAAATAAGATTGCTAACTTTGCCTGGCAACCGGCAAATTTAAAAACAGCATATAAAAATATAATATAATGATTACTAATAACTTTATTAACCGGCACAATGGTCCCCGCCATACTGAAATAGCTGAAATGCTTGATGCAATCGGCGTAGAATCTCTGGATCAACTCATCGACGAAACAATACCTCCGGGAATAAGGCTCAAACATCCGCTTAATTTGCCAGACGGGATGAATGAATATGAGTTTATTAATCACCTGAAAACTTTGGGTATGCGGAACAAGATATTCCGAACCTATATCGGCATGGGATATTATAACACCATTACACCAGGTGTGATTACCCGGAATATCCTTGAAAATCCGGGTTGGTATACATCTTACACTCCATACCAGGCTGAGATTTCGCAAGGAAGGCTGGAAGCATTACTTATTTTCCAGACAATGGTTGCCGATCTTACCGGCATGCCACTTGCCAATGCCTCACTGCTCGACGAAGGCACTGCCGCTGCCGAAGCCATGATCATGCTGTTTAATTCGCGCTCCCGGCAGGCAGTAAAAGATAATGCCAACCAGTTCTTCGTTTCTTCCAATCTGTTCCCACAGACGATCGATGTGCTGAAAACCCGCGCCATACCGCTGGGAATAGAACTGAAATTTGGGCAACACGATACTTTCGAATTTACTGGCCGGGAGTTTGGCACAATTATTCAATACCCAAATGCTATTGGTGAAATATGTGATTACGCCTCATTTGTAACTAAAGCTCATGAAAACGGAGCATCGGTTGCCGTTTCAGCCGATCTGCTTAGTCTTGCTTTGCTAACGCCTCCGGGTGAATGGGGTGCTGATGTAGTTATTGGCTCCAGCCAGCGATTTGGAATACCGATGGGTTACGGTGGTCCGCATGCAGCTTATTTCGCCACCAAAGAAGAATATAAACGTAATATTCCGGGCCGCATCATCGGAGTCTCGACAGATGCCTCCGGAAACCCTGCGTTTCGCATGGCCTTGCAAACACGCGAACAACATATAAAACGCGAAAGAGCCACTTCAAATATCTGCACAGCACAGGCATTACTCGCCAACATGGCAGGTATGTACGCTGTCTACCACGGACCAAATGGTATCCGCGGGATCGCCAGACACATCAATATTCTTACAGGCGTGCTTTCACAGGAGCTCACGTCGTATGGGTACACGCAATTAAACGATTTCTTTTTCGACACAGTAAGGGTGGCAATACCTGACGAAAATATTGCAAATGAGATAAAACAATTGTCGCTGGAAAGTTATATGAACTTCCGGTACATCGATGCGACTACAATTAGCATTAGTCTCGATGAAACAACCTGCCTCGAAGACGTAAATTTGATTATTAATATCTTCTCATCGGCGGGTAAAAAGATTTTCACAGATTTTAAGTGTAACCCTGAAGAATGCAGAAAGATTGTCACTATACCTGAACAATTAAAGCGTGTTACCCCATTCCTGAGTGGAGATGTTTTTAATTCCCATCATTCAGAAACCGAGATGATGCGTTTTCTCAAAAAACTCGAGCAAAAGGATCTTTCACTCAACCGCTCGATGATACCTCTGGGTTCCTGCACGATGAAATTAAATGCAGCTACTGAACTTTTTCACTTGAGCTGGCCCGAATTCGGAGCCATTCATCCTTTTGTACCTGTTGATCAGGCAGAAGGCTATCTTCAGATCATTCATTACCTTGAAAGATTGCTTTGTGAAATAACAGGATTGGATGCGATGTCGTTTCAACCAAATTCAGGTGCCAACGGCGAATATACAGGTCTGCTGGTTATTAAAGCTTATCACGAAAGCAGAGGTGAGCCTCACCGTAAAGTCTGCCTCATTCCTGCATCGGCACATGGAACCAATCCTGCAAGTGCAGCCATGGCCGGTATGAAAGTGGTTATTGTTATAACTGATGAACATGGCAATATCGACATCCCCGACCTGCGCGAAAAAGCTGAATTACACAAGCATAACCTCGCTGCTTTGATGGTTACTTATCCTTCCACGCATGGTGTTTTCGAAGAAGGCATACTGGAAGTCATCAAAATTGTGCATGCCTGCGGAGGCGAAGTATACATGGATGGTGCAAACATGAATGCACAGGTTGGCCTCACCAATCCTGGAACCATTGGAGCCGACGTATGTCACCTGAACCTTCATAAAACTTTTGCCATTCCTCACGGTGGCGGTGGACCGGGAGTTGGCCCTATTGGCGTGGCAAGCCATCTGAAGCCATTCCTACCCTCCCATCCTATTGTTGAAACAGGGGGAACTAATGCCATTACTGCTGTTGCCTCGGCACCTTACGGAAGCGCATCTATTCTTCCAATCTCTTATGCATATATTAAGTTATTGGGTGGTGTTGGACTCACACAGGCCACGATCTACGCTATTCTGAGCGCCAATTACCTGAAAGCAAAACTTGAAAGCCATTATCCGATACTTTACAAGGGGAAAAACAGCCATGTGGCACACGAAATGATCCTCGATTGCAACGCTTTTTCCAAATTAGCTGATGTTCAGGCTATTGATATAGCAAAACGGCTTATGGATTACGGGTTTCACGCGCCTACCGTGGCATTCCCTGTTCATGGAACGCTCATGGTTGAACCAACTGAGAGTGAGCCACTTTCAGAACTGAATAGATTTGTGGAAGCTATGATTGCCATCCGTGCCGAAATATCCGAAATTGCTGATGGCAAAGCCGACCGTGCTACAAATACAATCAGGAATGCTCCACATACCCTGGAGATGGTAACAGCAGAAACATGGGATTATCCTTATACACGCGAAAAAGCTGCATTTCCAGTATCGGGACTTCGCCTGGATAAATATTGGCCGGCCGTAACGCGCATTGATGATGCACTTGGCGATCGCAACCTCGTATGTACATGTCCACCGGTTGAAGCTTATCAAAAAGAAGAAGGATAACAGCCTGATTTACGATACTTACCATGAAATAGCCATCTGACCTCTAAAAAACAAATTAAAAACAGATGAAAAGGCACCTCTATTACCTGCTTTCACCTAAGCTACGACTGGTTACCAGGCGATTATATTTCCTCCCGCTCGATACTTACGAATGCCTCACCGGAAAACGTCCCGCCAATACACCGCCCCGTGGCATGGTGTTCGTGGGTTATGGCGATTACAATGAGCAAGGAAAACGGTTTGCTGAATATTTTGTTAAATTGGGTGGCCTTCAGCAGCATCACCGGGTACTGGATGTGGGTTGCGGAATCGGGCGTATGGCAGTTCCTTTGGTTGACTTCACAGGTACCAAAGGTAGTTATGAAGGCTTTGATATTGTAAAAAAAGGAATTGTATGGTGTCAGAAACATATCAGCGCAAAGCATCCTAACTTCAGATTTATGCATGTTGGTCTGCACAATGAACTTTATAACACGAACGACAGGCAGCAGGCTAAGAACTTCGTGTTTCCATATGAAGATGCCGAATTCGATTTTGTTTTCCTCACTTCTGTATTCACACACCTGATGCCACCGGATACTGCTCAATATATTGCCGAAATTTCCAGGGTTCTTAAACCAGGAGGAACATGCTTTTGCACTTTTTTCCTACTGAATACCGAATCCAAAGCTTTACTTGCAAATGGAAGTTCTTTTATGAAGTTCGATTTCGATCATGGCAATTATCGGCTGCATTCGCAAAAAGTAGAAACGGCCAATGTGGCTTATAAGGAGGAATATATTTTATCACTTTTGGCAAAAAACAATATGCAATTAAAATCGTTGCACTATGGACAATGGAGTGCCAGAAAGGAATATTTTGATTATCAGGATATTTTGGTCGCTCAAAAGAGCCTTATAAGCCCGGAAAGCTCCTAACCTGATTAATGTATAAACCTCAATAAAGACAAAAGATAAAAGGTTAAAGATAAAAAATATTGAAAGTGGCATGCAAATGCCTGACTTTTATCTTTTTACTTTTGTCTTTTATCTTTTTACTTTTGTCTTTTATCTTCTGCATGAATAGTGCAGGCTAAAGTAGTCAGTTAGCTTTTATTTTGAATAATTATAAGTTTTCTTAGAATAACTAAATAACTTCATAACTTTATAAACTTCATTGACTAAAGACATAATATAATTTTCTACGCGTGAAATTATCCGTAATCATTGTAAGTTACAACGTCCGGTACTTCCTCGAGCAATGCCTTCATTCGGTGAATAAGGCCGGCGAAGGGCTCGAGACTGAAGTGTTCGTGGTGGATAATGCATCGGTGGATGGTTCGGTGACTATGCTCCAGGAAAAATTCCCGGAAGTAAAACTGATCGTGAATAAACAGAATGTCGGCTTCGCCAAAGCTAACAACCAGGCTATTCTCAGGTCCACCGGCCAGTATGTGCTTTTACTTAACCCCGATACAGTAGTAGAAGCGGATACCTTGAGGCAGGTAGTTGCATTTATGGATGAACATCCGGATGCCGGAGGGCTTGGTGTGAAAATGGTAGATGGTAAAGGCAGGTTTCTGCCGGAAAGCAAACGAGGGCTGCCAACTCCCGAAGTTGCATTCTATAAGGTATCAGGGCTTTCGTCGCTATTCCCGAAATCAAAACTTTTTGGGCGATATCATCTTGGCTATCTCGACAATGAGCAGGTACATAAAGTAGATGTTCTGGCAGGCGCCTTTATGCTTGTGAGCAGTGAGGCTTTGGCTAAAACCGGCCTTCTCGACGAAGCTTTCTTTATGTACGGTGAGGATATCGATCTGTCGTACCGCCTCACCAGGGCAGGATATAATAATTATTACTTTCCCGGCACGCGCATCATCCATTACAAAGGAGAAAGCACACGTAAAGGCAGCCTTAACTATGTGTTCGTATTCTATAATGCAATGATCATCTTTGCCCGAAAACATTTCTCCCAAAAAAATGCCAGGCTTTTTTCGGCGCTGATACACACGGCCATTTACCTCAGAGCCGCCGTTTCACTGGTACGCAGGATATTGCGGAATATTATCATTCCATTGTTTGATGCCTTGCTGATATACCTGGGAATGTACCTGATCATGAATTATTGGGAACAGCTCGTTATTTACCGCGAAGGCGGGCATTATCCTATCGAATTCCTGACGATTGCAATTCCCGGATATATTGTCTCCTGGTTATTCTCAGTGTTTATCGCTGGTGGATACGACCGGCCTGTAAGGCTGCTCAGAATATTCAGCGGAATGTTGGCAGGAACGCTGATCATTTTAGTCTTCTATGCCTTGCTACCTGAGCATTACCGGTTTTCGCGGGCCATGATCATCATGGGTTCGTTATGGGGTCTTTCGGCTATGATGCTACTCAGGTTATGCCTGCATTGGCTCAACATCCCCGGTTCCCGGCTGGGGCTCGATCGCAACCGCCGTTTTGTAATTATTGGTGAAGAGGATGAAGCCGAGCGTGTTGCCGACCTGCTGCGCAAAACTTTTATAAATCCCGGGTTTATTGGTTTGATAAGTCCCAGTGATATAAATTCCCGGAATCATGGCATTATTGGCAACCTCTCCCAACTCTCCGATATCATAAGTATTTACGCGATTGACGAAGTTATCTTTTGCGCAAAAGACATTCCGGCGCAGGTTATTATAGACAAAATGTCAGAACTTCAGTCGAGCGAGGTAGATTTTAAAATTGCACCACCCGAAAGTCTTTCAATTATTGGCAGCAATTCTATCAGCACAACCGGCGACCTTTATGTTATCGATATCAATTCCATTGGTAAAATAAACAACCGCCGCAATAAGCGCCTCCTTGATATTCTTGCGGGATTAGCATTGGTTATCGTAAGTCCGCTGGCGTTGTTCCTCATGAGAAATCCGTTGCAATTCCTGGTGAATATTTTCCTCGTATTGCTGGGGCAACGCTCCTGGACAGGCTACTTCCTTAATGAAACTGATGACCGGCAGAAATTACCCCGGATAAAACGTGGAATACTGAACCCAACCGATGCCATCAGGAATAAAACTATTTCGGCGGATACCATTTATCGGCTGAATATGCTTTATGCCCGTGATTATAAGTTGATAAACGATATGTATCTTATGGTCAGGGCATTTCGTAACCTTGGCAGAAGATAAACAAAACCCGGGGCCGAACTTTTTAGCGTGAATTTTGTTTCATGAGAGCCCTATAAACCAAAACAAACAGACTATTTATAATATTTCTGGCTACAAGAGCAAATAAAATGGCAAATTTTGAAATTATAATGCCCAAATTGGGTGAAAGTATTATTGAAGCAACAATCACCAGGTGGCTAAAGAAGCCCGGTGATATGATAGAAGAAGATGATCCAATCGTGGAAATAGCCACCGATAAAGTTGATTCGGAAATTCCTTCACCCGTTGAAGGCCGCCTCATACAAGCGCTGTTTAATGAAGGCGACATTGTTCCAGTCGGGGTAGTTATTGCTATTATTGATCTTTCCGGGGCCGAAATGCCGGCAGAAGTTCCTGCCACAGAACAATCCATGGTTGCTGCGACGGCAACGCCTATTGTTGCTGATATTCCTGCCGTGATATCCGCAGAACCGGCTCAATCTGCTGCTGATACTGCTTCAGCATCAGGAAAATTCTATTCCCCGCTTGTAAAAAGCATAGCGAAAACCGGGCAAGTCTCTGCTTCTGAGCTCGATGCCATCAAAGGAAGTGGCAAAGAAGGCCGGGTTACCAAAGACGACCTGCTCCAATATCTGAAATCGCGGCAGGCGATACGAGATGTTTCTGCTTCATCGGCAGCCAGCACACCTCCGGCAACAACGTCTTCAAGGCCAGCTCATTCTCCTGTAGTTGCAGGATCAGGCGATACAATCATTGAAATGGACCGCATGCGCAGGCTCATTGCTGACCACATGGTGATGTCCAAAGAGGTCTCCCCACACGTTACGTCGTATATCGAAGTGGACATGACTCCGATAGTGCAATGGCGCGATAAGGTGAAGGATGATTTTATTAAACGTGAAAACCAGAAAATTACCTTTACCCCTATCATCGTCGAAGCTACAGCACAGGCTTTGCGTGAATATCCGAACGTGAACGCATCGGTGGATGGTTACAAAGTGATCCAGCGCAACCATATAAACGTAGGATTGGCGGCTGCCCTGCCAAATGGCAACCTTATTGTTCCTGTAATTAAAAATGCCGATCAGAAGAACCTGCTTGGGCTGGCCAAAGAGGTGAACAATCTCGCCGACCGCGCCCGACGCAATAAACTGGATCCTGATGATGTAATGGGTGGAACCTTTACCATCACAAATTTCGGTACATTCAACAGTCTTACAGGGTCTCCCATTATTAACCAACCCCAGGTTGCAATTCTCGGCGTCGGTGTGATTAAGAAACGCCCGGTAGTCCTGGAAACAGTCACAGGAGATGTGATTGCTATCAGGCACATCATGATTTTATCACTTTCATACGATCATCGGGTTGTGGATGGTGGTCTCGGTGGAATGTTCCTGAAAAGAGTAACAGAACTGCTCGAAAATTTCGACACTACACGTTCTATCTAAACCGAATCAGGTATCTTTGTAAAGGCTTTGCCTGCGAACAGGGTTCGGCGGCAAAGCCTTTCTTCTCTAATTCTCATTTTTTTTAGCCTTAACAGATGCAATTAAATCTCACGCGCCCCATCATTGTCTTCGACCTTGAAACCACAGGTATTCAGGTATCAACCGACCGCATTGTTGAAATTTCGCTTATGCAGATTATGCCTGATGGAACGGAAGAAATATGGACACAACGTATCAACCCTACAATTCCAATTCCCACGCAATCGACAGCCATTCACGGAATCACTGATGAGGATGTGAAGGAAATGCCAACATTTGCCCAGGTAGCAAAGCAGGTATCGGCATTTATTGGCCATGCTGACCTGGCAGGATACAATTCCATCAGGTTCGATATTCCTTTGTTGGTGGAAGAATTTCTTCGGGCTGGAATTGAGTTCGATTTGAAAAACCGTCGTTTTATCGATGTCCAGAATATTTTTCACCGGATGGAACAGCGCACACTTAGCGCTGCATACAAGTTTTACTGCAACCAGGAACATACAGGTGCACACAGCGCAGAAGCCGACACCATTGTTACTTACGAAATCCTGAAAGCACAACTCGACCGATATAAAGGCACTTCATTTACCGACGCCGACGGTAAAATTACACAGCCGGTAGTAAATGACATGAACGCGCTGCACGAGTTTTCGAATTATTCGAAAAATGCCGACCTCGTAGGTCACCTGATATTCAATACCAGGGGCGAAGAAGTCTTTAATTTCGGCAAACACAAAGGAAAAACTGTGGAAACTGTTTTCAGCATTGAACCGGCTTATTACGACTGGATGATGAAAGCCGATTTCCCGCTTTCAACCAAGCGGATAATCACGGCCATAAAGCTTCGTGGATTCAACAAGGGATCAAATAAAAGCCAATAGCTATGAAAATTATCTGTATCGGGAGAAATTACATGGAACATGCGAAGGAACTGAATAATCCGGTTCCTTCTACGCCATTGTTTTTCATGAAACCCGAAACTTCATTACTTATTCGCAACCGTCCGTTTTACTATCCCGGGTTTTCAAACGATATTCAATACGAGGCCGAGTTGGTTCTCAGGATTTGCAAGGTTGGAAAACACATCAACGAGCGTTTCGCGCATACTTACTACGATGCCATTGGTCTTGGCATTGACTTTACTGCGCGCGATCTGCAGCAGCAGGCTAAAGAAAAGGGACTCCCATGGGAAGAGGCAAAAGCGTTTGACAATTCGGCACCTATCGGCGAATTTATTCCTGTCACTGAGCTTGGTGATGTGCACACCCTGGAGTTCAAACTATTGATAAATGGAATACAGGTGCAATATGGCAAGGCAACAGAAATGATTTTCTCCTATGAGAAAATTATCAGCTATGTTTCAAAATTTGTTTCATTAAAAATGGGCGACCTTATCTTTACAGGTACGCCTGCCGGTGTTGGGCCGGTGAAGATTGGCGACCGTCTCGAAGCATTTTTGGGCGACCGGAAGATGCTTTCTTTCCTAATCAAATAGCATCAGAGCATAACAATAAGGAAAAGCAACTTTTCGACTTTATGAGGTGTAACCCTACCAGCCAGCGGTCAGATAAATCTGATTTCTGTTATTACCTTCACGCCTGCAACGCGGTTAAGGTTGGTGATAAGTTTTGTTTTCGCCATCGATAATTCGTTCTTCAGAGCTGCCGAATCCAGCTTCACGAATAAGGTTTCACCCTTAATATAAAGATCATCAGTATGCCTGGCGTTATGCTTTCCGACAACCTTATCCCATGAGGCGATCAGACGTGTTTCGTTTAATTTACCGGTAAGCTTATAAGCATCAAGCAGCGATTCTATTGCGTCCTTGAGCGTTATTTCGTTGGATTTGCGAATCATGCTTGCGAAGTTGCTTTATAACAGTCAAGGGACAATTCCTGCCTATTGCAGCTGGCAGATGCGTTCAACGCCAAAGGGTTATTTACGTATACCGGAAGTAAATGGAAACGCTATTGTAAACAGATGTTTCCGTTACATTTATAAAATAAACCACTTTGCTGTGGAGTAAGCGACTAAAGTTGCATTATGCTAAATTTCTGTCGGAGCATGACCTAGCTCATCGAAATCGACATTATGGCGATCGTTGATTACTGGTTGTTCGTAAACGCGTTCGGGTGGTATTTCACCAGTTTCGATAAACGAAATGGAATCGTTAAGTCCATCTGCGAATTTCAGAAAATCTTCCTTGTAAAGAAATAATTTGTGTTTTTCGTAGAAAAACTTGCCCTGCTCATTATCAAAGCGCTTCTTGCTTTCGGTGATGGTAAGATAATATTCATCCGATTTTGTAGCCTTTACATCAAAGAAATAAGTCCTTTTGCCAGCCCTTACTGCCCGCGAAAAAATTTCATCTTTCCTGTCCTTATTATCAACTTCTTCCATTACTGTATCTGATTTAGGTTAAAACGGCTCTATTCCGCTTACGCAAAAATAGAAATAATAATCTGAATAATATATTTTTAAGATTTGTGTCTGAAAAAAAAACAAAATTCGCGTATTTAATTTTGAATCAGCGTTTTAGTCAATATTTCACTTTACAATACCGGTCGCCGGAATAAAACTCGTATTTTTGCCGCGAATTCCTCAAACAAAAACTAAGTTCATTCTCATCATTATGCTCAGTAGACGACTGCTCCGGGTTAAGGTTTTGCAAGCACTGTATGCTCATTTTGTAAGCGAAAACGACAGGATTGATACTGGTGAACAACAATTGTTCATCAGTATCGAAAAACTTTTCGAGCTCTTTATTTACCAATTCTCTTTGCTTGTAGAAATAGTCGGTTTTGCCCGCCTGAGGATGGAAGAGGCTAAAACTAAATTTCTGCCCACGCCCGAGGAACTCAATCCAAATACCCGCTTTACCGACAACCGTTTTTTAGCGCAACTTACCCAAAACCATGATTACCGCCTCCAGGTCAGGCTCTTGAAAATAAACTGGTCGGAAGAAGATGATCTGATCCGTAAATTGAACCACCAAATCCGCGAAAGTGAAGATTTTACAAAATTCCTTGAACAGGCAGATAGTTACGAAGCTGATAAGGACATTATCATCAGGATTTTTCATAATATTATTTGTCAATCGGAAGTACTTAAAAGCATTTATGAAGAGAAGTGCATTTATTGGGCTGACGATTTCGATACCGTAACCATCCTGGTTCAAAAAACTATCAAAGAAATTCCTGAAGGATGGGATGAAAATCAACTTCTTCCGCGTGTTTTGGGTAACGATAATGAAAAGGATAAGAATGAGGACAGCAAATTTGTAAGAGCACTTTATCGCAAAACCATTATCAACAGCACCGAATACGATGAAATAATCACGAGGAAGGCTGACAATTGGGATTTCGAACGTATAGCCCTCATGGACATTATCCTCTTAAAAATGGCAATCGCTGAACTCCTCGAATTTCCATCCATTCCGGTGAAAGTTACGCTGAACGAATACATCGAACTGTCAAAAAACTACAGCACTCCCAAGAGCAAAGTTTTTATCAATGGTATACTCGACAACCTGATCACCGAATTTAAGGCTTCTAACCGGATAAAGAAAACCGGACGGGGGCTGATTGAATGATTTCAATATGGAAAATTTCATCATACGCGATTATCAAGAAAACGACTACCCGGCGCTGTTAAGCCTTTGGGAAAGTACCGGCCTGGGTGGCGCATATCGTGGTGATAATACGGCGGTCATAAGAAATACTTTTCATACCGGCGGGAAACTTTTACTTCTCGAGAAATCGTCCGATTCCAGAATTATTGGTTCATCATGGCTTACTAACGATGGCCGGCGAATTTATCTGCATCATTTCGGGATAAGCCCCGCCTTCCAGGGACAAGGACTTGCCAAACCTCTGCTGCAGGCATCTGTTGATTATGCACGCAGCCTCAACCTTCAGATTAAAATTGAAGTTCACCGCCAGAATATGGTAGCTTTGAGCCTCTACAAAAAATTTGGATTCAACTACCTTGGCGATTATGATGTGTATATTATCAGGAAATTTGATTGAATACGCAACTTTAATCAATTATTGATGACCGATAACGACGGCAAATTGCTACTTTTGCACCAGAATAAAATCATGAACAGATCACTGATTCACTTCTTTGCCATACTATTAATGTCTGGCCTGATTTCGTCCTGCTCATCACGAAAAGGAAAAGAAGCCACAATTCCAGCCAACGTAGTTGGGAATGCCAACACTGATATAGGTAAGACCGATCCTGAGAAACTCCCAAAAATAGAATTCGAAAAAGATTTCCACGATTTCGGGAAGATAATTCAGGGCGAAAAGGTTACATTCGCCTTTAAATTTAAAAATAGAGGAAATTCGCTATTGCTCATCAGCAGTGTGAGTACATCATGCGGATGCACTGTTTCCGACTTTCCAAAAGACCCTGTTATACCCGGTGGATCGGGCAAGATAGATGTGAGATTTGACAGCGGAAGCAAGCGTGGTCCGCAGAACAAAACGGTGACTGTGTTTGCAAATACACAACCCAACAGCACAAACCTCCACATAAAAGCAATGGTAATGTTGCCGGAAGATAAATAACCTGGCCACTTCCTGAAGAAAAAACGCTCTTAACGAAAATCATTTAAACACTTCAAATAATCAAACATGAATCTACTGAACATTTTACTTATGACCGGCCCTGCCGATGCCAAAGGCGGAAGTCCTTACAGTTCCCTGATATTCCTGGGACTCATTGTCGTAGTTTTTTATTTCTTCTTTATCCGTCCGCAGGTTAAGCGTACGAAAGACCAGAAAAAATACCGTGAAGAGTTGAAAAAAGGCCAGAAGATCGTCACCATTGGCGGTATTCATGGTAAAATTATTGAAATCGGCGATGCTACCGTAATAATCGAGGTTGAAGGCCAGAATAGGCTGAAACTTGAGAAATCGGCTGTAGCTACCGATGCTAAGGACCAGATTGCAGAAGCAAAATAACTTCCCGTTTCCCTCAGGGACGTCTGCAACAGCCTGCACAAGCAGGCTGCATATGCGTATTTCATCTACTGCCGCCATGGGAAACTCCAGTAAAGCACAGCGAAAAGGAAATCTTCGGAAGAACCTTTCAATCTTTTTTCTATGCATGCTTATTTCGGTCTTTATGTGGCTGTTTATCAAGCTCACGCGCGACTACACATTGGATTTCCGATTCGGTATTGTGTATAACAATGTTCCAAAGCACCTGGTACTTTCTGAAATTCCCGATTCGTTGCTTACCATTGGTCTGAATGCCAAAGGATTCGAATTGTTATCGGCCAGGTACCTGCATGATAAGCGCAACCTCCAGGTAAGCTGCAAAGATGAACGCATCTTGCATAATTCGGGTGGTTATTACACGCGCATTCCGGTTTCGCGGTTATTGCCGCAGATAAGCCAGCAGTTGCCTTCCTCGCGGAGCATCACTTACTATTCGCCCGATACGATCACGCTGCACTTTACTGAAGCCTCCCGCAAAAAGATACCGGTTATGCTCAGGCTTTCCAGTAGTTTCCGGAAGCAATACCAATTGTACGGTCGTGTGCAGTTGAATCCGGATAGTGTTGTTGTGACAGCAGCTCCCTCAGTGCTCGACACACTGCGCTTTATCGGATCAGTGGCTGTCGTAAAAACAAATCTTGATAAAAGTCAGCGATTTCCATTGCCCTTAAAGCTACCGCTGAGCACCGGCCAAATGCGGATTTCGGCCGATACGGTTGAAGTATTTATTCCCGTGGAGAAATATACAGAAGCTGAATTTACCGTCCCCATTGAGGTAAAAGGTGCATCTTCTAAATCGCTTGTAAAAACCTTTCCCGATAAATCCACCATTACCTGTATGGTTCCGGTGAAAGATTTCCGGAGCATCGATGCAAGTATGTTTTCGGTATATGTTTCATTCGATCCAGCCCAGACCAAAGCCAGAAAACTTAAAGTGGAACTTAAGCTATCGCCGCAAAGAATAAAAATCCTTAAAATCTCACCCTCGGAAATTGAATATATTATCCTGAAAAAATGATAAAAGTTGGACTTACCGGTACCATCGGCAGTGGCAAATCTATCGTTGCGTTAATCTTCGGTAAGCTTGGTGTGCCTGTTTATTATGCCGATCAGCAAGCCAGGGAAATACTTGGGCGTGAAGAAGTGAGAATAAAACTGCAGAAGATGTTTGGCCCGGCTATTTTCGACGAAAGCGGCCATGTGCAGCGCGAGCTTCTGGCCGAAAAGGTTTTTAATAATCCGGTAAACCTTGAAGCCCTGAACAACCTGATTCATCCGCTGGTAAAAAATGATTTCGATGCATGGCTGGGAAAACACGCTACAAGTGCATATATTATTCACGAAGCGGCCATTTTGTTTGAGAGTGGTTTCTATCGTTATTTCGACAAGGTAATTGTTGTGGATGCGCCACTGGAAGTATGCATCAGTCGCGTAATGAAGCGCGATGACGTTACACGCGAAAAGGTTGAAGGCCGCATGCATCACCAATGGGACAGGTCGGAAAAAGTTGCTATGTCCGATTACATTATTGTGAACGATGGAAAAAGCATGGTAATGCCACAAGTACTTGTCCTAAATGCAAAGCTGAAGGAGCTTGCTTCAAAACCTTAATTCATCATCTTCGCGCCTTATCTCGCGATTTTAAAGTTGAACATCGGAGTTCCCAATGCGCTCATGAGTCTCACCCAAACAGGAAGTAATTGTTCTGTACCCCTGGCAGTAGTGATATCACCCAGATCAATAATTTCTTTCCATCCAAAGTCCTTTAATAGATTGCTTACTTCTTCTTTTGCATCTGCATCATTACCGCTAACAAATACACTGCTTTCCGATTTAATAAATCCCGGGTTGACCATAAGCTGACAATTCATTGTATTGAGTGTTTTTACAACTTTAGCTCCTGGAAACGCCCTTTGGATTGTTTCACCAAGCGAATCGGTATTGCAAATGGTGAGGGAGGGGGGCATGCCCTTCGAGAAATCAAGCGGATTTGCCACATCAACCAGTGTTTTTCCTGCCAGGCTTTCCTCTCCGGCCTGATGAAGTGCATCAAGGGAACTCTGCCCTTGTGTGCAGTTGAAAACAATTTCGGAAAAAGCTGCTGCATCAGCAAAAGTTCCCTGCGAAGCAGAAGGTCCATTCGTATCGGCCCATTCCCTGGCTTTGGGATTATCTGCTGTACGAGACCCCATTTTTACCTGGTGACCAAGCTCAACCAATTTTGTACCAATGGATACACCGACCATTCCGGTACCGGGAATTGCTACTTTCATAAAACTATAATTTATAATTTGAGAGTAAAACAAGTTATCCCGATCTTTTGTTTGACCCAAAGCACAATAAAAGTCAGTAAAACTATTTTTTTCTTATAATTTTATAACTTCATAACTTTACAACGCAAATAATTCCGGATGTTCTGGTATTTTTGCAAAACAATAATATATCTTAACTTATGTCAGATACACAACTGGGAATTGGTTCCCGCGTAAAACACCCGCAATTTGGCAAAGGCGTTGTTGTTCAGCTCCGCTCAGATGCCTACGAAATATGTTTTATCGAAAATGGTGTGCGCCAGCTAATGCGCAATTACGAAGGCCTTGAAATAATAGAGGCTGTTGAAACGCCTTCAGACCTTGCCACTTACGAAAAAGTTGAGAAAAGCCTGATCCGCGTACTTAGGCGGTTCAGCGATTTACAGGAAACCGTTCCTTTCGGCAGCAAATGGACCGGAGGGAAATTGATAATGGTTCCTGGTGATCTCAGCCTTAAAGAAAAAGAAATTCCCATCGATGCCTTCTTCCATAAGATTGTAATGCTGCGCGACAGGCTCCGCGTGCTTGAAGCCAGGATTAATTCAAGCAAACTCACTGACGAGGAAAAAGTAGAGCTCCAGCAATATATTACGCGCTGCTATGGAAGCCTCACCACGTTTAATGTCCTGTTCAAAAATAAGGAAGACCAGTTTGTCGGAGACAAGGGAGCATAAGAGCTGAAATAGCCATCTCGTTATAAGGATGACGAGACCAACAGAAAATGAAATTTTCTTCAATCATGGCGAACCTTTAGCTCACGAATACCTTTAAAAATAAGCACGGAATGAGTGATTCCATGTGACCCGTAAAAAATAAATAATAACACATGAAATTCCTACTCTGTAGCATCTTCGCAATTCTTACGGTACTTGCTGTAAGCGCGCAGCAACCTGACTATATCATCTCCGCTCCTGCCGGAAATCGTTTCACGCATATCGACCGAAACGGGAAAACGGTTATCCCAAATGGCCGGATTATTACACCTGGAGGCAAAAGTTACACTGTAGCGCCTCATCCTTACGGGCTTGCCATCAGTAACGACGGAACAATTGCCATTACGGCCAATTCGGGCATTGTGCCTCTTTCCATTACTATCCTGCGCAACCTGCAGTCATCAATCCCTGATATTCAGCAGGTACCGCCCGGAGCATCAACCGACAATGGTATACTGGCTTCGGTTTTTATGGGATTGGCCATTTCGCCCGATAATAAGTTGGCTTATGTGGCCGGTGGTCAGGAAAACATGGTTTTTATCTTCGATATCGCTACCGGCAATAAACTTGGCGCCATAGATTGCAATCCCAAAGAAGGAAAAGTCGATTATTCGCATGGTTACATCGGCGATATGGTACTCAGCCGCGACGGGAGCCGCCTATATGCTGTAGATCAGATCGGGTTTCGTGTCATCATTCTTGATGCGGTAAACAGGAAAATTCTCTCGAGTATACCGGTAGGCCGATATCCTTTCGGAATAGCGTTATCACCCGACGAACGCACATTATACGTAGCCAATGTAGGCATGTATAAATACAGCCTGATCAAACAAAAGAAAAATGGCGAATGGAAGAATGGTAAAATAGATTTTCCTGCTTTTCCCTATGGTTCCAAAGAAGCCGAAGACGGCATTTCCAACGATTCACTCCGTATACCGGGACTCGGTCCAATGGATTCAGATGAGTCATTTTCAGTCTGGGCTATCAGCCTCAGAAATCCATCAAAACCACAGGTAACCGCCAAAATAAAAACAGGTACAAAGGTTGGTCAGATGGTGGAAGGTTTCCCTGCAGTGGGAGGTTCGAGCCCCAATTCAATCGTTGCTACTGATCATTATATTTTCATCAGCAATGGCAACAATGACAATATTACCGTTCTGGATGCAAAACGTCAGAAGATCATCCGGCAAATTTACCTTAGTCCCGATAAAAGATTAAATGGTTTACGTGGCATTATTCCCTTTGGTCTTGCTGCATCGCCTGATGGGAAAAGAGTGTATGCAGCAGAGTCGGGATTAAATGCCATTGCTGTGATAGATGTGGATTTGCTCAATGTAGCCGGTCATATTCCTGCCGGATGGTTCCCTGCAAAACTGAAAGTTACACCCGACGGCAGTAAGTTGATTATCGCAAATGCAAAAGGCTTTGGCAGCGGACCCAATGGTGGCGAAGCTTTCACAGTTGGCCCCGAAGGAAGCTATATTGGCGGTCTGATGAAAGGAACGGTAGAAATTATGGATATACCCGGCGATTTTGCATTGCCAATGCTTACACAGCAGGTTATAGAGAATAATTTTACGATGGATGCAGCCCTGTCGGCAACTTTCGACTGGCGAAAAGGTAACCCGGTTCCTTTATTTCCCGGGCAAAAAAAATCCCCCATAAAGCACATCGTATTTATTTCGAAGGAGAATCGCACCTATGATGAAATATTCGGCCAGGTAAATGGTGCGGAAGGCGATACCTCTATTGCACGTTATGGCAGGAACGTCACATTTACCAACCACGATAAAAGTCAAAAAGTTGAAAATGTTACAGTGATGCCAAACCACCTTCAATTGGCTGGGCAATTCAGCATCAGTGATAATTTTTATGTAGATTCCGATGTTTCGGCCGATGGGCATAGGTGGCTTGTGAATACTTACCCCAACGAATGGGTGGAATCCACAACGCCTGCCAATTACGGTGGCAACCGCGATTACCGCAAAAATTCCAACGCTCCCGGTAACCTTGGAATGAACGGGGCTTCCGGTGCCATTTATCCGGAAGATTATAACGAAAGTGGTTCCATGTGGGATCACCTGGAGCGACACAACATCAATTATTACAACTTTGGGTTCAGTGTGATGTTCGAGCCGGCCGATTACAAGGATACTTATAAGTACGGAGGCATAAAACAGGTAGCCAACTTCCCGCTGCCGGCTTCGCTGTGGAACCACTCATCGCGCTTGTATCCGACATACAACACGGCCATTCCCGATCAGTTCAGGGTAGATATTTTTGAAAAAGAATTTACCGAAAAATGGGGAGCAGGGAAAGATACGCTGCCGCGCATGCTCACCGTGATACTTCCAAACGATCACGGTGCCGGGGAGCGTCCGGAGGCCGGGTATCCATTCCGCGAAAGCTATATGGCAGATAACGACCTGGCTGTAGGACGCATTGTGGAATTCCTTTCGCATACACCTTATTGGAAAAGCATGGCCATCGTTATTACCGAAGACGACGCCCAGAACGGTGTGGACCACGTTGATGCGCACCGCAGTGTGCTTATGGTGATCTCGCCTTACGCGAAAAAGAATTTTGTGAGCCACGTTCATTACAGTTTCGGAAGCATTTTCAAAACATTCTGGAATACGCTTGGTCTCCCCTATCTCAATCAATACGATGCCGGGGCGACTGACATGGCAGATATGTTTTCAGATCAGCCTGATTTCACTCCATACATAGCCTTACCTGTTGATTCACGCATATTTGACCCACAAAAAGCACTTGATCCTTTTGATGAAAAATTCAATTGGGAACAACTTAAAAAAAGCCCGGCGATCGACAATCCCGAAGATATGATCCGCGAAAGCAAAGAACAGGACGAATGGAGGCGCGAAGGGCTTGTACCGCCAAAGAAGTAGATCCCACGCCCGGGGAGGTGCCTTATTGACAGGGTGACTCAAAGATATTGACAGGGTGACTCAAAGTCACCCCGTCAATAATCAATTAATAAAACACGACCATGATAAAAAGTACCCTCTATTTTGGCAACCTGGCCTACCTCAGCCTTATTAATCAAAAACTTATACGCCTATAATCCTGGTGCAACTGAAAGTCTTGCCCGGCGTTTACCAACTATTTCTGTTCATATCCAGACTGACTAACGATTATCTTAAGCTAAACCAATATGATTTTTAACAAAGACCATATTTATCATATATACAACCAGGGCAATAACAAAGGCCAGATTTTCTTTACACGCGAAAACTACCTGTTTTTCCTCCACAAAATAATAGTTTACATACTGCCTTATTCAGATATACTGGCTTGGTGCCTTATGCCCAACCATTTTCATCTGATGGTATATGTGACTCCAGATTCTCCAGATATGGGGCTGACCAAAAAGTCCCAGTTCTTCTTTAAAGATTTGCCCTTTTCTTTTGATGGAA
>Ga0315283_10000989_pt1 | contig 22063 bp, 8 predicted proteins | sample YL17G09_0_MG_FD_204541 | JGI IMG/M metagenome (GOLD analysis project Ga0315283, IMG submission 204541) | Sediment microbial communities from Yellowstone Lake, YNP, Wyoming, USA - YL17G09_0 | ecosystem: Environmental > Aquatic > Freshwater > Lake > Sediment | place: USA: Wyoming | collected...
CGGCGTCCTGGCCGATGAGCCACATGTACCTGCCGTCTCCCTTGTTCAGGAAGGTGGTGAGATTGGTCTTGTCGTTTGTGGTGAGGGCGTCCGCACTCTGGCCGGCCACCCAGATGATTGCATTGTAGATGTCCAGCTTCGAGGTGCTCGGACCGTCGCTGGCGCCCAGCGTGACGAAGAGGTCGTACTTGTAGCCAAGGGTATCCAGTGCCTTTGTCAGGTTTCCGCTCGAGTTGAAGGAGGCTCCGCCGTTGTTCAGCGAGCCGTCGTCGTCAACCACCAGCATGCCGTACCTTACATACAGCGAATCCTTCGCGATTGCCGAGGAGACCTGGTTGTTGTATTCGTTTATCTCCTCTATGTAATCGTAGGGGTCTACCTTGCCTGTTATGGTGTGATAGCCTATCGTGTTTGCCGTCCAGACCATGCTTACCTTTATGTACCCACCATAGCCGGGGACCCTGAGGCTGGCGTTGCCGGTGTCCTGGGGTATCCAGATCTCCGAGGTGGACGGGTCGAAGGTTGTCAGGCTGCCGCTAACATTGATGGTCACGAGCCTGGGGTCGAACGCCAGTCCGTCCACATAGAACGCGACCTGCAGCTCGGGATGTCCGGCGTCCAGCGGCTCGTCGTTTATGCCGTTGTTCCTCACATACATCGTTATGTTGACCTCTTCCATAAAAGACGGCGATGGCTTGTCGAACTGCTGGTCCGAAACCGAGAGGTCGCGGCCCCAGGTGGCGGAGCAGTTGAACCACTTTAGCATCTCGTAGACCATCATGGATTTGTCATTCGTCCTGAGCACCTGCATTGGCTCGAAGCCGAAGAGCGCGGCCTTGTAGGTCTCAGCGTTCCCGCCGGTGATATTGGTCGAGGCGTTGAACAGTATCGAGTTGGCGCGGCCCGTGCCGCCCTTCTCCGCGAACGCTGCATCGGACCTGCCGACAATAGGGTTCAGGCAGTCAGTGCGGTCCAGCAGGCCGGTGGCGTAGGGCTTGGTCATGTTTATCTCTGTGCCGTTGAGGATGTTCTTGCCGACTATCGGGTCCGTGGTCCCAGTATTGAGATATGGGCCGGGCGTGGCCGATGAGAGCCACATGACATTGTTGAGGAACGCGTTGTTCACTCCCAGGTCGCTCACGATGTCCTGGCCGATGAGCCAGACGCGCCCCTTCTCGTCGAAGAGGTACTTGGTCAGGGCCGCCTGGTCATTGGCCGAGAGCGTTTCCGTGTCCTCGTAGCCTGTCATCCAGATGACCAGGTCGTAGTCCTTGAGCGGATGTTCGCCGCCATTGTAGAGCGGGCCGTCCCCGCCGGCAACATAATGCACGACATAGGACGCTCCGACCGAGTCCAGGGCGCCCTTCATCTGGGTCATGACGTCCCTGAGGCCGCCCTCTCCGGCATGGTCGTCGTCGACGAGCAGGACCGTGGGCAGGACATCTATCACTATGCTTTTTTGGTCCGATGTCCCGTTGGGGTCCGTGGCGTTGACGATGATTGTGTGGGCTCCGCCCTTCGTCGCCTTCCAGACCACCGTGGATATGGATTCGCCGCCGACAGGCACGCCCACCCCGCTCTCGATGCCAATGAGGTTCGGCAATGAGACGCTACCGTCGTAGTATCTTATGGTTGCGTTTGCGGGCACACCTCCCTGGTTGGCAACACGCGCACTGAGGTTGACGTAGTTGCCGTGGACCGGGTACTTGGGGAAATAGTCGATGCTGCGGAGCCTGAGCACCGGGTTTCCGGGGTTCTGCGCTATGACCGCGTATCCGACGCGGTAGTCCTTGGAGGCGTAGTTGTTGGCGAACCTGGTCTCGTTGAGCAATGGCACTATTCTCACAGTTATGGTATGGATGCCCCAGCTGCCCACCGGTATCCTGTACTGTCCGCTCAGGTTCTGTGTAGATGTCGCATTGAGGCTCATCGTGAAGTTCCCGACCGGGTAGCTCTTCACATCGAGCACCGAGTAGTCATAGACCCTCACGAGGAAGCTGTATGCTGCCGCCGCGCCGTAGTTGTGGATGGTGGCGTTGACCGTGACATTGTCGCCGGCCATCGGTGTATTGTTGTCGTCCACCGTTACGTTGTCGCGCAGCAGGACACAGATATCCTCGACCCGGACACCAAGGTCCGGTACATTCATCGCATCCGGGCCCCTCTGCAGTACGTTGTCCAGTATCACAACATGATTTTTGGTATCGATGACCTGCACCCTTACGACCTGGGTCGGGTTGGTGACGCACTGGTACACCCAGCCCTGTCCCATCTCCCAGGTGTTCTGACCGCTTCGGCCCTCCGCCACGGTGAGCGTGCGGTTCAGGCTTTCGTTGACGAACAGGTAGACCCTCACATTATTCCCGGTGAGGGCCTCGCCGCCCATGTGGAGCACGCTGACGTTCTGGCCGTCGTACGTTGCCTCGAGGTCCGCCCTGGTCGCCTCGTTGGGCTCGGTCACCGTGCTGATCTGGAGCGCCAGCGCGGAGACCATCATAACGGACATTACGACCAGCAGTATGTCGCCGATTATCTCGGCGGCGCCGCTCCTGTCGCCCGAGAGCTTTTGCCTTTTAGTCCTGTACCTTCCGCTGCTAGTCTTCATTGAAGCTCACCTCCCTTGGGGGCGCTCGCCGCGAGCGCCATCCTTTCGGTCCTCGGGACCGCACTCATCGCCGATGTTATGGAATCATATGCCGGAACGAAACCTGGCACCGCCGGGGCCGTGAAGGAAGCTCCGCCCGCCTGCGCATCCGGCGCAGCGGGTGCCGTTCCTTGGGCAGTGCGGCCCTCAGGCGCGGAGCGCCCGCCGGTCGTCGTGTTGCCGAACACCATCACATTGTCGACATAGAACCCGCCGAAGCCTGAGACCGTGTCGAAATGGTTGACGGCATCGTTCCGGGTCACGACACGGAACCTTAGCTGTATGACCGTGCCCGCCCAGCCGGTCAGGTCGCAGTTCACCCTGGAGAGCGATGTGCTGGAGACCCAGCTGCTTCCCAGGTTGACGCCGGTGAAGCTCTTGCCGTCAGGTCCGGCCCCTTCCGAGCCGGAGACCTTCCAGGCGGCCCTGACACCGTAGTTCAGGGGGCGCCACACGACGCCGTTGTCGTTCGAGACCTCGACGCGGAACCCGTCCGGGGGCCTGCCTTCCGAGTAGTTTATGTTGAACTTGAAGCTGGCCAGCAATGTCGCATCGAGTGCGTTCGTAAGGTCTATGGGAATGGTGATGAGGCTGTTGTCGATGCCTGGCTTGAGGTAGTCTATGCTTGCGCTCGGGTTGTGGCAGAGCCACGCATACTCACCCGCATAAACGTCGGCATTGTCCCCGCCGGTTCCCAGCACATCGCCCTTCTTCACGAGCTCCCACTGGTCGGACGACGTGGTCAGGACCGCAGCGGAATTGCTGCGGCCGACCTTCACCTCGACATCGTCGATGTACCAGCCCCTTCCGCCGCCGCCTCCGGCGCGGACGTAGTCGAACATGACGCGCACGTACTGCTGGCCGCAGAACTGGGCGAGGTCCACCTCGACATATTCCCAGCCGTAGACGCCGTTGCCGCTGACGCCGTTCCAGCACCAGCGTATCTCGTTGTTGAAGTCGTCCACGGGCGTGACATCCATCCTGATGTTGCCGGTGTAGGACTGCGCCGGTGTCATGTACTTGTAATTGAAGGTGGTGTTGTCCTGCGATGTTCCCACGAGCACGACGCCGCCGCTGTAGCCCATCTTCAGGTTGTACTTGTGCCAGAATGACAGCTTGGCGGTCTGCACGCCCTGCAGGCTGAACGAGGTCGTGAGCGCCCAGTTGTCGTTGGTGCCGGGGACGTTCACGCCGCGACCGCTCGCCGTGGCGCCGTTCTCGCTGACTGGGGCCGCTTCGACCTGTGGTCCATCCTCGGCGCGTGCGGAGCGGGCGACAGTAAGGGACCCGAGTTCCTCGGCCACCTGCTCGAACACTCCCTGGAGCTCGTCGCTCGTGGGCGCGTAGAAGTACTTGCCCTGCTTCGAGGTCGTTGCCACGCGGTACATGTTGTATTCCGGAGTTCCGGACTCGAAGTACTGGTCGCCGACGCCAACATAGTAGCTTCCTGTCCTCTGCCTCTCAGCCACGGAGCCGGCCTGGGCGAAGTTGGGGATATTATCGTCATGCTCGAGATTGAGGCCTATCGTATAGACTGTCATGGGGGCATTCAGAAGACCCTTCACATCGCTCCCTCCGCCGGTGAAGTTGCAGCAGTGCCAATAGCCTGCCGTGGTCGCGTCCCCGAAGTACTTGCCCCAGTGGCCGGGGTTCTTGAAGTTGTCCGTGGTTCCCCAGTTTATCCAGGGCGCGAAGCCGTTGTTGCTGCCCTGCTCGCACTTGGCGAAATCGCCCTCGGCCGGAGGGGTCGCTATGCCTGTGTCGGAGCCCTGGAAGTCGCAGCCGTCCGTGAGCGCCACCACAGCGGGCACCCTGTCCGCCTGCCTGTTGTTCCAGCAGTATTCCATGGCCTCGCCAGTGACGAGCCACAGCTGGGTGTAGCTCTGGGTGGTGAGGCTGTTTATGGAATTGGTGACGGTTGTCCTGCCGGCCGCATTTAGCGTTGTGTATGTGAGATGCCGTCTCTGGACATCGGATGACTGCGCATGGTAGATGGCCACGCGGCTGTCGTTGGTGAGCATGGAAACCAAGGTATTTGCCGCATTTATCTCGTCTGTCAGCGGCTGGCCGTTCATGGAGCTGGATGTGTCGAAGACCAGCACGCAGTCCAACGGAGCTCCAGGCTCCTTCAGCTTGAACGAGCTGTTCATTGAGTGGTAGTCGTCCAGGGCCTTCTGGAACCCGTAGAGACCGTGCCAGGCGGAGATGATGTTCGTGCTCACATTGCCCGTGTCGAGGTACTCGAGCGCGGATTCGCCGTTGATGCGCAGTATGGTCGCCTCGTGCTTCCAGTTCCTCGTCCCGTTCTCCATGTCGTCATAGAAGAAGTAGGAGCGCAATCCTAGTGCGGCCAGGTCGTTGAATTTGAATATTTCCGGCACGGTGTTGTCGGGGTCGACCCAGACCGATATGGTCCTCGAGCCCGCAAAGAGCGGGGTCCAGACAATCTCCGCGATGGTCAGGCCGTCCGCTCCGATGGATGAGAAGGTCGAGCCGATGACAGTGGCGCCATCCGAGAAGCGGACCGTGCAGTCGCCCCTGGTGCCGCCGATGTTCTTGATTATCGCCTTTGCGACATAGGAGTTGCCCATCCCCGGGTTCATGAACGCCATGGGTATCATGTTGGCATAGTACATGTCGACCTGCGTGACCCTCAGCTCGGTGCGCGTTTCCGGCATCCCGAACCAGTGGAGCACCATGTATGAAAGCTCGGTCTCGAACTCCGTATCGGGCACGCCGCCCTTTGCGGCGATGGCCGAGAGCTCCCAGCCGGTGTAGACCACCTTGGTGCCCAGGGTGTTGCTGTCGTACCGGACGGCGTTGAACGTGCCCGTGGCCGCGTTGGCATACGTGATGCCGTTGGCGTCCGCCCTCGGCGTCAGCACGGACCCGCCGTTCGCCGGTAGGAACGTGAGCGCGGTCGAGTAGTTGATGCCGTGGCCGATGGTGTCGTTCTTCACGCCGTAGAGCGGGTTGGGTGTGTTCTGGTTGCGGCTCACTCCCTGCACATGCATGTAATCGTACACGAACGAGCCGACGCCGTAGGCGCCGGTCTGGTATGCATCCTGGCCTACGAGCCAGAAGCCGCGGTTGTCGCCGGCGGAGAGGTAGCCCTTGATGGCCGTCTCGTCGTTGGTTGTGATGGGGGTTGTACCTACAGGAGCGCACTGGCCCGTGAGCCAGATGACGGAGTTGAACCTCTCGAGGTAGGTCTCATTGGGCCCATCAGCGGCCCCGCTGGGGACCACATACGTTGTATATCTGTATCCGAGCCTGTCCAGCGTCGCCGTCAGGACGCCGGTCGAGTTGAAGTTGGTGGCGCCCATGCGATTGTTGGGGCTGTCGTCATCGTCGACGACCAGCAGGCCGTAACGGACCGTTATCTTCGAGGTGGAGGCTCCCCACAATTCGTTGTTGTCCTCGTCCACTTCCTCGATGAAATCGTAGGGGTCCGCCATCACCCGGATGGTATGCGGGCCGACCTTGTTGGCCACCCAGGTCATCGTGACGCGCACTTGGCCGCCGTAGGCAGTTACATTGGGCACCTCCACGGGGTTCGTGGTCATGCTTGCGTTCTGCAAGGTGCCGTTCAGCCATACCTTGTAGGCCGGTATCGGGCTCCCGTCCATCATGAACAGGACCTGCACCTTGTCCGAGCCCACCGGCTCGTTCTCCGCGCCGTTGTTCCTCAGGTATACCGTGATGTTGACATCGTCCATGAACGCCGGGGTGAGCGTTGCGAGCACCTGGTCGGCCAGTGCCAGGTCACGGCCCCATCTGGCCAGCGCGCCGAACCAGTTGAGCATCTCGTACGTGAGGATGGTGCGGTCGTTGGCGCTGGCTATCTGCGAGAACTCGAATGCATAGAATGCCATCATGTACGTCTGGGTGCTCGGGGTCCCGTTGGTGGTGGCGTTGAACATGAGCGAGTTGTTGGCGCCGCTGGTGGAGTTGTAGAACGCTCCCACGGCCTTCGAGTCCGCGGTGATGGCGTCGGCGCGGTCTGAGAGCCCGCTGGTCCAGGGCTTCGGATTCATGGAGATGGAGAACGGGTCCGTCACATTGTTGCCGGTGCAGCCCTCGAGCGGGTCCGCTGAGCCGCCGTCGAGGACATTGCTCTGCACGTGGATGTAGTTCGTCAGGAACGCGTTGTTGGTGGCCTTCAGGTCGTCCACGAGGTCCTGGCCTATCAGCCAGACCTTTCCGTTCGCTTTCATGTATCTGGTGATATTGGAAACATCGTTGCTGGTGAGCGTGCTGCTCTTCTCGTAACCTGTCATCCAGATGACCAGGTCGAAATCCATCATCCTCTTGCGCAGGGGGCCCACATTGAACTGGGGCCCGTCGCCGCCGCCCACGGAATAGTATGTGTACTGGGCGCCGACGGAACGGAGCGCGGCCCTCATCGATGTTACCGAGTCCTTCAGACCGCCCTCACCTGCATGGTCGTCGTCCACGAGCATGATTGTGGGCAGGACCTCGAGGACCACCGTACGGTTGTTGTTGAGCAGGTTTGCGTCGTCGGGCGGACCGTTTGTGACCGAGACATTCGCCATCATCGTATGGAGCCCGCCGAGGGTGGGGATCCAGAGGGTGCTGACCTCGAGCAGCTGGCCCGAGGAGACTGATATGTTGATGTCCGTGAATATTGCATTGGAGATGTCCCAATATGTGAGGCTCACGTTGGCGGGTATCCCGCCCTGGTTGGCTATCCTCACGAATATCTTCACAGTGTCCCCGTGCTGCGGGTGGTTGTTCGAGAAGTAGAGCGCCGTGACGTTGAGGTCGGGCGCATAGGGCGTGATGATGCCCGGGCCGACCCTCACGACCTTCTTGGCATAGTTGTTGGTGAACAGGCTTTCGTTGTACAGTGGTATTACTCTGACATATATCGTGTGGGGTCCCCAGTCCTGGATGGACCAGTTCACGCTCACGGTCTTGTTGTCCTGTGCATATCCGGATGCGTTGAGCGTAGGGATTGAGATCTGCTGCAGGGCCGATGAGCTGAACATGTAGACCGATGTCGCCACCTGGACATTGGTGACGTTCACTTTCCCGTAATTATGGACCGTGATGTTGATGGTCAGGTTCTCGGCTATCATCGGGGCGTTGGGGCCGTCATCAATAAGCTGCCCGTTGCGCCAGAACGATATGTCCGCAACCGTGAGCCCTATGTCGGGGAGCAGTCCGAAATCCTGGCCTTTCTTGACATACTGCTCCGATATCACGCGGTCATTTTTCGTGTCGATTATCGCCACGTATACCGTATCGTCCGGGGTGACAAGTGCGCTGATATCCCGCTTCCAGTTTTCTCCGACGCCCAGTACGCCGTCCCCGTTCCCGCTGGCTATGTTGTAGGATGTCGGGGCCACCGCGCCCTTTCCGACCTGGATGGCTATGTTCGGGTCCTTGAGCGGGTTGCCGCCCAGATGCTCTATCGTGAGGTTCTTCCCGTCGAAGGACGCGACGGTGTCGGCGGTGATGAGCCCTACCGGTGCGGGCATGGACAGGAGCTGGGCCGCGAGCGCCGAAAGCATGATGACGCTCATGACGACCAGCAGGATGTCGCCCAATACTTCGGAGGCTCCGGTGTCATCCTTGCTGAGACTGCGGTCGAATTTGTGTGCGCTCATTGTCCATACCCCCTTCGGACCCTCCACGCATCGGCCATCGCCATGTCATGCCTTTCCTCGTGAGGGGTGCTTCCAGCGTTTGCTGGGTTCGCATCGACACAGGGCGTCTGTTCCGCACCGGAATCCGCCGACGCCGTGCCGGCCGCATCCTCAGTGGCGCAGTCCTGCCGCGCCTCCGAGGACGCCATGGCACGACCCGTGGTCGTATTGCCCGTGACCGTCACATCGTCTATGTAGAAGCCCCCGAAGCCGGCGGCGTTGCTGTCGTAATGGTTGGTCATGTCCGTCCTGGTAGTCACCCTGAAGCGTATCTGTATGACCGAGCCGGCCCATCCGGTGAGGTCGCAGTTCAGCCTCGCCAGGGTGCCGCTCTCCACCCAGTTATCCCCAAGGTTGACGCCGGTGCCGCTGGTCCCGTCAGGTCCCGCGGCCTCCGTGCCGGACACCTTCCAGGCGCTACGGACACCCCTGTTGAGTGCCCTCCAGGTCTCTCCGTTATTGCTCGTGACCTCGACCCGGAAGCCGTCCGGAGGCCTGCCCTCGGTGTAGTTGATGTTGAACTTGAACCTCACATCGAGCCTGGCGTTGAGAGCCCTGGTAAGGTCGATGGGCACGGTGATGAGGCTGTTGTCGATGCCGCCCTTGAGGTAATCGACCCCGGTGGCGCTAGTGTTGTGGCACAGCCAGGCATGGGTCCCGCTGTAGGCGTCCGCCGTGTCCCCGCCACCGCCTCCGAGCGAGGAGCCCTTGGTAACGAGCTCCCACTGGTCGTCCGAGGCCGCGGTGACGGCCACCGAGTCGGAGCGCTGGACCTTTACCTCGACGTCGTCGATGGCCCAGCCCCAGCCGGAGCCTCCGTCGCAGAACAGGTATGCGAACTTCACCCTGACATACTGGTTTCCGACGAACTGCGTCAGGTCGGCTTCCACGTAGTCCCAGGTGAACTTGCCGGCGCCGCTTATCCCGTTCCAGCACCACCGCATCGGATTGCTGTAGCTGTCGTTGAGATGGGGCGTGCCCCATTCGGATATCTTGAGGTTTCCGGGATACGGCTGGAGAGGCGTGATGTATTTGTACGAATAGGGCCCGGCCGCCGCGGCCGCCACGCCCACCATGAGCACGCCGCCGTTTGCCGACGGCTTGATGTTGTACTTGTGCCAGAACGTGAGCTTGGCGTTCTGGACGCCTAGCAGGCTGAATGTGGATGTCGTGAGGTTCCTGTCCTTGGAGACCTCGTCACCGTTGTTCCACGCCGGAGGCGCCTGCGGCGGGGGCGGCGGCGGCGGCCTCGAGGCGTTGATGACCAGGTCATCTATCGCCCAGCCGGCGTACACGACACTGCCGTCCGACGTAAACTGGAAACGGACCCTCATCTGGTTGGTCGAGCCGACGAAGCCGCCCAGTGACAGGTCTATGCCTGACCTGAGCTGCCATGCGTTGGTGTAGGTACCCTGGCTCCACACCTGTGTCCAGGTGGTGCCGCTATCATTGCTTATCTGGACGGTCGTGTAGTCGTAACCGGACTCCACAGCCTCGTACGACCAGAACGAGAGGTACGGCTCGATATATCCGGTAAGGTCGAACACAGGAGAAACCAGGTAGTCCAGTTCTCCATTGACGTACTGGCCTGTCGCCGTGTTGAAGCATCTGTATGAATACGTGCCTGCATGGGCCATTGTATTGGTCCTGACCCAGGTCGAACCGGCGCCGGCCGCATTGGTGATGGTCCAAGCCTTGGCGGTCTCGAAATCGTCCGTGAATATGATATCAGCCCTTTCGCCGGCTGCGCCCTCCGGCGAGGAGCGGCCCGCGGACTGCGCGATGTCCGCTATGACCTGCGCGATGGCCTGGTAGATGCCCGCCAGCTGGGCGCTAGTGGGTGCGTTGTAGTACTGGCCTCCCGTCGAGGCTGCCGCGGCGTCCGTGAGGTCCACTGTGTTGATGCCGAAGCCCAATCCGATGGTGAACAGCGGCCCGTGCAGGTTGCCGATGGCAATGAGCGTGTTGGCCTTGGTGTACGGGTTGACGTCGTTGTTGAAGTTGCCGTCCGTCAGGAACACCACGCATTTCACCGCATCTGCGCGGCCGTTGTTGATGCAGTAGTTCACGGCCTGTGTCATCGCGGTCCAGCCCGCTGTCATGCCGCCCACGACGATTCCGTCGACGGCGAGCTTGGCCGCAGGCTTGTTGAAGGTGAACCCGATGTTCATGACAACGCCGCTCTCGTAGGACCACACGGAAACGCGGTCTATGTTGCTGAGCTGGTCTATGAATATCTTGGCCGCGTTCTTGCAGTCGGTGAGGGGCTGGCCTCCCATGGAGCCGGAGCGGTCTATTACTATGACCACGTCCACGGGCTTCTGGGTGAGCAGCTTTGGCTCGTGCATGTAGAAGCTCTTCTTGAAGCTGTGATATGTCGAGCTGATGTTGGTCTGGCTCATGTTGTCCGTCGTATTATAGAAGCCGTCCATCTGGGACCACGTCGATATCACGGAGGTGTTCACGGTGCCTGCGTCAAGGAAGTCCAAGGCGGATTCGCCGCTGAGGTGCGCTATGGTCGCCTCATGCTTGAAGTTCTTGGTCCCGCTCTCCAGGTCGTCGTAGAAGAAGTAGGTCTGGAGGTTGTATACTGCGCGGTTGTTGAACTTGAATATCTCGGTGACCATGTTGTCCGGGTCCACCCATACATTGATGGACCTGCTTCCGGCGAACAGGGGCGTCCAGACTATCTCCACGAGGGAGCGGCCCTCCGCTTCCACGGAAACGGAGACGGAATCGATGATGGTGGTGCCGTCGCTGAAGCGGACAACAGCGTCCGCGCGGCTTCCGCCGGGGTTCCACACCATCGCTTTCAGCACATACGACTGGCCTATCATCGGCTTGAGCTCCCTTATCGGGAGCATGGCGTCGTAGTACAGGTCGAGGGGCGTGATCCTCAGTTCCTTCCTGATATCGTACATGTCGAACCAGCGCATTATCTGGAATGCAAGCTCGGAGCTGTAGTTCTGGTTCCCTGTGAACGATACGAAGCTCAGGTCCCATGCGGTGAAGACCGTCTTGAAGTTGTACGTCTCATTCGTGTACCTGACCGAGTTGAAGGGCCGTGAGAGCTGAAGGTCGTCGACCATGCCGCTGCCGACGTTGATGGAGACCTCGAAGCCGTCCACGCTCCGGATGGTGCGCGTAGACCATCCGGTGCCGTCCTGCAGGTCGCGCTGCAGGTCGCGGGTGGCGGTGTGCCAGATGCCGTTCGCGGTCCAGGCGCCAAGGCCGTGATGCACGGGTTCCGCTCCCAGCGCATCGGCGTCCGCATCGGAGTAGCTCAGCGTGTGGTGCGCGCCCAGGTCGTCGGTCACATGGAACTGCACCGTGTAGTTCATGGCGAACTTGAAGCTCCACTGCGCGGTGTAGCGGGCCATGTCTATCCACGGCAGGTCGTTCGTGTTCTGATTGTTGGAGGGGCTGAAGTCGCCCAGAATGAACACCGTGTTCTGGACGTTGACGCCTGTCCTGTTCAGGGAGATGACGTTGGACGCTCTTCCGGAATCGTAAAGGTTGGCGAAGACGTTGGTCGAACCCAAGGGGTTGACGCGAACACCCCAGCCGGTCGTTTGCCCGTCCTGTGCGTCCTCGTAGACCTTCTCGTTGGGCTTGGTGAGGTCAGGCATCGGGGCCTGGTATATGGCGCCCTCGCCGTCGATGTACGGGACCAGAATGGCGCCGCTGTCGGCGAACGCCGGCTGGGCGGGATACCTGGCGCCGTGGGCGAACGGGTCCAGATAGGCCCCCTCGATGGAGGAAGGCGTCTTCTGGCCGACGGGGTCCAGGACCCTGGCCGTGCGCAGGAAGTCCCTGTAGAAGAGGTCCGAGCCGTCGGAGTAGTTGCCGAGGTTGACGGCATCCTGTCCGATGAGCCACAGGTACCTGCCGTCGCCCCTCTTGAGGAACGCCGTAAGGTTGGCCTTGTCGTCGGCGGTCAGCGAGTTGGTGGTCTGGCCCGCAACCCAGATGATGGCGTTGTAGAGCTCCAGCTTGGACAGTGGCGGGCCCATCGTGGCCGCGCCCATCACCACATGGATGTCGTAATCGTATCCGAGGGTGTCCAGCGCCGAGCTCACATTGAGCGAGGCGTTGTAGTTGGCGCCGCCGTTGTTTGCGCTCTGGTCGTCGTCCACGAGGAGCAGGCCGTAGCGGACATACAGCACTTCGTTCGCGATAGCGCTCGATAGCCTGTTGTTGTATTCGTTTATCTCCTCGATGTAGTCGTAGGGGTCTACCTTGACGGTAACGCTGTGGGAGCCGACCTTGTTGGCCACCCAGGTCATGGACACCTTGATGTAGCCTCCTTCCTTGTCGATATGCAGGTTGGGGTCGGGGGTGCTCTGGGGCAGCCAGATCTCGGACGAGGGCTGGTCGAACTTCCATATGGTGCCGTGGTCATCGACGGTGATGGAGGTCGGGTCGAAGACGATACCGTCGACGTAGAACCCTATCTGCAGGATGGGGCTTATGAAGTCCGGGGGCTCGTTATTGAGGCCGTTGTTCCTCACATAGACGGTGATGTTGACCTCATCCATGAACGAGGGGGTCTGGATGTCGAACTCCTGGTCCGATATCGAGAGGTCGCGTCCCCATTTCGCGGAGCAGTTGAACCATCTGAGCATCTCGTAGGTTATGAGCGACCTGTCGTTGGAGCGCTTTATCTTGGAGAACTCGAAGCTGAACAAGGCGGCACGATACGTATCGATATTGGGCGTTCCGTTCGTGGTGGCGTTGAAGATGAGGGACACGGGCCTGTTGGAGCCGCCCTTCTCCGCAAGCGCCACCTTGGCCTTGTTGGTGACCTTGAGGTAATCGCCCTGGTTGCTCAGGCCTGTCGGGAACGTGCTCGTGAAGTTGAACTCCGAGCCGGAGAAAAGGTCGACGCCGATGACGGGGTCCGGGGTTCCGGCGTCGAGGTAGGCGACGGGCATCGTGTTGTCTATCTTCATGACGTTGTTGAGGAACGGGTTGTTGACTCCCAGGTTGCTGACGATATCCTGACCGATGAGCCAGAGCCTGCCATGTGAATTGTACATATATTTCGTGAGCGAGGACTGGTCGTTCGCAGTGAGGGTGTTCGTGCTCTCGTAGCCTGACAGCCAGATTACCAGGTCGAAGTCCTTGAGGGGATGCTCGCCCGCATCGTACAGGGGGCCGTCGCCACCGGAGACATAGTGCAGGGTGTAGGATGCGCCCACGCTTTCCAGGGCCGCTTCCATCGGGGTGATGACGTCGCGCAGGCCGCCCTCTCCGGCACGGTCATCATCGACCAGCAGGATGGTCGGCAGGACCTCGATCTGCTTCGAGAGCTCGCCTCCGGTCCCGTTGGGGTCCGTGACGTTGACGATGATGGTGTGCAGTCCGCCGGAAGAGGTCTTCCAGATGATGCTCGAAAGCGACTCGCCGCCGACTGGCACGCCCAATCCCGTCTCGGTGCCGATGAGCACGGTCTTGTTGTTGTCGTAGTAGCGAACGGTCGCATGGGCGGGAACGCCGCCCTGGTTGCTGATGCGCGAGGAGATCATGATGCTGTTGCCGTGGATGGGGTGGGTGTTCGAGAAATCTATCGCCCTCACGCCCAGCACGGGGCTCGTCGGGCTCGAGGCCTGCACGAGGTAGCCGACACGGTAGTCCCTGGAGGCATAGTTGTTGGCGAACCTCGTCTCATTATAGATGGGGATTACCTTTACGTTCATGGTGTGGGGTCCCCAGCTGCCTTTCTTGAGCGAATAGTTGATGGTGACATTCACCCCGGAGGTTGCGTTTATCCAGGGGATGGTCAGGTTCCCGACATTGTAGTTCAGCTTGTCCAGCGAGGAGTAGTCGGTTATCCTCACGAGGACATTGGCTGCGCCCGCGCCGCCCCAGTTCATTATCGTCGCGTTGATGGTGATAGTGTCGTTGTCCATCGGGGTGTTGTTGGACTCATCTATCGGGAGGTAGTTCTTCGTGATGGTTATGTTCGCGGGGAGGAGGCCGAGGTCGGGGAGGGTGGCCGAGTCCGGACCTCTCTGGAGTATCTGGTCGAGGACTATGGTCATGCTCACAGTGTCGAGTACCTGGAGCCTGACCTGGTCCGTGGAGGCTGTGGCATACGTGTAGCCCCAGACCTCGCCGATGCCCCAGCTGGTGTCGCCGGGCAGGCCGTCCGTTACATTTAGGTTCCTCTGGAGAAGGCCGTTGGAGAAGACGTACATCCTCGTCGACATGTTGTTGAGGGCGTCACCTCCCATGTGGGCGACGGTGATATTGGTCCCGTCGTAGGTTGCGGTCAGGTTGACCATGGGCCTCTCCTTCGGCTGCTCGACCGTGCCCATCTGGGCGGCGAGCGCCGCGACCATGACCACCGCTATGCTCACAAGCAGGATGTCGCCGATGATCTCGGAGACCCCGCGCCTGTCCTTCGAAAACCGATTTCCGACAACTCCCCTCCGCTGTCGCACCAGAATCACCTTCCGACCTTCACTGACAAAGAGTAGCATTCCCTGTCTATAAGTAGGTTGAGTGAATATATTGCGAATATATTGCATAACTCATATAATGGGGCAGCCCGGCAGCACAGGCAGCACCGCAGAAGACCGGCGTATCGGTCTTCTCGGCCCGAAGAGACCTTCGGTCTTTTGGACCTAATCGACCAGCAGGTCGTTTGCGGCCGGGACGACCGAAGGTCGTCCACGGAGGCAGCGGGGCAGCGCCGATATGCAAACGGTGATACCCTCCATTCGCTTTGATATGGACCAATGCTGTCATGCTGCCCCCTTGCCGACCACCTTGCGTGCCGCCCTGCCGCCCTGCCAAACCATATATAACCACGCCGCGATTCTCTGTCCGTGGCGCTGGCACTGACCCTTGGAATGCGGATTCTGCTCCACCTTTCGGCATACGATGCGGAGCGCAGCGCATACGATGTCCCTCCGGAGGTCACCCAGCAGGGGATGGCCGAATTCCTGTCCGTGCGCCAGAGCGACGTCTCAAGGGCGCTCTCACGCATGAAGACGGACGGCCTCGTGGATGAGCGCACATCCTCAGTTTCCCCGTGCCGCACGGGGCGCAAGCAGCGCCTGCGTGTCTATTTCCTGTCCCAGAAAGGAAGGGAAAGCGCCAACGGGCTATCGGAGCGCGTCGCACAGATGATGGTCAGGCTTCCCCGCCCCGACGGCGGAGAGGAACGGCGCGTCCGCCTCGGCGACATCAACCAGACGCTGGGGACGAACCTGCCGCTCGTGCGACTGCTCGGAATGATATCCGCCGACGGAACATTCGTGCCGGACAAGGCCGAGGAGGCCTCCGAGCAGGCCGTACCCCCGCCGCCGGACGAGAGGTTCGTGGGCAGGTCGGGGGAGCTGCGGGACATAATGGACAGGCTCCGCTCGGGACCGGAGACAGTGCTGTGCGTCGTCGGAATTCCAGGGGTCGGGAAGACGACGCTTGCCGCCCGATTGCTCTCGGAGCTGAAGGGCGGAAGGGCTTTCTATTTCAGGGTCCGCGAGTGGGCCTCCTACAGGCGCTTTCTGCAGGGCATCCGGGATTTCCTGTGCCGCTTTGGAAAAAAGAAGCTCGCCGGGGTCCTGCAGCGCTCGGGCTCCCCGCCCACGGAAGAGGTCAGCGCCGCCGTATCAGCGGACCTCGACGGTCTCGGAGCCGTCATCATTCTCGACGATTTCCACGAATCGGCGGGACAGCCGGAGCTGCAAAACTTCACGCAGGAGCTTGCGGAACTGCTGGCAAGGTCCGAGCCGCCCTCGAGACTCCTGCTGTTCTCGCGCACCTCCCCGGATTTCTACGACCGCAGGCATGTTGCCATCGGCCGCCAGATATGGGAATACAGGCTGGGCGGTCTGGACGAGGACAGCGCAAGGACATTGGCGCTCAGGACCGGCCTGAGGCTCGTGGATGTTGACAGGGTCTTCAAGACCACGAAGGGCCATCCACTCTCCATCCAGCTCCTCAAAGGCCTGCCGGGCGGGCCGCCCGAGACCCACGATGCCCGCCGTTTCCTGCAGGAGGAGGTCATCGGCAGGATACCCGCGCCCGAGCGCGCACTGCTCCAGACACTATCGGTGCTCAGGAGGCCGGAAGGGCAGGATGCCATTCTTTCATTATCGGAGGACCCGCTGGCATACGATGCCCTCTCCTCGCTCGTTTCACGCTCCCTCGTGACCGTCCTCGGCGGCAAATACGAGGTCCATGAGATGGTGAAGGAAGGCGCGTACGAGCGCATGCCGCCCGCCACCCGCAAGATATTCCACATGAGGGCCGCAGAGCGCTATTCGAGGGCCGGCGGAACGGACGGCGGCGTCGAAGCAGTCTACCATTATTGCAGGGCTGGCGAGGCGGACCGCGCTGCGCAGCTCCTGCTGTCATTGGGCGGAGAGCTCATCGCCGAAGGGCGGCTCGAGGAATGCCGCGCCCTTCTCGACCTCGCGGAGCCGGCGACATCCGCGACCGCTGCTCAGGGCCTCAGGCGGCTCAGGCAGGATGTGCTCTCGCAGTACGGCGAATGGGACCATGGCTACGAATACCTCTTCCAGTGCTCCATACTGATGCCCCGAGCGGGCGTGAAGGTCCCGTACCCGGGGCGCAGAATCCGCTCCGAGCGCGAATGGCAATCGGCCCTCTCCGACCACCGGCGCGGGATATCCGTGCTGGAGAAGGTCAGCGACATGCCGGGCAAGTGCGAGCTCCTGACCAGCCTCGGCTGGAGCCGCCTCATGAGGGGCGAATACCGGGAGGCAGCGGAGGCATACAAGGAGGTCCTCACCCATTTCAGGAAGGAGGACTGCTATGACGCGTCCACCAAGGCCGGGATAGGTATGGGCCACCTGCACTGGCTCGAGGGCAGGAAGTCCGAGGCCTCCCGCGCCTACCGGAGCGCCGTCAAGGGCGCACGGCGAAAATCCGACGAGCGCCTCAAGATAGCCGTCTTCAACTACATCTCCAACCTCGCCACCGAGCCCCGTGAATTCCCGGCGGCCCGTACCCTGCTAGACCAGGCACTGGCGCTCTGCGCGCCGGGCCACAGGCGCGAGCGCGCCTACACGATGCTCCACCTTGCCAGGGTCAGGTCCAATCTCGGGGACAATCAGGAGGCCCTCAGGCTCTACGGCTCCGCCCTTACGGAATTCAGGGGCATCGGGGACACCCACGGCATCGTGTACACCGAACTTCACCTGTCGCTCCATCATCAGGACGCCAACGACGCGGCGCAGGCCAATGAGATGGTCGCCGCCGCGTTGACAGACGCCTCCGCGCCCGAGCTTTCGCTTGTCAAGGAGATGGCGCTCAAGCTGGCCGGGAAGCAGTCCTCACCGAAGCCGGGAACGGGAGGTCGCAGGAATTGAAGGCCAGGCCCGTGGTGAAGAAGATATGCATACTCGGCGACCCTGCTGTCGGAAAGACGAGCCTCGTGGGAAGGTTCGTGCGCAGCCAGTTCGGCGAGGATTACCTCTCCACCATAGGCGCGAGCGTGATGGAGAAATCGCTGGAGCTCGACACGGGCGGGAAGAAGCGCAGCGTGGAGCTCGTCATCTGGGACATTGCGGGCCAGCACCAGTTCACATCGGTCACGCCCGGTTTCTACAGGGGCGCGGAAGGCGCTCTCCTCGTGTGCGACCTCACGAGGCGGGAGACCTTGCGCAACCTCTTCAGGTGGGACCACCAGTTCAGGTCCTTCACGAGCTCCACGAATGCCGTGATACTTTTCAACAAATCAGACCTCGCCGAGAAATGTGTCATGACGGCAGACGAGGCGGAGTCGGCCGCCCGTCAGCTGGAGCACCCCCACATGATGACAAGCGCAAAGTCGGGCGCGAACGTCGAGGACGCCTTCCGCGCGCTGGCGGAGAAGCTTCTCTCCCAATGACCGTTCCATCAATTCTTTCAGAACCGTACTTTGCCCCTTTTTGGGCCGCAATTCTCACTTCCAGGGCGCAATTATCACCTTGATGGAATCGCCCGCCTTGGCCACCATCTGGAAACCCTTGCCGGTCTCGGCCAAAGGCAGCCGGTGGGTGACCATCCCCTTCACATCCACGCGCCTGGTCCTGAGAAGGTCCAGCGCCACAAGCGTGTCCCCGGGCGGGCCCGCGTAGGAGAAGTAGATGTTGATGCCGTCCTTCCAGAGCTCGTAGAGCGGGAACGGGAACGTCTCGCCTGGCATCGAGGGGGCGAAGAACAATATCTTGCCGCCCCTGTCGGCGCACTTGAACGCCGCATTTATTGCCTGGGGCGCTGCCGTGCACACTATCACGAAATCCGCAAGGCCGCCGTATATGTTCTTCAGCTTCTCCGGGATGTCCTTGTCGGAAATGAATGCCTCGTCCGCGCCGAACCTGCGGGCAGCCTCGAGGCGGTACTGGCTGATGTCGGCGGCGACAATCTTGCCGGCGCCGAGCGCCTTCGCCGCTTGTATGTGGAGCAGTCCGGACAGGCCGCTCCCCAGCACGAAAACGCTCTCTCCCGGCGTGAAGCCGGCGAGCCGCTGGCCCCTGAGCACGCAGGCCAGAGGCTCCGCGAAAGTTCCCTCGTCGAACGTGAGCTCGTCGGGAAGATGGAACACCCCCCTGTCGACGTTTATCTTCGGAAGCCTCACGAATTGCGAGAATCCTCCCGGGTCGAAGTTGGTGCTCCGGAGTGTGTCGCAGACGGAATATTCCCCGCGCAGGCAGTACTTGCAGGTGTTGCAGGGAACATGGTGCGCGGCGACTATCCTGTCGCCCTTCTTGAATCTGCTTACGCCGTCCCCGACCTCCTCCACAACTCCGGCCACCTCGTGGCCCAGAATGAGAGGCGCCTTCTTGATGCGGTACCATTCCATGACGTCCGAGCCGCAGATGCCGCTGGCCTCGATGCGCATCAGTACTTCGCCGGGCCCTATCTTCGGTACGGGCCTCTCTTCCAGCCGGACTTCGTCGTTCTTGTAGTATACAGCTACCTTCATTTCGGCAACCTTCATTTTCCTTTCTTGTTGTATCGAAAGTATATTCGAGCTTGCCTTTCGATACACTCCAAAGTTGCATCGTGCTATTTATGTGCAACTTTCTCGGCTATCAGCTTCTTGTAGAGCTCGAATGCCTCGTCGGGCGTGTGCTTGTCGTGCACGACCGCCCTCACGGCCTTTATCATCGCAATCGGGTTCTCGGCCTGGAATATGTTCCGGCCCATGTCAACTCCCACCGCGCCCGAATCCAGCGCTGCCTTTGTCATCTTGAGGGCATCCAGCTCAGGAAGTTTCTTGCCGCCTGCGATGACCACCGGCACGGGGCACGTCTCCACGACCTTCTCGAACCCGTCGACATAGTACGTCTTGACTATGCGGGCTCCCAGTTCGGCGGCAATCCTCGATGCAAGGGACATGTACCTGACATCGCGGACCATCTCCTTGCCGACTGCCGTGACCGCTATGGTCGGCATACCGTAGCGCTCGCATTCGTCAATGAGCTTCGTGAACGCAAGCAGCGTGTCGCGCTCGAACTCAGCGCCCACCATTATCGAGAACGCGACGCCGGCGCAGTTGAGCCTCAGGGCCTCCTCGACGCTGGCGATTATCCCCTCGCGCAGCAGTTCCTTGCTCAGGATGCTCGTTCCGCCGGAGACGCGGAGCACTATGGGCGTGTCGCTTTCCTGCGGTATGTAGTTGCGAAGGGCCCCCCTCGTCACCATGCACGTGTCGGCGTAGGGCAGGAGCGGGTTGATGGTCTTGTGGAAGTTCTCGAGCCCGGATGTGGGACCCATGAAATAGCCATGGTCCACGGCGAGCATCACGGTCCTTCCGGTCTTGGGCCTGATTATTCGTGACATCCTGTTCTTCATTCCCCAGTCCATTCGAAATCCTCCTGTCCGGCAGGCCGAAAATCGCCTCCGGAATATATAACCTTGCCCTGCTTCACGAACTTTGGCGGAACGCTCAAGTCTTCAGGCCTGAGATGATTGAAGGGGGCGAAGTTCGGGACGACGCCACCTGTACAGCAGGTGGAGGAGTGCCGAATGGCCCTTGCGGCCAACGCGCACCAAAATGAAATGAACACCCTCCCGAATATCCGTCCGTGAAACGGAATGGATCCTCACCAGGCACCGGACCGTCGAGCGCGCCGGCCGCTTCCCCCCTCCGTTCCGCTCCTCCGCCCGTTCCTCCCCCCACCGTTCCAGCCGTGGTCTCTGGCAAGCCCGACGAGAAGGCGGAGCCGCCGAGGTTCAAGAAGATATCCAAGCCCATGACTGTGAAGATAAAGGCTGCCGCGGCATCGATAACGGGCACCGTGGAGCTGCTCTATTTCGGCCAGCCCACCATAGGCGAGGCCGTCGTGGACACACTGCAGATATGCCAGCTCATCCACGAGGCCAATCCCAGGATAATCGTCAAAGTCTACGATTCGGAGAGCGACAAGAAAGTGTGCACGGAGATGGGCGTCCTGTTCTTCCCGACGCTGATAATCAAGGGCAAGAACAAAGGCTCGCTCCGTTTCCTCGGGACCCCTCTCGGATACCAGCTCCCGGTCCTGGTGGACGCCCTGAAGAATGCCTCCGAGGGCCTGTCGGGCCTGAAACCCAAGACCCTCGAGAAGCTCGACTCCATCAAAAAGGACCTGAACATCAAGACCTTCGTGACGCCGGTGTGCCCGTATTGCCCGCGCGTTTCCAAGCTGGTGGTCGGTCTGGCCATCGAGAGCCCAAGGGTGAAAGCCGAGATAATCAACGCCGGCGACTTCACCTATGTTTCGAAGAAGTACAAGGTCGAGGGAACGCCCCGCACCGTCGTGAACGAGAAGCTGGACATCGATGGGGCCCTTCACGAGAGCGATTTCATGGAGAGGCTAATGGCCATCGTTTCGGGCCACTGCCAGATTTATCAGTGATATAATATTATTTTCCCGGGCCTTTACATAATGGGCTAAGATGCCCGCCGCAAAGCGGCGGGATTGATGCATAGAATCACCCATTATGGAAAAGCACCGGCCTCGGGCCGGTGTGTTCTTCGGCCCGGGCCCAAAACAAAGTAGAGGTGTTGAGCTCAAGATTCCGGGGCCTTAGAAGCCCCGGAGGACGAATGCGTCCCAGTGCGCCGAAAGCGCTGTTCCCATTCCGGTTCCCTGCGCCTGTCCCTCGAACGAACCATCGTCCTGTCCGCTGTGGCTGCCGTCGGGTATCAATGGCCTGGGGTCCAGGTCGTCCCTGAGGGTGTCGCCGTCCGTGTCGGGGTTGGTCGGGTCTGTGCCTATCATGTACTCCGTGTAGGTGTCCCAGCCATCCTGGTCCGCCAGGTCATGGGCGTTCTTCAAGGCAGGGTCGAACCTGTAGTTCGGGTCAACATTGACATCGTTCACGCCGTCGTCGTCGCTGTCGAAGCGGGCCCACTCGTTGTTGGCGGGGAAAATGGCCCTGTTCTGGTCGTAATTGACCTCGTAGCCGTCAGGGAGCCCGTCCGCATCGGTGTCCTCGTTCAGAGGGTCCGTTCCATACATGTATTCCAAAAGATTGCTCAGCTGGTCCCCGTCGTCGTCCCGCTTCGCATCCGAGGGGTTCAAGGGGTCGAGAGCGAGGGCCAGGCCCCCGAGGCTCGTTGCCATCACGCACGCCAGCACCATTACCATCAGTTTCCGCATATTCGTCACCTGTGGTACTCCTGTTGGCGCCGAGCGTATATAAGGGTTATAGGACAGCCGTCGAAAAATAATACAGTATTCGAAAAATAATACAACATTCGAATGGTCCGTCATCGAGCGACCCTACCGATAGTAACTCGAAA
>Ga0315283_10000993_pt1 | contig 21967 bp, 20 predicted proteins | sample YL17G09_0_MG_FD_204541 | JGI IMG/M metagenome (GOLD analysis project Ga0315283, IMG submission 204541) | Sediment microbial communities from Yellowstone Lake, YNP, Wyoming, USA - YL17G09_0 | ecosystem: Environmental > Aquatic > Freshwater > Lake > Sediment | place: USA: Wyoming | collected...
GGCTCCGGTCCGTCCTCGGAGAGCTTTCCGTCTTCGACGCCGCTTTCAGCGAGTTCCATCACGGCCTCCAGGAGGCTTCCATCCTGCTCCAGGACGCCGCCGCCGCGCTCGACCGGTTCAAGGACCGTAAGGCCGAGATCCCGGATAACCCGGAGACGATCGAAGAGCGGCTGAGCGTCATCGAGAAGCTCAAGCGCAAGTACGGGGGGACGATCGAAGCGGTCGTCGGGCACGGCGAGGCCCTCCGGCGCGAGCGGTCCTCGCTCGAGGCCGGCCGGGAGCGGCTCCAGGAGCTCGAATCCTCCATCCACTCGAAATTCGGCGAGTACTCGGACTTCGCTTCCCGCCTCGGTGCCGAGAGGGCGAAGGCGGCGGAAAAGCTCGGCCGCCTCATCGAAAAGGAGATCGCCGTCCTCGGCATGAAGAAAGCCCGGTTCGAGGTCCATCTGACCGACGTCCCCCCTTCGCTCGACGACGGCACGACGATCCGCGACCAGGGCGCCCAAGACGCTGAGTTCCTTCTCTCCCCCAACCCGGGCGAGGAGCTCAGGCCCCTGAGAAGGATTGCTTCGGGCGGCGAGCTGTCGAGGATGATGCTGGCGCTCAAGTCCGTGGGCAAGGACAAGGAGATCCTCAAGACGCTCGTCTTCGACGAGATCGACGCGGGGATCGGGGGACATACAGCCGAGTTCATCGCCCAGAAGCTTCGTCACCTGGCCGCCCGTCACCAGGTGATCTGCATCACCCACCTGCCGCAGATCGCCTCTTCCGCCGCCCACCACTTCCACGTCGAAAAGAAGGTCGAAAAGGACCGAACCTTCACGAGCGTTCGCAAACTCGGCCGCGAAGAGCGGGTCGAGGAGATCGCCCGTCTCGTTGCGGGAAGCCGGCTGACAGCGGCCTCCCGGGAGGCCGCCCGGGAGATGCTCGATGCCAAATGCGATAGAGGATGACACTATGACCAGAGCCACCGACGCCGTCTCTCTTTTCCGCCAGGGCTTCAGCTGTTCCCAGGCGGTCGCCGCCGCTTTCGCCGGGGACTTTGGCCTCGACAGGGACACAGCGCTTCGCGTCTCCCAGCCCTTCGGCGGCGGCATCGCCCGGAGGGCGGACTGGTGCGGCGCCATCACCGGCGCTTTCCTGGCGATCGGGCTCAAGCACGGCCGGACCCGGGCCGAGGACTACGCCGCGCGGGAGCGGACCTACGCCCTCGTCCAGGAATTTATCCGCCGGTTCACGGACCGGCACGGCCATATCCACTGCAAGGACCTCCTCGGCTGCGACATCGGGACGCCCGAGGGACAGAAGAAAGCGGAGGAGCTGAACCTCCACAAAACGCGTTGCGAGGATTACATCCGGGACGCCGTCGTGATCCTCGAAGAGATCTTATAGCTCCCCCCATGAACGACAGCCTGAGCGGCCTAAAGTTTTTCGTCCGGACGTTCGGCTGTCAGATGAACGAGAACGATTCCGAGCACATCGCCGGCGTCCTCGCCGGGGCTGGGGCCGGAAGGTCGGACAGACCGGAAGACGCCGACATCGTCGTCGTCAACACCTGCGCCGTCCGGGAAAAATCGGAGGAAAAACTCTACTCCTATCTCGGGCGACTGTCCAGCCTGAAAAGGAAGCGGAATTTTCTTCTCGGCGTCGCCGGCTGTGTCGCCCAGGTCCGGAAGGCCGATCTTCTCAAGAAGAGGCCGTTCGTAGACTTCGTTGTCGGGCCCGACAACTACCTCGACCTCCCCGCGATGGTCAGGAACGCAGCCGAAGCCCCCGCGGTCCTGACGGAATGGGTCCGGGATTGGAGGGAGGTCGGGGCGGAAGCGACGGTCCGGGAGAACCGCTGGAGCGCCTTCGTCCCGGTGATGGAAGGCTGCGACAATTTCTGCGCCTACTGCATCGTCCCCTTCAGCCGCGGCCGGGAGAAGTTCAGGCCCCTCCCGAACATCGTCGAGGAGGTCCGCCGAGCGGCCGGGGCGGGCGCCCTGGAGGTCCAACTGCTGGGACAGAACGTCAATTCCTACAAGGACCCGGAGTCGGGACTCGGGTTCGCCGGGCTCCTCGACCAGGTCTGTGCCGTTCCCGGGGCCGAATGGGTCCGATTCATCACCTCCCACCCGAAAAGCTTCGGCGACGGGATCGTCAAAGCCATGGCCAGGAACCCCAAGGTCTGCCGGAGCCTGCACCTTCCCCTCCAATCCGGCTCTTCACGTGTCCTCGAGCGGATGAACCGGGGATACACCCCGGAGGACTATCTCGCCCTGGCCGTCCGCATCAAGGCGGGCCTGCCGGGCATCCTCCTCAGCACGGACGTCATCGTTGGTTTCCCGGGCGAGACGGAGGTGGATTTCGAGGCGACCTGCGGCCTTCTCCGCGAGGTCCGTTTCGCCAACATCTTCTCCTTCCGCTACTCGCCCCGTCCCCTGACCGAGGCGGCTCACATCCCCGACGACGTCCCCTTCGAGGTCAAGAGGCGGCGCCTCGTCGCCCTCCAGCAGCTCCAGAGGACAATCCAAATCGAGCTCAACGACTCGTTCGTCGGCCGGGACGTCCTCGTGCTCTGCACCGGGCCGAGCGTTAAAGGCGGCGGCCGCTACGCCGGCCGGACGGAAGGCAACCAGGTCGTCAATTTCGACGCCGCCTCGGACCCGACCGGACGCTTCGTCACCGTCCGCGTCACCGGCTCCGGCCCCTACAGCCTCCACGGAAAGTCGCTTTAGGCCTTCTCCCTCCCAAAAGGAAATCGCCCCGAAGTACTCAGGCCCCAACTATGTTGCCAATCCGGGGGATATCCTAGTTCTGTGCTAAAAGAGCGATGGCCCAGAGGCATGGGCAACCTGAGGCCGCGGGAATATGGGGGGAGGGTATCGTCGGAGGGAGCATAAAGCGGGGATTTAGTCGGCCCGGGCCGGATACGCGGCGTCCCCCATCGAATCCGGACCGGGCCGGCGTGAAGAATAAACCCATTCGGCTCCCCGGCCTTAAGCCCAGGGGCATGCGCAGGGTTAATACTGAGCGGCGCTTGGCGCCGGCGAACGTATCACCGCAGCGAACGAAGATGATGCCCGAGGCCCATCCGCGGCCAGCGGAATGGCAAGCCCCTGGCCAAGATGTCCTTGAGAGCGAGGTCCGCGTTTCCCCGGACCAGCGGGCGCGTTGCACTTTGGGGGGATTTCCGATATAATCACTCATCCCATGGATTCGCTCCGTCGGGAATTGAGAACAACGGATGAAAGTCAACGTCTGGAATACGATCCTGCAGCTCAGCAAAGAGCGATCCGTCGAACCGCGCCTCATCATCCAGGCGATCGAAGAATCCCTCCGGGTCGCTTCCTCTAAGTTTTACTCCCAGAAGGAAAATGTCCAGATCCTGTTCAAGCCCGAGAAGGGGGAGCTCCGCGTTTTCGCCGTCAAGCGGGTGACGGAGAGCCCCAAGAACATCGCCGAGGAGATCTCCCTCGACGAGGCCCGAGCCATCCGCCCCGACGCAAAAGAAGGCGAAACGGTCGAGGTCGACTTGCCGTCCGACACCCTAGGCCGCATCTCTGCCCAGGCCGCGAAACAGGTCATCTTCCAGAAGGTCCGCGACGCCGAACAGGAGAAGATCTACGGCGATTTCGCCCCTAGGATCGGCGAGATCGTCACCGGGGTCGTCCGCAGGGTCGAAGACAACATCATCGTCCTCGAGGTCAACAGGATCGAGGTCTCCTTCCCGCTGCGAGAGACGCTCCCCAACGAGGAGCACCAACGGGGAGACCTAGTCAAGGCCGTCATAGTCCAGGTCCTCAAGGGCTACCAGGGGCCCCAGATCATCGTCTCGCGGGCGAGCCCGCGGTTCCTGGCCCGGCTCCTCGAGACCGAGATCCCGGAGATCGCCAACGGGGCGATCGAGATCAAAGACATCGTCCGCCAGCCCGGAGAAAGAGCCAAGGTCGCCGTGGCCAGCCTTGAACGCGACATCGACCCCATCGGCGCCTGCATTGGCGTCAAAGGGAACAGGATCCTGGCCATCTCCAAGGAACTCCAGGGCGAAAAAGTCGACATCATCAAGTGGTCGCCCGACCTCGTCAGCTACGCCAAAGCCGCCCTCAGCCCGGCCAAGGTCGACCGGCTCCAGGTCGTGAGCCAGACGGAGAAAGCCATGCTGGCCATCGTCCCCCAGGACCAGCTTTCGCTGGCCATCGGCAAGAAGGGGATCAACGTCAAGCTGGCCTCCCGGCTCGTCGGCTGGAAAATTTCTATCAAGCAAGAAGACGCGAATGAGTGAACCAACCAAGAAACCCGCCGTGAAGAAAGCCCCCAAAAAGGCCCCCGCCAAGCCGACTGCGCCTGCGCCCGCCGTGCACAAGCCGGAGGCGCACAAGCCGGTGGCCCCCGCTCCTATTCCCCCTAAGCCCGCTACCCCTAAGCCCGCGCTCCCCACGCCGGCACCGCCGGCTCCTAAACAGGCGGTGCTGCCTCCGAAGCCGGCAGCGCCTTCCGTTCCGAAGCCGGAGCCCCCGAGGCCGACCACTCACAAGCCGGCCGCGCCCGCACGCGTAGTCCCCAAGCCGGCGGCGACCGCCCCGGTCCCGCCCAGACCTACAGGACTGCCTCAGCCCGCACCCCCCAGGCCGACGGTCCCTGCGGCCGCTGCGCCCACGGCCTCGGTCCCTGTCAGACCGACTCCTCCCCCGCCGGTTCCACCGAAGCCGACGACTCCCCCCCCCGCGCCCGCCAAGCCGCGTCACAAGGTCGAGCTCCGGGAAGGCTGGTTACTCAAGGAGGCCGCCGAGGCGATGAAGGTCAGACCCAAAGACCTTTTAGACAAGCTCGCCGCCAAGGGCTTCAGGGCCGACCTTGAGGAATTCGTCGACGCCGAGCTCGCCGCGGTCATCACCAAGGTCACGAACTTCGACGCCGAGTTCATTACCCTCGACCTGGCCATGCGCCGGAAGGCCGAGGGCCGGACGGCCGAGCTCGCGCCGAGGTCCCCCGTCGTCACCATCATGGGCCACGTCGACCACGGCAAGACGACCCTCCTCGACGCTATCCGCTCTTCGAACCTCGTCGACAAGGAGTCCGGCGGCATCACCCAGCACATCGGCGCTTACCGCGTCGCCGCCAAGAACCGCACCATCACCTTCATCGACACGCCGGGTCACGAGGCCTTCACCCAGCTCAGGGCCCGCGGAGCCAAGGCCACGGACATCGTCGTCCTGGTCGTCGCCGCCGACGACGGCGTCATGCCCCAGACGAAAGAGGCCATCGACCACGCCAAGGCGGCCAACGTGCCGATCATCGTGGCCATCAACAAGATCGACAAGCCCGAGGCCAACGTCGAACGCGTCAAACAGCAGCTCTCGAAAGAGAACCTCCTCGTCGAGGATTGGGGCGGCAAAACGATCAGCGTCGAGGTCTCGGCCCGGGAGAAGAAGAACGTCAGCGACCTGCTCGAGATGATCCTCCTCCTCAGCGACATCCTCGAGATCAAGGCCAATCCCAAGGTTCCCGCTCAGGGCGTCGTCCTCGAAGCCCGCCTCGACAGCCAGAAAGGGCCCATCGCCACTGTCATCGTTCAGCAGGGCACCCTCCAACAGGGTCAAGCTTTCGTTTCGGGCCTGTCCATGGGCAAGGTCCGGGCCATGTTCGACGAGCACGGCAAGGTCCTCAAAAGCGCCGGGCCGTCCATGCCCGTCGAGATTATGGGCTTTTCGGAAGTCCCTGTCGCCGGCGATTTCTTCCAAGTCATGGACGATCCCACGGCGGCCAAACATGTCGTCGCGTTCAGGAGATCCCGGGTCAAGGGGAAGGAATCCCCCCGCGACAGCGGCATCACCCTCGACGAGATGTTCAAGAAGATCGAAGGCGGTCAGGCCAAGGAGCTAGCCCTCGTCCTCAAAGCCGACGTCCAGGGCTCGATCGAGGTCCTGACGGACGTCGTCTTGCCCCTCAGCACGGACAAGGTCAAGATCAAGGTCGTCCACGCCGCCACCGGCAACATCACCGAGACCGATGTCCTCCTGGCCTCGGCGTCCAAGGCCATCGTCATCGGCTACAACGTCAAACCGAGCCCCAAGATCCTCGACCTGGCCAAGAAGGAAGGCGTCGAGATTCGGACGTACAAGATCATCTACCAGGTCGCGGACGATATCAAGAAGGCCGTCATCGGCCTGCTCGACCCGATCATCAAGGAGACCTTCCAAGGCCGGGCCGAAGTCCGGAAGATCTTCCAGATCCCCAAGATCGGGACGATCGCCGGCTGCTTCGTCCAGGACGGACGGATCACGCGTAACGCCGAGGCCCGCGTCCTCCGCGGCCGCGAGGTCATCCACCAGGGTCGGATTTCCTCCCTTAAGCACCTCAAAGAGAACGTCACCGAGGTCAAAAAGGACTACGAGTGCGGCATCGGCGTCGGCGGCTTCAGCGATTTCCAGGCGGGCGATTCCATCGAGGCGTTCATCCGGGAAAAAGTCAAGGCCGTCTAACGGCCCGGGAGGGTTCCGATGGTCATCGGCGTCCTGACGCTCGACCTATTTTTTCCCTACGCCCATTCCCTCAAGGACAAGCGGCGCATCCTCCACGGCTTCAAGGACAGGGTTCGAAAGCGCTACAACGTCGCCCTGGCCGAAGTCGACTACCAGGACAAGTGGCAGCGGGCCTTGCTCGGGATCGTCAGCCTCAACAGCCAGCAGACGGTCGTCGAGGAGGTCCTCGGCCGCATCCTGGCCGACGCCCGGAACCTACAGGAAGCGGAGGTCGCCTGCCAGGAGATCCGCTATGTCTGAAAAAGATATCCGGCCGCGCCGCGTGGCCGAGCTCGTCCTGGCGGAGCTCAGCAGCCTCCTCATCAGCGAATTCCAGGATCCCTCTTCGGGGCTCCTGACCGTCACCCGGGTGGAGATGACCCCGGACCTCCGCTCGGCCAGGGTCTACTTCAGCGTTTTCGGGATGGCCGACCCTCGGGACCTCCTCGCCCGCATCGAGAAGAGCAAAGGGCACATCCGGCAGATGCTTGCCGCCCGGGTCAAGTTGAAGTATAATCCAAAACTATTTTTCGCCTTGGATCCAGGCCCCGAGCACCAGGAGAGGATCGACAGGCTGATCGAAGAGACAAAGAAGCATGGCCGCTGAACCCAGGGAACAGATCGCAGCCAGGATCAAGGCATCGCGGACGATCGCCGTGACCTCCCACCTTCGGCCGGACGGCGACTCCCTCTCGACGGCCATGGCTCTCAGCCTGATGGGCGGCCTCTTGGGCAAGGATGTCGCCATCATCAACCATGACCCGACACCCCTGCCCTTCACCGGCTTCCCCGGCTTCGACAAGATCCGGATCGGGCAGATCCACGCCGCTGACTTCGACACCGTCATCCTCCTCGAGTGCGCCGACGTCTCCCGGTCCGGACAAGAAGGCTTGGAAGGGGCCTACAAGATCAACATCGACCACCATTATTCGAACACGCCCTACGCCGACATCAACTGGATCGACCCCGAAGCCCCGGCCGTCGGGGAGATGGTCTTCGACCTCAGCCGCTCCCTGGGCATCACCTTGACGCCAGAGATCGCGGAGCACCTCTTCTGCGCCATCGTTTCCGATACGGGCTCGTTCCAGTTCTCCAACACCACCACCCGCGCCCTCGGGGCCTCGACCGAACTGGCCCGCCTCGGGGCCAGCCCCAACCGCGTCTCGGAGAAGCTCTTCAACAACAACCGGCCTGAGAAAATCAAGCTGCTCGGCCGCGTCCTTTCCACACTGACCATGAACGCCAAGGGGACGATCGCCGTCATCAGCATGTTCCGGAGCGACGCCGAGTCCCTCAACCTTAAGGAGGTCGACACCGAGGACATCAGCACCCTGGCCCGCACCATCAAGGGCGTCGAAATGGTCATGTTCTTCAAGGAAATGGGCCATGAGACCTTCCGGGTCAGCCTGAGGTCGAAGGGTAGCGCCAACGCGGCCCGGGTAGCCGAACATTTTGGCGGCGGCGGGCACATCCACGCCTCCGGCTTCACCGTCTACGGCCCTTATGAGCGTCTCATCCAAGAGGTCCCGGCGACCGTCGAGGCTCTCCTCGACGGGGCATCGCAAGGCCTTTCCGGCCCGTCGGACTGAAGGCCCCGGATAGCCCGGAATGCCCATCGACGGCCTACTCGTCATCGACAAGCCCGCCGGACTCACCTCCCACGACGTCGTGGCCAGGGTCCGCCTGCTCCTGGGGGTGCGGCGGGTCGGCCACGGCGGGACGCTCGACCCGGACGCCACGGGCGTTCTCCTCGTCGCCGTCGGCCAGGCGACGCGGTTTTTTCCCTACCTCTCCAAGGAAGATAAGGTCTACGAAGGCGCGATCCGGCTCGGCTTTGCGACGGACACCTATGACGCCTCCGGACGCCCATCTATGGAGGAATCGCGCGACTTCCCGGGCCACGAAGACCTGGTCGGAGCCATGAAAAACTTCGAGGGGCGGATCCTCCAGACGCCCCCGCCCTATTCGGCCAAAAAGATCGGCGGAAAGCCGGCCTACAAACTGGCCCGGGCCCACAAGGAATTCACCCTGAAACCGTCCGTCGTGACAGTCGAGTGGTTCAGGCTTCGCGATTACCGGCCGCCCCTCGCCGTCTTCGAGGCGAAATGTTCGGCCGGGACTTACGTTAGGTCGCTCGCCCACGACCTCGGTCAACGCTTGGGCTGCGGCGCCCATCTCGACGCCCTCCGGCGGACTTCCGTCGGCCCCTACGCCCTTGGCGACGCGGTGTCCCTCGTCGCGTTGGAAGAGGCGGGAGGGAAAGGCGAGGCCGCGGCGCTCATCCTGCCACTCGAGCGGCTCCTCCCCGGGGTGCCAGCCGTGGCCGTTTTCCCGGAGGCGGAAATGCTTGTCCGCAACGGCGCCGCCCTCGGGCCGGCTCATCTCGGCCCTTCCGCCCCGGACGCTCCCCCTTTCCCCCGAGAAGCGTGCGTCCTGCGGCTGTTCGGGGAGTCGGGCAAGCTCCTCGCTCTGGCACGGCCTTCCCCTGACGGTGAGAGTCTCCACCCCTTCCTCGTCATATCCTGACCGCGGATCGCCGAACCGCCTCCAAAATGCCGAAAAACGGCGATTCATCTTGAATTTTTGACGGGGGTAATGTATTGTATTGGGATTATGCGTCTGAACAAGAACCAGATCGAGCATCTCGGGTCGGTGATCCTGCGCAACCTGACCAAGGAAGGCAAGATCATCTTCGAGGACAAAGCCCGTCTGCTCGAAGAAGTGACCAACCTGCTCATCGAGGAGTTCCAGAAGGAGGACCACCTCGACCAGGAGGTCCGCGAACTGCTCACCAAGCACATAGATAAGATCCGCAAGGATAACCTCGAATACCAGCAGATGTTCAAGCTGATCAAGACCAAGCTGGCCCGGGAAAAGGGGATCGTCCTGTGAGCAACAGACTTTCGCGGGAGAAGATCAACTACTTGTCCCGCCAGGTCCTCAACGTTCTCGAGAAGGTCGACCAGGTCGATTTTCTGGACGACCCGAACGAGATCCGCCTGATCATCGTCAAGTCCATCGAAGAAGAAATGAAGCTCTACGAGTCCCTCGACAAGAAGGCCATCGACAAGATCCAATCCCAGAAAAAGCCCATCGAGGAAGGCAGCCGGGAGTACGAGATTCTCTACCGGAAGTATTACAACGACGAGCTGGCCAAGCTCGGCAAGCTCAGCGACTGAGTCCCGTCGGGCGCCGGGGAGCGAGCTTGGAGGCACGTACCAGAGGTACCTGTCCTCCTTCTTATTATTCAATTAAGATATTTCCTAAAAGCGCGGCTTCGAGTTGCTCCTCTCCGCTTTTGTCGGTCGCTTCTAAGAATCCGCTCCCTGCCGCCCCTCCGCTACGGGGGCTATACAGGTTCTCCATAACTGCCCGGGAATCGTCTGCGACGGGGGAGAGAAGAGAAGAGAAAAAAAAGGGCCAGAGAGTTCGCTCTCTGGCCCTTTAGGACGTTCGTCAAGGGACGAGCCTTCGCGGCGTAAGTGGACCGCGGCGGCCCGCCCCGGCCGCTGTTGACGGTTCGGCTTAGAACATGAACCGGAAGCCGAATCCCGCCTTGTAGTTGTGATCAAAGGACCGGAAGAAGGGCGCGCGGAACTCCACGAACACCTGACCCTTGCTCGTCCACTTGTCGTAAACCTCGAATCCGGCCTGGCCGACGAGGTCGAGACCGTCCTTGTGGTTCGCATCTTTCAGCTGGGTGGCCGTGCTGAAGCCGACGCCAGTGCCCATGAAGAATTTCTGGAAGTGGCCGTTGACCAAGGCGTCGGCGGTGAAGACGAAGCGCCACGGTGAACCCGCGAACGGGAGGGCTCCGCCGGCGCTCATCGTGAAGCTCCACTTGTCGGGGGTGATCCAGACGAACAGCCCGCCGCGCAGGAAGACGTAGCGGGCCGTGCTCCCGCCGAAGAGGCCGGGGCCACCGGCGACGGTCCAGAAGAGCTTCTTCTGGGTCACCTCGAAGGTCAGGCGGCAGGGGTCGGAGGCGGGCGACTGGGCGCCATCGTTGTCGAAGACCGTGACGTTGATCGTAAAGGTCCCGGCTTTAGCGAAGACCTTTTCCCACATCCAGGGCTTCCGCGTCGTGACGCAGGTGTCGATGACGTTGCCCTGGGCGTCGAGGAGTTCGAAGACGACCTTGACGATCTGGCCGTCGGGGTCGCTCGACCCGGAAGCGTCGAAGGTGATGGGTTTACCGACGTAATCCTCGCACGGCAGGCAAGATGTCCAAAGCTTGCAGATCGGCGGGAAGTTGATAGACACCTTCCCGGCGCAGGGGTTGACCGCCGCGATCCCTTCCATGTTGACGGCTGCGCCCTTAAAGGAGTATTCGCCCGGCTTGTCGAACTTCGTCTGCCACTTGGGCGATTGGGGCGTAAGCTCTTGGGTGGCCAGCCTCTGGCCCTGGGCGTTGAAGACCTCGACGCTCATCGTCTTGGCGTACTGCGTCCCGCTCATGTCGACGGTAATCGGGTCGTTGACGTTGGCCCGTTCTGGGGCGACAACAAGGCTGCAAACGGCCGGAGGGATGGCATCCACGACGTTCTTCCCGAGGGCGATGTTACCGCATCCCTTGGGAATGATGAAGTCGTAGATCTTCCAGTCCTTCTTGACCTTGACGATGAAGACCGGGAGGGGAGTCTTCCCCGCCCACTCGACGTTACGGGCGATCTTGACCTGATCGCGGGACTTGAAGAGCATCCACTGGAGAGTCTCGCCGACGGGCAGGGTCGTGTCCGACCAATCGGCCGTCTTGATCTGATCCATGAACGGCATAAAGAGCTCGCCGCTCCCCGCTTCGTCGAAACCCGTCTTGATTTCGGCGGAATAGCGATCGAAAAGGCCCTTCATGACCTCCGGGGTCGGAACCTGACCCTTGATCTCGACGAAGGTATAAAGCCCGATTCTCTTGAGCTTCGTCGTCTGGGCGAAAGACATTGCCGTGAGCACGACAAGTGCCATTACGACGAAAAGTACAATAGACTTACGTAATTTCATTAAAATCCTCCTGTTTATAGGTACAAATAAACAAGCTCTATGGTGATTCATATTAAATTCGGGCCCATTTGTCAAGCAAAATCGGGGTTTCACCCTTGAAGACGGCCAGCCGCCAGGAACGTTCTAACGATCCGGAGGATGAGCCCGGAGTCCCGAGGCGGCTGCCGGAGGGCCTCAAGGAGAAAATACCGGCCCTTGAAGCTGTAGTCGACGAGGTCTTGGAGGAATCTTAAGCCCGTGGGGATGTCCACTTCGGGATGGCACTGCAGGCCCCAGACCGGCTGGTCCCCGAGGCGGAAGGACTGGACCGGACAGGCGTCGGTCGAGGCGAGAATTTCGAAGGGGGCGGGCAGGTCCCGGACTTCGTCGTAATGGACGGAAAACGTGTACGGCGTCCCGGCCGGGCCAAGGAGTTCGTTCTCCTTGTCCACGCGGATCGGCACCCAGCCGATCTCGGGCCGGTCGCAGCGACGTATGTGCGACTCGCCGGCAAGGGCGAAGACGAGGAGCTGGTGGCCCCAGCAGCTGCCTAGCACCGCAGCGCCCGCGGCGACCGCCTCCCTGACGATCCCGGCCTCGACAGCCACCCAGGGCTCGCGTTCGAGGATAGAGGCCTCGGAGCCCGTCAGGATGAAATGGGAGTAGGCCGTAGGGTCGGGGAAACGGCCGTCCCTGGCGACAAAAGCGTCCCACGGAACGGCGAGATGACGGCCCCAATGCTCGACGGGCCGGTAGACATCGGGGTCGATGGAGTTGTCGATGATGGCAACTCTCGCCGCCCGTTTATCGTCCGACATGTTTCACCTCGCAATTTTATTATAAGGCACCCCGCGCAAAAGACAAGCCAGACTTGTCGCGACCCGCCGAAATCTGTTATAATTTCCTTCCATAAAGGAGAACGATCGTGATATCCGTAAATGAAGATACCGAACTCACCGTCACCACGCCCGACGAGCCCGGCATCTTCGGGCGCGTATTGGGGACCTTGGCCAACGCCGGCATCAACGTCAAGGCTATATACCTCTACTCGGAGACCGACCAGAGCCACTTCCACCTCGTCACCTCGGACGCCAAAAAGGCCGAAACGGCCCTGCGGACCCTGGGCTACAAGGTCAAGTCGAAGAAGGTCGTCACGGTCCTCTTGGCCGACCGGATCGGCGCCGGCGCCGAGATCGGGGCGCTCCTCGGCAACGCGGTCATCGATATCCAATACTGCTACGGTTCGTCCGCGGGAGAAGGCAAGACGCTCATCGTCTTCCACACGAACAACAACCGCAAGGCCGTCGACACCCTGAAATAGGCCGCCCCTTAAATTTCGTTGACAAGCCGGGGCAGATGTCATAAAATGGTTCTCTTAGAGTTGTATCAAGGAGGCTGTCATGTCAAAAGCCGAGCCTAACGTCGTTCCGCTGTGCGACGTCCTGCTGGTTCTTCTCATCATCTTCATGGTCATTACGCCTCTCGTCCAAAAAGGCATAGATGTCAAGCTCCCTGAGACGCAGTCCGACTCTTCCAACGCCGGACAGCCCACGGGCCTTATCGTTCTGACGCTGAAAATGAATGACGCCGCGGAGATCAACGGCATCAATTACGAACTGCGAGGCCTTCTCGAAGAGCTTCGGCGCCTCTACAGCGCACGCCAGGACAAGACGATCTTCATCCGCGCCCTGGCCAAGCTCCCCTTCGCCAAGGTCATGGAAGTCATTGACATCGTGCGCGGCGCCGGGATCGAAACCCTGGCCCTGATCCCCGAGTACATCGAAAACTAATCTTTTTAACGACCCTTGATCGGGCCGATCACTTCCCGCGAAATCACCAGCCTCTGGATCTCGTTCGTCCCCTCGTAGATCTGAAGCAGTTTCGCGTCCCGGACGAGTTTCTCGACGGGATAATCCTTCATGTACCCGTAACCGCCGTAGATCTGCAGGGCTTCCAAGGCGTTCTTCATGCCCACGTCCGTGCCCAGGCACTTGGCCATGGCCGACTCCTTGGCGTTGGGCTTGCCCCTGTCCATGAGCCAGGCGGCCCGCCAGACGAGGAGGCGCGCCGCTTCGACCTCCATGGCCATCTGGGCGATCTTGAAGGCCGTCGCTTGGAAGGTGGCAATGGGCTTGCCGAACTGGACCCGCATCTTCGAATACTGGATGGCGTATTCGAGGGCCGCCCGGGCGATCCCGACACCCGCCGCTCCGACAGCCGCACGGGTCTTGTCGAACGTCCTCATGGCCACGATGAACCCGAGACCCTCCCGCCCGATCAGGTTATCGGCCGGGACGCGGACGTCCTCAAAAAAAAGCTCGGTCGTGTTCGAAGCCCGGTGCCCGAACTTGTCCTCGACCTTGCCGACGGAGACGCCGGGGGTCTCCCGGGGGACGGCGAAGACGCTCAGGCCGCGCGACCCCTTTTGCGGGGCCGAGTTGGCGAAGACGACATAGAGGCTGGAGACGCCGCCGTTGGTGATGAAACACTTGGAGCCGTTGATGACGTAGTGCGCGCCGTCCTTGCGGGCCATCGTCTTGATGGCCGACGTGTCCGACCCCGCCTCCCTCTCGGTCAGGCAGTAGGAGGCGAAAGCCATGCTCTTGACGAAGGGCATGAAGAACCGCTTTTTCTGTTCTTCCGTACCGAAGAGAAGGATGGGCGTAAAGGCCAGGGAGTTGGCCATCATGGTCGTGTACATCCCGGCGCAGCCCCAAGCGAGCTCCTCGCTGACGATAGCCGTCTCGAGGTCCTTAAGCCCGACGCCGCCGAATTCCAGCGGAACTGAGCTGGTCAGGAAGCCGACCTCGAAGGCCTTGCGCATCACGTCCTCCGGGAAAGCGTGACCCTGATCATAAACAGCCGCCTTTGGACGCATTTCTTTAGCGGCGAACTCGTGGGCCATCTCCTGGAGAGCAACCTGGTCTTCGGTCAGTTCGAATTCAATCACGGCTCATCCTCCCGATCTTGAGTGAGTCTATGGGTTTTCTTGGAGAAAACTAGGAGAAAGTCTACCGGAATCCGCCGGCCCTGTCAATTTAAAGGGCCGGCAGTGATCGCGGCAAGGACGGGTTTGAATTTCGGGGCAGAGAATTCAAAAGAGCATGTTAAGCCGCGCCGCGATCGCAGGGAGTCCTGTCAATTTCAAATCCGGCAGGTTTAAAAACAATGTCGTCCCGCCTGATGAAGAACACGGGGTCCTCGATGCCGAAGACGGCCCGGACGATGTCCTGGACGCGGAACCCCTTCGCAGGAGAAATGGGCAGCTTGATGATCAAACGCCGGCCCGAGAGCCGGAGATCCAAGGCCGCCCCCTCCGGCAGCGAACTCTTGAATCGGCCTAGGGCGGCCTTGAGAACGGGGCCGGTCAGGATCGGCGGCCGGTCCCCCTCCCCCGTCCGGAACTTGGCCTCACGGGCACGGCTGACGTCCTCGCTTTTCCAGTCGAGGGAATAGACCAACCGGTCCATCGCGTTATGGAGCGACGGCGCCCCGGCATCGACCCGTTCGAGGCCCGAGAACCTGATCCCCGGAGGCAGGCTTTTGTTGACCCGCACGAGGAATTCCGCCTCTTCGAGCCGGCGGGCGGAGCGGAACTCGAGGACCTCCCGCCGGGCCTCCATGCCCAGAGGAAGCGCCGGGCCGTAGGACAGGTCCATTTTCGGATGGAACCCTTCGGTTTTCCGGACCTCGATCCCTGCCCGGCGGAAGCTCCTTTGGACGACGTGGATGAGGTCGATGTGGGAAATATATCGGGCTTTTCCCCGCTTGGAGTAGACGGCCCGGTAGCGCATGGTTTTGTCCCCGGGTTCTCCCGCCGGTGAGGCCGGCCCGGGAAGAGGGCCGATCTTCATAGGGCGGGGCGGCTTCTTCCAAGCCCGTGTGTCACACCCCCCGCACTCCGCGCAGGCCCTTTCGAGGCACGACGGCGACGGCTCCCCGCGGAGGGCCAGGTCGAGCTCCCGGGCTAGGTGGCTTTTCCGGAGGCCGGAGTCGAGATGGTCCCAGGGGAGCGCCAACTCGAGGGGCAGAGGGTTGAGGTAATCCCGAAAATCGACGCCTTCGACCGCGAAGGCGTCCTTCCAGGCCGCTGTGTCGAGCTTGTCGTCCCAACCGTCGAACCGGGCTCCCCTCTTCCATGCTTCGACAAGGACACGGCCGAGCTTCCTGTCGCCCCGCGCGAAGACGGCCTCGAGGACGGAAGTCCCGATGGAGTGGCCCTTGAATTCAACGCTCTTGTGCCTGCGAAGCTCCGAGCGGACATACGCCTGTTTCTCGACGAGGACCGCTTCATCGTCCATGCCCACCCATTGAAAAGGCGTGTGCGGCTTGGGGATGAACGAGGACAGGCTGACGTGGATCCGGGGGTATGACCCGAGGATCGTCCGCCCGAGCTCGAGGCTCCCCCGGACGAGGTCGACAATCCCGGCCAGGTCCTCCTCCGTTTCCGTAGGCAGCCCGACCATGAAGTAGAGTTTGACCAACTTCCAGCCACCCTCGAAGGCGAAGGTCAGGGCATCCCGGATCTCCTGGCTGTCGAGCTTCTTGTTGATCACAGCGCGCAGGCGATCGGTCCCCGCCTCAGGGACCAGAGTGAAACCGGTCTTGCGGACCTTGAGGATGTTTTGCACAAGGTCGCGGGACAGTTTCCCCGGCCGGAGGGAGGAGAGGGATAGGGAGATCTTTTCCCGCGAGAACTCGTCCATTAGACGGCGAACCGTCTCCTCGAGATGGGGATGATCGCCGATCGAAAGCGCCGAGAGAGAGGCGTCCTCGTAGCCGGTCTGGCGGAGGCTGCGGAGGGCCGTCTTGCAGATGAAAGCCGGGTCCCTGGGCCGGTGCGGGAAGTAAAGGTTCGAAGCCTGGCAGAAACGGCAGTTCTGGGGACAGCCCCGGGCGGCCTCGACGGCCACGCGGTCGAAGACCACCCGCAGGCTGGGGACGACGATCTTCTCCGGAAAAAAAGACCTGGCGAAATCCCGGAGCAGCCGCTTCTTGACGACGACGGGAGCGTCGCCGTCCGGCCGGGGGACGACAAGAGGCGAGCCCTCCACCGCCTCGGGCCGGTAGAGGGAAGGAACGTATACGCCTCCGATGCGGGCCAGGTCGCGTAGCATCGTCCGGCGCGGCACCCCCCGCCGCCTCATGTCCGCCACGGCCCGGACGATCTCCGGAAAGCCTTCCTCGCCGTCCCCGATGAAGACGAGGTCGAAGATGTCCGCCACCGGTTCGGGGTTGAAGGCCGCCGGCCCGCCGGCGATGACCAGGGGGTCCGCCTCGGTTCTTTCCGCCGACATCAGGGGGATCCCGCCGAGGTCGAGGATGGTCAGGACGTTGGAATAATTGAGCTCGTAGAGAAGGGAAAACCCGACGATGTCGAATTCGCAGATAGGGATGCCGTTTTCGAGGGATGTCAGCCGGATGCCGGCCGCCCGCAGCTCCCGCTCGAAGTCCGGCCAGGGGGCGAACACCCGCTCGGCCAGAACGTCCTTGTCCTTGTTGAGCAGGGCGTAGAGGATCTTCTGCCCGAGATAGGACATGCCGATCTCGTAGACGTCGGGGAAGGCCAGGGCCACCTTGGTCCGGACGCGGGAAGGGTTCCTTCGGATCTCGTTCCATTCGCCGCCGACGTACCGGCCCGGCTTTTCGACGCGGGGCAGGATGAGGGCGAGCTCGTTTCTTTCAGACATTGGCGAAGCGTCTCATCCTGACGTTCATGACAAGGCCGCAGGCGACGAAATTCGTGAGGAGGGACGACCCGCCGTAGCTGATGAACGGCAGAGTGATGCCCACGACTGGGAAGAGGCCGATGATCATCAGGATGTTGACGAGGAACTGGAAGGAGATGAGAAGGGCCGCCGTGAAAATGATGTAAACGCCGGCCCTGTCGCGCGCCTTGGAGACAGACGAGAACATTCGGGCGAGCATGAAGAAATAGAGCCCGATGACCGTGAGGACGCCCAGAAAGCCGGCCTCCTCTCCGATGACGGAGAATATGAAATCCGTGTGGCGGGCGGGCAGGAAACGGAGCTGGCTCTGCGAGCCCTTCATGAAGCCCTTCCCAGAGAGACCGCCCGCGCCGATGGCGATCTTGGACTGGATGACCTGATAGCCCGACCCCCTCGGGTCGTGGAGGGGGTTGACGAGAGTCGTCAGTCGTCTTTTCTGGTAGTCCTTGAGCCCGACGCTCCAGCCGCCGATGCCGACGACGATCGCCGCCAGGAGGAAGACAAGGATCGTCTTCCTCCGCAGACCAGCCAGGATGAACGCCCCACCGATAATGGCCAGGAAGGTCATGGCCGTCCCGAGGTCCGGCTGGAGGATGATGAGGATAAGGGGCACGCCGGCCAGCAGGAGGGCGAAGAACATGCGCTGGGTCGTCAGGTAGGAGCTCTTGTATTCTGCAAAAAGCCGGGCGAAGAGGAGGATCAAGACGATCTTGGCCAGCTCCGACGGCTGGAACTGCATGAGGCCGAGGGTGATCCAGCTTTTCGTCCCGGCGATGAACCTGGCGAAGACGAGGGTCGCGGCGAGAAGGGCCACCGTCAGCCCGTAGAAGTAGACCGAGAGCGAGACGAAGAACTTGTAATCGATGACCAGGACGAAGACGAGGGCGATGAGCGAGACGCCGATCCAGACGAGTTGCCTGAAGTAATAGTTCCCGGCGAGGAAATGGGAGGAGCTGTAGATGAAGAAGACCCCGATGAGGGAAGGCAGGAGGACGAGCCCCAGAAGGACCCAGTCCACTTCCCGGATGAGCCGCCGGTCGATCATCATTTCTCTTGGATGTCCTTGAACAATTCGAAGATCCGGCCGGCCACCGGGGCCGCCGTCGCCCCGCCTCCCCCGCCGTATTCGACGAGGACGGTGACGACGATCCGGGGGTTGTCGCGCGGGGCGAAGCCCGAGAACCAGGAATGGGTCTTGATCTCCCGGCCGGCCCGGGACAGCCGCTCGGCGCTCTCGCGGCTAACGACCTGGGTCGAGCCCGTCTTGCCGCAGACGTCCAGGCCCTCGACGAAAGCGCCTTTGCCCGTGCCGCCGTCGTTGACGGATCTCCACATGCCCGCGATGACGCTTTCAAAGGCCGACAGCTTGAAAGGCGGCTTGCCGTCTTCGTCAGCGGAAACTCCTCCCTTTCCGCCCGCCGGGGCGCTCAGGAAGAGATGGGGCGGTTTCCGCTGGCCCCGTTTCGCGATGATCGCGGTGAGGGCCGCGATCTGAAGCGGGGTCACCTGGAGCTGGCCCTGGCCGATGGCAACCGAGATCGTCTCCCCGGGATACCAGGGCGTCTTCAGGGTCCTCGTCTTCCATTCCGAGCTCGGTACGAGCCCCTCTTTCTCACCGGCCAGGTCCACGCCGGTTATTTCCCCGAGGCCCAGCAGGCCGGCGGCCTTGTCGATCATGTCGATGCCCATCCGCCGGCCGAGCGTGTAGAAGTAGATGTTGCACGAATTCTTGATGGCATCGGCCAGGTTCATCGAACCGTGCCCCGGCTCGTACCAGCAGTGGCGGATGGCGCCGTAGATCTGGGTCGACCCGCTGCAGAAGACGCTCGTATCGGGCGTCACGAAGCCGAATTCGAGCCCGCCGAGGCTCATGACCAGCTTGAAGATCGAGCCCGGCGCGTACAGGCCGCGGATAGCCCTGTTCTCAAGGGGCGACAGCGGGTCGCTCATGAGATCGCGCCATTCGGTCGGAGTGAACCGGGTGATGAACCTGTTCGGGTCGAAGGTGGGGAAGCTGGCCAGGGCCAGGATCTCGCCGGATCGGGGGTCGAGGGCGATGATAACGCCCTCGCGGCCCTCGAGGGCCTTCTCGGCCCGGGCCTGAAGACGATGGTCGAGGGTCAGGACGACACTGCCGCCCTGGACGGGGTTCTGACGCGCATTTTCTTCACGGACCACCCGGCCAAGGCTGTCGACGACTTCGATGATCTTCCCGTCTTCGCCCGTCAGGATGTCGTCGTATTGCCTCTCGACCCCGGTCTTGCCGACCATCTCCCCCACCCTCGCGGCCCGGTCCGGCTCGGCCCTGAGCTCATCGGGGGTTCTTTCCTGAAGATAGCCGAGGACGTGCGCGGCCAAGGTCCCGTTGGGATATAACCTCCGGGGTTCCACGTCCACCACGAGCTCCCGGAACTCGAGCAGGCGGCTTTCGATCGGGGCGACGTCGCGGGAACTCAGCCCGTCCTCGACGACGATCGGCTCGAACGGCTGAAGGTCCTTGTACTGCTCGATACGGCTGCGGAGTGTTTCCACGTCGATCTCGAGGAGCCGGCCGACCTTGACCAAAGACCCTTCCATGTCCTCGACGTTCTCGCGGATGAAGGAAACCTTGAAGGAGGCCCCGTTGTCGGCCAGGATCTTGCCTGTCCTGTCGAAGATGAGGCCCCGCGGCGCGGCCAGCGCCCGCTGCCGGATCCGGTTGGCCTCGGCCAGGCCGGAGAACTTCTTGTGGTCCACGATCTGGACCTTCCAATAGAAGGACAGGGCCAGGAAGATCAGCGCGGAGATAACCCAAAAAACCGTGTTCGCCCGGCGGCGCACGAGCGACAGGTCCTCGTAGATGCTCACTTCGGGCATCAGGCGCCTCGAGAGCCCCGGGCCCTGAGCCGCCGCTCGACGGCGAAGAGGGAGCTCCCCAGGACGGCCGTGACCAGGGGCTGGAGCAGGATCAGTCCGCCGTGGAAGTTCAGGGATTCCCGGCGGACGACCGCCGTGACGAGGACCCAGAGGACCATTTCCAGGACCGACATGGCCAGCATAAAGAGACCGTTGCGGAAAAGAGGCGCGACGTCGATCCTCCGGGAGATGAAGCCCGCCCAGAAGCCGAGCAGGGTCTTGGTCAGGCCGCCGACGCCGAAGACGCCTAGGGAAAAGGAGTCCTGGACCAGGCCGCACGCCGTCCCCAGGAAGGCCCCGAAGACCTCTCCCCTGCGGACCGAAAAATAGAGGACGACAACGGAAAAGGCGTTGAGGACGACGAGGAGCGCCGGCCCTGCGCCGCCGGCCAGCGAATAGACCAGGACGGCGAGGAGCGTCGCCAGGAAGGCGCTGAAGACATCCTTCAAGGCGGTTTCCCTCATTCTCCGCCCCCCGTCTTGGCGATGACGGCGACGATGTCGATCGTATTGAGCCGGAAATACGGATCGACGGTGATCTTAAGGAAGATCGGCGTGAACTCGTCCTTCTCGAGAGTTAGGATGCCGCCTACACGCAGGCCGGCCGGGCAGATCTTGTCATAGCCGGTTGTCAGGAGCTCCTCTCCTGGTTGCCCACCGCTGGCGCTGGCCAAAACGTAGCGAAGCTCGCAGGTATCGTCCGACCGGCCCGTCAAGGAACCCGTCAACCGGGAGACCGCCGAGATGACGCTGACGCTGCTGCCCTTGTCGGTGATGAGCTGGACCATCGTCTCCTTAAAGCTCACCGGCTCGATCGTCCGCCCGACGAGGTTGCCTAAACGGTCGCATACGGCCATGTCTTTGGAGATCCCGTCGAGGCTGCCTTTGTCGATGATGACCGTTTGGTAGGGGTTGGCGCTGTCGGCCCCGATGACCCGGGCCGGGATGATCGTCTCCTTGAAGGCGGCCAGTCTCTCCCGGACCTGGGCCTCCGACCGGAAGAATTGGAGCCGGTCTTCGAGGAAACGGACGTCCTGGTTGAGGAAGAAATTCTCCTTTTTGAGCTTCTGGTTCTCGCCCCGTACGCCGCGCAGGTCGAAGTAGTTCGTCCACAGGGACCCGACTCCGCGAGCGGCGCCGGTGACGGCTCTCTGAACGGGCGAGAAGAGGAAGAAGATTGACTTCTCGAACAGCGACTTCTCCGCCCCGCGCGGGATCTGTATGGAAATGAGGAGAATGTGGAAGGCCGCGAGCCCGGCCAAGAGGAGGGCGCTTCGTCGTTTTTCCCAGATGGGCATGGAACCTCTCGAGCCGCCGCGGCCCTGACCTCAGATGAGCGAGATCTTCTTCAGCAGGTCCAGGTCGTCGAGCATCTTGCCGGCCCCGAGGACGACGGTCGTTAGGGGGTCTTCGGTGATGAACACGGGCAGCTGGGTTTCTTCGCGGATCCTCTTGTCCAGATTCTTGAGGAGCGCCCCGCCGCCGGTCAGGATGATGCCCCGGTCGATGATATCCGCCGAGAGTTCGGGCGGCGTCCGCTCCAGGGCGATGCGGACGGCGTTGACGATAGCGGCCACGGTCTCCTCGATGGCCTCGCGAATCTCCTGGTCGTCGACGACGATGGTCCTCGGGATCCCCTCTCTCAGGTCCCGGCCCTTGATCTCCATGGTCATCGGCTCGTCGAGGGGGTAGGCCGAGCCGATCTGCATCTTGACGATCTCGGCCGTCCGCTCTCCGATGAGCAGGTTGTACTTTTTCTTCAAGTAGTGGATGACGGCATCGTCCATCTCGTTGCCGGCGACGCGGATACTGTGGTTGAAGACGATCCCGTCGAGGGAGATGACGGCGATGTCGGTCGTGC
>Ga0315283_10000994_pt1 | contig 21961 bp, 20 predicted proteins | sample YL17G09_0_MG_FD_204541 | JGI IMG/M metagenome (GOLD analysis project Ga0315283, IMG submission 204541) | Sediment microbial communities from Yellowstone Lake, YNP, Wyoming, USA - YL17G09_0 | ecosystem: Environmental > Aquatic > Freshwater > Lake > Sediment | place: USA: Wyoming | collected...
CCGAGGAATACGAGCACCGCGTCGCCCCGGCGATACCCGGCGCGGATGAGTCCGGTGCGCAGGGCGTCAGCGCCCTCGCTGGCCGGCAGGAAGCCGCCGAGCAGCGCGATCAGCCTGAGCAGGAACGGCGGGCGCTCCCCGTAGGCGACGTTCGTCTCGCTCGAGTGCAGGGCCCGCAGTTGGCGCAACCGCAGGGAGATCGGGTTCCGTTCCGCTTCGAACTTCGCGGACAGCGCGAAGGCCCCGACGGTGACGGCTGCGAACACGAGCAGGCTGGTGACGATGAGAAGGACCATGGCTCAGACCCTGATCTTGACGATTTGGCGGATGACGAGCATGCCCAGGAGTTGCATGCAGCCAGCCACAATGAGGGCGACTCGGCCGGAGGGGCTCTCGATCATGGGGCGGAAGTAATCCGGCGCGGTGGTCAGCATGAACAGGGCCATGAAGAGCGGCAGCACGCTGAGGATCGCCCCGGTCATGCGCCCCTGGGCGGTGAAGGTCTGGATGTCCCCGAGTACCCGGAAGCGATCCCGCAGCAACACCGAGGTGTTGTGCAGGATCTCGGCCAGATTGCCGCCGGTGTCGCGCTGCAGCAGCACCGCGGTGACGAAGAAGCGCAGGTCGAGGGAGTCCACCCGCCGCGTCAGGTTGATCATCGCCTCGCGGAAGTCGATGCCCAACGCCTGCTCCTCGACAGTGACCGCGAACTCGCCGCGCACCGGGTCCGGGGATTCCTCGGACGCGATCTGCATGGCCGCGGAGAACGAAAGGCCCGCCTTCAGGGCGCTCACCAGCAGGTCCAGCGCATCCGGGAACTCCCGGGCGAAGGCCTTCATGCGGGCCGACTTGCGGTAGATCACGTAGCCGTATGGCAGCGGGCCCAGGACCAGCATGATCAGCAGCGCCGGGGGCACGCGATGGAAGAGCACCACGCCCAGCGAGTAGCCGCCGATCAGGAAGAGCGCCGTCAGCAGGATCAGCACGCCGGGCCGCATCTTCATTCCGGCCTGATAGAGAAGCAGCTCGGCGTTGGTGCCGAGATTCATGAAGCGGAGCAACCGGTCGAACAGGGGAATGGAACTGTAGCGTACGTCCCGCTCGACCTCGGCGCCGCCGGCCACATCGCCCTTCCAGCCGAGGCGCCGCAGCCGTTCGCCCAACTGCCGGGCCGCGACGCCTTCGCGGCTGAGCACGACGCTCACCACCGCGAAGACCACCGCCAGGAAGACCAGGGCGCTGACGAAAATGGTCATCGTTCCTTCCCTCCGAGCTTGCGGCCGCGCTCGAACAGTTCGGTCGGGAGGTCCATCCCGGCGAGCCGCATGCGCTCGAGGGTCCGGGGCACGATGCCGGTCGCCTCGAAGTAGCCGTTCACGGTCCCGTCGGCGTCCACCCCGGTGGAGGTGAAGCGGAAGATCTCCTGCATGGTGACGACGCTGCCCTCCATGCCCATCACCTCCTGGACCGAGATGATCTTGCGGGTGCCGTCGGAGATGCGCGAGACGTGGATGATGAGTTCCAGCGCCGAGGCCACCTGCTCACGGATCGCCCGGTCCGGCAGCGTGAGCCCCGCCATCAGCACCAGGTTCTCGAGGCGGTGCAGGGCGTCGCGGCAACTGTTGGCGTGCAGGGTGGTGATCGAGCCGTCGTGGCCGGTGTTCATGGCCTGGAGCATGTCGATCACCTCGTCGCCGCGGACCTCACCCACCAGGATGCGGTCGGGCCGCATGCGCAGGCTGTTGCGCACCAGGTCGCGCTGGGTGATCTGCCCCTTGCCCTCGATGTTGGGCGGCCGGGTCTCGAGCCGCACGACGTGGGGCTGCTGCAGCTGGAGTTCGGCCGAGTCCTCGATCGTGACGATGCGCTCGTCGTTCGAGATGTAGCGCGAGAGGATGTTGAGCAGGGTGGTCTTACCGGAGCCGGTGCCGCCGGTGATCAGCATGTTGAGCCGCGCCGCGATGGCCGCGGTCAGGAACTGGGCGATCTCGGAGGTGAACGTGCCCAGCCCGAGCAGGTCGTCGATCGAGAGCGCACGGCGGCGGAAGCGGCGGATCGAGAGGATGGGTCCATCGATCGCGGTGGGCGGGATGATGGCGTTGACGCGCGAGCCGTCCGGCAGGCGCGCGTCCACCAGCGGGCTCGATTCGTCGATGCGCCGGCCGACCCGCGAGATGATGCGGTCGATGACCAGCCGCAGCTGGGCCTCGTCGCGAAAGGTCACCGGGGTCAGCTCGAGCTTGCCCAGGCGTTCGACGTAGACCTGGCGCGCGGTGTTGACCAGGATGTCGCTGATCTCGTCGTCGAGCAGCAGCGGCGTGATCGGCCCGAGGTCAAAGGTGTCGTGAAGCAGCTCGGTGATCAGGCGCTCCTCGTCTCCGCGCGTCAGGCGGATGTCCGATTCGACCAGCATCCGCCGCGCGATGCGCTCCACCTGCACGCGGCGCTCGGCCTCGTCCAGGGTCTCGAGCTGGGCCAGGTCGAGCTTGCCGATCAGCTCCCGGTGCAGCTGCTTCTTGATGACCTGGTAGCGGTCGGGGACAGCCTCGGAGGGACGCCCCCCGAGGAACGGAGCCGGTTCCGGCGCCGAGTTGGTCTTTTCGAGCCCCAGACGCTGGCGGAGATTCATGACTCCCTACCCCTTTCCGAACATGCGCAGCCGTCCTGGACGCCGCTGCGGGATGGTCTCGGGTTGGCCGTCGGAAAACTCTCCCGGGACGAGTTGGTGAGCGAGCGCGACGATATCGCGCGCCGCGCGCCCTTCGGCCTTCTCGCCGCACAGCGGCCGGCCCAGGTTGATGGCCTCGCTGACGGCGGTGAAATCATTGGCGATGGTGGCGAACACCGGCAGCCCCAGGGTGTCCTCGAGCTGGCCGGTGGTGAGGGCGCTCTGCTCGCTGAACCGGTTGACCACCAGGCGGACCCGGTCAGGGACCGCCATGAAGTTGAGCTTGGCGAAGATGTCGAGCGAGCGGCGGGCCGCCCGCACCGAGGGCACGCTCAGCTCGGTCAGCAGGATGATGGTGCTGGTGCGGTCGAAGATCTCCAGCGAGACCTCGTTGAAGACGTGCGGGGCGTCCACCACCACGATGTCGAAGGTCTTTGCCAGGATGTCGAGGATGGTGTCCACGTGTGCGGCGCCGATGCCCTCCACCCGGTCCAGTTGCTCGGGCTGCGGCAGCACGTAGACCCCCGATTCGTGCTTGGTGAGCGTATCCTGCACGATCGTCGAATCCACGCGGGTGGCCGCGACGATGTCGCCCAGTGAGCGCTTCGCATCGATCCGCAGGAAGAACGCCACGTCCCCCGACTGGTAGTCGAAGTCCACCAGCGCCACCTCGCGCTCGGTCAGTCGCTTGAGGCTCACGGCCAGGTTGGTGGCCAGCGTGCTGACCCCGGAGCCGCCCTTGTTGCTGAAGACCGTGAAGACCCTGCGCTGGCTCGCGCCGCCCTGCTTGCGGTGCTGCAGCGCGGCCGCGCGCTCCAGCGCCTGGCCCAGCGCGCCACGGTCGAGCGGCCACTTCAGGATGTCGCTGGCGCCCGAGCGCATCGCCTGCAGCAGCAGGTCCTGGTCGTAGGCTTCGGCGGTGAAGAGGATGGCGGTGTCGGGGTTCTCGAGCTTGAACTGGGAGGCCGCGGCGAGGGCGTCCTCGATCGGCTCCGCCAGCTCCAGCAACAGCACACCGGGCCGCACCTGGTACGCTAGCGCAATACCGGAGCGCAGGTCGGCGCGTTCGCCGGCGATCTGCACACCGGCCGCCGTTTCGAGGGCCTGACGAAGTTGCTGGCGCTTGCTTGGATTCCGATCCACGAGCACCAGCGACAACACTTGAGTCATACGGGTCTCCCTGACGCCGTTACTTTATGAGCTTGAGGGTAAAGACCGTGCCGTTGCCGCCGCTGCCTTCGCCTGGCACCACGAAATCAATGAACTCTCCGTAGAAGTCATCCTTACCATTCACGAGTGGCCGCTTGAGAAAGAATGCGGCAAACCCCTTCACCTTGCCCCAGGCGTTGCTGCCGTTGCACCCAGTACTCTTTCCATCGAATACGCAGGGGTTGTTCGGCGAGCAGTCCCTGTAGAAATCCACGATCGGTACGACTACGACTCGTGAGTCGTTGCCGCCATCGGCATGGTATTGCAGGTATGCATTGGACTGGGAAGCCGGGTAGGGCTCTTTGACCTCATCCTGACCGAAGAGGTAGGTGATGCCTTGATCGACAGGGCCTTGGCAAACCCCCGGCTCTACGCGGATGTACCGATCCATAGGGATGCAGCTTCCGCACCCGAACTTGATCATGTCCTTCAGGAGATTGCACCCGGACGAGCCGCCGCAAGCTGCTTCTCCAGCGGGCAGTGGGGGGCAAATCTGAGAAAGGTCGAGGTGCTGGTAGTTGGCTGGATTGGGATTGTTGTAGGTGAGTTTGTACTCATTCCCTATTACTAAGGAGTCGGCATTCACCCCTGCAACTCCTAGTGGTCGCAGCCCACGGACGCAATCCGGGCGCTCCAACCCCGCGGTCGCCGTGGCATCCGAGTTGAGCGTATTGACCCCGACCACCTGCGCGATATGCGTGACGATCGCAGTGCTGCCCGAGCGGGTCACGTCCACCTTGCACTGCGTGGGACTCGGAAAGGTCACCACTGCGTTGAGCACCGGGCTGGTCTCGCCAATGAAGGCCTTGTTGCTGGCCGCGGTCGCCTGTGCCAGGGGCGTGGCCTCGGCCTGGTCGATCAAGCCCGTGGTGGGGTTGACCGCCGACGCCCCCGCCAGCGCCCCGGCGTCCGCCGCGTTTTGCAGCTGGGTGCGCGTGGCCATCAGCTTGGCCCCGTCGACGCCCAGCGCCACGAAGGCGAGCATCACAATCATGAACAGCGCGACCCAGATGAGGATCGAGCCTCGCTCGTTCGAGTTTCGTTTCCGAGGGTGCAGATTCATGGTGGCTACCTCTTCTCCGGCCGATCCGTCGGGAGCGGCGGCAGTTCCGGCGTGGACGAGGCCACGATCTCGGGCGACACGATCAGCAGCAGCTCGCGGTCCTGGGTCTCCGTGGTCGTGGACTTGAAGAGCAGCCCGAACAGCGGAATGGAGCCCAGCAGCGGCACCTTGCGCACCGTCTTGGAGCGGTCTGTCTGCTTCAGGCCCCCGATGACCAGGTGTTCGCCGCTGCGCACGTCCACCGAGGTGGAGGTCTTGCGGCTGTTGATGGCCGGCACCCGGTACCCCGCAATCTCGATCAGGCTGGTGAAATCGAGCGCGCTGACCTCGGGCGTGACGGTGAGGGAGACCGTGTTGTCGTCGAGCACCGTGGGCGTGAACTCCACCCTGACCCCGAATTCCTTCCATTGGATGGTCACGGTGCTGGCCGACCCCGCCGTGCCACCCTGGGAGACCGGGACGGGGAACTCACCGCCCGCCAGGAAACTGGCCTTCTCACCGCTGCGCGCGACCAGGGTCGGGTTGGCGAGCGTGCGGATGTCACCCTTCTGCTCGAGCGCCTTCCAGGCCAGTTGCAGGGAGGGACTCTGGCCGTTCCTGACATAGCTCAGGATCCCGTCTGTGCTCGGCCCCAGCCCCACCGGGTCGGACGGGGTCGTGATCTTCGTGGTGAAGAGCCCACCCCGCAGCGCTCCGTCGAGCCAGCGCGCACTGCTGCTGCCCTGGCCGGTGATATCGAACCCCAGCTCCTTCTTGGCCGACTCGTTGACCTCGGCCACGGTCACGTGGAGCAGCACCTGCTTGCGGTTGCTGGGGGCGTAGACTTCGACCTCGATGGAGGTGTAGCGGCCATTCTCGTTGTAGATGATCAGGTTGGTCGCGCCGGGGGACTTCGCGGTCACGACGACCGTACGCTCCGAGCCCACCGCAGCATCGGCGATGTTGGGCTCGGCGATGACGACGGTGCGGATCTCCCCGTCGGAGGGCACCACCACCGCATGTCCGACCGCGACCCGGATGCTCTCGGCAGCGCGGGCCGGGCCCGCGAGGGCGAGCGCCAGACCGACCAGTGCAGCGAAGCGGACCGCAACCCTGAGCTTGAACTGCGACATCGGATAATCCTCCCTGTTCGTGTTCACGGCATCCCTGCCACGCTTACGGGGTCGGTACCGTGTCCTTCACGGCCGGGGTCTCGGATAGCTGCGCTTTGCGGATGATGCGGACCGGGGCGGTCGGCTTGGCCACCACGACATGCTGCGGCGCAGGCTGTAGCGCGGGCTTCGGCGCGGACTTGACGGCCCGCCTGGGGCCGGCCGGGGCCGCGCCGAGCATCTGCCGGGTCGAGTAGGCCGCGGTCTTCACCGTGTCCTGGTCCTCGGGGTTGCGCAGGGCCAGCGAAATCTCCCCCTCGTGCCTGGCAAGCGCGAGCTGCTCGGCCCCGGTGGGGTCCACGAGCAGGGTCACGGCCTGCACCGTGATCGGCTTGTTGTTCTCCTGCTGGGTCTTCTGCCCGGCGGCGAGCACCTCGGTGTTCTGCAGGATGGTCCGGGTGACGGCGTATTCGCTGGCCGCGGTGCGCGGATCCATGGTCACGAGCACGTCCACCCGGTCACCCGGCAGGATGAAGCCCGACACGCCCGAGACCTGGTTCACCTCGACGCTCGCCGCGCGCATGGTGGGCCGCACCAGCATCGAGAGACCCCCGCCACGGGAGGAGAGCTTGATGGCAGTCACCGGTTCGCGCGCGCCCAGGAACACCTTGGTCGTCTGCCCGGCGACGGAGTCCACCGTCGAGAACGCACCGGCGGGCACCGCGTCCTTCGGGTAGCTGACCACGTGCAGCATGCTGGGTTCGAGCTTCACGCCGAACGTCAGATCGGAGGTCGTGACCACCACGGGCTGGGAGTTCTGACCTGTCTGCTTCACGACCTGCCTGGTGATCGCCGACACGCTGAAGTAGGCGGCTATGGCGGCCGCCACCCCGAGCACGACGGCCAGCCCCATGAACGCTTGTCCCTTGTTCGCCGCCACGAGAATCCCTCCTTGGATAACTGTTACTCCTGCCTCATGTAGCAGGTTGCGGTGAGTGGCATCGGATTCGTGAGGTTCATCCCCACGACCTTGAAGAGCAGCGGGAAGGTGAAGGTAAAGGGCGCCGTCACGGAAACCGAGTCGTACTTGGCAGCGTCAGGCCCACCGATGATCACTGAATTCGGAGTGAGCCCGCCGCCCAAGGCTACCTGCCGCACGCGGGCATCAACGGCAGCCGCTCCGCCGAGGTTCTCGAAGTAAGCCGTCGTCATCACCACCCTCATCCTCACACCCTCACGGGCCGCCTGGTGCAGGACGTTCTTCGCGAGGAACGCCCGGCCGAGGTCGAGGGCCGCGAGCGTGATCACGAGCAGGATCGGCAGGACGAGGGCGAACTCGATCAATGCCGTGCCCCGCTGGGCGGACCGGCGCTCATTCCGAGGTTGGCAAGTCATGTCTTGTCCTCTATCGGCCACTCAGCCCATTCTCAACAGCGCGAAGATCGCGCCCACCAGGATCGCCGGCGCGAAGGGGAAACGCACGCCCGTGGTGACCGGCATCGGCACCGCGACACCCCCCTTGCGGGCCAGCAGCCCGAGCCCGACCACCAATGCATTACGCAGAGCCTGCTTCAGCATGCCCCGGCGAGCCGCCACGAAGACCGCAATCACGCCGCCCGCGATCAACGCCGCGACCGCGGCGGCCAACCCGCCCGGATAACCCAGCCAGGCACCGACGGCTGCCATCAGTTTGACGTCGCCGGCTCCCGTAAAACGCATCAACCAGCCGGGTAGCAGGATGGCGCCCGCCATCACTGCCCCCAGCAGGGCATTCCCCGCACCCACCGTCCCATTCAGAATCAGATGCACCAAGATCCCGAGCAGGAAGGCCGGACCAGTCAGAAGATTCGGGATCTTCCGCGTTTGCACGTCCGCCCGGGTTGCCAGGGCCACCAGGACGATGACCGGGATGGCCACCCAGAGCGGAGCGTGCACGTGGCGCGGAAGTGCCTTTGAGCCTAGGTGACGGCGAGATCGTCGATCGCGCGGATGAAAGCATCACAGATGGCCGTGTCCAGACCCAGCGAGTAGGCCACGACGACGCCGACGGCAGCCACGAACGCCGCGAGCAGGCCGTACTCGATCAGGTCCTCGCCTCTTTCGTCACTAACGAAGTTGCGGATGGCGTTCAACATGGTGGGCAATCTCCTCTTGACTGGAGTAACGGTTCCCGGCGGTGTGCCGGAGTGGGCAATCTCGGCGGTCGCTCCCTGCGTGGTACCGAGCGACGTGTCCCGGTCGAGGAGGCTGGTGGGCCGCCGACTCCGGTGCACGTTTCAATCATGCTAGCACAGCAAGGGCCGGGCCATCCGTGGTCCCAGGCCCAGAGCGCAGGCACAACTCGATGTGCAGGAATGGAATGAATGGATGGCACTGCCCCGCTCGGGGCACCGGTCCAGGCTCGGTCGGACGAGAAGCGTTGAAGAATCCGACGCAGCAAAAGACCGACATCCGGGCCATTTCGCCCAGGAACGTCTTGCTCGAACGCTGGCAGCCAGTGAAACACGAACCTCCCTGTTCCCCGCGAAGAAACCTCTCCACGACATTCCCTCTGAACGGAAGGCGACCACAAGGAGTCGCACCTGGCGCCGCCGACACAGAAGAGATCAGGATCGAGGCAGCGTGGAGCCTGAATCCCTTCGCGCGGCATTCTAATCGGAAAGACCGCTGAAGTCCATAGTCAAGAATAGTGTTCCCTAAGGCATTGCATGGAAGATGGTTGAAGTCGCCTCCCGGCCGTGATTCGCTCCCACGGCGCTCGAGTGGTTGCGCCATTTGACCCACGCTGACCCGCGCCAAAGAGATCTTCGAGACTGTCGGCCGCAGACACATGCCCCGTGACGCAGTCACTCCATCGTGCCGATTGCGCTCATATGGTGCGCTGAAAGTGCCGAAATCCTCACTGCGCTCTGTCACCCCGAGCCCAGGAACGGAACACGATCCGCGACGACACCGACACGGAGGTCATGGCGTGCCCGGCAAACGAGTCCTCCTGCAAGCGATCCTCGCTCTTTCGCTCCTCGCGACCGCGCCCTGGGCGACGGGCCGGGCCGAAGAGCCCGGCGACGACGCCTTCTCCCTCATGCGGGAGCAGATGGTCACGGGGGTCAGCAAGCGCCCCCTGCCGCTCTCGGAGACGCCCTCCTCGGTGACGATCATCCCGGCCGCCGAGATCAGCGCCATGGGCTACCAGACGCTCGGCGACGCGCTGCGCTGGGTGCGCGGTCTGTTCGTCACCTACGACCGCAACTACACCTACGTGGGCGTGCGCGGGCTGCAGCGCCCCGGCGACTACAACAACAAGATCCTGCTCACGCTCGACGGACACAGCCTGAACGGGGCCGTTTACGGCGACGCGGCCTTCGGCCCCGAACTGGGACTCGACCTCGAGCAGGTCGAGCGCATCGAGGTCGTGCGCGGCCCGGGCTCGGCGCTCTACGGCAGCTACGCCGCACTGGCGGTGGTGAACGTCGTGACCCGCCACCCGCACGGCCAGCCGGGCGCGCGTTTCGACCTGCGCGCCGGCGGCGCGGGCGAATGGCGCGGTCGCGCTTCGGTGGGCTCGATGCTGCCCGGCGGGCCCGAGTGGCAGGCCGGCCTCTCGTGGCTCCAGGTTCACGGCCCGGACCTCTACTTCGCCGAATTCGATGACCCGTCGACCCTCTCCGGCCAGGCCATCGGACTGGACGGCCAGCGAGCGCTCTCCTTCTTCGGCTCGGCCGAATGGGGGACCGCGAGACTCGCCGTCAAGCTCAACGACCGCGAGAAGACCGTCCCCACCGCTTCCTACGGCACGCGCTTCGGCGATGACCGGAACCGCACCTGGGACGGTCACGACTACGTCGAGTTGTCCGCCACCCGGCGGGTGAGCGCTGCGCTCGAATTGTCGAGCCGCACCTACTGGGACGGGTCACGCTACCGCGGCCAGTACATCTACGTGTTCGATCCCGATCCCACGCCGGTCGACAGCCGGGACTGGGGTGACAGCGATGTCATCGGTGCGGAGTGTCGCGCCCAGTGGGCGGTCGCTTCGCGGCAGGCGTTCACCCTGGGACTCGAGGCCCAGCGGTTGCTGCGCGCCCACATGGAAAACCTGGATGTCTTCCCGCCGCAGACGTATTACGACCAGACCGTCACCGGCAGCCTCGTCGGAGCCTACCTGCAGGACGAGATCCGCCTCGGCCAGCGGCTGATTCTCACGGCGGGCGCCCGGCTCGACCACGACTCACGTTTCGAGGCGGTCGTCAGCCCGCGCGCCGACCTGGTCTGGACCCTCCGACCGGGCACACGTCTGAAGTTCCTCGGCGGTTCGGCCTTCCGCGCCCCGTCGCCGTTCGAGAGTGAACCTCTGACGGCGGCTCTCATGCCAGGGACCCTGCAGTTGAGGCCAGAGCGCGTGACGACGACCGAGGGCACGCTCGAGCACGAGTCCGGTCCCTTCACGACCTCGCTCACCGCCTATCAAAACTACTTGCGCGACCTGATCGACCTGGTGGAGGTGGACGAGAGCGGGAACATGCGCTTCGAGAATCGTGCCCGGGCGCACGCCCGGGGTGTCGAGGGCGAGCTGCGCGTGGTCCCCGATGCCGCCACGCGGGCACGGCTGGCGCTGGCCTGGCAGCAGAGCGAGGATGGCGACACGGGCGCCGAGCTCACAAACTCGCCCCGCTGGAACGCGCACCTGCTGGCCTACCGCAGCCTGCAGGACGAACGGACGACGCTGGGCGCGGGCGCGCGCTACCTGTCACCGCGCCTGACGCTCGCGGGCCAGCACGCAGCCGCGGTGATGGTCTGTGACGCCCGGCTCGGCAGGCGGGTGGCGCCGGGACTCACGGCCGGGTTCGAGGTTCGCAACCTGTTCAACGCACACTACGGCGACCCGGGTTCCAAGGAGCACGTGCAGGACCAGATCGTGCAGGATCCCAGGACCTTCTTCGTCACCCTGTCCTACCTTCCATCCGAGTCCAGATGAACGACCGTTCCCGCGCGGGCCCCGTCCTGGCGCTGGTCATCGCGTTGGGCCTCTCCGTACCCGGCTCCGGCTTCGCCGCGAAGGTCGCGCTCATCAAGAGCGGACCGCTGGCGCCCTACGAGCAGGCGGGGACGGCTTTCTCGTCCACCTACCGGGACCCGGTGAGCATCTTCATGCTGGACGAGGCGGATCCGGCGGGCCTGCTGCGGCGCATCGAGGCCTCGCGTCCCGGGGTGATCGTGGCGGTGGGCCTCAAGGCCGCGCTCTTCGCCCGTGACCGCCTGCCCCGCGTCCCGCTCGTCTTCTGCGTCGTTCCCAACTACGAGCGTTTCGACCTCACCGGCGGCTCGATCACCGGCGTGTCGGCGGACGTGCCGCCCGAACGCGACCTCGCCGCGCTGCGCAGCGCGCTGCCCGGCGTCAAGCGCGTGGGCCTGCTCTTCGGCCGTGCGAGCGGCGCCACCCTGGCGCGCCGGGCACGCGCCGCTGCGGACGCCGCCGGCATCAGCCTGGTCGAGGCCCCGGTCACGGATCTCTCGGACCTGCAGCGAGTGGCCCGCGACCTGGCCGGCCGGGTGGACGCCCTGTGGCTTCCGGCCGACCCGACCGTCGCCACACCCGAAGTCTTCCGCGCACTGCTCGATCTGTCGCTGGCGCAGCGCAAGCCCCTGCTGGTCTTCTCGGAGTCGCTGGTGCGCTCCGGCGCGTTCGTGGCGGCCTCCCCCGATTACGCCTGGATGGGCGCGCAGGTCGCCGGGATCGTGCGCCGCATCCAGAACGGCGAGCGGGCCGGCGACATCGGCGTGCTGCCGCTGCGCCAAACGCGTGTGGTGCTCAACCCCGCCACGGCCCGTGCACTGGGCTGCGCGGTGCCGTCCGCGGCGGACGGCGGGATCGAGGTGCTGCCGTGACGCCCCGGCTCCTCGCGCACGACAGGCTATTCGTGCGCCCGCGGCGCGGCCTCCAGACCCGCATGACCGTTCTGTTGATGGCGGGCGTGCTAGTCGCCGGCGTGGGTTTCGAGGTGCTCCTCACCACGCTGACCTGGCAGCGCGAATACCTGGAACTGGAATCGCGGGCGGGCTCGCTGGCCCGGCTCATGGCGGAGCGCTCGGTGACGCCGGTGGTGGTGAACGACCGCGCCGAACTCGAGCGCCAGGTGCAACGCGCCCTCATCGAGCCCGACCTGCAGGCCGTGGCCATCTATCCGGCGCACGGCCCGGCGCTGGCGCGACTCGCGCTCGACGCCGCACTGTGGACGGAGTTGGGAACGCCAGGCGGAGGGGCGGCGCCCGGAACCGCCGTGGTGGTGCGCCGGCGCGTGAACGGCAGCGAGGTGCTCGACGCGATCGCCCCGATCACGCGCTCGGGCCAGGCCGGCCCGCTGGACGAGGCGAGCCAACTCTTCGGCTTCTCCGACTCCACGAGCACGCCGTCCACCGGGCAGCTGGGCTGGGTGCGGCTCGTGGTTTCGACTGGGCCGGCCCGCCACGCCGTGCGGAGCGCGGCCCACCTGGGTCTGCTGCTGCTCGTGCTCTCCGCAGTCCTCGGGTACTTCGCCGTATCGCTCTTCGTCGGCGTCATCGTCCGCCCATTGCGCGAGGCCGGCGACCTGGCCCGCGAGATCGCCTCCGGGCAGCTCGAGCGCCGTCTGCCGGTTCGCAGCGCCGACGAGCTCGGCGTCCTGACGGGCTCGATGAACACCATGGCGGCCGCGCTGCAGGAGGCCCGTCGCGAGACCGAGGCCGAGGCCGAGGCGCTGCGCACGACTTCCACTGCCGTGCTCTCCATCGCGCGCGGAGCCCGTGTCGCTCACGATCCCGGCAGCATCTTCGAGATCGTCGCGCACGAGGTGAAGCGCGTGACCCGGGCGCGCGGGGTGGCCCTGGCGAGCCCGTCACTGAACCCGGCGGTCCCCGAATTCGGTCACTTCGAGCCACCCGCACCCTGGGCGGGCCTGCAGCACGGCATGCCAGCGCCCGAGCATCTCCTCGCCAGGCTGCACGGCCTTGCCGACAGCGCGGTGCGCTTCATTCCCGACCCGGACGCGGACTGCCCCATCTGCCGGGGAATGATCGCGGAGGGCCTGCGCGCGGGGTTGGCCGTACCCCTGCAACTGCCGGACTCGCCCCCGGCCGTGTTGCTCGCGGTCTCGGACGACTCCGAGGCGTTCCCCGCCCGCGAGGTGGACGTCGTCATCGCCCTGGCGAGCCACCTGTCCTCGGCCCTGCACGCCGAACACCTGAAGACACGTCTCGAGGCGACCTTCAAGGAGTTGGAGCGCACCCACGACCACCTGGTGCACTCGGAGATGCTCCGGGTCACGGGCGAGATCGCCTCCGGCGTGGCGCACGAGTTCAACAACGTGCTCGGTGCGATCATGGGCCGCACCCAACTGCTCAAGCTCAAGCTCGAGTCTGGCTCGCTGTCCGCCGCAGAGCTGATGTCCGCGCTCACGGTGATCGAGCGGGCCACTCAGGACGGCAGGGATACCGGCCGGCGTCTGCGCCAGTTCGGGCAGACGACCCAGGCGAAGGCCACGGAGTCGGTGGACCTGCACGTCATGCTCCAGGACGCGATCGAGTTCACGCGGCCCCGCTGGGAGAACGAGGCACAGGTGGCCGGGAACACCATCGAGCTGCACCTGGACTCCCAGACGGCCGCCTGGGTCGACGGCCGCGCCAACGAGTTGAGAGAGGTCTTCACGAATCTCATCCTGAACGCGGTGGACGCGCTGCCGCGTGGTGGCACGATCCGCGCGGCGGTCCGCAACGACGGACAGCAGGTGATCGCGACGGTCGCCGACGACGGCATCGGCATGGACGAGGAGACCACGCGCCGGCTGTTCGAACCGTTCTTCACCACCAAGGGCGACGGCGGCACCGGTCTCGGCCTTTCGGTCGTCTACGGCATCGTGCAGCGGCACGGCGGCACGATCGAGGTCGTCACGCACCCCGGCGCGGGAACCAGCATGGGGCTCACCTTCCCGCTGGCCGCTGCTCCCCAGGCCCCGGCGACGGCCAAGGCCGCCCCGAGCGCGCTGCCGGCCCTCGACGTCATTATCGTGGACGACGAGGAGCCGGTGCGCGAGGTACTGCGCGACATCGCGCTCGCCCTCGGACAGCGCGTGACCGCGTGCGCTTCGGGCGACGAGGCGTTGAGCGCATTGCGACCGGGCGCGTTCCAGCTGGTGATCACGGACCTGGGCATGCCGGGCATGACCGGCTGGGAATTGGCAAAGCGGGTGCGCGAGGTGGACCCCGCGGTGACCATCGTCTTCGTGACCGGCTGGGGCGAGGGCCTTGATCGGCGCGCCGGCGGCGAAGCGGGCGCCGACCTGGTGCTCGCCAAGCCCTTCAGCGTCGAGGACCTGGCCAGCGCCATCCGGCTCGCCGCCGACCGCATGGAGACGCAGAAGGCGGCGTAGCCTGCCGTGTCGGCGCCCCAAGGGTGGGCCCGGACGTCGCGCGGTACCGCTCCAGCAGGCCGGGTGCTATCGTGCCGACGCATGAAGTCCGCCCTCCGCGCAAGGATGCGCGCGCTGCCGGTCGCCGCCCTGGCCTTCGCGCTCGCCGCGATCGCCGGCACCGGCTGCGCGGTGTTCACGCGCCGCCCGCCCGGGCCCCCGCGCCCCGCGCCCGGCTACGAGCGCCTGCGCGACACGCTCGCCACCGTGGATGCGAGCGGCCTGGCGGGCCACCGCATCGCACTCGACCCCGGGCATGGCGGCTTCTTCCGCGGTGCGCTCGGCGTCGGCGGCTTCACCGAGGCCGAGGCGAACCTGGGCGTTGCCCTGCGCCTGCGTGACCTGCTCACGGCACACGGCGCCGAGGTCTTCCTGACGCGCGAGGGCGACCGCGACTTTCTCACCCCTGCCGACTCCGCGCTGCGCGCCGACCTGGCCGAGCGCGCGCGGCTCGCCGCCGCCTTCGACCCCGGCCTGCTGATCTCGATCCACCACAATGCCGACCCGCGTGGCGCCCACGACATCAATGAGACCCAGACCTACTACCAGCTCGGCGATGATGGCCCCTCGCTCGACGCCGCCCAGGACGTGCACCGCGCGCTCGTGCGCAACGTGGGCATCCGGACGAACCGGGTGGTGCCCGGCAACTTCTACATGCTCCGCAGCAGCGCGGCACCCGCACTGCTCACCGAAACCAGCTACATCACCAACCCCGACGTCGAAGCGCGGCTGCGGCTGCCGGAGAAGCAGGAACTGGAAGCCCAGGCAATCTTCATCGGCCTGGCGCGCTATTTCGCGCGCAAGGTGCCGGTGATCGAGGAGTTCGCGGCGGCCGACCCGGGAGCCCCCCTCGAGACCAGCCGGGTCAGGCACGGCAATCCGGCACTCCGGGCGCGGATCCGCGGCGCTTTCGACCGAGCCGAGCTTCTCGTGGACGGACGGGAGGTCGAGCCGGTCCGGACCGGTTCCCGGCTCTCGTGGAGCCCCCCGGAGCCCTGGCGGGGCGGCCCGCACACGGCGCGGCTGCGGGTGCGCCTCTCGGGTGAAGGTGCGGCCCCGGAGCGACGCGTCGGTTTCGAGGTCCACCGGCCGTGGAGTTTCTTGTCCGGGGAACTCATCGCCGGGCCGCTGTTGGACGAGCAGCGCCCGGTGGCGGCGGTGCGGATCCGCGCGCTCGACCCCTGGGGGCGGATCGCGGCCGACTCCGGCTCCGTCGTGATCCGGCGTGTGGCGGGCGGCGGCATCGTCCCGGCCGAGACCACGCTCGCGGTCCTGGACGGCGTCGCGTGGGCCTACTTCCACGCGACCCACGGCGCCCCCGCGCCGGATGCGGTTTTTCAAGCGCGGGTCCCCGGCGACACGCTGATGAGCGCCCCTCCGGAGGCCATCGAGTTCGCGCTGACCACGATCCACCGGTTCGCGGAAGGCCCGGCTCGCACGCGCGACTGGTCGGGCTGGGTGCAGCGGATGCCCGAGGGCATCCCCCTGGCCCGTGCGCTCGGCACGCAGGAGCCCGAGCCGCGCGTGCCGTGGCTCAACCGCGACGGCTTCGCGCGCCTGCCGCGCGATTCGGCGGGCGCGGTCCACGTGCCCGCGCTGCCCGGCTACCGCGCGTGGCCGGCGGACTCCGTGCTCCCTCCGCGCTTCGTCGCCATCGCCGGCGGTGCGCTGCACGGGCGGCGCATCGTGCTCGATCCGGAGGGCGGCGGCGAGGACGGGGCAGGGCAGGGACCGGGCGGCACGCGCGCGGCGTCGCTCAACCTCGAGAGCGCGCGCATCCTCGCGGGGTTCCTCACGGCCGCGGGCGCCGAGGTGCGGCTCACGCGCGCGGGCGACCTCGCGCTCTCGGAGGTCGAGCGCGTGCAGCTGAGCGAGGCGTTCCAGGCCGAGCGCTTCCTGCGCATCTCGCATCGCGGGCCGGCGCGCCTGGGCCACGCTCCGGGCAGCACCGCGGGGGCCGCCTGGGCCGCGCAGACGGCAACTGAGTTGGCGCGACTCGGGCTCGCCGCACCCGCGGTGTCCGGGGAGGCGCAGTACGTCATCCAGCAGACCTCCTGCCCCGCGCTCGTCGCCTCGCCCGCAGCGCTCGGCGACGAGGCGTCCGAGGCACGATTGCTCGCGCCGGGAGCGCTGCGCGCGGAGGCCTATGCCCTGTTCCTGGCGCTGGCACGCGAGTGGGCGCCGCAGGCGGCCTGGCCGACCGACTCGCTCACCCTGCTCGATCCCGCCGGGCGTCCCCTGGCGGACGCAGCCGTGACACTGGGAGGCGCGCTGGTCCTCGTGACCGACGCGTCCGGCCGCATCCGCTTCGCCCGCACCGAGCCGGGGTCTATCGATGCCGTGGTGGAGGATTCACGGGCCCGTTTCCGCGGAATCCTGTTAGAATCACAGTGGGGTACAGTGCTGACCGGGACGCCCGGCCGCTGACCGCGGCCGCCCCGGGAGCCACGCCATGGTCCACGGCAGCCAGCGGTTCTTCCTCGAGCGCGCCCGCTTCGAGCGGCGCGTCTCCCTGATCTGTGTGGGCGTGAGCCTCGTGGTGCTGTCCTTCGAGGCCGCGTTCTTCCTGCCCGCGGTGCGACACGCGGTGGAAGGACTCATCCTGGGAGATCCGCTGCACCCCCGCCGCTTCGGCTTCGAGGGTCCGGAGCAATACGTGCGGCGCATCACCCTGGAGACCGAGGGCCCGCCGGGGCCGAGACCGGGCCGTCCCACCATCCTCTACCGCTCGGCGCAGGCGACGAAGGGCGGCAGCGCCCAGACCCCGCGCTCCGAAGACCCGCACGCCCGGCCCGACACGCGGCGCCAGGGCACCGGGGCCGGCGAGTCCAGCAAGGACTTCGTCACGATGGCGCGCATCATCTACGGCGGCAGCGGGCCGGTCATGCGGTCGGAGGACTTCATCGTCGAGCGGATGGTGAGGCCGGAGTACCCCGAGGGCCCGCTCAGCCGGAACAGCGAAGGGCTCGTGGTGCTGGGAGCGGTGGTGGACACGACCGGTGCGGTCGCGCGCGTGGATCTCGTGTCGAGTCCGGGGGACCGGGGACTCGCGGAGGCGGCGATCGCGGCGGCGAAGCAGTATCGCTTCCGGCCCTACCGCGTCGCCGGCCGGGTCACCGAGGCCTACGCCATCATCCGCTTCGACTTCAAGATCTACTAGGAGAAGTTAGCCGCAAGACCTGCGTTTCGGGGCACCGGGGCGGGGTGTTAGAGTCGAGACCGTGAGAAGGCGCTTGTTTCGTGGGTGCCCCGGTCAGGTCGTAGCGCGGGAGCCGGACATGAAGCGGGAAGAAGTCCTCAAGATCCTGAGTCAGCACCGTTGCCAGTTCGAGCAACGTCATGGTGTGCGATTCATTGCGCTGTTCGGATCGGTTGCCCGCGACCAGGATTCGCCCGAGAGCGACATCGACCTGCTCGTGGAATTCGCGACACGACCCGGGTTCGATGGCTACATGCGGCTCAAGGAGCACCTGGAATCAGTGCTCGGTCAACGGGTCGATCTCGTCATGACCGGAGCGCTCAAACCCTCCCTGCGACCGGAGATCGAGCGCGAGGCCATTCGTGTCGCGTAGCTGGCGTCTGTTCCTTGAGGACATCGTCGAGGCATCGAACCGGATCCTGCGGTATTCGGAGGGAAAGGACCTCTCGGCATTCTGCGAAGACGAGATGGCCTACGATGCCGTACTCAGAAACCTCCAGATCATCGGAGAGGCCGCGAAAGCGGTTCCTGTAGATGTCCGTCAAGGTCATCCTGAAGTGGACTGGAAGGGGATGGCCGGGCTTCGTGACGTGCTCGCCCACGCCTACTTCGGACTCGATGACGAGACGCTTTGGGACGTAGTGACCACGAAGATTCCGCGGTTGCGGAACCAGGTCCGACTGATCCTTGCTGAGCGCACCTGACGTCCCTGGGCAGCGGTGAGCACCCAAATCACCCTCGGGGGCTCCCGCACAGTTCCCGCACGGCAGCAAGACTACAGCTGGAACTTGCCGAAGTCCTCGGGGTTGAGCTTCTCGAGGAAGCGGCGCAACTGCTCGGCCTTCTCCTCCTCGGTGGGCTCCCGCGGCGGCGCCTCGGGCGGCGCCTCGCCCCCACCCTCCGCATCCATCAGCCGTGGCGGCTCCTGCAGGAGTTCCACGTTCACGAAGATCGGCGCCTTTGCGCGCAGCGCCACGGCGATCGAGTCCGACGGGCGCGCGTCGATGGCGAGCATCTCGCCATCGCGCTGCACCATCACGGTCGCGTAGAAAGTGCTCTCGCGCAGGTCGGAGATCACGACCCGTGACACCCTGGCCTTCAGCCCCTCGATGATGAGCACCAGCAGGTCGTGCGTCAGCGGACGCGGGAAAGGCTCGTCGGAGAGCATCCGGCGGATCGCGTGCGCCTCGCCGGGACCGATCCAGATGGGCAGGATGCGCTCGCCCCCGGCCTCTTTCAGAATGATGACGTTCTGCTGGGTCTTCTGCTCGAGGATGAGACCGTTCACCCGCGCTTCGACGACTTTCACGGCTTTCCGGCCGAGCCCTTGGCTGCGCCCTGCGGCCGCGGGGCACCCTTGCTCGAATCCGCCTCCGACAGGTCGAATGGCGGGGCCTCCTCGCTGCGCATGTGGTCCACCATCCACTGGGCCGAGCCGGCCAGCTCGGACCCGGGATAGCGCTTCAGCAGCTCGCGGAAGGCCTTCTCCGCCCCGTCATAATCCTTGAGCTCCTCGGAATGGATGAACCCGACCATGAACTGCGCCTGCGGGCTGACGTCGCTGTCGGGGTACTCCTCGAGCAGGGCCCGGTAGGCGGCGATGCGCTCCGCCGGCGGGCCCAACTCCTGGGCCATCTTGAACAACTCGCGCACGTCCCGCTTCTGCGAGACGAACTTCTTGATGGCCGCGGAGTCCGGCGTCACGCCGAGTTTCTGGCGGGCCTGGTCCAGCAGTTGCCGGTAGAAATCCTGGCCGCGCTGGTTGCCGAGCTGGCGCATGATCATCGGCTTCACCGAGTCGAATGGCCGCGCACCCTCGGGCCGCAACTCCTCCACCTTGAGCACGTGCCAGCCGCGGTCGGTCTTGAAGGGACCACCGATCCTGCCGGCGCCCAGCGCGAACGCGGACTCGGCCAGCGCGGGCTGCCGCCCGAGCGCCGGGAAGAGCCCCTCGCGCGTGACCGTCCCGAGCGAGCCACCCTGCGACCGCGTGAGCGTGTCTCCGGAGGACTTCTGCACCAGCTTCGCCCAGTCCTGGCCACTCTGTGCCAGCTTCAGCACCTGGCGCGCCTGGGCCTCGGTCTTGGTTTGGATGTGCCGCAACGTCACGCCCGCCGGCGTGCGGTACTCGCTCAGGTGCGAGTTGTAGTAAGCAAGCGCCTCGGAATCGGGCGGAGCCGGGTTCGCCGACATGGTCTCGTTGAGATAGGTGCGGATGAGCAGATCGCGGCGCTGCTGCGCCAGTTGCTGCATCACCTGCGGCCGGTCGGCCACGCCGCTCTCCTGCGCGGTGATGAGCCAGACGCGCTCCTCGACCATGCGCTCGAGCAGTTGCTGACGCCCCTCGGGCGTCGCGAAGTTCCCCCGGGACGCCTCGGGGATCTCCTCGAGCCGCCGGCGGACGTCCTCGGCCGTCACCGCCTGGCCGCCGATGCGCACCAGCACCTGCGACGTGTCGGCGGGCGCGGCGACGGCCCGGGCCTTTGCCGAGCGCGCAGCCTTCGGGGCCTTCGGCGCCTTCGCGACCCCCGCCAGCGCCAGCGTTCCGGCCCCGGCGAGCAACAGCATCACCGCCAGAACGGCGGCAGCACGCAAGCTCTTCTCGGCATTCATGCGCGCACCACCCAGACCTTCACGGTCGCGCTCACCCCGCCGAAGAAGCGGACCGGCACATCGTAGCGGCCGAGTTGCTTGATGTGTTCGAGGATCTCGATCTGATGCTTGTCCACCTTGTGGCCGGCCCGGACGAGCGCTTCGGCCACATCGGCGTTGGTCACCGAGCCGAAGAGCGTGTCCTCCTCGTTGGCCTGCGTCGGGATGTTGACCTCGACGCCCTCGATCCGCGAGGCCCGCTCGCGCGCCTGGGCGACCAGTTTGTCCTCCTTGAACTGCTTCTGGCGCTCGAGTTCCTTGTACAGGTTCGCCGCCTTGTCGCCAGCGGAGATGGCGAGTCTCTGGGGCAGCAGATAGTTGCGGGCGTAGCCCGGCTTCACGTGGACCAGAGCGCCCTTCGCGCCCACACCCTTCAGGTCTTCGAGCAGGATGACATCCATCAGCGATCTCCCTCGTTCGGATCCCCGTCGGGGACGGGCTCGAGCCGACGGTAGTCCAGCCAGACGTCGCTGAGTCCCAGCGCCGCCGTGGAGAGGACGAACATCGGCATGGCGATCATGAAAAAGAACAACAGGGTCATGATGATGACGGGCGGCGGGACACCCCGCGCCAGCATATACGACTGAGCGACCTCCACTCCCTGTATACAATACCCCAACCCCGCGTTGAGTAGCAGCGTCCAGCCGGTGGGCGCCCAGGCCGGCCACGGAGCCACCAGCAGGGCGAGCCCGGCCAGAAAGACCCACAGCGCGGCGTCCGGCAGGCGCCAGTCGCGCAGGCTCGCGCGTGACAGCCGCGGCCAGCGCAGCGTGTGGGCCGTACGGGCCGCCAGTGCGCGGCCCGCCGAGACCAGCAGCCCGCTCCACAGGAAGAGCACCGTCGGGATGACCAGCGGCAGCGCGGTGCGGCGCAGCGCCGCGTTCTCGGTCATGGTCTTCTCCATCGCTCCCAACCGTTCGCCGCTCGTCCCCAGTTGCCGCAGCAGGTCGAGCAGTTGCGTATCGCCCGCGATCAACTCGCGCTCGACCGCCGCGACCAGTTCGCGGTAGTGAGCGAGCCACGGCAGCAGCGCAGCCAGCGCCAGTACCGGCGCCAGCATCCAGGCGCGCTGTCCCGCGCTCGGACCGGAACCTTCCTCGCGCAGTCCCATCCACGCCCCCACCAGGGCCGCCGCCGGGATCCACCAGACCCAGAGTCCCTGCGCCGAACCCAGCACGGCGAGTGCCGCGGCCAGCAACGCCACCACCGCCAGGGCCGCGACGCCGAAGCGCCAGGACACGAGCAGCGCGACCGCGACCGCGGCGGGCACGGCCAGCCACAGCCAGGACCACGGGGCCGGGCTCTGGAGCGCCAGCGCCCCCAGGACCGCCACGAGCAGGGCCGCACGCACCCACGTCGGGTGCTTGCCGACGGCTCCGCCGGAGACGAACTCCGGTCCCGCCTCGCGGCGCGACTCAGCGATAGAAGTCACTGGTGAACGGCAGCAGCGCCAGCACCCGCGACCGCTTGATCGCGACCGTGAGTTGCTTCTGGTGGCGGGCGCACGCGCCCGAGATGCGCCGCGGCACGATCTTGCCCCGGTCCGTGACGAACCGGCCGAGCCGCTTCTCGTCCTTGTAGTCGATCATGCCCACCTTCTCGAGGCACAGCTTGCAGTACTTCTTCTTGACGCTCTTGCCT
>Ga0315283_10000998_pt1 | contig 21934 bp, 18 predicted proteins | sample YL17G09_0_MG_FD_204541 | JGI IMG/M metagenome (GOLD analysis project Ga0315283, IMG submission 204541) | Sediment microbial communities from Yellowstone Lake, YNP, Wyoming, USA - YL17G09_0 | ecosystem: Environmental > Aquatic > Freshwater > Lake > Sediment | place: USA: Wyoming | collected...
GAGGTGCGCGGGTGCTGCTCGTCTCGACGGACCCGGCCTCGAACCTGGATGAGGTTCTCGGGTGCGATCTGTCGGCGACGCCTCGAGCGGTCCCGGGTGCGCCTGGCCTCCTTGCCGCTAACATCGATCCCCAGCAGGCGGCGGCGGCCTACCGCGACGAGGTTGTCGGCCCGTACCGAGGGATCCTTCCCGCGGAGACCGTGGCCTCGATCGAGGAACAGCTCTCCGGCGCGTGCACGGTTGAGATCGCAGCGTTCGACGCGTTCGCTCGACTCCTCGCCGACCCCGAAGCGACGGCCGATGTAGACCATGTCGTCTTCGATACGGCGCCCACAGGTCACACGCTCCGGCTGCTCAAGCTGCCGGCGGCGTGGACCGGGTTCCTGCAGACCAACATGACAGGCACTTCCTGCATCGGCCCGCTTGCCGGGCTGCAGACGAAGCAGGCCCTGTATGAAGAGAGCCTGGCCGCCCTATCCGATCCCGCGCGAACCACCCTCGTGCTCGTGAGCCGACCCGAAGCGACCGCCCTCCTGGAGTCCGAGCGCACACGCGGCGAGCTCGCGAACGCGGGCATGACGAACCAGGCCCTCGTCCTCAACGGTCTGTTCACGCCGACCGATCCGACAGACTCCACGGCTCGCGCCCTCTACGGCCGCCAGCAAGATGCCCTCGCATCGATCCCGCCGGGGGTCGCTGCGCTGACGCGATCAGAGATACCGCTGTTGGCTCTGTCCCCGATGGGGATCGACGGACTGGCCCGCGTCTTCGACCGCACCGATCCGGTCTCAGTTAACGCATCGTCCTTCATCGACACAGACGCGATGCTCGGCACCGAGTCGCTCGCACGCCTCGTGGACGACATCGCGGAGAGCGGCCGGGGAGTGATCATGACGATGGGCAAGGGAGGCGTCGGCAAGACGACCCTGGCCGCCGCGATCGCCACCTCGTTGGCCGCCAGAGGGAAGCGTGTCCACCTGTCGACGACCGACCCAGCTGCACACGTACACACCACGATCCGGGAGGACCTGGCGGGGCTCGAGGTTTCGCGCATCGACCCGGCAGCGGAAACCATCGCCTACACCGAGGAGGTCATGGCGGCGGCGGGTGCCGATCTCGACGAGGCCGGGCGCGCGCTCCTGGAAGAAGACCTCCGCTCCCCCTGCACCGAAGAGATCGCGGTGTTCCGCGCGTTCGCACGCACCGTCGCCGAGGGCCAGGAGGGATTCGTCGTGCTGGACACCGCCCCTACCGGGCATACCCTGTTACTACTCGACGCCGCCCAGGCGTACCACCGGGAGGTCGAGCGCACCCACAGCGATCTGCCCGAGGCGGTCCGAACCCTCCTTCCACGACTCCGTGACCCTGACTTCACGCGCATCCTTGTCGTCACCCTCGCTGAGGCCACACCGATGCATGAGGCGGCCGGGCTCGCCTCGGAACTTCGACGAGCCGGTATCGAACCGCACGCCTGGATCGTGAACCAGAGCTTCGCGTCGACCGACACCACCGACACGCTGCTGGCGTCGCGAGCTGCTGCCGAGATCCCGTTCATCCGCGAGGTCGTCGACGGCCTGGCTGCTCGCACCGTGCTCGTGCCCTGGCAGGTGGAAGCACCGACGGGGACCGAGGCGCTCCAGGCGCTCGTCGGATCTGGCGAGGCGGTCCGGTAGTTCGATCGAGCGAACCGATACTTCAGAGCGATGGTCAAGGTGCGGTGACCGTGAGAGCCCGCGCGACCGCGCACAGCGCTTCGGGCACCACTCGGTAGTACACGCATTTCGCCGTTGCGGGCACGTCACCGTCGGTGACCGGCGCCGACACTCGTTCGATCAGACCTGCCCGCAGGAGCTTGGTCAGGTGGTAGCTGATCGTGGGTTGCGAGAGTCCGAGCGGCTCCGTGAGTTCGCACTCGCATGCGGCGCCTGCTGGTCGAGCCGCGATGACGCTGATCAGTCGAAGCCGCGAGGGGTCGGCGATGGCCTTCAAGTACCCGGCGAACCGCGCTGCCTGATCCTCGGTGAGCTCGACGCCGGCGACCGGTGAACAGCACGCATCGCCGTCCGCGAGGACGCCCGTGAAGCCGTCCGCGTCGCCCATCATCGCCGCCTCGTGTGATCGTTCGTCTGCATCTTCGCTGAGCACCAACTTGAGGTACCGGTCCGTCAGACCCTCGGATCGGAGGACCTCGCGTCGCATGTGGCGTCGTGAGGGCGTATGCCGCGAGAGGCGGTTGACGTCGGGTAACAACCTCAACGATACTTGCCTCAATGAGCACTGAGGTACGAGACGGGCTAGACATGAAGCGACGGGTGACCATCTACGCTGCGCTCGCCGACCCGCATCGGCTCGGCATCGTGGATCGCCTCTCCCTTTCGGACCTGACGCCCTCCGAGCTTGCCCTCGATCTTGGGATCGGCTCCAACCTCCTCGCGCACCACCTCCGGATCCTCGAAGATGCCGGGCTCGTGCAGCGGCTCCCTTCGAGCGGAGACGGGCGCCGCCGATACCTACGGCTGGCGTGGCCGACGTTCGAGGCCGTGCCAGCACCTGGCCCAGCCGTCGCCGCCGACGGCATCTTGTTCGTGTGCACGGGGAACTCGGCCCGTTCCCAGCTCGCGGCCGCGCTGTGGAACCGCGTGAGCGACGTTCACGCCGAGAGCGCCGGCACGCATCCGGCGGACAGAGTGCATCCCCTCGCGGTTCGCGCCGGGAAGCGCGCAGGCCTGGATCTCGCCAACGCTCATCCACGCTCGCTCGACGAGGTGATCGCCCGGCCGGACCTCGTCGTGACCGTGTGCGATCGCGCGCACGAAGAACTCGAGCGCTCTGGGATACAAGGTCGCACCCTGCACTGGTCTGTTCCCGATCCCGTCGATGCCGGCTCGCCCGCCGCCTTCGACGATTCGCTCCGCGACCTGGAGCTCCGTGTCTCGACGCTCGCACCCCACGTCGTCTCGGCTCCTCGCCGCAAACCTCGGAGACGGACCCGCCCATGACCGCGTCTCGCCTCGTGATCATCGGAGGAAGCGACGCCGGGATCAGCGCGGCCTTGCGCGCCCGGGAGCTCGACCCCGTCGTCGACGTCACGGTGCTCGTCGCGGACGCCTACCCGAACTTCTCGATCTGCGGGCTCCCATACTTACTCGGAGGCGACGTGTCGGACTGGCGTTCACTGGCCCACCGAGGCGTGGAGGAGCTGCGCGCGACCGGCATGGAACTGCTGCTCGAACACACCGCCCGCTCGCTCGAGCCGGACGCGAAGACGGTGGCCGTGACCGACGCAGCCGGACGGATGATGGAGTTGGCGTACGACCGCTTGATCGTCGCGACCGGTGCCACCCCCCTCCTGCCGCCGATCGAGGGCCTCCACCTTCCTGGGGTGCACGTACTCCACACGATGCAAGACGCCTTCTCGATCCAGCAGATGCACGAGGAGCGCGGCGCCGAGTCCGTTCTCGTCGTCGGCGCCGGTTACATCGGACTCGAGATGGTCGAGGCGTTCGCCTCGCGCGGACTGACAGTCACCGTCGTCGAACAGCTCGAGGAGATCCTCCCCACGGTCGATCCCGAACTGGGCGGCCTGCTCCGCAAGGAGATCGCCAATCACGGCGTCGACGTCGTCACCGGCGCGCGCGTGGAGTCCATCCAGCAGAAGGACCGAGCGCTGGTCGTCCGCGGGACGTCCGGGCTCGAACGGACGGTCGATGTCGTGCTCGTCGTGGTCGGCGTCAAGCCCGATACCGAGCTCGCCTCGGGTGCGGGCGCCAAGCTTGGCACCAAGGGAGCGATCGAAGTCGACAGGCAGATGCGGACGAGCCTCCCCGACGTCTTCGCGGCGGGCGACTGCGCCGAGACGTACCACCAGATCCTGCGCGGCTCGACCTACCTTCCCCTCGGCACGACGGCGCATAAGCAAGGCAGGACCGCCGGCGAGAACGCCGTCGGTGGCTCGAGGGTCTTCGAGGGTTCCCTGGGTACGCAGGTCGTCAAGGTCTTCGATCTCGCCGCGGCGCGCACCGGGTTCCGGGATGCGGAAGCGGAGGCGGCCGGGTTCGACCCGCTCACCGTCGGCTCCCGCGCCTTCGACCACAAGGCGTACTACCCGAACGCGCACGAGCTCGACATCCGGATCACGGGGGACCGCCTGACGGGGCGTCTCCTCGGCGTGCAGATCTTGGGACACCGGGACGCAGCGGTCGCCAAGAGGATCGACATCCCCGCGGTGGCGCTCTCCACGAAGGCAACCGTCGACCGCTTGAACACGTTCGACCTGAGCTACACGCCCCCGTTCGGGAGCCCGTGGGACGCCATGCAACTCGCAGCCCAGGAATGGACCAGGAAGCGCGATGAAGCGCTCGTCGGCGCATGACCCGACATCGGTTCGAACCTCAAGGGAGGAAATGATCGTGAGTACGAACACGGAGCCGACGAGGCCCATACCGGCTATCCCACCTTCGGTCGAGTCGATCGCAGACCGGCTTTCCGAAGAATTCGACGGTGTCTTCTCCCCCGAGACCGTCCGCCTCGCGGTGGCTGAGTCATGCGAAGCGTACGAGAGCGCGAGGTCGACGGCGTTCGTTCCCCTGTTCGTGGAACGCTTCACGCGTCAACGCCTGGGTGTGCTCGTGCGGACGAAAGGCAAGGTCGCTGCGACCACGCCACTGGTGGTGTTCCTGTGCGTCCACAACGCCGGCCGCTCCCAAATGGCGGCGGCGTGGCTACGACACCTCGGTGGCGAGGGCGTCGAGGTCTTCTCCGGTGGATCCAATCCGGGCAGCGCCGTGAACCCCGCGGCCATCGCCTCGATGGCGGAGGTGGGGATCGACATCACCACCGAGTTCCCGAAGCCGTGGACCGAAGACGTGCTGCGTGCGGCCGATGTGATCGTGACGATGGGCTGCGGTGACGCATGCCCCGTGTTCCCCGGAACGCGCTACATGGACTGGAAGGTCGACGATCCTGCGGGGCTGCCGGTGGAGGACGTTCGTCCGATCCGTGACGACATCGAGCGGCGCGTGCTCGATCTCATGAGAGAACTCGGGATCCCAGTGGTTGGCGCGTGACCGAGGCGACCACCGGTCCATCGCTCGGCCGCCGGGCGCTCGCGGAGTTGAACGATCTGCTTTCGATGCTCGCGCCGCCTCCGCGTCGAAAGCGCGGAGAGTGCGCCCGGCCACTGCGTGGGCGAATCGGTCATGTCAGGCCCACCGTGTACGGTTCGGGCATGCCACAAGCACGTCCCTTGATCCTAGGCCGCCACACCAGCCGATCCATACGGCTGGTGGCAGCCTGGAGAAGGAGACGAGCAGATGGAAGAACAGCTCCCCCCGGCCAAGGGCGACCGCGGCTCTAGCGAGCCCCTCGTTCGCCACGTCACGCAGGCACACCCGAACGACCTGGTTGACCCGTGGTGGATGGACCAGGCCCTCTCACGCGACTACGGCGAGTTCATCTACCGCCAGTGGGTCGTTGACATCGACGACGTCGAGCCCGAGGTCATCGACCGCTCCCTCACCGATGGCGTCCGCCTGCTGCGTCGCGGCACGCTGCTCAACGCCAGGCGCATCCAGTGCGTGGTCGAGGGCGATGACGCCGTTGCCTGCATCCAGCTCGGGCGCCGCTTGATGTGGGTCGGTGTGGCGGCTCGCGACCTGAAGCGCGCGCAGCATCTCCTCGATGCGCTCGGACGTTCGTTCCCTGAAGCGACCCTCGCCGAGGACGAAGATCCGCACGTCGTCCTCGGCATCTGGGGTCTGCAGGACGAGAGTCGCGGTTTCCGCAGGTTGGAGGTTTCCGCGTGGTCCGACATCGCCACCAACTACGCGGCGTCGACCCGTGAGGCGCTTGCCCCGGTCATGAATCCGGGGTTCTCGCTGGAGGGGCAGGGTCAGTTACTGGTGTGGTTCGGGCCGCCAGGGACGGGGAAGTCGTATGCCCTGGGAGCCCTCGCCTACCAGTGGCGTGAGCACGCGAGCTTCCACTACATCGCCGACCCGGAAGCGTTCCTCGGCGACGTCGGCTACCTGCTCGAGTTCATCCTTGCGCGTCCGCCCGGCGACAAGGAGTGGCGCGTCGCCGTGCTGGAGGACACCGGCGAGCTGTTCGGTTCGGATGCTCGCCGCCAGACCGGCCAGGGACTCGCGCGTCTCCTCAACGCGACCGACGGGATGCTCGCTCAGGGCTCGAAGACCGCCTTCGTGATCACGACGAACGAGCCGATCGACCGCTTCCACGAAGCCGTCATCCGCCCCGGCAGGTGCGCCTCGCGCGTGTCGTTCGAGCCGCTGCCGCTCGGGCAGGCCGAGGCCTGGTTGCAGGAACACGACGGCGCCGAGGTGGCGAAGCGCCTCTGCGCGCCGGCGACCCTCGCCGAGCTGTACGCGATGGCAGCGGGGCAGCTCGAGCCCCCGAGCGCGCCGGCGACCGGCCTGTACCTGTGATAGGCGGCGCCGGGAAGATGCACGGCGAACCCGGGTCGATCGAGTGGGCGGTGGCGACGATCGCGACGTCGTTGGCGGATGGAACACCGACGCGCGTCATCCCGAGATGCGAGCTCGAGAACGCAGCGCGCGCGATCGTCGTTGCTCTCCGCGAGGCCAATCTGGACCAGGTGCTCATGCCGACAGGCGTGTGGGACCTCGAAGCCCTCACCGACGAGGAGGAGCTGGTCTTCGTTCGGGAAGCGGTCGCCCAGTTGTTCGAAGGCTTGCGTGTGAACATCGTCTGGGACCCGATACCTGGTACGCAGTGATCGAGGGCCTTGGCTTCGGAGCTACACCCGGGCAGGTTGGAGGCCGGCGGTGTCCCCCTGGTTCGCCGCGGTCTCGAATAGTTGGCGTTCAGCCCCCGCGCGTTCCTGACCAAGTCGTTGCGGAGGCGTCGGCTTCAACGGCTAGGCTCCTTGCATGTCGCAGGACCCTGAGCAGGTGTTCTCGCAAAGCATCGCGAAGGCTCTGGCTGACGCCGTTAAGAAGCAGAGGGTGTTCGACTCTGTTGCGGAGAAGCTGGTAGCCGATGCTGAGGCCTGGCGGAAGCAGGTTGCCGCGATCACCAACGATGTCGCCACGGCCGCCATCGCCCAAGCGAGCGTCGTGAACCAGATCAACGAGATGCTGCGACCGATTCAAGACGCCCTAGATCGAGCGTATGCGAACCTCGACCTGTCGTGGGTCGCTGAGGCGCTTGAGGCGGGCATGCCGCCCAACTGGCGCGAGTTCGATGGTGCTGACGTTGACCGCATCCTCGCAGTGATGGACGAAACAGGCTGGTGCCTCGTTTGGTCCCCAAGGGCTGACGTCATTCGAGTGCTGATTGCCGCGGATGATGCAGACGCCCGTCATGAAGCCCTGCTCGGCGTGAAGCAACAGGTGGTGGTGGACCTGGTCGCTTGCCTCGATGGAGTCACGCACGATGACTCGAAGGACTACCGAAGAGCCGGCGAGCAGGCCGTCCGGGCATTCGCAGATGGACACGTCGAGGCCGCTCAGGCCCTGGCCGCGTCAGTCATCAGCGCCATCATCAACGGGGGCTTTCGGATGCCATCCTTCGGCGACGCGCGAGCTCGCTTCAGCGGCGACCCGAAGGAGGCTTCGATCCGCGCGTTCCGCGAACAGGCTGTATACAACATGGTTGCCAACAGCCTTCAGCGTTACTTTGCTGACCGCGGAGACCCTGTTCCCCCAAACTTCAGTAGGCACGCGACTGCGCATAGCGTCGCGGCCGAGCAGTACAACGAAGTGAACAGCCTCGCTTCGCTCCTCTTGTCAGTCGCGTTCACCAAAGAGGCTGATGTGCTCATGCACGATGCTGAGGCTCGCGGCGCCGCATAGACCAGAAGACGCGCGAGGAGGAGTCGGATTCTGAACGGAGACTCTGGGCCAGCAGCGGATCGGGCCTTGCGTCGTCCGGTGCTCGATCTCCGCTGACGTCAGGCTGCTGCCGTACCCTGACCGTGGCGGGAAGTTGGCTGCGAGAACGGACACGCGGATGGCGAGGTGGCAAGTCGAGCTCACGGGACATCGGTTTGACCTTGAGGAGCTCTTGGGCTGGTTCACGGATCCCAACTGCCGTGTTGTCGCGGATGGCGGCACCTTCTTCCTGGAAGCGGCCGAACTCGAGACGCAGGTTGGGAGCGCCGATGTTCACGCGGCCGCGCAGCCGGTCGTGAAACGGATGAACGGGATCGCGAAGCTCAAGAGCTCCTCGTTCCGAGATGTCGAACTCGGCGCGGGCGTACGGGAACTCGATCAGGGCGAACAGCGTCGGCACGTCGTGCTCGCCGTCGGGACCGTCGAGGCCCGCGCGAAGGTGAACGCCGTCCTGGTGAAGGTCGGAGACTCCGAGCCGGCACCGCCGAGCCCGGGATCCCAGCAGACCGATGCCTGGATGCGGGCTGCCAGCGGGGACCCGGATGCACAAGAAGCCGTGGACCTATGGTCGGGCGCCCACGACTGGAGCCGCTTGTACAAGGTCTACGAGATCGTCCGCGCCCGCGCGGACATCATGAAGGCGGGCTGGGCTTCGCGCGCGGAGCTGACGCTGTTCAAGCGGACCGCGAACCACCAGGATGCCGCCGGGTCGGATGCAAGACACGCACGTTCACGTCAGCACCCTCCTTCGTCGCCGATGCGCCTGCAGGAGGCGGAGGCACTACTCGAGCGGATCCTCTCCGCCTGGCTCGACACCCTAGGCTGATCTCGGCTCCCGAAATAGCCCGGCGAAAGGCCTCACCGTACTGGCGACGATCGTCGCCGCGGTGGAGGACAACGTGGTCCCTCGGCCGGAGGCAGACGTCGACGAGGAACGCCGGCTCCTGTACGTCGCGATGACAAGGGCGCGGTCCTACCTGTTCGTGACATGGGCGCGCCGACGTCGCGGCCCGACCGCCCGGTCCGGCACCGAGCAGGTCTGGGAGCTACGCCGTCACTCGTGCTTCCTCGACAGCGGCTCAGTGGAATCCACCGACGGTGCCAGCTTCCTCCGAGCCCGGTGGCCTCACGGTCGTTGAGGGTGGCGCGGATCGCCAGTAGCTCATGCACTTCTGCGCGCGTCCGTCCGATGGCAGTAGCCGCTGGAGAACCCTTGGCGTGATCACGGCCTTCTGGATGATGTAGCGAGAGTCGGCGATTTCCTCCCACGGCCGTCCGGGTCATCCGGGTCGATCGGTCACGGGCGCGCCTCCTTCGGGAAGATCTCCTCGAAGAACGCGCGAAGGCGCTCCCTCGCATCCTGCCCCAGCTGCAGCTTCATGTACGGACACTCCTCAACCCAGCCCTGTCTCTTCACACCCAGAGCGCGGAGCTCGTCCGGCAACGGTTCTCCTTCGACGGGTTCCAGGATGTCGCTGTAGAGGCGAGCCAGGCCCGTCTTCGTGAACAGGTCCACAGCGGCCGGGACCTCGAGCAGCCCAACCCCCGCGTAGATGTGCTCGGTCCCCATCAACAGGTCGAGCAGGATGCCAGCACCCGGCTTCCCATCGGCTCCCCGCCGCAACCAGCAGTATGCGGTTCCCTTCGCCCACTCCCCTGCGCGCGCCGCGATGGTGTTGGCCCATCGGGGGAAGGCCGCGGCAGGGAACATGAGGGCAACCATCAGAGTGCCGCTCTCATCGGTGATGATGCCCGTCGTAGGGAACAGAAGGTCCGTCGCAGGGTCAGGGCACCCTTCTGGAAGCGGCACCAGGTACTCGCCCTCCTCACCGACCAGCCGCTTGGCAGGTTCGTCCTTCTCTGGTCCCACTCGATCTCCCTTCCTAGCCCGTCTCGCGCAGGCGCCCGTAGACGCGCGCCAGGTAGAAGTCGGCGAGCGCCGCCCGGAAGTCCTCGTCGTCGAGGATCCGCTTGAAGATCTCCTCGTTGGAGTCCATGCGCTTCACGATCGTGTCGATGAACTTGCGCTCGAAGACCAGGGCGAAGTTCTCCTTGGTGTTCTCGCGCGCCTGGGCGGCGAGCTCGGGGTCATCGACCCACTCCCGCTCGTACTGGTCGAACAGCAGCTGGTCACCCTCGCCGAGCTCCGTCCCGAACCTCTCGTTCAGGACCTGGACGATCTGCGAGAGCGGCTCGATATCTGGCTCCTGCTGCTTCCCCTTGCCCTCACCCGGAAAGGTCGTCAGCTCGCCCTGTTCGGCCGTCAGCGACACCGATCCGGAGAACGTCTCCTGCGTCCGGAGATGCGTGAGCTCTACCTCGGAGCCGAGGTCGAGCCGCTCGATCGAGTCCCGGCCCCGCAAGCACGCAGCGAGCGCCCGGCAGTAGAGGTAGTCGCGCTCCATCGCCGTTTCGTTGAAGGAGACGATCTGCGAGAGGAACGCGTACGTGCTCACGAAACGGTTCAGCGCATCGCGGAACACCAGGCGGCTCTCCTCATCCAGAGCGTGGAAGCGATCCACCGCGGGGTCGAGCCCCGCGTAGACCTTCCCGTGTCCGGCCGCCTCGTCGAGCGTCACAAGGATCGCCGCGACCGCAGCCATCTCTTCATCACGAAGGACGTCGTAGGCGTCCAGTGCGTGACGCGTGTCCCACAGCAGGTTCGGGTCCGTCGGGATTGCCACTGTCTTGCCGTACCAGGGCTCGAACGCCTTCGCGATAGCCTCGGCCTCGTTGCGGAAGTCCAGGACGAAGGTGTCGGTCTTCTCAGGGTGGATCCGGTTCAGCCGCGACAGGGTCTGCACCGCGGCGAGGCCCGTGAGCACACGGTCCACGTACATCGTGTGCAGCAGCGGCGCGTCGAACCCGGTCTGGAACTTCTCGGCGACGATCAACACCTGGAAGTCCATCGGATCGTACGGTTCCTCGCCCTTGAAGCGACTCGCCGTCTGCGACTCGGGGAAGTGGTTCATCCCCGGCTCGGTGTAGTCGATGCCGTCGTCGACGACCGTTCCGGAGAAGGCGACGAGCGTATGCAGGTCCTCGTAGCCCTGCTCGGCGATGTAGGCGTCGATCGCCCGCTTGTAGCGGACCGCGTGCAAGCGCGAGGAGGTGACCACCATCGCCTTTGCCTTGCCAGCGATCTTGTGGGCCGTGTGCTCGCGGAAATGCTCGACGATGATCTCGGCCTTCTGCGCCAGCTGGTAGGGGTGGAGCGAGACGAACCGCGCGATCTCCCGCTTCGCCTTGACTGAGTCGTAGTCGGGATCCTCGGCGATCGCCTTCTCGATCCGCCAGAAGGTCTGGTAGGTCGTATAGCTCGCAAGCACGTCGAGGATGAACCCCTCCTCGATCGCCTGGCGCATCGAGTAGAGGTGGAATGGCTCATACCGACCTTCCGCGTTCTTCGTCCCGAACAGCTCCAGCGTCCGGCCCTTGGGGGTTGCGGTGAACGCGAAGAACGACAGGTTCGGCTGTCCCCCGCGCGCCGACACGGCCTTGGCGAGCGCCTCCTCGACCGGATCCACGGCTTCGACCAGCAGCCCGCTGTCGGCGGCCTCCGCCGCAGTGAGCTCCTGCTCGTCGGTCCCAGACAGCGCCAGCCGCAGGTCCTTCGCCGCCTCGCCTGTCTGCGACGAGTGCGCCTCATCCACGATCACGGCGTAGCGACGCGCGGGCAGCTCGCCGATCTTGTCGAGCACGAACGGGAACTTCTGCAGGGTCGTGACGATGATGCGAGCCTCCTCGCCGGCCAGCGCATCGGCGAGCTGCTGCGCGTTCTGGTCGATCTTCTGCACGACACCGTGCTTGTGCTCGAACTGGAAGATCGTCTCCTGGAGCTGCCGGTCCAGGATCACCCGGTCGGTGATGACCACGACCTTGTCGAACACCTTCGTGTTGGTCGCGTCATGCAGGGATGAGAGGCGATGGGCCGTCCACGCGATGGTGTTGGACTTGCCCGAGCCGGCGGAGTGCTGGACGAGGTAGTTGTGCCCGGCGCCCTGCTCTCGCGCGTGCTCCTCGAGCCGCAGCACCGCGTCCCACTGGTGGTACCGGGGGAAGATCACGCGCTCCGCGGCCTTGCGCGCGGCAGGCGAGCCCTTCTCCGGTCGCTCGACGTGGATGAACCGAGCCAGGATGTCGAGCCACGCGGCGCGGCTCCACACGCGCTCCCACAGGTAGGACGTGCGGTGGCCGTTCCGGTTCGCCGGGTTCCCCTTGCCCCATCCAAGTGGATCCCCGAGGTTGAACGGCAGGAAGACCGTGGACTTCCCGGCGAGCTTCGTGGTCATCGCCACGGTCTCGGGATCCACCGCGAAGTGCACGAGCGCGCGGCGCGACAGGGTGACGTTGGCCGGATCCCGGTCGGTCCGGTACTGGGCGATCGCGTGCTGGGTGCCCTGCCCGGTCAGCGGGTTCTTGAGCTCGGCGGTCGCGACGGGGATCCCGTTCACGAACAGACACAAGTCGAGCGTCTTGGTCGAAGCGGCCTCGTACGGAAGTTGCCGCGTCACCGTCAGCCGGCTGGCCGCGTATCGCTCGACCAGCTCGGGGGTCAGCCCATGCGCGGGCTTGAAGTACGCCAGTCGGATCGTCACGCCATGGTCTGGGACACCCGTCCGAAGTACGTCGACAGTCCCCCTATCGTCGATCTGGTCGGCGAGTCGCTTCACGAACCCAGCAGCGGCGGTCTCCTCGTTGCCACCGTAGTTCGTGAGCAGGCGCTGCCACTCCTCGTGCTGCGTGTCCTCGATGAAGGAGAGGAGCTCAACGATGTCGAGGCCCCGGACGGCGTCGAAGTCGGAGGCGTACGCCTCATGCGTGCCCACCTTGCACGCGAGGTAGCCGCCCTGCTCGACGAGGTACTCGCCGATCGCGTCCTCGAAGACCTTCTCGTCCGGATTCGTCATGCAGCCGCCCATGGCACGTCGATCTCTCCCGTTACGGCGGCGGTGATGATGGCCTGTCGGTGCTCGACGAGCAGACTGACCTGGCTCTCAAGCGCTGACACAAGCTGGCGAACACTCTCGCGTCGCCTCCGGATCCTTGCAACGATCTGCTCCTGCTCCATCAAGGGCGGGAGGGGAATCCTGACGGCGTAGAGGTCCGGCATGAAGACCGTCACGTTCGTGGTCCCTACTTGGAGTGACTCCCACTCCTGTCGCATCGCTCGGAGCACGTAGAGAAGGTATTCAGGTAGAAGGTCCTCTCCACACGTCCAGGTCACGAAGTGTTGGCTCACCGCCATCGCGTTCCCCATGATCGTCGCGAAGCCAACCGAGGCTGTCCGTGAAAGGACCACGGTCCCGGCGGCATGAAGCACAGCGGAGGAGTTCGCGAGCCCCAAGTCGCTGATCCGCTGCTTAGTCGTGCTGGTCACCTCCGTGAACGGATCGCGCATGGCCCCGACGTCGAAGAGGGAGATCCAGGGAACGTTGCAGTCGACCCAGTATTCGGGGTGGGTCCTGCTGGGCGTGTGGCCAGTCCCCAGCCGGGCGGCGTAACGGAGTGGGACCGAGCGCCAAGCAGACGGAATCCAGTCAACCCAGGCCAAGGTCGATGGCTGCTGCTGACCTGCTTCTCGGCCAGTCACCTCAGCGAAGACCCAGGAGGAGAAGCTCTCTTCGAGCAACCGGACCATCCGCCGTTTCTTGTCGATGAGGGCGTCTAGTCGGGAGGTCTCAACATCGAGCGTGTCGGCGATGGCCCGCTGCGTCTCGAGGGGCGGAAGAGGCATCTTCAGCCCCTCGATGTCGGGCATGTAGATAGTGAGATGCGTCGACCCATGCGCAAGGCGGTCAAACTCCGATTTCATAGCCTTGACGACCAAGAGCAAGTAACGGCTATCTACTTCCGGGCCTGGCGTCCACGCGATGAAGGCCTGGGTTGTCGCCATCGGGCGCCCGATCCGACAAGCGAATCCGATGGAGGCGGTGCGCGACACCATCACAGTCTCTGTCGGGTGGAGAACGGCGGCGCTGTTCGCGAGGCCTAACTCGGAGACCTTCTGCTCGGTATCCATCAAGGGGGCGAGACCCGAGCCGTCCAGACCGTGGATGTCCGCCACAGTGACCCACGGCACGTTGCAGTCTTCCCAGTATTCCGGCTTCGTCCGATCCGGTGTGTGTCCGGTTCCTAGACGGCAGACACGCCGGATAGGAACGACTGGCCAACGACTTGAAGCGCCGCCGATCCAAGTCGCCGCCGTCATTCCGTCACCTCGCCGAGGAGGTTTTGTATCTCCTTCTCGAGAGCTTTGATCTCAGCGTCGATCTCCGCTGGCGGGCGCGGCGGCACGTACTTGTAGAAGTGACGGGTAAGCGGGATCTCGCAGCCGATCTTCGTCTTGACGTGGTCCACCCATGCGTCGGGAACGTAGGGCAGCACCTCGGCCCTCATGTAGTCCTCGATCGCGCTTCGGTACTCGGCTGACTTAAGCCGCTCGCTCGGATCCTCGGCCCAGATCACCGGAACGTCTGGCAGCGGTACGTTCTCGCTGTCGCGCAGATCCGGATCGGGCTCGGGCTCACCCCGGCTGTTTGTGACGACAAGTGCCTCCGGATCCTGGACCGTGAGCACCTTCCACAACGCCTTCGAGATGGCCTTCGGCACGACGCCGAGCTTGTCGGCGAGCACCTTGCGATCTGTTGTGCTGGTGCCTCCGAGGTCGGTCAACCTGGAAGCGAGGTCAAGCTGCTCGGTCTCCGAGAGCTTCCCCCAGGCCTTGTCCTCGGCCGCCCGCTCGGCAGTGTCCGCGGCGACCACCCAACGCAGTCGCAGGGGACGCTCGACCGTGATGCGCATGAAGCCGAAGGCCTCGTTGGGAAGGATCTTGACCTTCTCCCCTTCCGTGAACCCCCCGTACAGGCGTGTGATCTCGCCGATCTGCTCTTCGGAGATCTGCTTGCGCTTCTCGCCGAGGGATTTGCGCATCTTCACCCAGTACTCGCGCGCATCGACGAGCTGCACCTTCCCCTTGCGCTCGGGCGACTTGCGGTTGGTCACGATCCAGAAGTAGGTCGAGATACCGGTGTTGTAGAAGAGCTGGTCGGGCAGGGCGACGACGGCCTCGAGCCAGTCGTTCTCGATGATCCAGCGGCGGATCTCGGACTCGCCCGAGCCGGCGCCACCGGTGAACAGGGGCGAGCCGTTGAAGACGATCGCAAGGCGCGAGCCGCCCTCCGAGGCCGGCTTCATCTTGGAGATCATGTGCTGGAGGAACAGGAACGAGCCGTCGTTGATCCGCGGCAGCCCCGCGCCGAAGCGACCCGCGAACCCCTTCGTGGAGGCCTCGGTCTTGACCTCGTCCTCGACGTTCTTCCACTCCACGCCGAACGGCGGGTTCGCAAGGAGGTAGTCGTAGCGTGCGCCCTTGTGGCCGTCCTCGGAGAAGGAGTTGCCGGCCACGATGTGCGACGCATCCTGACCTTTCAGCATCATGTCGGACCGACAGATCGCGTAGGTCTCGTCGTTGAGCTCCTGGCCGAAGACCTCCAGGCGAGCGTCGGGGTTCAGCGAGCGCAGGTGGTCCTCGGCGACCGAGAGCATGCCGCCGGTCCCGCACGCGGGGTCGAACAGGGTGCGGACGACGCCCTTCTTGGTGAGCGCCTTCTCGTCCTCGATGAACAAGAGGTTCACCATCAGGCGGATCACCTCGCGGGGCGTGAAGTGCTCCCCCGCGGTCTCGTTGGAGAGCTCCGAGAAGCGCCGGATCAGTTCCTCGTAGAGGTAGCCCATCTCGATGTTGGAGACGGCCTCGGGGTGCAGGTCGATGTCGGCGAAGCGCGCGACGACCTTGTAGAGCAGGTTCGCCTTGTCGAGCTTGGCGATCTGGGTGTTGAAGTCGAACCGGTCGATCACGTCGCGCGCGGCCTCGGAGAACCCGCCGATGTAGGAGCGCAGGTTGTCCGCGATGTGAATCGGGTCGTCCAGCAGGCGGCGGAAGTCCAGCGGGGACGTGTTGGTGAACTGCTGGCCGGCGACCGATCGCAGGACCGGCTCGACGTTCTCGACCTTGCCCTTGAGGGACTTCGCCCTCTTGAGGACGGCGTCCTTGGTGGGCTCCAGCACGCAGTCCAGCCGTCGGATCACGACGAGCGGCAGGACCACCTTGCCGTACTCGGACTGCTTGTAGGTTCCGCGGAGAAGATCCGCGACCGACCAGATGAACGACGCGTGGTTCTTGATCTCCCCGTTGCTCACGCCCTGATCTCCCCTACTTGATCCGGCCGGTCTTGCGCGCCCACGCCACGATCTCGGTTCGCAGCCACAGCAGCGTTCGCCCGCGGCCGAGGTTCACCACAGGTCGGGGGAAGTCCCGATACCGCTTGGCGTAGGTGGACACGCTGTTGGCGTGCTTCAGCCCGAGCACCTCCGCCACGGCCCTCGCATCAACGAGGTCATCGATGTCCACTCGCTTCCCCACAGGGGCAGTCTAAGGATATTGACAGACACGGTCAAAGACGCTACTCTCTGTCTAAGGTTATAGACATTACTGAAGGGAGCAAGGCCTGAAGTAGTGAGGACGCCGCGGATCGCGGCAGTCAGATGACAGATGGCCCCGGCGGCGCGTGAACGCCCCGGGGCCTGGACGGACCTACATAGGAGGCCCGACATGGAAATCGTACGTCACCACCAGGGCGCCAGCATGAGGCGCCCCGCAGAACTCGCACCCGGTGAACTCGTCTGGGCGAGCATCGTGAACGGCATCGAGAACCCAACGGCCCGCGGCAAGGCGAGGCCGGTCGTCTTGGTCGAGCCCAGCGGCTGGGCGTGGCGCACCATCGGCCTCACGACCCGTCCTCACCATCACGACGGGACCCCGAGGGTCGCGATCCCGAACCCGCACGCGGTCGGTCTCAAGTTCCCCGGGTGGCTGTGGAGCGGCAAGCTGTGCTTCACGTCCGGCATCGACATCCAGGACCACATCGGGTGGGTCGACGTGCCGTTGGCGTTCGAGGTCATCAAGCTCGCCGGCCTTGGGGGGCTGACCATCCGCGAGCTGCTCGCCGCGGCGCGCGAACACCACGACGCGCCGGTTCGCGCCGACCTCTCCGTGATCGAGGGGGGGTCGGCATGAGCGGCACGAACGGATCCACCAACGTCGTGAAGCTCGCGCCGAGCAGCCTGACCTTCCTGTGGGATGAGTGCCAGAGGTGCTTCTGGCTCTCCGCGCGCGGCGTGTTGAAGCGTCCGGCGGGGATCTTCCCCAAGGTCTTCACCATGCTCGACAACCAGACGAAGGACTTCTACTACAACAAGCGCTCGGAGGCGATGGCCGAGGGACTGCGCCCGGGTCGCGTCGCTTTCGGAGACCGCTGGGTTCGCTCAAGGCCGCTCTCCGTTCCCGGACACGAGACCAAGGTCACACTCCAGGGGAAGATCGACACGGCGCTCGCGTACGACGACGGCTCGTTCGGGATCGTCGACTTCAAGACGTCCGAGCCGAAAGCCAGCCACGTCGACTTCTACGGGCGCCAGCTCGCCAGCTACGCCCTGGCGGCGGAGAACCCGGTCGAGGGCGCCCTCGATCTGGCCCCGGTGAGCCAGTTGGGTCTGCTTTGCGTGGAGCCGGTCGCGATGATCGGTGTCGGGGACGACGTCGCCTACAAGGGAGTGACCCACTTCCTCGAGATCGAGCGTGACGACGACGCTTTCATGGCGTTCCTCTCCCAGGTCCTCTACCTCCTGGAGAAGCCTGAGCCGCCACCGGCCGGAGCGAAGTGCGGGTACTGCGCGTACCTCGCGAACGGATCGCTCGTGCTCCTGACGGGCTCGTACGGGACGTGATCACGACCGATATCGAGCCCTCCTCGGCCCTGTAAAGGCGCACCAGGACTCATCCCAAGAGGTGAACCGCTCGTCACCCGAGCAAAGATCCTGGCGGGAGTAGTGCAGTGGACCTCGCAGGACGCCATACGAGGTGAGGGGGCATCCCGCCCCCAGCACGAAAGGACCGACGTGACCAAGAAGGACCAGGTGAGGCGCTCCCCGGCGGGGAGCAGCGGCAGGGCCACGGGCCCGGCCGCAGCGCGCCTGGTCCTGGTTGGGGAGGGGCTCTCCGAGGAGATCGCGCGCCGCATCGAGGGGTACGTGCCGCGCGACATCACAGCCTCGGTCTGGACCAAGACCCTTCGCCCGTTCGTGATCCCGGCCCTGCGCGCATCGAAGCCTGTCGGCCTGGCGGAGATGGAGCGCAACGCAAGGGTGCTGACGCTGATCGCCGCCTGGTGCGTCAAGCAGGGCATCCCGCTCGACATCGAGCCGGTTCTGGACCCCGACACCGTAGAGCGCTTCTGCTCGGCCGGTCTGAAGAAGACGCCCTCGCGCGGCTCGTACCGCGCCACGCTCCGCAAGCTCGGTCGGGAGCTGACCAAGAAGGCCCCGTGGGAACCCAGGCCCGAGCCGATGCCGGCCCGCAAGGTCGCGCCGCCGTACACGGCCGCCCAGATGAGATCGCTCCTCCTGGATGCTCGCCGTCAGTCGACCCCGTCGCGTCGCCGTGCCGCGATCGCGTTGGCCCTGTTGGGCGCCGGCGCTGGTCTAGACGGTCGGTGGGCGAGGACGGTGCGCGGCACCGACGTGCACAAGGCGGACGGCGTTGTCCTCGTGCGGGTCGGCGCGCCCCGCCCGCGTGAGGTGCCGGTCCTCAAGGAGTACGAGAGCGAACTGTTGGCGCTCGCGTCCGAGGCCGGCGACGAGTACCTCGTCGGTGGCCACACCACCCACCGCAACCGCACGAACGAGATCGTTGCTCGCTTCGAGGATGGGCACAACCATCCGAAGCTCGAGCCCAAGCGCCTCCGCTCCACCTGGATCGTGACACACCTGACGCTCGGCACGCGCTTGCCCGAGCTCCTCACTGCTGCCGGCACGTCGAGGATCGAAACGTTCGACGCGCTCCTGAAGTACGTGGCCGCCCTCAACAGCGCGGAGAGGATCCGGATGCTGAGGGGACTCGGATGAGCGACACCGCGCCCCGCGACCTCGCGCCGACGCCGGCCGGAGCTCGTCCGCGCCGCACTCGCGCGCCGATCAACACCTCCGGGGGTCGCGCGACTTCGCTCGAGGAGTTCCGCGCGGCTCGCCTCGTCATCGCCCGTTCTGGACTCCTCGGACCTCTGAACGGCCTCATCGACGGGGCGACGGGACGCAAGCGCTCCCTCAGCGTGGAGGGGTTCCTCGTCGCCTTGCAGGTCAACGGTCTCCGTCGCCACCACCAGGCACACCTCACCGAGATCGCCCGCACGATCAACGGGTTCACCGATCAGCAGCGCGACGTGCTCGGCATCATCGGATGGGCTCCTGGGGAGTCTTACGATCGCACCGACCGCTTCTTCAACCTGCTCGCCGATGCCCTGGAGCAGGGATCGACGGCCGTGATCGATGGTGTGGAGGTGGCCATCGACTCGGTGTGGTACCTGGATGGGTTCATCCGCGGGTCGCTCCACGACCTGCCGGCCGCGAGCAAGAGCCAGGCCGTCGACTGGACGGACGTGCGGACGTGGGCCAGGTTCCAGGGAAGCGTCGACGAGACCGACCTCAGGGCTCGCCTCGATGAGGATGACGAGCCCGGCACACCGCCGGCGCCGTCGCAGCCCGCCAAGAAGCGGAGGCGCGCCAGGGTCCTTGGCAAAGGAGCCGACGGGAGAAACATCTACACGAAGGACCCCGACGCGCGCGGTGGCCATCACTCGGCGACCGGTAGCCGCGACGCCGGCGAGTTCGTCGGCTACGACCTGCACCTGGCCGTGCAGGCTCGTGACGCCGGGTGGGCCGACGGCATCGAGCGGCTGCATCTCGGACACGATGTCCCTCCCGTGATCACGATGGCCTCGCTCGTTTCTGCCGGGACGCGTCCCGACGATGCGGTCGTACCGAAACTGATCGCCGAGAAGGACGCCGGCCTTCCGATCGAGGACCTGATCTGGGACCGCGGGTACTCTCAGCTTCGTCCCGAGACGACCTCCTACCCGCTGAGCAGGGCCAGCATCCATCAGACCTTCCGTCCGAAGGACCCACAGCGCATCGAGAGGACCTTCAGCGAGTACGCAGCGCTGATCGAGGGTCACCTCGTAAGCACGCACGCACCCGAGCACCTCCGCCGGCTCCTGCCGATGCCCCCGATGAACGCCACGGCCGAGGAGACGGCCGAGTACGAACGCGTGTTCAACGAGCTCGCCCGCTACCGCTTCGAGCGCCTCAACAAGCCCGATGCCGACGGCACCACTAGGTGGATGTGCCCGTTCCACGCGGGACGCCTCCGCACGCGCGCGGTGCCGGAGACGATGCGCGCCTCGCGTGACGCGCCGCTCATCGACCTGCCCGATGGGGAGCGCTGCTGCGACGGGACGGTGAGCGTCCAGGCTGCCGAGCTGCCCCACTGGCAGCGCTTCCTGCCGGGCACGACCGCCTGGCGCACCTCCTACAACCGTCGTCAGGTGGTCGAGGGTGTCAACGGCATGCTGAAGGGTGGGTTCGCGAACATCGCCCACAAGTTCTTCAGGGTGTTCGGGCTCACGAAGATGCGGATCCTGCTCGCGGCCACGATCGTCGGCTACAACCTCGAGGCCATCCGTTCGTTCCTCGCGAAGAAGATCGCCGAACGCACCGTGTCACCGCCGAAGAGGACGAGGAAGAAGCGTCGCAAGGGAACATGGACGCAGATCCTCGGATCCCCTGATCCGTCCTCGGACGATCCGTCGGGATCTGGCCGCGCGCCTCCTCCGACCTGATCCTCCCCGCCGTCCTGCACCACTCGTATCCTTGATCAAGGACGTCATCGGCATGTTCTGATGACGTCCTTCGCGCGTTCCAAGGCCCTCTGCATGGGCTGATCGACGCCGACAGGACCACAACCGACTCGCGATCGCGCGGAACGGCGATCGAGGCGTTCCTCAGCGGAGTTCTGAGATGTCAGGGGCCTCAGTTTTGAGAACACCCCTTGGTGGGAGGAGGAGGATTCGAACCTCCGTAGGCTACGCCGGCGATTTTACAGACCGCTCCCTTTGGCCGCTCGGGCATCCTCCCGGAGCCCTCAGGATAGCAACGCCGAGCCGACCTCCGCGCCGGGTCGATCACTCGTCGAGGCGGCGTCCCGTCGCTGCTCGGCGTCGAGCAGGGCCAGCGACGCATCGAAGGCGTACCGCCAGCAGAAGACATGGGTCGACGAGCGACCGCCGCTCCGTCGGATCCGGACCGCCCTCGTGACCAGGAACGGCACCTGGATCACGGCGACGACGACGAGCGGGATCGCGGCGATGAGCGGCACGTCGAACCAGAAGAGCCCGGCCACGATCGCCACGATCGCGGCGAGACCGTCCCATCTGACGTAGCGGGTGACCCGCGTCGAGAGCAGCTCACCGAGCGGCGTCTCGAGCCGGCGCCTCGGGAGCGGCAGGAACACGAAGAGCGACCGCCCGTCCTCCACGGTGAGCGCGGAGTCGTCCGTGGCGATGCGGAGCCGCAGATACGGCGTGAGCCCGGTCACGGGCAGAACGACCGCTGCCGACCGATCGACGTCCATGGTCGTGCCTCCTTCCATCGACTCCACGGTTCTCGAGCGCGAACCATGCGGCATCGGCCACAGGACCTCCCGTGGGAGGGACTCACGGCCTCGCCCTTCGACCAGCGATGCCGAGCGACCTCCGCGCCGAGTCGGTATCCTCCGGTGCATGGCTAAGGATCAGTTCTCCTTCGACATCGTCTCCGAGGTCGACGTCCAGGAGGTCCGCAACGCGGTCGACCAGACCGGCCGCGAGATCTCGCAGCGCTTCGACTTCAAGAACACGAACACCACCGTCGAGCTCGCCGACGAGAAGATCGAGCTCCACTCCTCCACCGAAGACCGCCTGAAGGCGGCCTGGCAGGTGCTGCAGGAGCGCGCGATCAAGCGGAACATCCCGATCAAGTCGCTGCAGCCGGGCCCGATCGAGGATGCCGCCAAGGGCACCGCCCGCCAGACGATCACGGTCGTCACCGGCATCAGCGACGAGAAGACCAAGGAGATCTCCAAGTTCGTCCGCCAGGCCGTCCCCAAGACGCAGACCCAGATCCAGGGCGCG
>Ga0315283_10001000_pt1 | contig 21916 bp, 24 predicted proteins | sample YL17G09_0_MG_FD_204541 | JGI IMG/M metagenome (GOLD analysis project Ga0315283, IMG submission 204541) | Sediment microbial communities from Yellowstone Lake, YNP, Wyoming, USA - YL17G09_0 | ecosystem: Environmental > Aquatic > Freshwater > Lake > Sediment | place: USA: Wyoming | collected...
GAGAATATATTAACGCCCGATGGACCTTAAATCCGGCTACCCAACGGCAGTCAGGTCGTTGTAGTGCATCTGGTTCATGTCGGCCTTGGGTCCTTTTCACTCTCCTCATAGAGGCTGTATGCCAATACCAAAGCGAGCAGGACGCTGGTTGTATATGGGACAAAGCTACCCCAGAGGATGAGCGGGAGATCGCCATATGAGATTCCAACCACAGTCAGGTTAAAGGCTATTGCCAGACCGGTCAGGACCAGTAATCCGCTTAAGCGGCTGCGTGGTGAACGGGCACGCAGGAACCACAAGGGGGCAAGGACAGTGAAAAGGAAAGGTGTCATGGCGCTGTAGGAGAGAAAGCTGAAGTTGTCGCCAATTACAGCGCTGACCTTCTGGTTCACATCGATAAGAAGCTGAATTCCCATGTAGACCATGCCAATGGTGAACAGCATGGCCAGCAAGCCGTGTTTTCGTGCCGGGAATAGTCCAAACGCCACAGGCAGCAACAGCCCGGTCACAGCAGAATAAAGCGAAATGCCGAACCAATCAATGGCAGTGACCCAGGACAGGCCGAAGAGGGTGAAATACTTGACGCGCACCGCAAGCTGGCATGCCACGATCAGCACAATGAGAACCCAGACATGCCGTGAAATATGCCTGCTTCGTATCAGGAATATGAACAAAGTCACCAGCATGACTAGGAGCACCAACAGAACGATACTGTTCGCTGACTGTCCGACAAGAATTGAAGCCAACCCGCCCAGTACACCCGAAACGATCGTCAGGCCGATCGAAGCCAGCATGCCCGCTGCCATGAGACTCCAACCTGGAATTTGTCTGCTGCTCCAGAAGTAGGCTAAAGCCAGATATGCAGCAAGCAACACCGCACTGGTCAGCATCCTTATAGAGAAATCGGTATTGGTAAGGCCTGTTGTCGCCAAAAAGCCCGGGAGGACGGCCAGCAGCGCATGTTTCCAGGAGAGCGGCAACTCATCCCGTTCCATACCCAAGGTTTCTGCGGACACTTCCTTCCGGAGCATTTACCCCGCCTTTTTGCTTGAAGCCTTTAATGCTTCAAGCCGCTGTTTATTTTCATAGGGCTGAATGAAATAACGATAATCTTCATCAGGGATTTCCACATTGATTCTGGCTCCGACTTCCTCATACTCAACAAGGCGTCGAGCCCGCGTCCCCCTATGGTCGTCAAACGTGCGGTGCGTGTTCCTGACAGTTCCAATCGGAGGCAGGGAAATCATCAAGGCTCCTTTACCTTTTCCCATTCTTCGACTGCTCCCGGTGCTACCCTGAACAACGGATGCGCCTGAGGCAATTCAATGGAAGCGGTTTTCCGGTACCGGTCCTTATCGCGCTGTTTCAACTTGCATCTCAGGTGCTCGAACTCGTACCGGAGTTGGCCTTCCGTCACGCGCAGCTTTATTCCGCGAGGCCTGGGGCCGAGTTTGGCAGAATTAAAATGATAGTCGCGCTGCGCCGATTCATCATGGACAACCCACAGGTACCCGTCGATAGCCCGGATGGGGTCTGCCTGTGCTTTGAAGCGAATCAACTGAGGGTGCTGACGGTAACCGCGCGTCTGCCCGAGCAGGACCTTTCGCGCAAGCAGTCCTTCGCGCCAGAGAGCCACCAGGCCTTTGGCGTCCAGGTAGGAAGGGTGCAGGCTCCATAGGCGCATGTTATTGTCCTTTAAAAAAAGCCTTCATGGGCGGGCATCAGTCCGCGTAAAACTCGACGTAGGGTTGCCAGCCCAGGATGGTCTTACTTAAGAAACACGAGCACATCGCGCGCGAACTGTTTACCGGAAGCCGGGTGACCCATCCCATTGTACAGGATCAGCCGGCAGTTCGGAATCCCGGCCGCGGTGTTGCGGAACAATTCCGGGGTGTAGAAGGGGTCCTTGTCGCCGGCAATCACCAGCGTCGGTGCGCTGATCTCGCCCAGGCGGGCTTTGAAATCGTGCTTGTCCTCCGCCTCGACGGTGACCACCAGGTCGCCCGGGTCCTTTGGCGCACCCAGCGACATTACCTGCGCCCCCAGCCAGGCAACCGGCTTGGCGAGATACTTCATCACTCCGGCGCGGGGCATGATCGCCTCGACCATGAGCGCGGAGGCCTTTGTCCATTGACCCTGTTCCGCCAGCCGGGCGACGTCGAGTTGAAGCTGTTTGGCGGAGTCGCTCAGGGTATAAGCGCTCGAATGGATGACCAGCCGACGCACCAGGCCGGGATGGTCTGCGGCAAAATGCTGGACGATGGAGCCCCCGGTCGAGACGCCGATCACGTCCACCGGTCCGCCGAACTCCTCCACGATCATGGCGGCGTAGTCATCGGACATGTCCTTCAAGGTGCAACCGCGCGGCAGACTGGGCTTGCGGAGCACGGCGGTGACCGTGTAATCGTCCTTCAGGAAGTCATACATCTGGATCATCATTCCGGGTTGCGGTTTGTTCTCGAATGCCAGCCCCTGAAAGACGACCAGAGGGCGGGATCCGTGCCCCAGCCGGTTGTAGGGCAGGCCGCTTTTCAGGTATCCGGATTTGGGTGTTGAGTTTGACATCCTGCTCCTCATGAGACTTTCTACAGTAACTTATAGTCCGAAGGGGTTGGCTATCGCAAACACCAGCGCGACAAGGTACCACAGGGCGATGGCCAGAATACCGACCAGCGGATTTAGGACGATTTTCAACGCGCCGGGCAAGTCGGATTTGTAAATGGCAATGTTGGCTCCGTAGGCCAGCCCTCCGAGCGCACCGCCGATGGCTCCGCCAAAGAAAACGAGAATAAGCGGCCACCCGCATATTATGTGGACCATCGGCGACAACTTCTGAGCTTTTGGCTTTTCTGCCGGGGTTTCAACGGGGGGCGCGGCCATCTTCTGCAGCACCCGCTTTGCAGTCGCGTTATTCGGATTGATTTTCAACGCTTCTTCGATGCACTTTTTCCGTTTCTCCCGGTCTGAAGTGATGGACGCCAACCAAACCCAGGCTTCGTCGTTTTTTGGATTCTGCTTCAGCATCTGGATCAGAATTCCCCGTGCCTCATCTTCCTTGCCTTCTTTGATGAGGCTGTCCACGCGTTTGAGTTTATCGTCCATTGACCACCTTGGTCAGATACAGAGTCAGATCGTCATCAATCGTGACCTGTTCTCCGTAAGCGGGATAGGACCCATGATAGTATAAGCCACGGCCATCAGGCACGTATCCGCGTTTGGCATATAAGACCTGGGCCGCGCCATGATCAATGTGCAAACAACCCCCCAGACCAGCCAAAGCAGAACTCAGAGCGATCCGTTTTTCCGCTTCGTCCATCAGGGCTGTTCCAATCGATAGCCGCCGGAACCTGATCAACACATTAAAATCTACAATCTCCGGAACGTTGTTCTCACGGTAGGGCGGATAATCTGATGCCCAAACGATGGTTACGTAGCCGGCAAACTGAGAGTCGTATTCCGTAACCAGAACGACGCGCTTACCTGCTCTGCATTCCTGCCAATAGAGAAGATATTGACTGAGCGGTTTTTTCCATCCTTGAGCCGTGAATGCATTGGCAATGATGAGGTTATCACTTTCGGTCATGTCCCTGATGGCGGCTTTCATGTAGGAGGAGAACCTTTTAGTATTCACTACGGTTTGATTTCTTCAAAAGTGACAGTGCCGGGAAAGCTCCCGAGCACGGGATAAGGGACACCCTGCTTTGTAGGGCAGGTCAACGGATGGTGCGCATCACTTTTGCTGCGACAGCAGGTATTCGATCGATTTGTCAAACACGGATCGGTATTTTTTATAATCCTCCGAGCGTTTGAGGTTGATCTGGATCCATTCGCGCATCTTTGGCTTTCCCAGGGGCTGGAATGGAATGACGTTCCGGTCCGACTCGAGTAGTTCTTTGGCAGATGACTCCGGCAGCTTGACTCCCACGCCCTGCTCGTACAGGCAGATGCAGAGCTTTTTGCCGGCGTAATAGGCGGGGTAGCCGAACATTTTGCCGGCGCGCACCTGTGGATGACCGAAAAGCAGGTCGTCGAGGACCGCCTTATGTTTGGGATTGTAGTTTATCATTTTGCTTATTTCCCTTCAAAGAATGCCTTCATGGGCGGAGCGATGTTGGCAGGCACATCCTCGCCCCAGGCCGTGCCGGTGATCATCCAACCGGTGGGCTTACCCTGAGCATCGAGCTCGTAAAACGCCGGTATGGCAGGCACGTAGAGTCCCGTCCCGGAAAGTTTATCGCCCCAATCGTCGGTGTCCAGTTTGATGATGTAGGTCCCGGCGAAGGCCTCGACCATGCGCGGGTCGCCGAGGCTGTCCCTGATGGCGTTGCAGGGCGGGCACCAGTCCGCGTAAAACTCGACGTAGGGCTGCCGACCCAACCCAGCGGCTTTCTGCGCCTCGGCTTTCAGGATGTCTTTTACTTTTGCTTGCCCCGGTTCAATCCTGATCACGGAAAAGGTCTCCGGCGCGGGGGATTCTTCGGTCCACTGGTAATCAATGGATGGCGTCGCGGCCGGTTTGAGTGTTGAAATTGGCGCGTATTCGATTGTGGCCGGAATCTCCGTGGCGGGGATCGGCGTTGCAGCGGGGGAGCTTCCATTACAGCCCGCCGTCATGATACACATCAAAGCCAGCATGATATTAATCCCGGAATAATTCTTGGTCATGACTTACCTCAATAGAATTTACTTTACCGCAGAATAACAATAACTATCCCGTGGTTCATCACTGATATTAGGGTGAACCGTAAAACGTCGTAAAACGCCTTCTCTTTGCATGCCTGCTTTCTCTAATACTCGCGCAGAGGCGAGATTTTCAATATCACAGGTAGCCCAACATCTATAGATGTTTTCCTGGGCTATCGCCCATTCAATAATAGATTTTGTTATTTCAGTGGCATAACCTTTTCCCCAGTAATCACGCGCAATCACATATCCCAAATCTGCAATGAAATTATCGAGGCGTAATTCAATCATGCCGATCAGTTCATGATCTTCTTTACGAGCAACGACCCAGGGAAACGCACTTTCGTCCTTCCAGCACTGAATACAACGACGAACAAATTCTCTTGTAACATTTATATCCTCGTGAGGACGCCAAATCAGATACTTTGTAACTTCCCGGTCTTGAGCATATTTCTGGAAGATGGTATCGACGTCATCAAGAACAGGCATCCGCAGAAGAAGCCGGGATGTTTCAATGGAATCGGGTGGTTTCATAGACTTTTTTATCGTTGAAAAGAATGGGAAGGAAGGTTGTGCATTTGTCGCCCAGCAGTCTGTGTGGTCCGCAGCCTGCAGCTTATTGAACGTATGGCAGATCCAGCAGCGTGACCTCGGCCAACAGGCGCGCGTTGATGTTCTTATCAAGCAGCTCCACCGCCCTTTCGAGGCTGCTCACGGTGCGGCGCGCCTGCGGCAGGGACAGGCTTTTCGCAAGCGCGGCGATCTCCTCCGCGCGGTCCACATTCGCTAAAGGCGAATCCGTCTGAGCAGCGGTCAGCATTATGTCTCTGAAGTAAGATGACCAGAGCGTCAACACGCGCCGGAAATTATCCTTGTCTTTGGCCAGTTTGTCTGCATAGGAAAACTTCTTGACTCGCGTGGCCGGCATCAGTTCACGCAGGTCATCGAGCCGTTCGGTGCGGGACTTGAGCCCCTCGGGATCATTCATCAGGCGCAGGGCGTAGCCGGGGCGCCCGTTGGACAGGTGCGCCAGCAGCCGCGCGTCCTCGGGTGAGGCGCCATGCTGCAACAAATGTTCCTCCACGGCTTCGATGGGCAGTGCGCGCAGGCGCATGATCTCGCAGCGCGAGACAATGGTCGGCAGCAACTGCTCGGCGCTGTCGGTGGTCAGGATCAGGATGGCGTAGGACGGGGCTTCCTCCAGCGTCTTGAGCAGGGCATTCTGCGCATTCAGATTCGCCTCTTGAAAGCGCAGGAAGAGCGCCACGCGGTGCTTCGACTGGTACGGTTTCAGCGACAGGCTGTGGTTGACCTCGCGCACCTGGTCGATCTTCAGCACCGCGCCCTCCGCCTCGGCCTGCACGACCGACAGGTCCGGGTACTGCATGGCTTCGATCTGCTGGCAGGCGCGGCAGGTCCCGCAGGATTCGCCCGGCGCAGGCGGGTTGGTGCAGCTCAAGGCGCGTGCGAATCTCAATGCGAGGGTGCGCCGTCCCACCCCGGGCGGACCGGCGAATAAATAAGCGTGGCGTACCGCGTCGTGCACGATGTGCTGCCTGAGCAGATTCACCGCCCAGTCGTGTCCCAGCAAGCCCCAGTTTATTTCAGAAACCAAATCAGCCCTCCCCGCCGCGCAGGCGCAGGTAAGAATCGTAACGGGCGGCATGCACCGTCCCTGCCTCGACAGCCGCGCGCACGGCGCAGCCCGGTTCATGCGTATGAGCGCAGTCGTTGAACTGGCAATACTCCACCAGCGGCCTCAGCTCCGGGAAATAGCCGTCCAGTTCCTCCGGCTCGGTGTCCCACAGCGCCAGCGAACGCATGCCGGGCGTGTCCGCCACGTAGCCGCCGTCTTTCAGCGCAATTAGTTCCCGCACCACGGTGGAGTGCTTGCCCTTATTGATCGCCGTACTGACTTCGCGCACGGACTGTCCCAGCCCCGGCTGGATGGCGTTCAGCAGGCTCGATTTTCCCACCCCGCTGGGTCCCGCCAAACCGGAGAGATGTCCCTTCAGGTGGTTGCGCAGCTCGTCGAGGCCGCGGCCCTCATTGACGGATGTGTATAACACCGGGTAGCCGATTGGTGGATAATGCCCAAATAACTCCCGGGCGCGGTCCGCACCGACCAGGTCGATCTTGTTGGCGACGATCAGAGCGGGGATGCCCTGCTTCTCGGCGATGACGAGATAGCGGTCCAGCATGCGCATGCGCGGCTCGGGGTGGGCGCAGGCGAACACGAACAGCACCTGGTCCGGGTTGGCGAGGATGATCTGCTGATAGACGCCTTGCGGACGCGGGTCCAGCCGCACCAATGCCCTATCGCGCGACTCGACCGATTCGACCATCCCCGTTCCATCCGGCTGCTGGGTGATCAGCACCCGGTCGCCGACTGCGGCCAAGTCGCCCTCCCGCCTGCCTTTCTTGAGCCGCCCGCGCAGCTGGCAGGTGACAAGTCCTGTGGCGGTTTGCACGGTGAAGAAACCGGATTGGGCACGGATGATCAGGCCGGGAAACGTGTCGTTGGGCATCGAGAATAATGTACCACAATTTATAAATATGAGCTTGAGCTATGGTGGGCAGGGAGAGGCAAAAAAACAACTCGCCCCAAGTGAGATTCGGGGCGAGTTATGTTAAGTGATGATTGAGTGCAGGCTACGGCGCAGGCGTAGCCGTCTCTTCGGGTGCCCAGACGCCGTATGAGGATTCCCACGGGTAGATGCTCTGCGGCTTGCCATAGACGTAACTGTCCACGATGCGTTTAAAGACCGGCGCGGCCCACTCGGAGCCTTCGCCCTGGTATTCGAGCACCACGGCAACGGCGATGTCCGGCCGGCCCTCGAGGTTGGAGTCGGTGTAGCCGGCGAACCAGGCGTGCGGCACGCCTAAGCTGGTCTCCGCGGTGCCGGTCTTGCCATAGACCGGGACGCGCATGCTGTTCAGGCGGTAGTAGGCCGTGCCGCGCGGGTTTGAGACCACGTCGCGCATAGCACCCCGGATGACGTCCAGGTTCTCGGAGCTGATGGGCAGCGTGCCTTGGGCCTCGGGCTTGAAGACCTGCGTGTCCTGCCCGCTGACGTTGGTGATGCGTTCGATGATCTGCGGGCGGAAGAGCGTGCCGCCGTTGCCGATGGCTGCGATGAAGCGCGCCACCTGCAGCGGGGTGACCAGCACGTCGCCCTGGCCGATGGCCTGGTTGACCGCTGCAATTTGTTCGCCCGGGTCTTGTATCGTGCCGGCGCTTTCGGGGATCTCGATGCCGGTCTTGCTGCCGAGCCCGAAGGCGCGCGCCATGTTGGCGATGTCGGTGGTCATGCCGGCGTCGTACAGGGTCTTGCCGATTTGCCAGAACCAGGGGTTGCAGGAGCGCATCAACCCCTGCGGCAGGGTCAGCAGGCCGCTGGGTTTGGTGGTGCATTTGCCGTCGGGGTTGGTGAGTTTTTCGTCCTCGCAGTGCTGCCAGGTCCAATCGTAGCGAACCTTGTCGGTCAACCCGGTCCACTCGTACTGGCAATCCAGCTCGCTTTCGGGGGTGAAGACCCCGCTTTCGAGAGCGGCGGCCATGGTGATGATCTTGAACACTGAACCGAGGGGGTATTCGCCCTGAGAGGCGCGGTTAAGCAGCGGCTGGTTTGGGTCGCCCAGCACATCGGGAAGTAGGATGTTATTGTAGTTGTCCGGGTCGAACAGGTTCGGGTCGAAGCCCGGCGAGGAGGCCATGGCCAATACACGACCGGTGTCGCGTTCGATCACCACCGCCGCGCCGTTGAACCCGTTGAGCGCCTTCTCGACTTCCTTCTGCAGGTCCTTATCGATGGTCAGGTAGATGGACTGTGCCGGGCGCGAGTCGCCCTGGGCTAATGATTTGACCAGCGTGCCGTCGGGCGCGAGCACTTCGAGCGTGCCGCCGCGCTGCCCCCCAAGTTGAGACTCGTAATTCTTTTCGACGCCATCCCACCCAACACGCGCACCGAAGCTGTAGCCATCGCGCCGGTACTGGTCCACGTTCTCGGGATTGAGTGGAAGAAGATAACCCGTGATGCTGGAGCCCACCCCGCCGTTTTGATAGAAGCGCGAATTATACTCGCGGACGAGGATGCCGAGCGAGTTCAGGTATTCGGTGGAGAAGATCAGGTCTTCGGCGACCACTTCGCTCAGCGGCACCCACCAGCCGGGTTGCTGCCCATTCAAAGACTCGGAGATCTCGTCCTGCGACTTGCCCGAGAGACGCGATGCCACCGAAAGCAGATCGCCATAGAGATCCGGGTTGGCGAGGCTGGGACCGGGGTCGATGCCCAGGGAGTAGGCATCCGCCTGGGTGACGACGGCGTGCCCGTCGCGGTCATAGATGTCGCCGCGGGCTGGGATCTTGTAGCTCATGCGTAATTGATTGCCGCCCTTGAGCTCGGGCAGGATCAGCCCGTCATCCCAATTTAATTTCCACTGCCCATCTTCGAGGATGAAGTTCGCGATCATGTCGCGCTTCAACTCGCCGACGATGGCGGTGGCATAGTTGAGTCCGTAGGCTACCTCTGCAGTACCAGGGTCGGTCATCGTGGAGCGGACGTCGTAGGTCATTTCCTGCAGGCTCATCTCGTTGTAGGCGTCGTTGTGGCGCTTGGCGAAGTCCTCCTGCGTGATGGCCTGCCGGCTGGCGTCGCTCAGCATGGCGTACATCGCGGTGTAATCCTCGGTCTTCATGGCTTCGAGGTAGGCGTTCATCGCGGAGGCGGGGTCCGGCGGGATGACCACGGTGATCTCAGGCGTGGGCAGGCCGCTGCCGGGCGTGGCAGATCCGTTCGATTGCGCACAGCCGGCGAGCAGCGCCGCCAGCAGCAGGATGTTGATCGTAAAAATTCGTTTCATTGTTTCACCTTGTTGTTTCAACCTGTCCCCAAAATGGACGGGAAAACAGGGCATTGATACTTGAGAAAGGCCTGGCAGTTGCCGGGCAGGTCCGCCGCGGGGTGGATGTCGAACTCCTTCAGCAGGCGTGCCAGGTGACAGTGTGGAAGTCCCATCACGCTGGAGAAGCATCCGCTCATGCTGGCCACAGGCTGGAAACCGGGATGCTGGATAGCGTACGCCCCAGCCTTGTCTAGCGGATCGCCAGTCACGACGTAGTCCTGGATTTCGTCGTCGCTGTAGGCGCGCATCGGCACGTCGGTGATGCACAGGTCCACGGCGAGTCTGCCATCCGCGACTCCGAAAACGGCGATACCGGTGTAGACCTGGTGGGTGCGTCCGCGCAGCCGCCGCAGCATGGACTCCGCTTCGGCGGAGTCAGCCGGCTTGCCGAGGATATCACCGTCGATGATCACGGACGTGTCCGACCCGACGACAACCTGATCGGCTCCCGCCAGCCGTGCCGATGTGCGGGCCTTGGCCTCCGCCAGCCGCAGCACGTAATCGCGGGGTGTCTCGCCGGGCAGGACGGATTCGTCCACATCGGCAGGGGCGGCGGTGAACTCCCAGCCGCCGAGCGCGAGCAGTTGTTTGCGCCGCGGTGAGTTGGAGGCCAGCAGCAATGCTTTTAACGACATGGAAATTTATTCTAACATACTCTCTTTTTTGTGCTGCTAGGCATGGGCGATTCTTATGATTTTATAATAGTGGGGTTGGAAAGGGTCAAATCCACTAGTGAGTTCTCCAAACCCGTTGTAGAATCAGGGGAACTTGACTAGACCAATCAACTCGGAGGGACGATGAACGAACTCAAAGAACGCATCGCGCGTGATGGAAAGAATCTGGGGGGCGGCATTCTCAAGGTGGACAGCTTTATCAACCACCAGGTGGACCCGGCTTTGATGGATGCCTGCGGGCGTGAGTTTGCGGCGCGCTTCGCAAAAGTGGGTGCCACCAAGATCCTGACGGCGGAGATCTCCGGCATCGCACCGGCATTGATGACCGCCCGGCATCTCAACCTGCCGGTGGTTTACGCCCGCAAGACCAAGCCCATCACCATGCCCGACCAGGTCTTCCTGACCCTCGCGCCGTCCCACACCAAGGGACGCATGGTCGAACTCATCGTCTCGCCCGAATACCTCGGCGATGGAGAGAAGATCCTCATCATCGATGATTTCCTAGCCACCGGCTCGACCATCCACGGGCTGGTGCGGCTCGCCCAGACCGCCGGCGCAGCCATCGTCGGCATCGGTGCGCTGATCGAGAAGAGCTTCGAGGGCGGGCGCGCCGCGCTCAAGGAATTGAACGTGCCCATCGAGTCGCTGGTATGCATCCTCTCGATGGATGGCGATAACATTGTTCTCGGCGACTGTTGATGTGTTTGCTCCTCCGGCTCACCCGTACACGTCTGGGACGCCGTCTGACCGGATGGATCTTTGCCCACATGAGCCAACTCCTGCCCCTTGACCGCCTCGCTGAGACCGGGACGCTGATCGCCTTCCGTCACCCGCAGCCGGCCTACCCGTTCCATGTGCTGATCGTGCCGAAGAGTCAGGTCGCTTCGCTCGAGACGCTCGACCCTGCGGATTCTTTGTTTCTGACCGATCTCTATTCCACTGTGCAGGGGTTGGTCAGGGAGTTCAATCTTACCACCGACGGTTACCGGCTGATCGTCAACGGTGGAAAATTCCAGGACTTTCCGCAGCTGCATTTTCATCTCATCTCCGGGAGTACAGGCTGACCATGTATCCCTCTGTCGCCATCCTCGACTTCGGTTCGCAATACGCCCAGCTCATCGCCCGCCGGGTGCGCGAGGCGCACGTTTACTGTGAGCTGTTCCCTTGGGATGCGCCGCAGGAAAAGATCATGTCCATCGCGCCGCGGGCATTCATCCTGTCGGGCGGGCCGAAATCGGTCTACGAGCCGGGAGCGCCGTTCATCCAGCCGTTCATCCTTGAGTCTAAACTCCCTATTTTGGGTATCTGCTACGGCATGCAGGCACTGACCCATGCCATCGGCGGCAAGGTGGACTCCTCGGCGCAGCGTGAATATGGCGATGCTGAGATCCAACCTCTTGTACCCGGTACGATGTTCGATAGTATTTCCAAAGTATGGATGTCGCACGGCGACCGGATAACGCAGATGCCGACCGGTTTCACAGCGCTGGCGAAATCGGGCAGCAGCCCCATCGCGGCTATGGGCGATTTTTCGCGCAAATATTTCGCAGTGCAGTTCCACCCCGAGGTGAATCACACGCCGGGCGGGGCAGAACTGCTCCGGCATTTTGTGGTGGACATCTGCAGCATCGCGCCCGACTGGACGCCAGCCTCGATCATCGAGGAGAGCGTAACCCGCATCCGTGTGCAGGTGGGAGGTGAGCGTGTGCTGGCAGCGGTCAGCGGCGGTGTGGACTCGTCCGTGGCGGCGGCGCTGGTGCACAAGGCCATCGGCGACCAGCTGGTGTCGGTCTTCGTCGACACCGGCTTGCTGCGCAAGAACGAGCCGGAGCAGGTCGTCGCGGCTTTCCGCGGCACGCTCGGCTCGGAACTGGTCGCGGTGGACGCGGCGGACGAGTTTTTCGACGCGCTGAAGGGAATCACTGAACCCGAGCACAAGCGCCGGGTCGTCGGCGAGAAGTTCATCCGCATCTTTGAGCGTGAAGCGAAGGGACTGGGCCAGCCGCGCTTCCTCGTGCAGGGGACGATCTACCCGGATGTGGTCGAGTCGTCCGCGCCGGACCGCAACAAGGCCGACAAGATCAAAACGCATCACAACGTCGGCGGCCTGCCCGAGGACATGGCGTTTGAGCTGGTTGAGCCGTTGCGCTATCTCTTCAAGGACGAGGTGCGCGAGGTGGGCGAGGCGCTCGGGCTGCCCATGGACATGGTCTGGCGGCAGCCCTTCCCGGGTCCCGGTCTGACCGTGCGCATTCTGGGCGAGGTCACCCCCGAAAGGGCTGACCGCCTGCGCGAGGCAGATGCCATCCTGACCGAGGAGTTGTCCCGTGCCGGGCTGCTCGGCAAACGAGCAGGCACCAGCCAGGCATTTGCCGTATTACTCCCCGTACGCTCGGTGGGCGTGATGGGCGACCAGCGCACCTACCAGGAGACCTGCGCCATCCGCGCGGTTGTCACCGACGATTTCATGACCGCGGACTGGGCGCGCATCCCCCACGAGGTGCTGGCGAGGATTTCCACTCGTATAGTCAACGAAGTGCACGGGATAAACAGAGTGGTGTATGATATTACCAGCAAGCCCCCGGCAACCATTGAATGGGAATGACGTAGACCGGAGTGAGAGACCGCGCGGGCGGTCTGTGAAAGGAGTTGCGTCATGAGTTACGGTGAAGTACTTACCCGGGCGTGGAAGATCGTCTGGAAATTCAAAGTCCTGTGGATATTTGGCATTTTTGCATCCTGCGGGACTGGCAGCGGCAATGGGGGAGGCGGCAACAACGTCAGTTATCAATACTCCTCCGGCGACCTCCCGCCGCAGTTCGAACAATTCTTTGGAAACATCGAGCGATTCGCAAACGACCTCTGGTGGATCTTTGGCCTGCTCATCTGCCTGACGTGCGTGCTCGTCCTGGTGGCGATTTTCCTCTCCACCATCGGCAAGATCGCCCTGATCAAGGGAACACTCAGGGCTGAAGAAGGCGCCGAGCACATGGGCTTCATCGAACTCTTCAATGCGAGCACCCCCTACTTCTGGCGCGTGTTCGGCCTGTCGCTGCTGCTCTTCTTCGTTTTCTTTGTGGCGGTCATGTTCGGCGTACTCGTTTTTATGGCCGCAACCATATTGACGTTTGGTATTGCCCTGATGTGCCTAGTGCCGCTGTGCTGCCTGTTCATCCCGGTGATGTGGGCGATTGGCGTCATCCTTGAACAGGCTTACATCGCCATCGTGGTCGAGGAGCGCGGCATTGCGGACGGCCTCACCCGAGGCTGGGAAGTGGTCAAAACCCACTGGGAGCCGATGCTGGTGATGGGGGTCATCCTCATCTTTGGTGCAATAATCGTCGGGTTGATCATCGCTGTCCCGATGTTCTTGATCATGTTCCCGTTGCTCTTTACAATGGGCATTACCGGTGGCAATAACATGGCGCCCCTGGCGATCGGCGGAATTTGTTTCCTGCTCTATCTGCCGGTCCTGATCCTGGCATCGGGTATCATCAAAGCCTATGTACAGAGTGCATGGACGCTGACCTTCCTGCGCGTGACCGGCCGCGGGCTGACAACTGAGCCTGCTGTCTTTGAACCAGAGCCGCCCCTCCCGCCGCTCGAACCTGTGAATGCTTAAAAGAATCCTGTCCTTCCTGTGCCTGCTGAGCATGCTGGGTGCGGCGGTCTTTTCCACGCCGCACCACTTGGCTGCTGCACAGGGTGCGCTGACCGCCGAGATATCCCCGCCGGACACATCGGCGTTTCCCGTCATCTCAACTCTGCTCGAAGTCTACGGCGCGGACGGCCAGTTCGTGACGGGACTCACGGCGCAGGATATTGCCGCGCTCGAGGACGACCAGCCCATCCCCCTCGATTCCCTTGAGGCAACCAGCCCCGGCGTGCAGTTGGTGGTGGCGGTTAACCCCACCGCGGCACTGGCCGTGCGCGACGCGAAAGGCCTCTCCCGCTATGACAAGATAAAGCAGGCCCTCATCGCCTGGGCCGTATCCCTCCCTGAGGGGAATACCGATGACCTGAGCCTGGTCGCTTCGGGCGGGTCGCTGCTGGTCCACCGTCCCGTCGACGATTGGCTGCGTAACTTCTCCGGCTATACTCCCGATACGCGCCAGGGCGTCCCAACGCTGCAGGCGCTCAACCTGGCGCTGGATGCGCTCGAAGCACGATCCACCCAACCCGGCACCCGGAAGGCCATTTTTTTCCTCAGCCCGCACCTGACGCCGGATACCTTTGACGGTGTGGACAGCGTCATCCAGCGCGCGAACGCTATGGATGCCCGCATCTTCGTGTGGCTGGTGGATTCGGGGGCGTTCTTCACCGGCCCGGGAGCGCAGGCGCTCCAGCGCCTCGCCGTGGAGACCGGCGGGCAGTTCTACGCCTATACCGGTGTCGAAACCCTGCCCGACATCGAATCTTACCTCGGCAGTCTGCGTTACCTTTACAAAGCGGCCTACACCTCGCGCATCACCCAAAGTGGAACGCATACTCTGTCCTTGCAGGTGAGTACCGGTGGCCAGGATGTTGTCTCGCCCGAGCAGACCTTCGATGTGACGGTCGAGCCGCCCAGCGCGATGCTGCTCTCGCCGCCGTTGCAGATCGTCCGCCAGACAGATCCTGAAGATCAGTACAATCTCGAAACGCTCGCGCCGGTTTCGCAGCCCTTGGATATACTGCTTGAGTTCCCGGATGACCATCCCCGCGACCTGGTTCGCACAACCCTCCTTGTGGATGGAGTGCCTGTTGCCGAAAATATCGCTGAGCCGTTCGACACCTTCTCGTGGGACCTGACCCCCTACCAGGTCAGCGGCATGCACCAGGTCGCCGTGGAGATCGAGGACTCGCTTGGTCTGAAGCGCACCAGCCTGCCCGTGCCTGTTGAATTGACCGTGGTCCAGCCGCCCAGCGGATTCCCGGCTTTCGTGGACCGCAACCGGGCGGCCGTCACGACCGGCACGGTGGTGCTGGCAGGCATCGTCCTGCTGCTGGTGGTGGTCATCGGCGGGAGGCTGAGGCTGCCCTCCGCAAAGGAACGGCGCAAGGCGCGTAAGGTAGAAACCGACCCGGTCACTCAGCCTGTATTTGTCCAGGCTGAGAAACCCCGCGAGACGAAATCTTCGCCACTCTCGTGGCTGCGCACCCGGCCGATCATCGCGCCAGCCTACCTCTCCAGAGTCTCGCCGGACGGGCAGGCCATACCCGGCGCGCCGATCGCGCTGACCGCGCGCGAGGCCACCTTCGGCACGGACCCCGTCCAGGCCACCAATGTGCTGGATGACCCGTCCATCGCTCCGCTGCACTGCCGCCTGCGCCAGGACGAGCGAGGAAACTTCACGATCTACGACCAGAACTCGGTCTCGGGCACCTGGGTTAACTTCGAGCCGATCGGGCGTGAGGGGAGACGTCTTGCACATGGTGATATAGTTAATATAGGCACGCTGAGCTTTCGTTTTGTGATGCGCCGGGCGCCGTCCGTTCCGCGGCCGCGCGTCATCCCCACGGAGACGGATGATCTATGATCACAATCAAACAAGCCCACCTGCACGTGGCCGCCCTGTCTCACATGGGCATGGTGCGGAAGAACAACGAGGACAACTTCGCCGTTTCGGCCTTCCAGCTTTCAGAGAAGGACCCCACCCCGGCAGTCTTTGCCATCCTGTGCGACGGGATCGGCGGGCACAAGGCCGGCGAGGTGGCCTCCGAGATGGCTGTCAACCGGATCAGCGCACGGGTGGCCCGTTCCGACGGGCTGCATCCCGCCGAGATTCTCAGCATGGCTTTCCGTGAGGCCAATGAGCGCATCCTGGCTTCTGCCCGGGATAACCCCGAGCAGAAAGGCATGGGTGCGACCCTGGCCTGTGCCTGGGTGATCGGGCGGCGGCTGTACACAGCCTCGGCCGGCGATTCGCGCACTTACCTGGTGCGCGCAGGGCGTATCCAGCAGTTGAACATCGACCATACCTGGCTGCAGGAGGCGATCGAAAAAGGCGCGGTCGACCCGGCAAAGGTGAAGGACGCGCCCAACCTGCACGTCATCCGCCGGCATTTAGGCTCGGAGAAGGAAGATCAGCCGGATTTCCGCCTGCGCCTGAGGGATGGGGAGACCAACGAGCAGATGCTGGCCAACCAGGGCACGCCGCTGCTGCCCGGCGATGTGCTGGTGTTGTGCTCCGACGGGCTGACCGATTACCTGAAAAGCAGCGAGATCCTGGGGGTGATGCAAAAGACGAAGAACCTGAACGCGTCCGTTAAGACGCTGGTGGACCAGGCGAACCAGCGCGGCGGGCAGGATAACATCACGGTGGTGATGCTTATGATGCCCTGGGATGCCGACAAGCAGAGTTGGTTTATATAGATGTTCTCATCACCGCATGCTGACCGGCGCCCCGCCGCGACCAGCGCGATAGCTACGGATACCGTCACGCCTACGAGAACAATTAAAGATTAAGCAAGGATTGTGAAAAAGAAAGGCTTTCTCTGGTTTCCCATCCTTGTCTTGATGACAGCCGTTGTCATCATGGCATATATCTTCCTTCTTCCATCATGTAAAAAACAAGCAATTCGATATTATGTGGTTGACCTTCCCCCCATCTATTCTCTTGGTCCTTACTATGCAAACACCGATCAAGGTCGTTTATTTCCAGGGCAAACTTACCATTACCAAAACGAAGGCCCATGGGTTGGAAGCCACACGTTGCTTGTTGTAATTGCTGGCCGTGCGGTGTTCATTACTCACTACCCCGCGAGTCGTCCCAATTATAAACGTGTCGCATGCAGGGTAACCCATCCTTGAACGATTTTTTTACAACGAGGACCCTGTTTATAAACTCAGTGTTAATCTCACCCTAAGTTTTACTCCATCAATCCTGCGCGAAATTTTAAGAATGCCTGCACGTCAACGAAGTTCGTGATCGCCTGGCAATAAGCCGTTCATGGCATTCCTGTCAACTGTAAACTCGATGGGCCGTATTCCATCAGCTCGATGGCATTGCCATCCGGGTCGGCGATCCATGCCTGGCGTGAGTTGTCCATGCCCATCGAGATCGGGCTGACTTCGACTCCCTTGCTCTTCAGCCTCTGACAGTACTCATCCAGGCCGACCACTTCAAGACAGAAGTGGCGGTATTGTGTGCCGGCGGTCAGCGCAGCGACCCGCCCGCCCCATTCCTCGGCGGCCATGGTCTGGTCGAAGAATTCGAGGAAGGTCGCGTTCCCGCATTCGAAGTAATAGCCGAACGGCCGGCCTTGTTTGTCGTTCAATGTGAACTTGACTTTCATGCCGAGTTTGTTCACATAAAAGTCAATGATCTTTTCCAGGTCGTCCGTGACAAAGTTGAGATGAGCGAGTTGACGGATCATATCTTCACCTTCCCTATGTTATTTCAACAATCCTCCGCAAAATTTCAAGAACGCCTGCACGTCCTCGAAGTTCGTGACCATGCCGACCGAGATGCGCACCGCGCCGGAGGACTTCCCGTCGATGCACAGGCGGAAGTCCTCCAGGGATAATCTCTGTTCGTGCGTGGGCTGCGCGAAGCAGGCTGCCAGCTCCATGCGCGAGATGCCGAGCGCAATTTCACCGGCGCCGGGGTTGCAGAAGCAGCCCGTCCGCAGGGAGATGTTGACCTTGTTGGCTGCCTCTTCGATCGAGCGGTGATCGATCGCGTTCCCATTTTTGTCGAAGAAGTTAACTGCCACTGCCCCGCCGCGTTTTTCGCTGGACGTCGGTCCGTACACGCGGGCCAGCGGGACTCCGCTGGAATGATGCATGGCGGTCAGATTTTCAAGCAGCCAGCCGGTGAGACAGCGCACACGCTCGTGGATGGTGTCGATGCCGATGCGCTCGATGTGGCGCAGACCGATCTCCACGGCGGGGATGTTGAGGTAGTCCACGGTGCCGTCCTCGAAGGCGGCGTGCCCCTCCGCCATGTAGAACTTGTCGCCCTGAACGGATGCCACGGTGATGGTCCCGCCGGCGAACCAGGGGCGGTGCAGCTTATGTAAATTATCCCGGTGGGCGATCAGCGCGCCGATGCCGGTCGGGTAACCGAAGATCTTGTAAAACGAGAGCGGGACGAAATCCGGTTTGAAGCGCGAGAGGTCGAGCCTGTTGCTCGGGGCGAACGCCGCCGCGTCCAGAAGCACATCCCAGCCTTTGGCGCGGGCGCGCTCGATCCATTCAAGAGGATGCTGCACGGACGAGAAGTTGGACTGGGCCGGGTAGGCGAACAGGTTGTTGCCGTTGGGACGGGCCTTGTCCCACGCCTGCTCAAGCGTCGACTCGTCCACCCGCATATCAGGCAGCGAGGCGGGGATGTAGGTGACTTCCGCGCCGCGGGCGTGGGCGAACTCGCGGATGCCATTGACCGAGTTGTGGTTGTCGAAGGTCAGCAGATACTGGTCGCCCGGTCCGAAGGGGTACGCCTCGCCGACGACCTTCAGCGCGCCGCTGGCGTTCTGGGTGAAGATGATGTCGTATTCGTTTGGGTCGGCGTTGAAGAAGCGCAGCACGCTCTCGCGCGCCGACTCGATCAGCCTGGTGGCGGCCAGCGAGGTGGGGTTGGACGAGTGCGGGTTGCCAAACACGCCGCCCAGCAGCATCTGCTGGTGCTGCCTGACCTGCGAATCGGCGTACAACCCGCCGCCGGTGTAGTCGAGATAGACCTGCCCGGCGTGGTCGAGGCGGGCATAGTCCGCGGCGCGCAGTTCGTCGATGCTGAGGGTGGATTTGTAGGACGGGTATTTTGCGAGAAAATCTTGGTAGGACAAGGGTTCACTTCAGGATGGAAGATTTAATTTACTACGAATGAACACGCGGACATTCTTAGCCGCCTTTAGGGCAAGTTTTGCATCATCTTTTCCGGCGTAGTTGCCAGGATAACGGAAATCAACAGCATAATCCTCGAGTACTTTGAGGCCCGAGCTTAGGAAGTGGCAGGATGCATCCACTTGTATAACCAGAGTTAATAAATCAGCCAGATGATGGGTCTTGGGAATGTGCTGTTGATGTTCCTGTAATATTGCCTTAAGTAGTTTCTCGGCGCATTGCTGGCTGTGAAAGCAAACAACAGAATATACAGGTGTTTTCCTGACACGCAATAAACGCTCAGCGGCAATAAAATCCTCATCTACCCTGTTTACCCACTCAAGCGTCAGTGGATTCATAAACGATTTTCCCCTCGCGGGTGATGTCCTTAAGAAACGAATCGCCCCATTCAATGCGTTGCCGTAATTGCTCCGGCGAATGAACCACCAGATCAACGCCAAAATTGATGTCAAGTGCATTACGAATTTTTAATGACTGGCGCCCCTTGCCGACTTCGTTCATGATGACCAGCAAGTCCACATCTGACTCGGGACGTGGATTTCCGCGCGCATAGGAGCCGAAAAGGATGATCTTTTGCGGATGGAACTTCTCTGCGATCTGCCGCACGAGATCTTCTATGGCTTTCTGAGGAATACGCTTGCGTTGGGTCACAGGTGGGACGTAGACTGTCATCGTTTACCTATTTTGATTATACACAAAAATGGGAGGCCGCATTCCTTTTGATAACTCAGATGCGCTGAAGCGCAGGCGCAAAGAAGTGATGAATGTCATCCAGGAATCCGCCGGGGAGAGTATTGTCTTTGTGAGATATCGTCCTATAATGTGTCCATTATTAAACCACTGAAGGAGTCTGCCATGCCCAGTAAAGTATTCTATGGTTCACCGCGCCAGGCGCGGCTTGAAGCAAAGGAAACCCTGCCTGCTAAACTTGACCTGATCCTGAACGAACTTCACCTGCGCGACCGCGTCAAGGACGAGACGGTCGCGATCAAGATGCACACCGGCAACAACATGGTCTATTCCACTATTCACCCCGTCTTCGTGCGCAGAGTGGTACAGGCGGTCAAGGACGGCGGCGGTAAGCCTTTCGTGGTGGATGTGAACTGGGACACCGCCGGCGCCGAACAGCGCGGCTATTCTCCTGATGTGCTCGGCTGCCCGGTCTATCCCTCCGCTGGCCCGGACGAGAAATACTTCTACGAGCATGAGCGCCCCTACAAGAACATCCAGAAGTGGAAAGTGGCCGGGCTGATCCAGGATTCAACCTTTCTGATCAACTTTGCCCACGTCAAGGGGCATCCCAGCTGCGGCTTCGGAGCGGCGTTCAAGAACCTGGCGCTGGGGTGCATGGCCGGCAATACGCGCAGCGCGATGCACGACGCCATGCACTTCGACCCCTACTGGTTCCCCGAGAAATGTCCTGATAAATCGGTCATGCAAAAGATCGTGGAGGTTTGCCCCTTCGACGGCATCGTCATTGACAAGGATGACCCGAACATGATGCACCTGCACCCGGAGCAGTGCAACCAATGCGGGCGCTGTCTCAAGGTTGCGCCGCCCGGCAGCCTGAAGATCGATGCGGTCAACTTCCATTCCTTCCAGGAAGCCTGCGCCATCGCGGTGGATATCGTGCTGTCCACTTTCGCACCGGGCAAGGTCATGCATCTCAGCCTGGCGACGCACATGACCCCCGTCTGTGACTGTTTCGGCTTCACCTCCATGCCCATCCTGCCCGACGCCGGCATCTTCGGTTCGGATGACATCGTCGCCATCGACCAGGCGGCGCTGGATGTGATCGGCAAAACACGCCTGATCGAGGAGAACATCCCCACTTCGATGGAGGTCCACACCCGCGAGGGGCATCCGTTCCAGTGGCTGCACGGGCCGATCAAGGACCCGTATGTCGCTATCCGTTACGGCGAGAAGCTCGGCCTCGGCAGCACCGCTTACGAACTGGTGGACGTTCTCCCGGTTGAGAAGCTCGAGCGAACCTCCATGACCTATATCGCGGCACACTAGTTTTCTACCAGCCCATTAATAAAAATCGTCCGGTAGCCTTCCCCCGGAGGAAGGACTACCGGACAGTCGTTTTGTTTAGCTCAAATACGAAATCAACCTGTGGCGGTCGCCACCTCTTCCTGTTTCTTGAACTGACTCATATACAAATCGAAATAGAAGCCTTTCTTGTCGAGCAGCTCGTCGTGCTTGCCGCGCTCCACGATCTGCCCGTCTTTCAGCACCAGGATCATGTCCGCGTGGCGGATGGTGCTCAGGCGGTGGGCGATGACAAAGGCGGTTCGCCCCTCGAGCAGTTTATCAAAGGCTTTCTGGATCAGGCGCTCGGTGCGCGTGTCCACCGAGGAAGTGGCTTCATCCAAAATAAGGATACGCGGGTCGGCCAGCGCGGCGCGGGCGATGGAGACCAGCTGTCGCTGTCCCTGGCTGAGGCCGGAGCCGCGTTCACCCAGCACGGTTTCATACTTATCGGGCAGGCGCTCGATGAAGACATCGGCGTGCGCCAGCCTGGCAGCGGCGAAGACTTCCTCGTCGGTCGCTTCAGGCCGGCCAAAGCGGATGTTCTCCATCACGGTCGTGCTGAACAGGAAGGTATCCTGCAGGACGATGCCGACCTGTCTGCGCAGGCTCTCAGCAGTTACGTCGCGTACATCGGTGTCATCGATGCGGACCGAACCGCCGGTGACGTCGTAGAAACGCGGCAGCAGGTTGATGATGGTGGTCTTACCGGCGCCGGTTGGGCCGACTATGGCGAAGGTCTGCCCCGGCCTGGCCTCGAAGGAAACATCCTGCAGCACCGGCACGCCCTCTT
>Ga0315283_10001004_pt1 | contig 21903 bp, 41 predicted proteins | sample YL17G09_0_MG_FD_204541 | JGI IMG/M metagenome (GOLD analysis project Ga0315283, IMG submission 204541) | Sediment microbial communities from Yellowstone Lake, YNP, Wyoming, USA - YL17G09_0 | ecosystem: Environmental > Aquatic > Freshwater > Lake > Sediment | place: USA: Wyoming | collected...
TTAACCCGGCGGGTCAGAAAGTAAGACGCCAGCCTTACAAGCTGGAAGACGCGGAGCATTACCGCGGCCGGGTACGCAGGTGTGGCGAAACTGGTAACCGCGCTAGCCCGAGGCGCTAGTGGTGGAAATCACCTTGGAGGTTCGAATCCTCTCACCTGCACATTTTTTGCTGGGGCGTGTAGCTCAACCTGGTTAGAGCAGGCGCTTTATAAGCGCCCGATGGAGGTTCAAATCCTCACGCGCCTACCACTTCATGCAAATACGTCCACGTATCTAAATAATTGACCAGCAGATAGGAATCTGGTTTAATACGTCAATCAAGGAGGAAGTATGGAACCCCAGGTCCTCGAGAAGCACTTCGGAAAGATGGGCGCCCGTATCAAGTTCGACGATCGGTTCTCCGCCCTCTCTCTGAACATCAGCCGCGACAAGGAGGGCGAGTTCTTCACCCTCCGCGGCGGATCGGACACGGACGTCCGGGTCGTCAACATCCAGCCCAAGGACCGGCACCTGCTCCTGGTCGCCGACGTGGATGGCGGAAAGTCCAAGTTCCTGTGCGGGCACGACGAGCGCCAGTGGTTCGTCGCCGCCGTCCCTGAGGACCGCGGCGTGGTGGACGTCAGGACCGCCATGGAAGCTCTCAAGCCCCAGCCCGTCATCGAGAGGCAGGCGGGCAAGGCCGTCCAGGGCCGCCGGCGCCGCCGGAACGAGGCCTACGTGCGCCAGGGTGAATGGTTCTTCGTGCCGGTTCAGATGTCCGATCCCAAGATCATCTTCCGGAACGAGCCCATCCGGCGCGGTGGTGGCAAGCCGCACAAGTGCGAGTTCCTGGCCCGCTCGGGTGGGACCCAGGTCTACGTCGACGACAAGCACACCAACGGCATCACCTCCGAGCAATACATGCGGCTTTCCTCGGAGGACAGGAAGGGTCCCTGGCAGATCATGGTCCGGGATGCCGGGGTGTTTGTCAAGGGCAAGATCACGCACCCGGACCATGCGACGATCGTGCTCAAATGCTGGCATCGCGTGCTGCCCAACATGGAAGGGCGGGCCCGCGGGATGCGGCACGTCGCCTTCCTGGACTAGGAGGACGTCATGGGATTCGTCGTCCACTTCCAGCGGTATGCTGACCGTTCAGAAGCCGGCGAGCGAGCGCCTGGCGAATGGTCAGAAGCCGAAGGCACCTCCTTTGTGCCGGACAGCCAGATATTCTCCGACAAATATCATTGGTGCATCGAAGACGAAGTCCTTCTCGTCGTAGAGGTCAATGAGAATACCGGTAAAAGCAAGAGGATCGCAGCCTTTGCTCATTGGGACAGGGTCGTACCGACTGAGAAGACTGAGCCGTAACCGTTCCCTTCCTTTCTAGGAGTCGTCGCATGGTCGGCACGGTGAAGAAGGTCGTCGCGGACAAGGGGTTCGGCTTCATCAAGGCGGACGACGGCAAGGAGTACTTCTTCCACCGCTCGGCCGTGCAGGGCAACTTCGACTCGCTCAAGGGCGGGGAGAAGGTGGAATTCGACACCGGCACGGGGCCCAAGGGACCTCGCGCCGAGAACGTCAAGATCGCCTGACCCATGAGAAACTTCGTCAAGGAGTTCCTGAAGGCGCACCGCGCCTACGGGGCGAGAGCCGCCATCGAGTCCGCCGCCGTCGTCGCCATGATGAGGCTCCTCAGGCGCACGTGCGGGCACGGTCTCGCGGAAGTCTGGTTCTGGAGCCTGACTCCCATGCCAATCGGCATGCCGAGCCTGCGCCAGTACATGGACGGCTTCAGGCTCATCGCCATGAGGATCGTCTACGGCGAGAAGGGCATCCCCTGGCGGCACTTCGGGGTGTAAAATTCTCCGGGGTGTAGGGGAATCTGGTTACCCCGCCTGGCTTGGGTCCAGGAGTGTTGTGGGTTCAAATCCCACCACCCCGAGAATTATTCTGCAGAATGAGAAAATGTTTTAAATGTGGCGTACCAGCAACGCATTCTCTTTGCCGCAAATGCGGCGCGGAAAGAATGCGTCTACAACGCTCAAAATGGCATAAGGAAGGCCTCTGCCGGCTTTGCGGTAAAAAACCATACGCCAGTGGCAAATATCTCTGCCAGAAATGCAGGGAAGCAGAAAACCGAAGAGATAGACAACAGACTCTATGCAGGCGACTGTGCATCATCAAGCATTATGGTGGCAAATGTGTGTGTTGCGGTGAACCTGAGCCATTCTTCTTAACCCTCGACCACAAGAACAACAATGGTGCCTCTCATCGCAAAACCATAGGAATAACTGACACGAGAAAATTCTACGCTTGGGCTATTCGTAATGGATTCCCCAAGTTTTTACAACTGTTATGCTGGAATTGTAATTTGGGCAAGAAACTAAATGGGGGCACATGCCCTCATCAGAAATACGGGCCCGATCGGCATCGATCATGGAGGAAGATCCGAAGCCTGCGCTCCGAGGACCGCCTGACTTGGCCTCGTTAAAAATGTCGGGCAAACATCAACTGCTGCGCCTGCGCGCATGGCCGCGTAAAGCGACCCGTCCCGCCTGACAGACGCCGATAGTCGGTAAGTTGGGACGTTAATGATCGGCTGGTCCCGAGGTGTTGCGAGCCGAAACGGGACGAGAAACAAATCGCCCGTCGATCCCCGGCGAAATAGGCCGCCTGTCATAACCGGGAAGACGCTAAATCGCAGACGGCGGAGATGAGCGTGGACGGTCAGGAGACGCCCTGTGAGACGGGGGTTCGATTCCCCCCGGGTCCACCAATTTCGGTGTGGCTGTACACCGGAGCAGCGGAGGGCGGCTGTCCCCCGTAGTTAAGGGGGATAGGGTTGAACTGCCTGGCCCCACCCAAGGGGTGACCGACAGGGTTGGAAGGATCGGTCGACGTCCAGGCCGGACGATGGAGCATCTACGCCGGTGCTCCGGTCGTCCGAGCGAGGTGAGCCTCGCCAGCCGCCCGGCGGTGCTTCGACTATGAAGATCGCCGCCATAATTCCGGCTCATTGCCTTCCGCCCGTCATCAAGCTCACGGTCGGATCCCTCCTTAGGACGCACTCTGCCCACGACCTCAACATCCACGTCGGCGTTCATTCGAACTACGACCATTACTCAAGCGACCTGAGCCTATTCGAGGACCTGAGGAAGGTCGCCCATATCCACCTGGTGGACGAGATCGACTGGGTCGTCTACAACGCGATCGTCTACCGCTACTCGCAGATGCACGCGACGAATGTCCACAATCTGCTCAAGCAGATCAAGCATTACGAATTCGATTACGTGCTGCTCCTGGACAACGACGTCCACGTCAAGGCCGACTTCGTCACGGAGCTGATCACCCGCTTCCCAAAGGCTGATCTCATCGGGTCCTTCTTTGACGGACGCGACGAGATCATCCCGTTCAACCTCTCCGGGACGGGCGAGAAGCAGTACATGCTCCCCAAGATAGCCGTCTGGCACGTCCTGTTCTCCCGCCGGCTTTACGATAGGATTATGGAAAATCCTTCCATTATCTATCCGCGGGAGATGAGGGATGACGTCGCGGGGACCGGCAGGAACGCCTACCTCAACATCCACAAGGCCACCGAGAACCTGCCGCTCTTCGTTGATACGTTCGCGGACGTGCTCCATCATTGCAGGCACGTCTGGAAGGACATGCAGGTAGCCACGGTCCCGTATACCGAATTCGACCAGTGGGCCCACCATTTCTTCACCAGCTCCTTCAACTACGGCTGGTGGGCCATCAAGGATAAGCACGGGACGCACGTCTCCGAGATCGTTGAAATATACAACCGGGAATTCCCAAAGGGCCTAACGCATGAAGCCAGATGAAATCGAGCAGAAGGTCATCAAGATTATGTGCGATCAGTTCAACGTCCCCAAGGAGTCGGTCTCCCGCGAAAAGTCGATCGTGAACGACCTGGGAGCCGACTCTCTGGACTCCGCCGAGCTCGTGATGGAAATCGAAGACACGTTCGACGTCTCTATCGCGGATAAGGACGTCGAGAAGATCAAGACGGTCGGCGATGTCATCAAATACGTAGAGAAGAAAGCGGAGTAGGACAGATACCTCCCATTTAATCAAAGATATTTAAATGGGAGGCAGAATGATCAAGAAATGCAAGCGGTGCACAAAAGAATTCACAACGCAAAAAGCAGGGCAGAAGTTTTGTGGTACGCAATGCTCTGAAAGCTGGCAAAAGGCTAATCTTTCGAAATTTGCCAGGTACAGAGAATCTGGTTTCAAAGTTTGCAACAAATGCAAGAAACGCAAACCGTTATCGGATTTCAGAGCAAAAGGCCCCACTCGGGTCCATCCCTATTGTGCCAAGTGCTTCAACCTGTACATGTTGATAAGGTGGCATTGCAACAAAATCAGAGCAATTGCGCACCTTGGTGGCAAATGCGTCGATTGTGGGAAGTCGTTCCATCCAGCTATATTCCAATTTCATCACAGAACAAGCAAAGGGAAAGAAGCTGAATGGTCACAAATGAGGAACAAATCCTGGGATAACATTAAAAAGGAATTGGATAAATGCATTCTTCTCTGTAGCGGCTGTCATACATTAAGAGGTATTAAGCCAGAGATCTGGGCAGCGGCAATCAAGATGGCAAATACGCCCCAGTAGCTCATTTGGATAGAGCGAGAAGTTCCTAACTTCTAGGCGGCAGGTTCGAGTCCTGCCTGGGGCACAGTCACCAAACACATGTTCAGCCTGGGGTCGAGGAAAGCCGATCTCACAAACGAGCAGCTAAACAGAAGGCTGCTGGTTCGAATCCAGCCGGGGGTACTACATGAAACTGCCAAAGCGACCGAAACGAACGCCGTTCGTCTGCCTGGTCTGCATGAAGAGGCATTATCCGTTCAAGCCGGGAGAGCGCCTCTACGTGAACGACGACTGTATGGAGCGCTACACGGTTACGCGGAGCGGCCGTGTCTGGTATGTCGAGGTGTGGACGTGTAAGAACGTGCGCTGGTACCCGCAACGCAAGCGGAGGACAAGCCGTGGCAGATGAAAAGCCGGTCCTAGCCGAGGATGGCGTCATGATCGGCGTGAGCGGCGTCCACCGCCTCGTCTGCCCAAAATGCCAGAAGCGCCTGGAATGGACCGAGCGCGTCGTCGGTGCGAAGTTAGATGATCTTCTGAGCCAGGACCAGAAAGATAGGCCCGCCGACATGGAACGGGCCAGCCCCAAGGAAGCAGTCTGCTGCGACACGCTATTCGTACTTGAGGCTTGGGCTCATTTCCAGGTCTCAGCCACGAAGCTCGAAGTAGAGATAGAGGATGAGGAGCCTCCGCAGTGAAAAACAACTGTCTCAAGCTGAGCGATGGGACCTGGGCCTGGGCTGGCACTCTCCTCAAGAATAACAATCCCGAAGACGGCACTGTCGTCCAAATGACAGATAAGGACCTGATCGGCGTGGTAATACGAAACGGGTCCAGCTTCAAGATTGCCACTATTGGAATCCGGCGGAAAGCCTCCAAGGCCATCGGCGGCAAATGGGTCGTGAGAAAGGTTCTTCCGTGATAGATCCCAGGCCATCCTGCTTCGGGGGTGATCTCCGAAATGAGTGTATGGCCTGCACGTTCGGCATAGAATGTGAGATAGAAGAACGGAAGAAAAAGATGCCACCCAAATGGTGCGCCTGGTGCACTTGCGAGGGACCCACGGAGGCCGAACAAAAACACTGGCCGTGCCCACTCTTCAATAACGAGATGCTATGTGAGATCTGCTGCGAATACGACAAAAGGGCTGTCAACCTGAAGACAAGCAGGCTTGAGATAGGCGAGAAGACTGACAAGACGGACGAGCAGGTCAAACAAACCTGCAAGGATTGTCCTCACTCACGCCCTAGAGCCAGCCAGCGATCTGGGTGAACAGATCGTTGTAATCGTGGTCGCTCCGGAGGGCGGCGTTGATCTTCAGGAAGTCGGCGAGGCTGGCACCGACGATCTGGGGATAAGGGTGGTCGCTGTCCCCGTTGATGCCGAGCTCGTAAACTCCGCCATTCGTAACAGTTGCGGAGAACCTGAAGACGAGGCTGGAAATGTTGACATATCTCCACGAGGTGGCGGAATACCCCAGGGCCGCCAGAAGATACCTGAAGGATTGGACGTTCTTGAAGGCGCTGAAATCGGGCCGATTGGCGCCAATAAACCTATAGTCCCTCTCCTCGCCGGTCACCGGATCGATGAACTTGGGCGGGTCGTTGAAGTCCTTGATGACGCAGAAGCCGCGGGATGCATAGCCAGGAAATGACGCCACGACGGAGAGCGACCAGACTTGCTTGGCTTCTAACATTGGGGTTCCTTTCAAACCAACGTATTTTTGAGTCCCCGTGGTGTAGCAGATGCACGCCAGTCTCCGAAGCTGGAAGGCCAGGCGCGACCCCTGGCGGGGACACCAGCCCCCGTAGCGTAAAAGATAGCGCACCAGCCTTCGAAGCTGGGAGTGGAGGTGCAAGTCCTCCCGGGGGTACCAGACCTTCTAGGAGGTGGGCTGCGAGACGGTGATCTGCCAGTATCAGTGCATCCTCAACGGGGGAGATGGATAGGGCAGACCCGGGGCGTAAGAGCCTAAGCAGCCGACCCTCTTGGAGGCCTCATTTGAACTTCTCGATCATCATTCCCACTTGCGGCCGGAAGACTCTGGCCCGTACGCTCCGGAGCATCCAGCTTGCTGGATTCCAGGAAGGCGATGAGGTGATCGTCGTGGGGGATGGACCACAACCTATCGCGGCGGAGATCTGCAAGCGCTTCCAGCCGTTCATGGACGTCAAGTACCACGAGCATGGTCCGACTCACTGCTTCGGGAACGCCCAGCGCGACTTCGGGATGCGCACGGCCACCAAGGACATGCTCGCATTCATGGATGATGACGATGAATACGTAGCGGGGTGCTTGGCCGTCATGCGACAATTCGCCGTAGAGAATCCTGGAAAGGTGCTCATCTTCCAAATGTATCATAGGTCGGTAGGGGTCATCTGGAAGGAAAAGGTCCTCAGGGAGGGGGAAGTCGGGACGCAGACAGTCGTGCTCCCCAACGTACAGGAGCGATTGAGCCAATGGACCTGTGAGCAGATTCCTGAACGCGACTATATGGGAGATTATTATTTCTTCCGCCGGACTGTCGATAACTGGCCAGAGAAAGATGCCGGCATCGTCTGGGTAAAATTTCCGGTGGCCGTCCACCACATGTCTTGGGTCCAGTCAGAAAGCGCTGGAGAATGGGAACCCGTAAAGTGAAAGACACCACGGTCCGTCGCGAATCTCATCACGATCGTCCAAATTCGCAGCGGCATTACCGATACCATCAGATGAAGGATGGAATCAGCAATAGTTGCAGGGAGAATAGGCATACGGGGTGTTATTCGTTGAACTGCAAGTGCAAGTGCCACCCGACCTCGCTTACTCGTTCTGGGCTTTTGAGGTGACTTATGACAGCCGTCGCAGCGCTCAACCAGCCCGTGCTGGTCCTGAACAAGAACTGGCAAGCCATCCAGACCACGCCGGTGCATAACGCATTCGCTCTGGTCATGAAGGGCCATGCCGTCATCATCGATCCGGCGACCTATGAGGAGCACAACCTCCTGACCTGGATCGACGTATCCAAGGCCAGGGAAGCCATGGAAGGCGTCGTGATCCGGACTCCCCGGCTCAGCCTAATCGTGCCCGAGGTCATCCGGCTCAATGGATATGGCGGGCAGGGCGAGCGCGCAGTGGTGTTCTCCAGGCGGAACGTCTTCAAAAGGGACAAGTACACCTGTCAGTACTGCAACGCCCAGCCTGGGCCAGAAGAGCTGACGATCGACCACGTTCTGCCCAAGTCCAAGGGCGGAATAAGCGAGTGGACGAACTGCGTCCTGGCCTGTCTCAAGTGCAATGCCAGGAAGGCTGACAGGACTCCCCAGGGAGCCAAGATGGTGCTCAGGAAGCAGCCCAAGAAGCCCAGCTGGGTCGCCCTCTCGCACCTGCCCAAGGGCGGGCGCAAGATCTCCTGGGACCAGTTTATCTCGAAAGCTTACTGGGAAGTCGCTCTCGAGGAATAGGTGCCCGGATATGGGACGACCCCGTCGGGATGACCGGCGGGGTCGTTTTGTATTAAGCAATCTGGCCAAAGCTTCCCGCGCCACATCCACCCCCGAGTGGCGCGTTTTGGAACGTCCATTTTGCCACCCGGATGGCATCACTGTCTCCCGTTGCCTTGCTCGGGTCATCGCTCAATTTGCAAACGGGGGCATTGTTCATCCCGCGCATCTTAATGACCATATTGAGCGCGGGGCTCCCCCCGAAGTCATTGGTGAAATTGGTGCCGATCCCGAAAGAACATCGAATCTTACCCTTGCAGGCAGCAGCGATACGGCAGGCAAGTTCCGGATTTAGGCTGTCACTGAACACGATGGTCTTCGTCATCGGATCAATTCCGAGCAGATTATAGTGCTGGACCACCTTATCGATGAAAGCGAACGGGTCGCCGCTGTCCTGCCTTACGCCGTCAAATAGCTTCGCCAGATAAATATCGAAATCCTTGAAGAACGCGTCAGTCCCGTAAGTGTCCGTCAGCGCGATGCCCAGGCTGCCGCGGTAGACCTTGGTCCATGCATCCATGGCGAACCTATTGGCATTGCGAAGGCCTTGCAGGACGCTATGGGCCATGATCCACTCATGGGCCATGGTACCGACCGCCCTTGCATTATATTTCTGGGCCAGGTAGACGTTGCTCGTGCCGACGAAGCCGGACCTGCCAACGAGGCCCTCAACAACGGTCCGCTGCGCCTCAAAGCTCCGCCTGCGCCTCGTGCCGAAGTCCGCAAACAGGCAACCATGGTTACTGAGCTGTTGCCGCTTCTGCTCGATCCTATATTCCTGCACGTCCATGTTCCATTTCGTATCGATCATTCGGAAATAGAGCTCGCTAATGATGGCCAGGAGCTTGACCTCCCAGAGGATAGTAGACCACCAGCGGCCCTTTATCATGACGCTCAGGTTGTTGTCCGGCTCCGTCAAATGGACAACGACCTCACTGGGATTGTATCTGTAGGATGCCAGGAAGTACTTGTACCAGGGCTTGAAAAAGGACTGCGAGAGCGCGTTGATTTCCGCCTGGGTCACTTTGAGATTCTCCATCTCGGAGATCTCAAACCTGAGTGCATTCAGGAAATCTCCGCCGAGAACGCCATCGAACCTCTGGGTACCTCTGTTCGTGAAGGTGTACGTGGCGATGGCGTCAGGATAGAGCTCCAGGACCGCCTGTTGCATCGTGAACTTGTAGAGGTCGTCATCGAGCATCGATTTGATGATCATCTCTGCCTCCATGATGATTCCATACACATTATACTACAGGAGCACCAGGTGGTCAACTATTTGGCCGGATATGGAACGACCCCGTCGGGATAACCAACGGGGTCGTTTTGTATTTAGCCATAACGGCGACGACGGGCGATGCAGAAGTGGCCGTCTTTCGTCATGTCCTGCGTCCACTTCGTGTAGAATTTCCCGGCCGCGTCGATTTCCATTTCCGCGCCCGCCGTCCCCCACACCGCCGCAGCCTGCAAGGAGGCGAAATCCTGCTGGGACAGGATCATCACATTCAGGAGCCCGGCTGTCACGGCCAGGGTGTTCACACCATCGGGCTTGTAGGTCCCGTAGACATTCGGGGCGATGTAAAACGACGTGATGGAGGCCGCCACCGTAGGGTCGGGAGTGGCAGCCGTGACAAGTCTATTCAGGGTGAGATACTCGTACGCGGGATCATAGACGATCCCCGTGTCAACGTAGGCGCCGTCGCTGGCGGTGGTCGCCGCCACCTTCCGTGTGTAGAGCACCTCCCATGCGCCAACTGCTGGTACGGCATCTCCAGTAGCCAGGCTGGCATAGAACTCGTTCAGGTAGGTAACGAGATCTACCATGTTCGAGATGCTGGTCGGAATCTGCGGGACTGGCATGATTACCTCAAGTCGATCTTATTGAGAGTCTTCGGTACAATCTTCGACGTAGGCCCGCTCCACATCAGGAACCGCTTGATCCCGTCATTGATGCCCTGGAACAGGGACATGAGCATCATCCGCTGGTCCGACGTCAGCTTATCCGTCGGGTTGGGCGGGAACTGGACCAGGTGCGTTACCTCACTGACGGCTAGCTGGATAATGGCCTTGAGAGTCGGATCGATCTTGTCACCAAGCTTGAGAACCGCCTCGTTGACCGCGGCCACAGTCAGTTTGTCAAGCGGCGTCCCAGCGATGAATGGAAGAATGGCCGTACCAATCACATCCTGGGCGATGTTGCTGGCCTGCTTCGTCTTCTCCCAGCTGGCCTGGTCCTTGGACAGCAGCATCAGGCCGACGTTCATCGTATTCGAGGAGATCTGGAGGATGGCCTCCTCAGCCACTTCCGGATCGATCGAGATCGACCTGCAGCCGACGGATATGAATGGCAACGCACATAGTGTCAGGATCGCAAGCGTCTTCATGCTACCTCCTAGACTGGATTACCGACATCAATGTGGTCCAGATAAGCCATGTCAGCGCAGTGCAGGCCAGCCTGCCAGTAGGTTCCCGTCGGACCAGGGTAGGCCCAGCCAGTCCAGATAACGTCCCAGTTCTGCATGCGGTTCTTGAGGCATTCGATTACCAAGACCCAGACGCACAGCTGACTATCCCAGTAGATCGTAGCCCTGACCAGGCCCGGGGTCCCACCCACGTTGACGTAACCAAAGTAGGAACAGTCTCCCGTCGGCTCGAGCGTCGCCAGTGCCGTACCGCCGCTGGCGCCCATGCAGTCGCATGGAGTAGTACCGCCGAAGAAAGGCATGTCCCAAACGACCGTCAGGACGCCCTTCGGGCACCGCGGAGTGTCGCAAGGACCTGGCGGCGTGTAGGGATCATCAGGATCGTACGGCGTAGGAGTATACCCAGGATCGTATGGCGGAACGTCTTCACGCGGCGGATAAGGCGGAGTATGCTCCTTCAAGATCTCGGAAATGTCATTCGCCGGAATGAGCTCACAGCATTCAGTGTATCCCGGAGCCGTCTCCAGGAATGCCTGGCTGCGCCGGATAGCGCTTGCCCGGGTTACGTTCGTAAGGTTCTTGAAGAAGATGCCCGGAATCGCCTCGGCCACGTGCAGGGGGATCTTGCTTGGCCCGTAGTCCGGCATTATGACATAATCGTTGATGATCGGGAAATTACGGGTGATGGTAATGTCCAGCATCTTCGTCTCCTTGGCAAGATCCTATTGATCTTTGCCTCTGGAGATTTAGGGATTGCCGTGCCGGTTCATATCCTCCGCGACCATGAACGAGATAAGCTGTTCAAATGACGTCTCCGGCTCCCATCCCAGGACCTTCTTCGCCTTGGACGCATCTCCGCATAGGTCTATGACGTCGGCCGGCCGCATCAGCTCTGCATCTATCTTCACGTACTCCTTCCAATCCAGACCAGCCCTTTGGAAGGCAATCCTGCAGAAGTCCTCGACCGAACGCTGGACTCCAGTAGCGATGACATAATCGTCCGGCTTGTCTTGCTGAAGCATCATCCACATAGCCTTGACGTAGTCATTCGCATACCCCCAGTCGCGCTTGGATTGGATATTGCCCAGGCGCAGCTCCTTCTGGAGGCCAAACTTGATCCGCGCGACCGCATCCGTGATCTTCCGGGTGACGAACTCTGTTCCACGTCTAGGCGACTCGTGGTTGAAAAGAATGCCGGAACAACAGAACATTCCATAGGATTCCCGGAAATTGACAGTCGTCCAGTGGGCGGCGAGCTTCGCGATCCCGTAGGGGCTCCGAGGGTGAAAGGGCGTGTTCTCGTTCTGGGGCGGAGCTGAGATTCCGAACATCTCGCTGGTGGACGCCTGATAGAACCTGATCTTCGGGTTGATGAACCGGATCGCTTCCAGTAAGTTTATGGCGCCGATGCTGTTAACCTCGTGGGTATAGACTTTCTGGCTGAACGACGTGGCGACGAATGACTGGGCCGCCAGGTTGTAGACCTCCTGCGGATAAGAATCCTTTAGGGCATCTATCAGGGACTGCTGATCCAGCATGTCTCCGGCGTGAAGCTCGATCTTGTCGAACAGACCATCACATATACGCAGTCTCTGGAGGTTGTCCCCGCTGGTCCGTCTAACGACGCCATGGACCTCATAGCCCTTATCGAAAAGAAACTTGGCCAGGTATCCCCCGTCCTGCCCGGTAATGCCCGTGATGAGGGCGCGCTTGGTCACTTTCTCCTCCCCGCGTAAATCAGGGTCCCGTAGTGAGCATCCGGATTGCGGCCTTCCGCCCTGGGGATAGTCTTGTTGATGACCGGGACAAAGTCAATGAGGTATGGCGTTATGTCCTCGAGGAGCAAGCGGATCGGATGCCCTACGTCATGTGGGTATTTCTTTTCGTCTTCCGCATTCGAGAGGTCCTGACCCAAAATGAAGATGCCCCCAGGCTTGACCAGCCCGACTGCCTTTGCCAGACAAGCATCGGCATCCTGGACATGGTCCAATACGTTATTCATGATGACCAAGTCGAAGGACCCTGGCTGGTAAGAACAGGATTCGGCCGTATGATTGTCTACCTCGATAAGCTTGCTCTTATGTGCTATAGCAAGCCAGCAGGGCAATGTCAGATATCTACCTGCCAAAGGGTCGTTACAGACGACCCTCTTCCAGGCTCTACCTCTCATAATGACGCGAATATTCGTATAAGGCCCGCACCCAAGTTCTATAACATCGCCCAGATTCGCTGGTAAGAACCTATAGGAATCAAAATGCGCCGCCCACCAATTATTCCAGTCGTCCCCATCCGGGGTGACGCACCCGGCCCAGACATCCCCCTCCCATTTCTGGGCCTGCATCCACCTCTCCTGGGAAACCTTCTTGACGCTCATGGGTACCCCTTCCAGTATTAGACGAGGGACTATAGCCCTCCCGGAGGGCTTCCTGACGTGTTTCAGATACTGCTGAATATTTGAGTGCCAGCGGCGTGATGAGCGTTTGCGGGAATACCTACGGTGCGTCGTCTATGGCCCCTTCGGGGATTTTCATGTTCGTATTATCCTTGCCGATGGCCTCATGGGACTTTCCAGCAAGGCGCTTCGCCAGATCCTCGGGAGATAGCCTGAGGAACTCGTCCACCCGGTCAATGATGCGCATAGCCTCGCCGACGCAGGTATCTATGTCCTTGTCGACCATCTTGTTGACGCTCCCAGGCCGGCGGAGAGAGAAAAGACCGGCCAGGATAGCAGTGAGTTCCGCGCGGTCCATGAGTCTTCCTCCTATGGGTATTGAATATTAATTCCGACGATCATATTGCCGAAATGCCGGTCGATCCAGCCGATGAACGCCTGCATGATCTGCCATTGGTGCCTTTCGGCAAGGCACTGGATCTCCGCGGTCACGACCCCGCCGGCAGAACGTTCCAGCGTGATCCAGCCCCTGTACGTCTTGTGCGACCACTTGGCGCGATTGTGCCGCTTGTGCCCGGAACGGAAGAACGTACCCCTCTCCGCATCGGACAATGCGATCTCCTTGGCAATCATCTTGCCATACAGGTTCTCACCGGGCTTTGGGATGACTTGCAGGGATCTGCGCATAGTCGTCTCCTTGAATACTAGTCATTAAAAAGGTCGATGACCTTCTTCATGTTGTCCAATGCCTTCTTGGCCTCTCGCGCCGATTCATCACGTGCCCGTCGTTCCAAGGCGGCTTCCATGCGGGACATCCAATCGTGCATGGCCTTATGATCGGCGTCGTGCGTCTGGAACCATTTGCCGATGGCGATCCCGACCGGATGCTGGGTTTTCTGGAGCTCCGCGTACATGTTCCGCAGGTTTGCCAGCGTCTGCCTCTCTTCGTTCAGCTGATCCTGCTTCTCTGCGAGCGCGTCGCGAAGGGCTTGCATGTCTCTCTTCAGCTTCGCACTCTCGACCTCGAGCTCTGCTGGAGAACGTGCTTCTATGACGGAAACGGGAGGTGGCGGAATCGCTGCGGGCTGCGGCGGCTTACCCTCGCCACAGGACGCCAACAGCGCCAATAGGAGCAATGCCTTTTTCATGAAGTCTCCCTGGGCTTGATGATCCGCTCGCGGGTGAGCCCTGCGACCGCGACGAATTTGCAATTAGGCCGCCGAAAGGCTGTCTCCGGTTTCACAGCAATATCGAGGCCGATTTGGCACGCCTCGTTATCGCTGGTGGCCATGGTGTCCATCTCTATCATGGAGACCACCCGGTAGACGCGCACGTGGCGCATTCTTTTCATGAGCATCCGTCCTCCAACGCCTTGACGGCATTCTCCTGCCAGGGGCTCGGGTCCGGACGGGGACGAATGGCTGCTGGAAGAGTGTCGGGCCTAGCGGAATAGCATCTTTGGCAGACACAGAATCCATCGATGGTGTATTTGGGGCGGACGTCGCTTTTCTTCATCCCCGGCTCGACATCCAAATCCGCTTTGTTCAACGGATTCTTGCAGGTATGGCATTTCCAGAGAGACTTAAGCGGAGGTCGGCCCCGCTTGGGTTTGCCAGTGAAGATCAGCTGCTTTTTTAATAGTTTCTTCATGTCCGCGCCTTAACGAGTTTATCCATATGGAATTCGAGGATTCTTTCTCCAACGCGTCTTTCTAACATACGCCTGCCTGCTTTGTCGGCTTCTTTTCGCGAGGCAGCTACGACACTCGTTATCCAGTAATATTCACCGTTAGTATTGCTGTAGCAGATGTCATAAGTACGCATGCAGTCCTCATGGCAGGCAGTTGCACATGTGGTTGAGTTTGCCGAGCTGCTCGAGCACCTGGGTCGTCTCCTTGCAGAGGCCCCAGGGAATCTTCTTCGCATCTAGAGCTGCGCCCAGGCGTCGGTAAATCTGCAGGCGGTGCACCGGATCGATCCGGAGAGCCTTATCGTCGCCGTCTCTTACCATGATGTCTCTGATCGTCGTCTCGTCGGTGTCGCCAGGCCCGGTACCGATCACCGCCTCGAAGGGGTTTTCCTGGTTCGCTGCGTGGCAGCGTTTGACCCAGGATTGTAGGTTGCTCTGGGCCCGCAGCGTCCGGATCGTGACGAAGTCCGGCTTGATCGTCGCTACGTCCTCGATCAGCTTGTCGTACATCTGTCCCCAGCCGAGGACCGGGATGATCGGATCGATTCGAATCCGGACGTGGTAGCCCATCTGCTTGGCCATCCTGGCGATCGCGATTCTTGCGTGCGGCGGCGCAGCCAGAGGCTCGAATCTCCTGGCGACCTCATCCGCGTTGATGCTCCAGCCGAGCCGGATGGGTGCTCCAGGCTGCGTGATCCTCGGGTCCTCCAGGAGCTCCTTGGGGATCACGGCACTTTTGGTCAGGAAGGAGATGACGTGCTTCTTCTGCGCGAGGAATAGCGGCAGTACCCGCTTGATGTATTCAGTGCTGACCGCGTAGCTGTCGGTCAGCTCTCCCGTGTTGAGTAGCGACGGCTTCTCCGTCTTCTCGAGCCAGTCCTTGACCTCCGCCACCATCTCGTCCAGGTTGTCGTACCACCGCGGCGAGGTGTTCCCCCGGAGCGTGTTCTGGAGGAAGCAGTAGCTACACCTGTATGGACAGCCGACTGCGTGATGCAGGATGTAGAACCGGGGACAGTAGACGTTCCCCGGCATCTTCTCGAAGAGCGAGATGAACTTGTAGCCGAGCTCACTCTTGCCGGTCCGCTTCCGGGATGGGTTCATCGTTTCTCCTCTGCTGCTGCCCTGGCTTGCTCGCAGATCTCAAACAGCATGCTCATCGGCAGGCGCGACGGATCTGTCTCTATCTCGACCATCGCCTTATTTGGTGTATCGCACCAGGAACCTTCCACCTTGAATCTGCCACCACCCAAGGATCTGATGGTTACTTCGCAGTTCATCTTTGGTCCTATCGGGTCTAGCATCTGTGCTCCTTCTTGGGGACGTTCATCTCAGTGAGGAGGCTCACGCTCTGGATGTTCTCTATTCCCACACGCCTGACCTGCTTGATGGCATCCAGTACGTTGGACTCTCCATAGGTAACCACGTCCAGCTGGGCCATGTGTCCCGTTGCCTTGATCCGCCAGATCTTGAGCTTTTCCATGTCTGGCCTCCACCTAAAGTAAAACAGGTGGAGAACTTGGGTGTCAAGAATCTGGGGAATCAGAACGGCGGCTCTGGAACCGGACCTCTCAAATTATCATCGTCCGGCTCCGGGTCTATGAATCCGTTTTTGTCGTCGCCTTCTTCGCTCACTGGCTTTGCCAGATCACCCAGCGATGGGTCACCCTCGCAAATCGCCCTCGTCTTCGTTATGCCGCAACAAGTGTTGCCGGACTTCAGTTTGAACTTGAACCAGCATTTATGGGGCGACATAGGAATCCCATCAGCGCACGGCATTATTCCTCCCTCTTCGTCCGCAACGGCAATCAAGCAGAAGGTAAGCCGCTTCTTCTCTGTGTTTTCATTCACGAACTCGAAGACTGACATAAGCAGGTCGGCGTCGAAGCTGAACTGAAGAAGCTTGGAACCCCCATCGATGGGGACCTTTTCCCAGACTCGCCAGTCGGCACCCAGGAATCCCGCGATCTTCTCATCGGGGAAGTCTCCTGTGTTCGTATGTATCCTGACTTGCGGATGTTGCCAGACACCCGTGGAGCCAGGCGGATATCCGCCTTCTTTTTTATTCGGCTTCGTACCCACAAGGGCGACATGAGGACCTAATGAGTGTGAGCCCTGCCAGCCAGGAGTACTTGCTCCCATGAAGCATTCCGTGGCATTCTGGTCTTCAAGTTCCTTGATGGCTTTATTGACATAGTCCTTATTCATGAGCACTCTATCGTCGGGAGTTAATGGCTTAAGCTCGTCCCCGAACGGATTCGGTCGACTCTGAAGCCCGGACCAGACTGCCATCCTCTTGCTAGCGACGATGATCCTGGACTTTGATATGCAGACATGGTCAAACATCCAATCCTTCTCGTCGTCTCCCGCGCAGAATCTGACCAGCTTTAGTTGGTCAAGGGAGATTACCAAGGCCTCTCGTTTTCCTTTCTTTTCGAATAATTCAACGCGTTCTTCTGCCGGCATATCCAGCCTCCGTTTCCCTATCTCGTCCGGGAATTTTCCCATGGATCGTTCTCAAAGAAAGACGGCAGGTGCCGACCAGAAGACCTCAATTACTGTCCCGCCCGACAGGGGAGACAGAGAGCTCAACGCGATGGTTTACGCACGCAGGCCCATGGAGAAAACCTGCGGTCGCGGGGCTACTTTACTCCCTGGGATGGAGGTCTTCCGCACGGCAAGCGGATGGCGGCAGCCCCAATCGGCACCTGCCAAAATCAGACCCATAAAGTTTCTGCACCCTTCGCTTCCAGCATTTTCAGGTAGTCGCTATAGACAGCCTTGTTCAGATGATGTCGCCCATACCGGACGATCAGGACCTTCTTTGGGTCAAGACCCCTAAGCTGCATTTCATCATTCACGTAAGTCGCATGGTGCCCCGGAATCCAGCCCTGGTCACGGCAACAGCATCTGAATTCTTCGTGAGTGCCCGCAAAGACAAGCCTCATTCGCTTTTCGGGCTTTGTATCGACCATTCTAGACCTCAATATGACGGCCGCCCAGAGGAGACTCCCTCACCATTCTTTCGGCATCCTGGCGGGCAGACTCCTCGCGGTTGAGCAAGACCTGCTGGACGAGCCCTGGCACCTCCGCATCGCGCCTCTCCGCGTACATATCCATCGCGGCATTGTGGACTCTGTTGCGCATTTCACTCTCAACCAGCCGAACGGCATCCGCTTTCGCTAGCTCGGTCAAATGCGCTATCCGCCCCTGCGCGGCATCTACGATACGCTCTTGCGCCTTCTTTATTATCTCTTGTTCTTCCCTTTGCTGACCCTCCTTGATCCATCGCACTTCCTGATCCTTCCTCTTCTTTACATCCTCAGGATAGAGACTCTCGAGGCTGGCAACACAGAGGTTTTTCGCTTCTTCGAGGAAGCCTTGCCCACAGTTCGTACCAAGCCATTGCACGACGGCCTGGACCGCCTGCTGCATCAATATCCGAGTATGCTCATCAGGATATTGCCACGTACCAAGAAGACTTGCCAGGAAATCGTCATAATCGTGATTTGTTCTGAAGTCCCAAAGCTCTGCAAAGGCGCGCTCCCTCAAAAAGCCGCGGGCCATATCGGCATCGCAGTGTTCCTTCAGCCATTTGTCGTCCTTCAGCCTATCAGCCGCAACGCCTATGTTTAGATTGTAAGGCCCCCATTTTTCATACTCGGGCCAGCTTCCATACCGATGAGGGTAGCCGCTCCTGTGCCAGGGTACGTTCTGCCTGGCCAGTCGCAGCCTGTCGTCCAGCTCGAAATCATCCGGCTCTTCGTCCGTCATGATTATCCTTGCCAACCCTGGGCTCCGCAACAGCCGCCCTCGAGAATGCTGGGCTTCGGTTCAGGAGCGATAACCCTCTCGATCCGAATTAAGAGCTCCTCATCTTCTATGTTGAAAAGGTCGCCAGGAGCGACCAAGATGAGCTGGCCCAGGCGCATATCAGGACACGTCTCCCAGGCCCTCCGGAGACGCGCTAGGATCTGAGGAATCCGACTAGGATCTCTGGGTGGTCTCATTTCAGAGTCTTCCTGATTTCGTGAATCACCTTCTCCGCCGTTTCGAGATGGTCGCAACAGAACGTCATGAACTCGGGACTGCTCTCGGTCTCGATGCGGAAGGTAACGATTGCCTTCCGAGAACAGACCACCGTCTTCTTTCCCTGGCGTATCTTGCAGGCACAGACCATCTTCTTCGCATCCTTGGCTTTCATCTTTCCTCCTTGTAGGAGCCTAACTGGCGGGTGGGTGGATTTTCACCACCTGGCTCGACCGCTTACTAATTAGTGCCTCACCCGTCTAACGGGCGTGATAATTTACCGTGGTCTAGACCCCAGTGTCGGTTTCCCGCGTGCTGGGCAATAACCACAGGGCTTTCGCGGCATTACCGCCCCTGCCAGGGTTGCGCGCGAGGACTTTGACGCGCCTTTCACCCGCCAGTTAGGCTCCTATGGCTTCCTGATCTTCAGCTGCTTGATCATGTTGCGGCCAGACTTCGACTTGGCCAGAGCCGTATAGGCCTTCTTGGAGCCACCAAAGGCCGCGTCCGTGAGGATGGCCTCTTTCATCCCGTTCTTGAACGACCGGGCCATGCCGATTCCGTGGATGGCCAGTAATTCCTCCACGCCCTTCAACGACACGGTAGTCCTAAATTTGTGGCCCCAAGAAGAATACGACTTTGCAGCGAACTGCGTTATGTCCTGGATGGCCTTCTTAGCGGCCTTGGTGATCGCCGGCGTCACCTCGACGACGAGCTTCTTGCCCTCTCCAACATCGATGGTTCTCTTCATAACTTCCTCCTGATCCTGGTTTCCGGGTCCGGACCGCGCTTCTTATCGAACCGGGGTGGCAATAGGCGCTTCTGAAGCTCCACCTTCTGCTCTTTCGTCAACTTGACTTGCTTCATAGGCTCAACAAAATGCGCCGGCCGCCCACGTCTCCGAACGGCCTGGCCTGCGGTTTCTGTTTCTTCGGCTTCCGCTTCCGCTTCCGCTTTGATTTCTGTTTTGACTTCTTAATCTCTTGCTCAGCCCATACCTTCTCCCATGTAGGAAAGTCTTCTATCTCGCCCTCATTCCATGGTTTTCCTGTTCCGCCCTCGTTAGATTTCCATGGTTTTCCTGTTCCGCCCTCGTTAGATTTCCACGGTTTTCCTGGGTCGGCGAGTTCATCGTCCAATGAAATACCGCGCACGGATTTCAGGTCTTGAATGACCTCTTCCGATAGGAAGGCGACCTTTTTGGCCTCACCGGCTTTGAGCTTGAAAGCACTGAGACTGGGCATTTATGCGCTTACCGTGAATGTCTTTCCGCAATCCTGGCAGATCAGCTTCATGCGAGAATGAGTGCAGGCTTTAGGCTCTTGGGTCGGCTGAGTCGGCGTCAGCCACAGGATCCTTTCCGCTTCCCGCCGCCGGACCAGCCCGTCAGAGACTACCTTTTCGCCATCGATGGTAGCTTTGTTCCACCGCGGGAATTCCAGTCCTGCCACGTCTATTCGACAAGCTAACGTGCCCGCGCCATCATTCAGGATGCTGAGGAACGTACTTTCCTGAAAGGCACCTACTCCGATGTTAAATACGAGACTAACCAGAGCGTCATATTGATTCTGATTGAGCGCATCCAACACGTCCGCATCTACTAGTCGAGTAATGGCATCTGTTGCCCAGGCCACGTCCCTCTGGAGCAGAAGCAACGCCTGGTCCATTTCCAGCGGCGCTCCGCCGTAATTGTCCCCTGACTTGATCTTGTGTCCATACCCGATGGTCGGATGGCCGCTCTGGTCCGAATAGACCGTGGCGCTGAACTTCTCGTACGACTTAATCAGCTCGAGGCCCGCCTTGCCGATGGGAGCATGTCGATTCATACCTTCTCCTTCAGGAGGGCATCTTCCTTCCAGATAGATGACGTCTTCATTGTGGCTCCTTTTCTGGCTTCGCTTCAGTCTTGATCTGGGCTTCCAGGGCGGCCACCGTCTGCCGAATAGCGTCCTGGCGGGAAATTCCTACGGGGAACGAGGCTTCCACCTTGATTCGCCACCGGCCGTCTAAGTCCGCCTTCGTCACGACGACCTGGACGGAGCTATCCTGGCTCTCGCAGCCGACGATCAGAGCCAGTGGCAGCAGGAGAACGATGGCGAGCCTCTTCATTTCTTCACCTCTGCTTCCGCGACCGTAGGGACGACCGGCCGCATGCAGATACAACGCGTGTTGGTTGTGCCGAATACGGCACATTGTCCCTGATGACAAGGATGCATGTACCGCCCGTTAGTATTGATCCCGCACCAGTGACACCAGCCGTCGCAGTGATCTTCCACCCAACCGCCGAGGCCATTCAAGTGTCTCGCGTGCCTCTGTTGGAGGGCGCGCTCGATGTCGCAGCAGATGGGCCGGGACTGCTCTGGCGAACTCGAGCTCTTCGACTCGATCTTGACCTCGCAGCCCAGAAGCAGGAAAGCCATGACGAATCCGAGGATTACCTTCATTTCTTCTCTCCTAGGCATTTCTTGACCATCTCCTGGATCTGGTTCTCATAAGGCTTCATGTGGTTGGAGAAATCCATGGTAGCCCCGCCGATCTTGAGCAGGAGAAGGGCGTCGTCTATTGAAAGCGGGTCCGTGGTATTCCTCTTGGCATACCACTCCTTGAACTTCTGGGCCAGCGGTTCCAGCTGGTCAGCAATTTCCAGGAGTCGTTCGTGCAGCTCGACCGGGCCTGAAGTGCAAGGGAGGTCTACCATTGTGGCGGCTCCTATTTTGGACCGTCTTTGCGCTGAGGTTCTTCATTCCTTTGTCTGCCCAACGAGCGGAGACCTTCTGATCTCTCCTTCGGGTGCCCCCTTGGGCTGGATGATCAGCACGTTCCCCAGCTGAACCAGCTCGACACCCTGCATCAGAAGGTACTGGATCTTGTGTTCGGAATTCGCCTTAAGATGGTTGTTCTGAAGGATCGCCTCCTTGATGGTCGGGAGGTCCAGGCAGCCCATCAGCCGGATACCCCTGGACGGGATTGCTGCGCCTTCCGCCTTTCGCATCCGGCGGATGAGCCGTTCCTGCTTGGCCCGGTTCATCCTCTGTTGGATTACGTCGATACTCTTCTGAATCTTCTGAGCAGCCCTGCTGGTCCTGCTGGTCAGCCTCTGGAATTCCCGCTTCTTCATGGCCAGCTCCTTTATCTAATTACGAGGTTCCGTACCTTCTCGGAAAGAAGCGCGGGAATCCAAAACAGCCAGATAAGTGGGCTTAGACGGCCTCCGGATAATCCAACTATGAAGCCGCCAAGAAGATTGAACCCGACCATACACCAGACTGCCTCCACCCCCGTCATCTCGCC
>Ga0315283_10001006_pt1 | contig 21891 bp, 21 predicted proteins | sample YL17G09_0_MG_FD_204541 | JGI IMG/M metagenome (GOLD analysis project Ga0315283, IMG submission 204541) | Sediment microbial communities from Yellowstone Lake, YNP, Wyoming, USA - YL17G09_0 | ecosystem: Environmental > Aquatic > Freshwater > Lake > Sediment | place: USA: Wyoming | collected...
CCTGACCCTGTGCGCCGAGGACAACCTGCAGGTGGCCTACCCGTCGACCGCGGGGCAGTACTTCCACCTGCTGCGCCGCCAGATCCGCCGGGAGGTCCGCAAGCCGCTGATCATCTTCACGCCCAAGTCACTGCTGCGGTCGAAGCAGGCCCGGACCCCGGTGGCCGAGCTGGTCTCGGGCACGTTCGAGGAGATCCTGGACGACCCCGGCGTGACCGACCCCGCGACGGTGAGACGGGTCGTGCTGGCGTCGGCCAAGGTGGCCCATGAGGCCATCGCCCGCCGGGACGCCACCGGCGCCCCCGTTGCCGTCCTCCGGGTCGAGCAGCTCTACCCCTGGCCCCAGGTACGGCTCGACGAGTTGGTCGCCAAGTACGCCAACACCGAGTCCGTCGTCTGGCTCCAGGAGGAGCCCCGCAACATGGGTGCCTGGCGCTTCGTGAAGGGCCGCCTGTTCGAGGCCTTCGCCACCCGCCTCCTGGTCCGCGGCGTCAGCCGGGCCGAGTCGGCCAGCCCCGCCACCGGCAGCTCCGCGGTCCACAAGCAGGAGCAGGAACAGCTTCTCGACGAAGCCTTCGAGGCCCTGTAGAACACGAGCGGACGCAACCCTCCCTTCCCCCCACAACCCACCCGTTCTGGCGCCCGATTGAGGCGCGGTGACGCCTCAATCGGGCGCCAGAACGAGCATCTCTGGGGAAGACATGGACCTAGGTACAGACTTGGTCGCGCTCGCGTCGCGGCAGCACGGACTCCTTGCGGTCGGGCAGATCATCGGCCTCGGTGGAACCCGAGACCTGATCAAGCACATGGTGCGATCCGGCCAGTGGGAGCGACTCACGCCGATGGTGTTGAGACGAACGGGATCTTCGAGATCCGACGGCCAAGTCGCGCAGACAGCCGTACTCGACGCCGGCCGACGTGCGGCGCTGTCGCACCACCCGGCAGCAGCTTGGTTCGATCTAAACGGTTTCCAGCTGAAGCCTCTGCACGTCACACGCCTACGCGACACGACCAGCACGCCGAGTCGGCTGTCTGCCATCCACGAACCGCGGGCCCTTCCCGACCATCACCTGACGACGCATCGGGGCGTGACGGTCACTGTGCCGTCGCGCATTCCATTCGACATCGCGGCCCTCGGCGATGCGAAGGGTGCGGCGAGGGCCCTCGACCGCGGGTGGGTGCGGCACATCCTCAACCACGACAGCTCGCAGCGAATGCTCGAGGAGCTCGCTGAGCGAGGGAGGAAGGGCATCACGCTGATGCGTGAACTGCTCGACCAGCGAGGCCCCGATCACCGGCCCAACGACACCAATCTGGAGGACCGGTTCCAGGATCTGTGCAAGGTCGTCGGGCTGGTGCTCGAACGGCAGCGGAACCTTCTCGACAAGGGCGAGTGGCTGGGGCGAGTCGACTTCGTGAGCGAGGAGCTGATGCTGGTGATCGAAGTCGACAGCGCGCTCTACCACGACGCCATCATCGATCAGGAGGCCGACGAAGCCCGGCGTGGCGCTCTTGTCGCCGCCGGCTACCGCGTCCACTCCTTCTCCGACACCGAGATCTTCCACGACCGGCAGGGCACCGTGCGTCGCCTCCGAGCCATCCGTTCTGGCGCCTGATTGAGGCGCCATCGCGCCTCAATCGGGCGCCAATTCGCCACGGGCCCCGCGTCGCCGAGCCGACCCGAGAAGTTGACGGGCTAACTCGAGAGGAGGTCGGTGGCGACGGCTTGCCAGAGCTCGGTGGACAGGCGGAGCGAGTCCTGGTCGACGCGTTCGTCATCGCCGTGGAACATCACGCTGTAGTCCTCGTAGGACATCTTCTGGCTGAACAGGCCGAAGCCGTAGGCGGTCATGCCCAGCCAGCGGAAGAAGCGGGCGTCGGTGGCACCGACGGTGAGCATCGGCACGACGGACGACCCCTCGTACCAGCGGGGCACGAGGCGCTGGAGGCTCTCGTAGAGGGGCGTGTCGACGGGCGAGGCGCTGGGGGGCTCGGAGCTCCGGACGATCAGCTCCACCGAGTCGGCCAGGTCACCGATGGCCTCGTCCAGCATCCGCCGCACGTCCTCCTCGGTCTCACTCGGCACGATGCGGATGTCAAGGTCGATCTCCACCGCATCGGGGACCACGTTGACCTTCGACCCGCCCCGGATGATCGTCGGGTTGACCGACGTGTGGGTGCAGGCGTGGAAGAGGCGGGCCATGGCGTCGGGGTAGGCGTCCAGCGCCTCGAGGAACGTGTCGGGGTCCGACAGCGGCGCCGTCATCTCCTCGGGGAACCCGATGCCCGCCAGGAACCCGGTCCAGGTCTCGTGGATGCGGGTCTCGGGGCGGAAGCTCGACACCCGACGCACGACTTCGGCCGCCTTCACCAGGGCGTTGTCGACCTTGTAGCTCTGCGACCCGTGGCCCGGGGTGCCCGTCACCCGCAACGTGCACCAGAACGAGCCCTTCTCGGCCACGATGAGGGGCAACTTCATCCCACCCGGTGTCTGCGTGGGCATGCCGCCGGACTCGGTGAGGACGTAGTCGGCGCCCACCACCTCCGGCACGTGCTCGGTCAGCCACTGCGCCCCGTGGGTACCCAGGGCCTCCTCGTCGGCCACACCGAGGTAGATGAGCGTGCCCTCGGGACCGAACCCCTCGTCGGCCAGCTTGCGGGTGGCGACCGCCATCGAGGCGGTCAGGTTGAGCATGTCCACCGCGCCCCGGCCCCAGACCTCGCCGTCGATGAGCTCACCCCCGAAGGGGTCGTGGCGCCAACGCTCGGGGCTGACGGGCACGACGTCGGTGTGGCCCATGAGCAGCAACGACGGGGCCTCGGGGTTCGATCCCTCGATCCGGGCCACGACACTGGCCCGGCCCGGCTCCGGCTCGTAGCGCTGCACGTCGATGCCGGGGCCCTCCAGCACGCTGGTCAGGATGTCGGCGCTGCGGTCCTCGTGGCCCGACTCGACGCTCCCGTCGTTCACGCACTGGTTCCGGATCAGCGCCTGCAGCAGCTCGGTGACCTCACCGGTCAGTTGGTCGGGCATGCACCGGACACTAGGGGCCTCACCCGCGGGCAGCAGGCGGCCCCGAGCGATGAGGGCGTCAGCCGAACGACAACGGGAACGGAGTTCCGCGGAATCGGTGACTGCGGGTGGTCTACTGGTCAGCACATGACTGATTCCGAAGCGTCGGGCGGGGGCCACGTCGTCGTCGACGGCTCCAACATCGCCACCGAAGGACGCTCCCAGCCCAGCCTCGAGCAACTCGACGAAGCCGTCCGCTCGTTCCTCGAGGAGCACCCCCACGACACGCTGACGGTGGTGGTGGACGCCACCTTCGCCCACCGCATCGACCCCTCCGAGCGCGACGAGTACGAGCTCGCGGTCGCCGCCAACGAGCTACTGACCCCGCCCGCCGGGGCCATCGGCCGCGGCGACGCCTTCGTGCTGCAGATCGCCGACCGGGCCGGGGCCACGGTCCTGTCCAACGACTCCTTCCAGGAGTTCCACGGCGACTACGAGTGGCTCTTCGACGAAGGCCGTCTCATCGGCGGCAAGCCCGTGCCGGGCGTGGGTTGGGTCTTCGTGGCCCGCTCCCCCGTCCGGGGGCCCGCCAGTCGTCGGTCCGTCCAGGACGCCAAGCGCCGCGAGGGGGCCACGGTGCCCCGCACCCGCACCAGCACCCCCGCCGTCCGGGACCGCGAGAAGCGGGCGAAGGACGAGCCGGCCGCCGAGCCCGAGGAGCGCCCCGGGCCCCGAGCGCCCGAAGGCCCGGAGGCCTCCTCCAAGGCCTTCCAGCGCTTCGCGGCCGCCCACCCCCTCGGGGCCACCGCCGACGGGACGGTCGAGGGCTTCGCGTCCCACGGCGCCTACGTCATCGTCGACGGCGTGCGCAGCTACATCCCGCTCAGCGCGATGGGTGACCCCGCCCCCAACGCCGCCCGTCAGGTGCTGGACCAGGGCGAGACCCGCGACTTCATCGTCGACAGCATCGACTGGGAGCGCGAAGGCCTGGACCTCGCCCTCGAAGGCTTCGAGTCCGAGGAGGCCAAGGCGGCGCCCCGCCAGAAGGCCCCGGTGTCGGACCCCGAGGCCCCCAAGCGGCGGCGGCGGTTCGGCCGTCGCCGCGGGGGCGAGTAGCCACCACTCGGCCCGGCCCGCAGTGAGTCGGCGCAACGCTGCCTAGCCTGCGTCCCCGACATGGCTGCGCAATTCATCTACACGATGCACAAGGTCGGGCGTTTCCACCCGCCGTCCCGCCAGGTGCTCGAGAACATCAACCTGAGCTTCTACCCCGGCGCCAAGATCGGGGTGATCGGCACCAACGGGTCGGGCAAGTCCACCCTGCTGCGGATCATGGCCGGACGGGACGAGGACTACTCCGGCGAGGCCCGTCTCACGCCCGGCTTCACGGTCGGCCTCCTCGAGCAGGAGCCCCACCTGGACGAGGCCAAAGATGTCGTCGGCAACGTGATGGACGGCGTGGGCGACGTCGCCGCCCTGCTCCACGACTACGACGAGGTGCTGGCCGGCTGGTCCGATCCCGACGCCGACTTCGACAAGCTGGGCGCCAGGCAGGCCGACCTCGAGGCCAGGATCGAGGCGGCCGGGGCCTGGGACCTCCAGCGCACCATCGACATCGCCATGGACGCCCTGCGCACTCCGCCGGGCGACGCCGCCGTGGACACCCTCTCGGGCGGTGAGAAGCGTCGGGTCGCCCTCTGCCGCCTGCTGTTGTCCAAGCCCGACCTGCTGCTGCTCGACGAGCCCACCAACCACCTCGACGCCGAGTCGGTGGCCTGGCTGGAGCAGACGCTGGCCAAGTACGAGGGGACCGTCGTGGCCGTGACCCACGACCGCTACTTCCTCGACAACGTGGCCCAGTGGATCCTGGAGCTCGAACGGGGCAAGGGTCTGCCCTTCGAGGGCAACTACAGCTCGTGGCTGGAGCAGAAGCAGGTCCGCCTCGAACAGGAGCAGCGCTCCGACGACGGCCGCCGCCGCACTCTGGCCGCCGAGCTGGAGTGGGTGCGCATGGCCCCCAAGGCCCGCCAGGCCAAGGGCAAGGCCCGCCTGAACGCCTACGAGAAGCTGCTGAAGGAGTCCCAGGAGGCCGATCGCGCGCACAAGTCGCTGCAGATCGAGATCCCGTCGGGCCGGCGCCTCGGCGACCAGGTCATCGAGGTGGACCACCTGTGCAAGGCCTTCGGCGACAAGCTCCTCATCGAGGACCTCAGCTTCTCGCTGCCCCCCGCCGGCATCGTCGGCATCATCGGCCCCAACGGCGCCGGCAAGACCACCCTGGCCCGCATGCTCACCGGCTTCGAGGAGCCCGACGAGGGCACCATCACGATCGGCAAGACCGTCGACCTGGCCTACGTCGACCAGTCCCGGGACACCCTCGACCCCGACAAGACGGTCTACGAGGAGATCACCGACGACTACGACCAGCTGACCATCGGCGACGTCGAGGTCAACAGCCGGGCCTACGTGGCCTCGTTCAACTTCAACGGCTCCGACCAGCAGAAGAAGGTCGGCACGCTGTCCGGCGGGGAGCGCAACCGGGTCCACCTGGCCAAGGTCCTGCGCCGAGGCGGCAACGTCCTGCTGCTGGACGAGCCCACCAACGACCTGGACGTGGACACGCTGCGGGCCCTGGAGGCCGGCCTCGAGTCCTACGCCGGCTGCGCCATCGTGATCAGCCACGATCGCTGGTTCCTGGACCGCATCGCCACCCACATCCTCGCCTTCGAGGGCGACAGCCAGGTGCGTTGGTTCGAGGGCAACTTCTCCGACTACGAGGAGTTCCGCCACCGCGAGCTCGGCGTCGCCGCCGACCAGCCCCACCGCATCAAGTACAAGCCGCTGGCCCGCAGCTGACCGCCGTGGGCTACCGGTTCCGCGCCCTGCTCCGGGAGCACACGGGGCCGGCGGCCTGGTACTTCCTGACGCTGCCGCACGACGTGACCGACGAGATCGACGAGCGCACCGCGTCGACTCAGCGGGGCTTCGGCTCCGTGCGGGTCCGGGTGACGGTCGGGGCGACGACGTGGGCCACCTCGATCTTCCCCGACACCAAGGCCGGGGCCTACGTGCTCCCGATGAAGAAGGCGGTGCGCACCGCCGAAGACCTCGACGACGGCGACGAGGTCGACGTCATGCTCGAGCTCGTCGATCCCGTCGAGCCGTTCTAGGGGTGAGCCGCGGCAGCCGCGGCGGCGAAGGGCGGCGGGCCGAGGATCTCGACGCCGCCGTGCTCCAGGGCCGAGGCCTGGACCCGGGCGAAGTCGACCGGGCCGTCGATGGCGTCGTCGTCGGTCGGCTCGCTGGCGTGGCGGAAGAAGGCCTGGCCGGTGCCGGGGGTCTGCCAGCAGAGCATCGAGGTCTCCGCCGACGCCATGAAGGCGTGAGGCACACCCCGGAGGGCGACGGCGAACCCGCCGGCCCGGAGGGCGTGCTCCTCGCCGTCGGCAAAGACCACGATCTCGCCGTCGAGAACGTAGAAGGCCTCGTCGGCACCGGGGTGGGTGTGGAACGGGGTCATCTTCCCCGCCTCCATGTGGTCCTCGAAGCACAGGAAGGCACCGCCGGTCTCCTCGGCCGTGGCCTTCCAGGTGTGGAGCCCACCCCCGAAGAACCAGCGCTTCTGCCCCTCACCGCTCTGACGGATGGTCGTGTCCGGGCTGCTCATGGTGCGCTGCTCTCGATCGACTTCATGGGACTTTAGTACCATGATGAATCTACGGTACCATCACGGCGATGTCAACGGCCCCCTACGAGTCGACCGGCCGCACCGCCCAGAAGCAGCGCACCCGACAGGCGCTGGTCGAGGCGGCGCGTGGGCTCGTGGCCGACGGCCTCACGCCCACGGTCGAGGCGGCGGCCGAAGCAGCGGGCATCTCCCGGACCACCGCCTACCGCTACTTCCCGAACCAGCGGGCCCTGCTCGTCGCCGCCCACCCCGAGACCGAGGCGGCCTCGCTGCTGCCTCCCTTGGACTCCGATGATCCGGGCGTCCGACTCGACGCCGTAGTCCAGGCCTTCACCGATCTCATCGCCGACACCGAGCCGCAGCAGCGAGCGATGCTCCGACTCTCCCTGGAGGACGACGCCGGCGAGCACGCCCCCGGCCTCCTCCGCCAGGGCCGCGCGATCCGCTGGATCACCGAAGCGCTCGCCCCGCTGCGGGGGGCGCTCCCCGACGACGAGGTCGAGCGCCTGGTGCTCGCCGTGCGGGCCACGACCGGCATCGAGGCCCGCGTCTGGCTGGTCGACGTCGCCGGCCTGAGTGGCCCCGAGGCAACGGCCCTGATGCGCTGGTCGGCGCGGGCCCTCTACCGCGCGGCCGTGGACGACCAGGAGACCAGCCGAATCGGGTGGCCCCGCCTCACGGCGCCCGGGGGACCGGCCGATGGGAGGCCATGAGCGACACCCTGCGCCGGGCCCTGCACCTCGCTGTGGTCCGGGCCATCAGCCTGTTGGGCAATCTGGTCGTGCTGCCCTTCGCCTTCGCCGGACGCCGAGCGCACCGCTGACCGGATGATCCGGTTGCCCTCACTCCCCGGGCGGACTCGAACTGCCGGGCGTGGAGGACTACGAGCCGGTCATGAGCTTCGGCGAAGACACCGCGTCTGTCGGCCCAGGGCATCCGGCGCTCGCCCATCGTCACCCGCTACTGCGGGCCGAGCGAGCTGGACCTGATGGCCCGCATCGCCGACCTCCACCTCCGCGACCGCTGGGGCGGCTGGCAGAACGAGGCCTTCACCGCCGACAGCCGGCGCCACGTCTCGGTCTGGGGCCGTTGCCCGACCGACCATTGACAAACAGGGCGCGGACAGGGGGTCGGGTCGCGCTGTCGGTCGTCGGGGGCCGGCTGATCCGTTCTGGGTCGCTACAGCTGGTCGAGGACGATCACCACGGCCATGCCGACGACGAGGGTGACGAGGACGTTCTTGGTCCGGAAGGCCACCGCGGTGGCGATCAGCCCGGCGACGAGGCGGGGCTGGGTCAGGTCGAGCTCACCGCCCGGGCGGACGAAGGCGGGCAGCACCAGGGCGGCCAGGGCGGCGGGCGGGATCATGCGCAGGACCCGCTGGACCGCGATCGGAGGGTCGGCCATGCGGTGGGCCACGCCCAAGAAGCTGACGCGGGCCACGAAGGTGCCCGCGCCGGCGAGGGCGATGGTGAGCCAGAGGCGGCCGGTCTCGCTCACGGGTCCTCCGGCGTCAAGCGCCAGTCCGTCACCGCTCCGGCGACGATGCCCATGACGGCCCCCAGCACGATGGCGGCGTCGGCCAGACCGGCCTGGGCCACGAGGACGGCACCCACCCCGCCGACGACGCCCGCCACGACGGTGGGACGATCCTTCATGGTGGGGACGAGCAGGACCAGGAAGCAGAGGGGGATGGCGAAGTCGAGGGGGATCTCGTCGGGGATCTTCGACCCGACGAGGGCGCCCAGGATCGTCGTCACCTGCCAGTTCAGCCAGAGCGGCACGGCGACGCCGAGGTAATAGCGCAGCCGCTCCCCGGCGGCCGCACCCTTGCCGTAGTGGTGGATGGACAGGGCAAAGGCCTGGTCGGTCAGCACGTACGCCGCCCCGGCTCGGCGGCGGAACGGCTCGTGGCTCAGCCATGGCGCCAGGGACGCGGAGTACATGACCATCCGCAGGTTGATGAGCCAGGCCGTGGCCACGGCCACGGCGATGGCCGAGCCACCGGACAGCAGGTCGATGGCCGCCAGCTGTGAGGCACCGGCGAACACGACGACCGAGAACCCGACCGCCCCGCTGAGGCCGTAGCCCGCCTCGACCGCGGCGGCCCCGGCGACGAAGCCGAAGGGGATGATCCCGATGGCGATGGGCAGGGCGTCCCACGCCCCCTGGATTTCTGGCCGCACGGCCTCCGTCACGAACGGGTGAGCACGAGCGATGCCGCCAGCGGGCCCCCGCCCGCCGCGGCCACCGCCACCTCGGGGTCGCCCCCGACCTGACGCTCCCCCGCCTCACCCCAGAGCTGGGCGCAGGCCTCGTGCAGGAATCCGTAGCCGTGCAGGCGACCGGCTGAGAGCTGGCCGCCGTGGGTGTTCAGGGGCAGGTCCCCCTCTCGGGCGATGCGCTGCCCGCCTTCGATGAACGCCCCGCCCTCGCCGTGGCCGCAGAACCCCAGGGCCTCCAGCCAGCACAGGGTGATGAAGCTGAAGCCGTCGTAGGCCTCGACCAGGTCGACGTCGGCCGGGGTCAGGTCCGAGCGCTCCCACATCATCTTCGCCGCGTCCCGGGCGGCCATCGTGGTCAGGTCGTCGAACTGGTCCCAGGAGTTGCGGCCGTGCAACGCGGAGCCCACGGCCTCGATCCTGACCGGCGGACGGCGGAGATCGCCCGCCGTTCCTGCGGCGGACACGATGACCACGGTGCTGCCGTCGGCCGGCACGTCGCAGTCATAGAGGCACAGCGGCTCGGACACCATGCGCACGTTCATGTAGTCGTCCATGGTCATCGGGTCGCGGTAGATGGCCTTGGGATTGAGGGCGGCGTTGCGCCGGGCGTTGAGGGCGATCTGGGCCAGCTGCTCGCGGGTGGTGCCGAACTCGTGGAAGTGGCGTTGGGCCATCATCCCGATCCAGTTGGCCGCCGACGGGGCGCCGAACGGCAGGGTCCACTGCATGAACCCGTCGGCCCGGTAGCTCCCGCCCCCACCGCCTGCGGTCACCGACGCGCGCCCCTGGTCGCCCTGGGCCGACGCCTCCCACACCGTGCGGAAGCAGACGACGTGGCGGCAGAGGCCGATGGCCACGGCGGCGATGGCGTTGATCACCGAGCCGAACTGCCCCGGCGCCTCGACGCCACCCGAGAACCAGTTCAGCTCCAGGTGCAGGGCCTCCTGCAACTCGGTCACGCCCACGCCCGAGAAGCCCGGCGGGATGTTCATGGCCCCGGGGTAGGTCGAGATGCCGTCGAGGTCGGCCACGGTGAGGCCGGCGTTGTCGAGGGCGTCGAAGGTGGCCTCGATGGTCAGGTCGAGCGGGTCCCGATAGATGCGCCGGCCGAGCTGGCTCTGGCCCACCCCGCTGATGACCGCTCCCCGCTCGCCCCGGTTCGTCACCCTCTCTCTGTACCAGACCTCACACCAACCGCGGTGCGGCCGACGAATACGGCATGGCAGCGACCGCGACCGCGACTCGCCCGGCCCGCCGGGCGACCCGGGCCAAGAAGACCGTTTGGAAGAGCCGAGCCGTGTTCCGTCTCATCGAGGCGGGCAGCGCCGTGTCCTGCGTGGGCTGCGGGGAGCACATCAAGTTCAAGGCCAAGACCCGGGCCAAGCAGGTCATCTGCAACGTGTACACCAAGGGCGTCTGGCAGCGCGTGGAGCACTTCCACGACGAGTGCTACACGAGCGCGGGCGAGCCCTACGGCCCCGCTGGGGACTGAGCCTCCAGCAGCCGGTCGGCCGCCGCCTGGACGGCGGAGTCGACCACCCCGAAGTCCGAGCCCTCGGGACCGGAGACACTGAGGCTCGACACCACCGACGCCTGCACCAGCACGACGACGATCGTGTCCGTGCTCCCCAGGGCGTTGCGGGAGCGGATGATGGCCCCCGCCCCGTCCACGCCGACGTCGGGCACCGGGTAGGCCCCGATGATCTCCCTGGTGACCGGACCGCCGCCCGCCGGTAACGCGGGTTCGGTCCAGGGGCCGGGGCAGTCCGCCACGACGGTCTCGAAGGCGTCGAGGAAGTCGTTGGTGTCACCACCATTCGTGACCGTGTGGCTGACCTCGACCGAACCGTCCGAGAACCGGGACTGGCGGCCGGCGACGATGCGGAGCTCGGCCCGGATGTCCTCGTCGCAGAGGCGGATGCGGGACGCCCGTTGGGCCGAGAACGGCCGGGAGACCACGGCCGGTCGGAATCCCTCGTCGGCCAGGTCCGGCCCCCGGACCAGGAGTCGGCTCAGCCGGACCGCAGTGGCGCTGGGGACCGACGTCGTGGTCGACGCCGGCGCCGTCTCGTCACTCCCGCCATTGCCCCCGTCGTCTCCGCCACATGCGCCCAGCAACAGCCCGAGGCCCAGAGCGACCGCAGCCCCGCGCCTCACTGGGGAGGGAGCACGCCCCGCTCGACGAGCAGGGCCCGGACCCGCTCGGCCTGCGCGCCGGGATCGCCGTCGGCCGGCGTGAGCACGAGCTCGGCGGCCTCCGGGGCCTCGTAGGGGTCGTCGATCCCGGTGAAGCCCTTGATCTCACCCGCCCGGGCCTTGGCGTACAGACCCTTGGGATCGCGCCGCTCACACTCCTCGATCGGGGTGTTGACGAAGACCTCGAGGAACGTCAGGCCGGCGGCGGCGTGGGCGGCCCGGACCCGGTCCCGGTCGTCCCGGTAGGGGCTGATGAGGGGCACGAGCGACACCACGCCGGCGTCGGCGAAGAGGCGGGCGACTTCACCGACCCGCCGGACGTTCTCGTGGCGGTCCTCGGCGCTGAAGCCGAGGTCGCCGTTCAGGCCGTGGCGCAGGTTGTCCCCGTCCAGCAGGTAGGTCGGGCGGCCGGCGTCCAGGAGGCGGTCCTCGACGGTGACGGCCACGGTCGACTTGCCCGAGCCCGACAGGCCGGTGAACCACAGGGTGACGCCGTGGAGCCCGACGGCCGCCCACCGCTCGTCCCGGGGTCGCTCGCTCTCGTGCCACCGCACGTTCTCACTGCGCGTCATGAGGTCGGGAGGGTACGGCCCCGCCCCCGCCGACGGCCACCCGCCGGCCCCGCCCCGGCGGGTGGCCGTCCGGCGGAGGTTCGGCACTAGCGTCCTCGACCGTGCCTGCGGACCCCCGTGACCATGCCGAAGCCGCCCGCATCGCCGACGCCGCCGGCGAGCTCCTCGTCGCGCTCCGGGCCCGCCTGAGCGACGAGCGGGTCGACGCCGCCACCCTGAAGGACGAGGGCGACCGGCGGGCCAACGACCTGATCCTGGCCCTCCTGGCCGAGGTCTACCCCGACGACGCCGTCCTCTCCGAGGAGGCCAAGGACGACAAGGCCCGGCTCGAGGCCGACCGCATCTGGATCGTCGACCCCCTGGACGGCACCCGCGAGTTCAGCGAGCCACCCCGGGTGGACTGGGCCGTGCACGTGGCCCTGGTCGACCGGGCGGGCACGCCGCTGGCCGGCGCCGTGGCCCTGCCCGGCCGGGCGCTGGTCCTGGGCACCGACCCCCCGGTCGTCCCTGCCGAGCGCCAGCCCGGGCCGCCCCGAGTCGTCGTCAGCCGCACCCGGCCCCCCGCCGAGGCGCTGGCCGTGGCCGAGGCCCTGAACGGCGAGCTGGTCGAGATGGGCTCGGCTGGGGCCAAGGCCATGGCCGTGGTGCTCGGCGAGGTCGACGTCTACGTGCATTCCGGCGGCCAGTACGAGTGGGACTCCTGCGCCCCGGTCGCCGTGGCCCGGGCCGCGGGCCTGCACACCAGCCGCATCGACGGCTCGCCGCTGGTCTACAACCAGGACGACGTGTACCTGCCCGACCTCCTCATCTGCCGGCCCGAGTACGCCCAGCCGGTACTCGACCTCCTGAACTGAGATCCGGGTGGCGCCGAAGGTCGGCCGCCACGACGTGGCCGACCGGGCCGCCACCATCGCCCTGAACCGGCCCGAGCGGCTCGACAAGGGCGAGGCCCGGCTCTGGATCAGGGCCGAAGGGCGCGGCCCCGGTCGGATCTGACTGCCTTGGCGAAGTGCGTGGCCGGGACCGCCTTGCTGATGAGGTAGCCCTGGATCATGTCGCAGCCGTAGGCCCGGAGGTACTCGACGGGCGCCGCGTTCTCGATGCCCTCGGCCACGACCTCCATGCTCATGGCCCGGGCGAGGTGGCAGATGCCCGCCACCACGGACCGTCCCTGCTCGTGGCTCATCTCGGCGATGAAGACCCGGTCGATCTTGACCTCCGTGACCGGGAAGCGGGCCAGGTAGCCCAGCGACGAGTACCCGGTGCCGAAGTCGTCGACCGAGAGCCTCGTCCCGGTCGCACGCAGCCGGGTGAACATCCGCTTGACGACCGGGTCGTCGCCCACCAGGGAGCTCTCGGTCACCTCGAGCACGAGGAGGGCCGGGTCGAACCCCGTCGCCGCCAGTACCTCCTCGACCCGAGCCGGGAAGTCGGGGTCCAGGAGCTGCACCGGCGAAACGTTGACCGAGACCGAGATGGGTTCGCCGTTCCTCGACCGGCGCTGGAACGCCAGCGCGTCCTCGCACGCCCGCTGGAGCGCCCACGAGCCGAGCTGGCGGATCAGCCCGGTCTCCTCGGCGATCCCGACGAACGCCCCGGGGAAGACCAGGCCGTGCTCGGGGTGGCGCCACCGCAAGAGGGCCTCGGCGCCGACGATCCGCCCGGTGCGCACCGAGACCTGGGGCTGGTAGTGCAACTCGAACTGCTCCACCTCGAGCGCTCGCCGTAGATCGCCCTCGGTGTCGAATCGGCGCAGGGCCCGGGTCCCCATGATGGGGTCGAAAGCCACGACACGGTCCCCCCCCGACGCCTTCGCCTGGTACATGGCGGTGTCGGCGTCCCGTAGGAGGTCGTCGGCATCGGCCGACTCGTCCTCGGCGTAGACCAGGCCGATGCTGGCCGTCACCACGTGCTTGCGCTCGCCGACCACCATCGGGGCCCGCAGACCCTCGAGGACGCGCTTGGCGATGACCATGACCTCATGCTCCTGGTTGACCTGCTCCACGAGGATGACGAATTCGTCCCCCCCGAAGCGGGCCACCCGGCCATCGGTGCTCACGACGCTCAGGAGGCGGCGACCGATCTCGGCCAGCACCCGGTCCCCCGTCTCGTGGCCCAGGCTGTCGTTGATGATCTTGAGCCGGTCCAGGTCCAGCAGCATCACGGCCGCCAAGCCTTCGCCGTCCCCCCGACCGGTGAGGGATTGCAGCCAGTCCATCAGCCGCCAGCGATTGGGCAGCCCGGTGAGCTGATCGAGGCCGAGCCGGTCATCGGCCGACCCCGACGCACCGTTGCCCGCCACGGGCCGGACGGTGGCAAGGACCTCCTGGCCGGGAGGAGCCCCGACGAGGGACTCGACCACCAGCTCGACCGGCAGGGGCCGACCGGACCTCGCGGCCAGCTCGACGCGGATACGGCGCACGCCTCCCGGTCGCCCGAGGACCTGATCGACGGCTTCGCGGACCGCGCCGAGGTCCGGCACGGTCACGGTCTCCTCGATCCGGCTGACGCGGCCCATGCAGGCCGCCAGCTGGGGGCTCATCCAGGACACCGAGAGGTCACGGCCGACCATCAGCACCCCGTGGTCGAACGCGAAGGCGTCGACCGACGCGCCCGGTGACCGCGCCGGCGCGGCCGGGTGTTCGGTCCCGGTCGGCATCGAGAACACGTCCGTCGTCACCCGTGGCGACCCTCAGTCGATGGCAGTGCTCCACCCATCGGCCCGGCGGGGGGTCTCCTGAGGCCGATCCGTGGGCCGGACGGCCCATTTCCCGCGGCAGAAGGGCGATCTGCTGTTGTTCGGCGCCGCATCCGTCGACAGGGGGATGTGGACTCGGTCGCGGATGAGACCCACACCGCTGACGCGGTGCGGTGGGATGCTCGGCCGCGCGCCGCGTTCGCGACGAAGGCCATGGCCCTGCTCGCCCCGATCGCGGCCTCCGTCGCGGCCACGATCGGGGTCAGCAAGATCGTCTCCCGCCCCACCGGGCTCGTCGCGCTGCTGGCCTGGTGGGTGGGGCTCATGGCGATGGCCTCGCTCGTGGCCGTCGTCGTCGAGCGCCTGGCCCGGCGCCTCCTGCCGCTCGCCTCCCTGCTCAGCCTCTCGATCGCGTTCCCCGACGAGGCGCCGTCCCGCTTCGATGCCGCCCTCCGGAACCGGACCGTGGCCGACCTCGAGGCGGCCCTGGAGAACGCCCGGCTGACCGGCGGGGAGGTCGACGATGCCGAGGCGGCGGAGCGCCTCCTCGAGCTGCTCATCGGCCTGAACACCCACGACCGGCGGACCCGTGGTCACGCCGACCGGGTGCGGGCGTACACCGAGATGATCGCCGTCGAGTTGGGCCTGCCCGAGCCGGTGCGGGAGAGACTGCGATGGGCGGCGATGCTCCACGACATCGGCAAGCTCGAGGTGCCGGCCGAGCTGTTGAACCTTCCCCGGCGGCCCACGGCCCTCGAGCGACAGGGACTCGAGCGGCACACCGTGGAGGGGGAGGCCCTGACCCGGTCCCTGAAGGGCTGGCTGGGCGAGCCGCTGCGGGCCGTGGCCGAGCACCACGAACGCTGGGACGGCCAGGGCTATCCGAGGCGATTGGCGGGCGAGCAGATCTCGCTGGCCGGCCGCATCGTCGCCGTGGCCGACGCCTACGACGCCATGACGGGGCCGAAGACCTACCAGGAACGGGTCTCGGCGGTCGAGGCGCGGGCCGAGCTCACCCGCGGCGCGGGATCCCAGTTCGACCCGACCGTGGTGCGGGCCTTCCTGAACGTCTCCCTCGGGCGCCTGCGCCTCGTGATGGGGCCCCTCACCTGGCTGTCCAACAGTCCGGTCCTGGCCCGCGTGCCGGTGGCCGCCGGCGTCGCCACGGCCGTGTCCGCCCTCGCCGTGGCCGCCGGCCTCGTCGCCGCCTCGTCGCCGGCGGAGCGCCTCCCGGACGCGACGGAGGTGGCCGCAGAGGCACCCGCGGACCGCATCGAGTTCGTGCCCGCCGATGCCGACCGCGGCCCGGTGACGACGGTTCCCCAGGCCCCGCCGACCACGCGACCGTCGACGGGGGGCGGACCGACGACCACGTCCACCGTCCCGCCTGACGACGGTCCGCCCGCCCCACCGCCGGGCCAGGAACCGCCACCCGAGGAGGATCCACCACCGGATCCACCGACCGAGCGGCCGCGGTCTGTCACCCCCGACCTCGCCTTCTCGATCGCGGAGGACACGTCGGTGACCGCCACCCTCGCCCCCGACGACGAGACCGCCGCGGTCGACCAGCCGACGCACGGCACCGTCACCCGGGTGGCGGGCAACCGGTTCGTCTACCGGCCGCCGAGCGACTGGAACGGCACCGCTCGCTTCGGCTACCACCGCTGCCGGGACGGGTGCTCGGCGGCGACGATCACCGTGCGGGTCCAAGCCGTGAACGACCGGCCTGCCCTGCATGCGGGACCCGACCAGACCACGCTCGAGGACGGCGGCGGGCACACCGTGCCCGGATGGGCCGACCTCGATCCCGGGCCTGCGGATGAGCGCGGGCAGCGGCTCACGGTCGACACCGTCGTCGACGATCCGGGCTTCTTCGCGGTTACGCCGACCGTCAGTGGCACCGGGACGCTTCGCTATACGCCCGCCGCCGATGCCAACGGGACCACGACCATCCGCGTCACGGCGACCGACGACGGCGGCACCGCCGACGGCGGTGACGACACGAGCCACACGAGGGCTGCGGTGATCACCCTGACGCCGGTCAACGACGCCCCTCGGATCAGCGGTGGAGCCGATCTGGCGATCGCTGAGGACGCCGCACCTCAGAGCGTCACCGGGTGGATGGCGGTCGATCCAGGTCCGGCCGACGAGGCGGGACAGGTCACCGAAGCGGACGTCTCGACCGACGATCCCACGCTCTTCGCCGCCGGCCCGACGCTGGGCCCCGACGGGACGCTCACCTACACGCCGGCCCCCGACGCCGTGGGTACCGCCACCCTCCGTGTCCTCGCGGCCGACGACGGCGGCAGCGCCCACGGGGGTGACGACACGGCGAACGCCTCGGCGATTCTCACCGTCGAGGCCGTCGCCGACGCTCCCGTGACCGTGGACGACACCGCGGAGGTCGACGAGGACGCCTCGGGGGTGACCTTCGACGTCCTGGCCAACGACACCGATGCCGACGCCGACGCGCTCGTCCTGTGGGACTACGACGACACCACCCTCGACGGGGGCAGCCTGACAGCGAGCGGGTCGTCGCTCACCTATGTCCCCGACCCCGATGTCAACGGCACCGACACCTTCGACTACTGGGTCACCGACGGGTCGGGGGGCTTCGACCGCGGCTCGGTCACCATCACGGTCCGACCCGTTCCGGACGCCCCGCGGGCCGTCGATGACGGCTTCGCCACGCCCGAGGGGGCGGCCCTCGTGGTCCCCGACCCGGGGCTCATGGGCAACGACAGCGACGTCGACGGCGACACCCTCACGGTGGCCCCCACGCCGGTCGTCCCGCCGACCGATGGCGGCCTCGTCCTCCTGCCCGGCGGCGGCTTCACGTACACGCCCGATGCCGGATTCACCGGGGAGGAGGTGTTCGTCTACCGGATCGACGACGGCACCGGCCGGTCCGCCGTGGCGACGGTCTCGATCATCGTCGAGGACGCTCGCGTGAACCAGGGCTGGTACCTCGGGGCCGCGGGGGTGGGTCCCGACGACTGGTTCCTCGTCGACGATCCGCTCCCGCCGTCGGACCCGGTCGCCGACCACGACGGTGACGGTCATCCCGGCCTCACGGTCGTACAGAGCGACGGCGGGTCGGGCGAGGACGACGGTCGCCGATTCCAGAACTGGCAGTTGGCGCCGACCACTCCCCTGGAGCTCTCCGGCCCGGTGTCACTCGAGCTCTCTGCGGCCATCAAGGACTTCAGGAACGAGCGCCGCCCCATCACCACCTTCGTCCGGCTCCAAGACTGCCGGGATGACGGGACGGGCTGCCGACCGCTGCTGACCGCCGAGATCGACGTCGCCGACTGGTCCCGGGGCACCGACGACTTCGTCCGCCACGACCTCAACCTCGGCTCGGTGGCGACCACCATCGTCCCGGGCCGGATGCTGCGGATGCGTCTCATGTTCGGGCACCGGGACATGTGGGTGGCGACGACCGACGCCCAGCGGAGCCGGCTCGTCCTCACCGTGATCGACGTCCCGCCGGTCCCCTAAGACGACGCGGCCGCGGTCGACGTCCTGGCCGACCACACGGAGGCCACACGCCCGTCAGCGGTCGGCGGGGCGGCCGTCGATGGTGGCGACGACGTAGTCGCTGCCGTCGGGTGGCGGTCACCGAGACGCGAACAGTGCGATCCGCGTCCGCTCCCGCCACCATTACGGGGTGAATCGACCGGCCGACCTCGCCTGGGGCGTCTTCAGCGACCATGCCCCCTGGGTCCTGGAGGACGAGCCGCAGGCCTGGCAGGCCCATCTCCACCTCGTCCGGGAGGCCACCCGGCGCTCGGCCCCGGAGCTGGCCCGCCCCCGCAAGGTGCCCCCGCTGGGCCGCCTGGCCACCGTCACCGGCCATCTCGGCGCGGGCCTGGCCCGTTGGGCCGTCACCGACCACAGGGACCCCGACCGGTCGGTGGCCGGGCTCTCCCTCCGCCTCCGGATCGCGGCGGAGGCCCTCGGCCCGACCTACATCAAGCTGGGTCAGATCATCTCTTCGGGCGAAGGCATCTTCCCGGACGAGCTGGTCGACGAGTTCAAGCGCTGCCGGGACCGGGTCCGGGCCGAGCCCTTCGACCACGTCCGCCGCGTCGTCGAGGAGGACCTGGGGCGGCCGCTGGAGGCCGTGTTCGCCTCCTTCGACCGGGAGCCCCTGGCCGCCGCCTCCATCGCCCAGGTCCACGCCGCCACCCTCCACACCGGCGAGCCGGTCGTGGCCAAGGTCCAGCGCCCGCAAGTGGCCACCCTGGTCCAGGAGGACCTCCGGGTCATGGCCTGGCTGGCCCCGATGTTCGTCGGCCGCATCCCCGTCGCCGCCCTGGCCAACCCCCCGGCCCTGGTCGAGCTCTTCGCCGAGACCATCGTCGAGGAACTGGACTTCCGCCTCGAGGCCGAGAACATGCTCGACGTCGCCCGGTCGATGCGCGAGCTCGGCCAGGAGGCCTACGTCATCCCCCGCCCCCACCCCGAGTTGGTGACCCGGCGGGTCCTGGTCATGGAGCGCCTGTCCGGCTTCGCCCTTGACGAGGTCGACGCCATGAAGGCCGCCGGCGTCGACCTGATGGCCCTCATCCGCACGGGCATCATCGGCTTCCTCGAGGGCGCCGTGTTCCACGGGGTCTTCCACGGCGACCTGCACGGCGGCAACCTGTTCATCCAGCCCGACGGCCGCACCGCGCTGCTGGACTTCGGCATCACCGGCCGCCTCGACGAGCCCCGCCGCCTGGCTTTCCTCAAGCTCCTGGCCGGCGGCAGCACCAACGACGTCCGGGTCCAGCTCCCCGCCCTGGCCGAGCTGGGCGCCCTGCCCCTGGACACCGACTTCGAAGCCCTCATCGCCGAGCTCGGCCTGGATGCCCCCGCCGTCGACCCCACCCTGATGGACCCCGACGAGATGGTGGGCGAGCTCCAGCGGGTGCTGAAGGCCCTCCTCGGCTACGGCGCCCGCATGCCCAAGGAGCTGATGCTGTTCGTGAAGAACATGGCGTTCAGCACCTCGATGGGCCAGACCCTCGCCCCCGACCTGGACATCCTGGAGCTGATCCAGCAGGTGATCGTCCACTTCGCCACCACCCACGGCGAGCGCATCGCCCAGGACCTGCAGCAGGAGTACGACCCCGACGCCTACCTCGCCCAGGTCAGCCTCGACGGCTACCGCGCCTCGTTGGGCATGCCCGACGCCCAGGCCATCACCCTGGCCGAGCTCCAGGAACGCCGCCGCCTCATCCGTGAGCGCCTGGCCAAGCGCAGTAGCAAGCGCAGCCTCCATTACACGCCAAATGGCCCGGAAAAGGACCCCGTGGGAAGATGAGCCCTTCCATGACCGCCGACGCCCCCCTCGACGCGCCCCGGCGCACCCACCTCCAGCAGCTCGAGGACGAGAGCATCCACATCATCCGTGAGGTGGTGGCCCAGTTCGACAAGCCGGTGATGCTCTACAGCATCGGCAAGGACTCCGGGGTCATGCTCCGCCTGGCCGAGAAGGCGTTCTTCCCGGGGAAGCTCCCCTTCCCCCTCCTGCACGTGGACACCACGTGGAAGTTCAGGGACATGATCGCCCACAGGAACCGAATGGCCGAGGAGCTGGGCGTCGAGCTGATCGTCCACACGAATCAGGAGGGCGTGGCCGCCGGCATCAACCCCTTCGACCACGGCTCCAAGAACTACACGGACATCATGAAGACCCAGGCCCTCAAGCAGGCCCTGGACGCCGGGGGCTACGACGCCGCCTTCGGTGGGGCCCGCCGGGACGAGGAGAAGTCCCGGGCCAAGGAGCGGGTCTTCTCCTTCCGGGACAAGCACCACCGCTGGGACCCCAAGAACCAGCGCCCCGAGCTGTGGAACTTCTACAACGGCCGGGTCCACCCCGGCGAGAGCATCCGGGTCTTCCCCCTGTCGAACTGGACCGAGCTCGACATCTGGCAGTACATCTGGCTCGAGGACATCCCCCTGGTACCGCTCTACTACTCGGCCCTGCGCCCGACCGTGGAGCGGGACGGGACGCTGATCATGATCGATGACGACCGCTTCCGCTTCGAGCCCGGCGAGGCGCCGGTCGACAAGATGATCCGCTTCCGGACCCTGGGCTGCTACCCGCTGTCCGGCGCCGTCGAGTCGACCGCCACCACCCTCCCCCAGATCATCCAGGAGATGCTGCTGGCCACGCGCTCCGAGCGGGAGGGCCGGGTCATCGACCACGACCAGGCCGGCTCGATGGAAGAGAAGAAGAAGGAGGGGTACTTCTAGATGTCGCACCAGAGCGAACTGATCGCCACCGACATCGAGGCGTACCTGACCGAGCACGAGCAGAAGGACCTGCTGCGCTTCCTGACCTGCGGGTCGGTGGACGACGGCAAGTCGACCCTCATCGGCCGCCTCCTGCACGACTCCCACCTGCTCTACGAGGACCAGTTGGCCGCGGTCGAGGCCGAGAGCACGACCATCGGCTCGGCTGGTGGCGAGCTGGACCTGGCCCTGCTGATGGACGGACTGAAGGCCGAGCGCGAGCAGGGCATCACCATCGACGTCGCCTACCGCTACTTCTCCACGTCCCGGCGCAAGTTCATCATCGCCGACACCCCCGGCCACGAGCAGTACACCCGCAACATGGTCACGGGGGCCTCCACCTGTGACCTGGCCATCATCCTGGTGGACGCCCGCCACGGCGTGCAGACCCAGACCAAGCGCCACAGCTACCTGACTTCACTGCTGGGCATCGAGAACACCGTCGTGGCCATCAACAAGATGGACCTGGTCGAGCACTCCAAGGAGCGGTTCGAGGAGATCCGGGACCACTACCTCGACTTCGCCGAGCGCCTGGACCTGAAGCGGTCGCCCTGGTTCATCCCCATGTCCGCCCTCGTGGGTGACTGGGTGGTCGAGCCCGGCAACAACATGACCTGGTTCGAGGGCCCGACGCTCATGGAGCACCTCGAGACGGTGCCCGTCGCCGTCGCCGAAGCCGGTGACCTGCGTTTCCCCGTCCAGCTCGTGCGCCGCCCGGACCTCACCTTCCGGGGCTTCGCCGGCACCGTGGCCTCCGGTGTGGTCCAGCCCGGCGACGAGGTCATGGTCCTGCCCTCCGGTGTGGTCACCAACGTGGACCGCCTGGTCACCTTCGACGGCGATCTGGCCGAGGCCGGTCCCGGCACCGCCATCACCATGACCCTGGCCGACGAGGTCGACGTCTCCCGGGGCGATGTGCTCGTCCACCCCGAGCGCCGACCCCAGCGCAGCCACGAGGTCGAGGCCATGGTCGTGTGGATGAGCGAGACCGAGATGGTCCCGGGCAAGGAGTACCTGGTCCAGCAGGCCAACCGGGTCGTGCCCGGTCGCATCACCGACGTGGCCCACCGGATCGACATCAACACCTTGGAGCCCGAGGCGGCCGACGGCCTGGCCGTCAACGAGATCGGGCGCTGCACCGTCACCTGCGACCAGCAGCTGCTCTTCGACGCCTACGAGCGCAACCGCACGACCGGGGCCTTCATCCTCGTCGA